>AMFO01000412.1_pt1 | contig 34205 bp, 27 predicted proteins | sample 552608 | NCBI WGS metagenome assembly AMFO01 (sample SAMN01893955, study PRJNA167987) | microbial mat metagenome | biome: hydrothermal vent | place: USA: Loihi, Hawai'I | collected 2003-05-01
CACGGGCCGGGGTCAGGGTCTCCACCTGGCGGCGCGCGGTGACCACGGCCTGGTGGGCGCCGTCCAGCTCGGCGAACTCCTCCACCAGACGATCGGCCACCTCGAAGCTGCGCGGCGGCTCCAGCATGAATTCGCGCAAGAAGGCGTTGAGATCACCCAGGTTCTTGGCCGACTGGGTCTTGTGCAGCAGCTTCAGCGCCAGTTCCGAGTCGATGGACAGCATGCGCCGGAAGCGCTCCCCGTAGGGGCTGAACTTGTCGAAGTGGTGCACATCGTCCAGGCGGCGTTTCAGCGCCCGCTTGTCCAGATCGAAATCGGCCAGTTCCGAGGCAATGGAGAAGGCGCGCTCGGCGATCATGAAGTGCCTGCCCACCTGGGCGTTCTGGCTGGCCGAGCCGCGCAGCCAGAACAGCTGCACCAGGGTCACGGTGCGGCCCTGGCCATTGCGAAACTCCAGGGCCAGGGCAGACCAGGTGGTGCCTGCGCGCAGGTAGTGGGTGGCGATCTCGCCGGAGGCCTCGTCCTTGCGGTCGGCCCAGGCACCACGCACATAGGAGACGAGGTTGCGGTCATAGCGTCCACCGTCCCCCTCGCGGGCGGCGGTGTTGAAGGACAGCCAGCGGGGCGGCACCAGCAGGGTGGCGATGGCATCCAGCAGGGTGGACTTGCCGGAGCCGGAGCGGCCCACGAACAGGAAGCCCTCCTCGGCCATGGCGATATCGTGCAGCCCGGAGAAGGTGCCCCAGTTGTAGACCTGCAGACGGCGCATGCGCATCTGCCGGGCGCGGGCCAGCTCCAGGCTGTCCTGGAACAGATCGGCAGAGATCACGATGTCTCCTCCTCGTCATCCCGGCGTTCATGCGACCGGTACAGACTCGCCAACGCCGCCACCTCCTCGGCCCCGAACATCAGCTTCAGCGAGGGCGAGACCAGGTAGCGGTCCTCGCTGCCGCGGATCAGACTGAGGATGCTGTTCTTCTTGGCCTTCTCGATGGCCGCTTTCGCGCGCTTGTCGAAGCCCGCACGGTCGGTGTTGAGCTGGTGCTGATACAGCCGCAGCTGTTCCAGCATGTCGTCGGCCGAGACCACCGCCCGCTCGCCGCGCGCATCGGCGGCCGAGAGCTGGGCACGCAGGTAGAGCAGCAGCACCGAGTCGATGAAGGTCAGGGGCGAACGGCGCAGCAGGATGGGGCTGTCCAGCTCGCCGGTATCCGCCTGACGGGTGAAGGCGATGCCCCGCTCGGCGTCCAGGATCAGCTCCAGGAACAGCTCCGACAGGCGTGAGCGGATGGCCTGCTCGTGCTGCAACAGCCCGGGCCAGAGCCGGGGATGACGCTCGCGCTCCAGCGAGGGGCCGATCAGCAACTGCACCAGCACCCGCCGCGCGACCTCGGGCAGCTCGCCGGTGTCGCCGGGATAGAGGGGTTCGGGGGCGGTATCGGCGGCAGCTGCGGGCGTGAGATCGGAATCGGACATGGTCGGTGGTGGTGTCATTTCTGGTAGCTCGTGCGTCGACGTCTGGTCACTTTCGGTCCGCCATGGACGATGTAACAGCCCCATTTTGCCAGACCTGCCCCCAAGGCAGCTCTGAACCCGGTTCCTTCCCGGCTCCCTGCCGCCCCCCATGGCATGGAGGAGGAGAAGTGCAGTTTTTCGGCTTTTCCCTGGATTCCACTGCACTTCATCCAGGCTATGCCCGGCCTCGTTCCCGCACGAAGAACACCTTCGGTATCCAGGCGCTGCGCTCCACCCCGTCCAGCCCCCGCCATTGCACCCGCTCGCGCTGGTCCGAGAGCACGCCGTCACGGACGCCCAGGGCCAGATAACCGACCACGCTGCCCAGTCCCTGTTCGGCCGGGAAGCGCTCCAGCAGTTCGCCGATGGAGATCGGGTCCACCTCCTCCAGGGCGGTGTGGACGTGATCCTCGAGGGTGCGGAAGTCGATCTCGGAATGGGTCACCAGTTCACGGATGCTGTCCAGGGAGATTTCCGCTTCGGCGGCCTGGCGGATACCCCCTTCGACCCTGTCCAGGCTGGGGTCGTGCAACTGGAACTGGGACAGGGAGCGGATGGCGGCACTGGTCAGGTGCAGTTCGCGGCCCAGGTCGGTCTGGGGCCTGATCGCGTCCTTGATGGCCAGGGCGCGGCGCTGAGCCAGCTTGAGCAGGCGGTTGATGCGACGCTGTTCGCGGAATTCCTGGCTCTGCACGAACTGGCGCAGGCCGCGGGCGAAGCGTTGCGAGACCTCGTGCACCTCGCCGCCGCGCTCCAGCAGGTCGCGTAACAGACCGAGCAGGAAGCGGCGTTCGCGCCGCTCGAGGTGGCGGCTGAAGTCACGTTCCATGATCTGTTCCAGGGCCTCGTCCAGGCTGGCGCTCTGCTCCGGGTCGGTGAGCAGGCGCCAGAAGGCCTTGAAACTGCGCCCGGCCTCGCTCTCGGCGATCAGGTCCACACCGGCGAACAGGGCCTCGAGCACCTCGCCACGGTGTTCGTCGTTGTCCACGATGCGCTCGCGCAGATCGTGGTTGAGGCGCTGGAACTGATCGCGCACGCGGCGGAAGTCGGCACCCAGTTCATCGGCCAGGGCGATGATCTCGCGGGTACGCTCCACCGCCTGTTCGTCGCTCAAGGGACGCAGGCGGCCTTCCCGCACGGCCTGGATCTGGGCGTCGATGCGCTCGCGTTCACGCAGCAGGGCGTCGATGCGGCGCTGCGGATCGGTCTCGGTCTGCTCGGCCAGTTGCCGCATCTGCTGCAGCACCATCGACAGGCGGCTCTCGGTGGCCACCGCACGCTCCTGTTCCAGGCCCTGGACAAAGCGGATCGCCTGCACGGCGGCGGTGCTCAGTTCGTATTCTTCCTCGCCGGCGCCCTCGGGATAGCTGCGCTCCAGATAACCGCTGTTCAGCCACTGCGCCAGATAGGCCTGGGCCGGCTGGGGCATGTCGATGCCCTCCAGGCGCAAGGCCACCAGGTCCTGCTCCAGGCGTTCGACGAGGATGGAAACCGGCAGACGGCGTTCCCCATCGAACAGGTGGGTCTGCAGCAGCCCCAGGGCGATGGGGGCATTGTCCAGGACCAGCAAGCGCCATGGCCCCCTGGCGCGCAGTCGCTGATATGCCAGGGTCCGTCGTATCGCTTTCATCGTCTTCGGTGTGTGGGGATTGCAGATCACGCAGCGGCCCGGGGGATCCCGCGCATCCCCGGGCTTCGAGCGGCCGCGGCAGCCTTCAGGTACAGGCCGCGCCCTCTCCCGGCCGCAGCAGCAGCACCGAACAGTGCGCGCGCTCGACCACCTTCTGTGCGCAGGAGCCGACCAGCACGCTCTCGGCCCAGCCCTTGTCGCAGTGCGGCATGATCACCAGATCCACCGCATCCTCCCGGGCCACGCGCAGGATGCGCTTCCAGTGCGTGCCCTGCTCCACCCGGGTCTTCACCGGACGGGAAAAGACACCGCTGGCAAAGCCGGCGAGCTGGCGCTCGACCTCGCGCCGCGCCTTCTGCTCGGCATCCGGGGGGAAATAGCTGGCCACGATCGCCATGCCAAAGCCGGGCATCACGGTCATCACCTGGATCTCGGCATCGAAGGTCTCGGCGAGGTGCTCGACATCGGCGGCAAAACCGGCGGCGAACTCGGCATGGACCAGATCGACGGGATAGAGGATCTTCTTGAACATGGCGCGATACTCCCTCAAGCGGTGGCCGGCACCTGCCGGCGCGCACGTGCCTTCTGCAGGAAGACGATCAGGCCCAGCAACAACAGGGCCGGCACGAACATCCATTGCTTGGCCGGTCGTCCCGTCGGCATCTGCACATTGACGATCTCCTGGTCGAAGTCCAGCCCGGTCTTCTCGGCCGGGCTGCCGAAGACCACGTTGTCGATCAGGGCCCTGCCATTTTCCTCGCGCAGCTCGATACCGGCCGCCAGCAGGCGCTCCTTGCCATCCTGTCCCTCGCCCAGCGGCAGGATCACCGTCTTGCGGAAGGGCTTGCCGCTGTCCTTCTCGCCGGCAACGGTCAGGCGCAGGCGGCTGCCGGGCGGTTGCGTGGCGGCCAGCTGCACGACCTCGCTGCCCGGATGCTCGTCGAAGGGCGGATAGATCTGGTCCCACCAGAAACCGGGCCGGAACAATGTGAAGGTGATCAGCAACAGCGCCAGGGTCTCCCACAGGCGGTTGCGGGTGAAGAACCAGCCCTGGGTGGCTGCCGCAAACGTCAACATGCCGATCACCGCTCCCAGGATCACCACCAACGCGTGTATCGGATCTTCCACGCCGATCATCAGCAACTCGGTGTTGAAGATGAACATGAACGGCAGGATGGCGGTGCGGATGTCATAGGTGAAACCCTGGATGCCGGTGCGAATGGGATCCCCTTGTGATATGGCCGCCGCGGCAAAGGCCGCCAGCCCCACCGGCGGGGTGTCGTCGGCGAGGATGCCGAAATAGAACACGAACAGGTGCACCGCCACCAGTGGCACGATCAACCCCTGCTCCGCCCCCAGGGTGACGATCACCGGGGCCATCAGCGTAGAGACCACGATGTAGTTGGCGGTGGTCGGCAGCCCCATGCCCAGGATCAGGCTGATCATGGCGGTGAACAGCAGGATCAGCGGCAGATTGCCTCCGGAGATGAACTCCACGAACTCGGTCATCACCAGGCCGATGCCGGTGAGTGTCACCGTGCCCACCACGATGCCGGCCGCCGCGGTCGCCACGCCGATCCCGATCATGTTGCGCGCCCCGTCCGACAGGCCGTGCAGCACATCGTCGAAGCCGTCACGCAGGGTATGGCCCTTCCCCCACTGGCCGCGGAAGAAGGCCTTGATCGGACGCTGGGTGAGCAGCACGAACATCATGAACACCGTGGCCCAGAAGGCCGACAGGCCGGGAGACAAGCGCTCCACGGTGAGCGACCAGATCAGCACCACCACCGGCAGCAGGAAGTAATAGCCGGCGGTGGCCGTCTCCTTCAGATCGGGCAATTCGTTGATCTCGTGGCTGGTGTCCAGTTCGGGCACGGTACAGGCCAGCTTGACCAGGCCGATGTACACAGCCACCAGCAGTACCGAGGCCACCCAGGGCGTGGCCTCGCCAGCCACGCTCTTGATCCACCCCAGGCCGTAGTAGACCACGGCGGTGAGCACCATGAGCACCAGGACCGTGAACAGGAAGGTGGTCAGGGCGCGCAGCAGATTGCTGGGCTTGCGACGCGGCAGCCCCTTGAGGTTCAGCTTGCAGGCCTCGAGGTGCACGATATAGACCAGCGCGATGTAGGAGATCAACGCCGGCAGGAAGGCGTGCTTGATGACCTCGAGGTAGGAAATCCCGACATATTCCACCATCAGGAAGGCCGCCGCGCCCATGATGGGCGGTGTGAGCTGGCCGTTGGTGGACGAGGCCACCTCGACCGCGCCCGCCTTCTCGGCACTGAAACCCACGCGGCGCATCAGGGGAATGGTGAAGGTGCCGGTGGTGACCACGTTGGCGATCGACGAGCCCGACACCATGCCGGTCAGCGCCGAAGACACTACCGCCGCCTTGGCCGGCCCGCCGCGCATGTGCCCCATGGCGGCGAAGGCGACGCGGATGAAATAGTTGCCTGCACCGGCGCGCTCGAGCAGCGAGCCGAACAGCACGAACATGAACACCATGCTGGTCGAGACACCCAGCGCGATGCCGAACACGCCCTCGGTGGACAGCCAGTAATGGCCCATGCCCTTGGTCAGGCTGGCCCCCTTGTGCGCGATCACGTCCGGCATCCAGGGACCGGCAAAGGCATAGAGCATGAACACGCCGGCGACCACCATCAGCGGCGGACCCAGGGCACGGCGCGTGGCCTCGAGAAGCACCGCCATGCCGGTCACCGCCACCACCAGGTCGAGGGTGGTCGGGTTGCCGGGCCGATCGGCCAGCTCGGCATAGAAGATGTACAGATAAGCGGCGCAGAAGGCACCGACCAGGCCCACGATCCAGTCCTGCACGGGGATGTAGTCACGCGGCGAGGAGCGGAAGGTGGGATAGGCAATGAACGCCAGCAGGATGGAAAACGCCAGATGGATGGCGCGGGCCTCCGTGTCGTTCAGGATGAAGAAATTGAAGGTGAACGGCAGTGGAGATGAGTACCACAACTGGAACAGTGACCAGACCAGCGGAATGCCGAACAGCAGGGCCTTCGGCAGTTTCCCCCTGGGCGCCCTGGCCCCGGCGTCGGCCTCGGCGATGATCGCCTCGGCGGCCTGAAGATCGGGCGCGGCGTGCTTGTCGTCCTGGGCCATGGACGGTCTCCCCTCGTTGGACAGCCTCGTGTGCGAGATCTTTGTTATCGCAAAGACGAACCGGGGCATCTGGCCCCGGTTCGTCAGACGGTCACATCAGACCGGCTTCCTTGTAGTACTTGATCGCGCCCGGATGCAGCGGGGCGGACAGGCCGTCCTTGATCATCTCTTCCTTCTTCAGGTTCTTGAAGGCGGGATGCAGCTTGCGGAAGGTGTCGAAGTTCTCGAACACCGCCTTCACCAGGTTGTAGACGACCTCGTCGGGCACCTTGGCCGAGGTCACCAGGGTGGCGCCCACGCCGAAGGTCTGCACGTCGTCGGGATTGCCGCGATACATGCCCCCGGGGATGGTGGCCTTGCGATAGTAATCGTTCTTGGCAACCAGCTTGTCGATCGCCGGACCGGTGACGTTCACCAGCACCGCATCACAGGAGGTGGTGGCCTCCTTGATCGAGCCGGAGGGGTGACCGACGGTGAACACCATGGCGTCGATCTTGTTGTCGCACAGCGCCTTGGACTGCTCGGAAGACTTCAGCTCGGAGGCCAGCTTGAAGTCCTTCATGGTCCAGCCCTTGGCCTTCATCACCACTTCCATGGTACCGCGCTGACCGGAACCCGGGTTACCCACGTTGACGCGCTTGCCCTTCAGGTCGTCGAAGTTCTTGATGCCGGCATCGGCACGCGCCACCACGGTGAACGGCTCGGGATGAATGGAGAACACCGCGCGCAGATCCTTGTTGGGACCGGCACTCTTGAACTTGCTGGTACCGTGATAGGCATGATACTGCCAGTCGGACTGGGCCACACCGAAGTCCAGCTCGCCGTTGCGGATGGCGTTGAGGTTGTAGATCGAGCCACCGGTGCTCTCCACCGAGCAGCGAATACCGTGCTGCTTGCGGCTCTTGTTGAGCAGACGGCAGATGGCGCCGCCAGTCGGATAGTACACACCGGTCACACCACCGGTACCGATGGTGACGAAGCGCTGCTCGGCGGCCTGTGCGCTACCGAGCAGACCCGCGCCCAGGACGAGCCCGGCGCTCAGCAGCAGACTGCCCATGCGTTTCTTGTTGAACATGATAGAAGCTCCTTAGGCTGGTTGTTGTTGGAGAATGCCCCCGGCTCCGCACCGAAGGGACCAGCTGCGGACAGCAGGTCGTCGAAAGATAACGCCTATCCGCGTTTCGTGCCAGCACACAGGCCGCTCGAAGCCATGCGGGGCTGGCGCGACCACGGCGCAGGCATCATTCCGCCAGCGCCTCGACCTTGACCTGCGCATGCACCACCATGCCGGGCACGAGTCCCAGGCAATCGAGCGACTTGCGGGTGATACGCGCCAGCAACGGCGTGCCCTGTACATCCAGACGCAACAGGACCTGCGCCGCATCGACTGGTCTGATCGCCTCGATGCGTGCGGCGAAACCGTTGAGGAGACTGGTATCGCGCGGCGGTTGCAGGGCGATACTCACATCGCACGCCCGTACCACCACGCGCACCGGCGTGCCCACCTCGGCCTCCACCAGGGGGAGCGTGAAACACCCACCGGAAAATTCGATCTGGCTGAGATGGTAGGCCGCATCGTGCGCCGCCACGACACCATCGACCACCACCTCGGCCTCGTCGCCCGCGCCCCCTGCCACATCCAGGCGCGCCAGCACCTCGCCCACCGGTCCGACAGCTCGCACCCGACCGGCCTCCATGATCGCCAGGTGATCGGCAAGGCATGCCACCTCGTCCATGGCATGCGTGACATACAGCACCGGGATGGCCAGCTCACGATGCAGACGCTCCAGGTACGGCAGGATCTCCCGCTTGCGTGCGCGATCGAGCGCCGCCAGGGGCTCGTCGAGCAACAACAGCCTGGGATCGAGCACCAGCGCCCGCGCGATGGCCACGCGCTGTCGCTCGCCCCCCGAGAGTGCCTGGGGACGCCGTTGGCGCAGCGCATCGATATCGAGCAGTGCCATGACCTGCTCCAGTCGCTGCTCGTCGGCCGTGCGCAGGCGCCGCAGGCCGAAGCGGAGATTGCCCTCCACCGTCAGGTGCGGGAACAGGCTGGCCTCCTGAAAGACATAACCCAGTGGCCGGCGATGCACCGGCAGGCGATACCCCGCCTCCTGCCAGGTCTCGCCGTTGATACGCACGAGACCGGAGGCCTCGGGCTCCAGGCCGGCGATGCAACGCAACAGGGTGGTCTTGCCACAGCCCGAGGGACCGAACAGGGCGGTCACCCCCGTTCCCGGCAGGCACAGATCCACCGCCAGCGAAAAGCTCGGTCGCTGCAGCTGCAGATGGATGCGCAACTCGCCGGGTTCAGACACGAGCCCCCCGCCCCGGCCGCACGATATGCACCAGCAACAGCACCGTGAACGAGAACCCCAGCAACACCACCGACAAGCGGTTGGCATCCGCATAGGCCAGTGCCTCGACGTGATCGAACACCCGTAGCGAGGCAACCTGGGTCTCACCGGGCAGATTGCCGCCGATCATCATCACCACGCCGAACTCACCCACCGTGTGCGCAAAGGTCAGGACCATGGCGGTGAGGTAACCGGGCCAGGCCAGGGGCACGACCACATGAAAGAAGGCATCCAATGGCGAGGCACGCAGGGTCGCGGCCACCTCCAGAGGACGCCGCCCGACGGCCTCGAAGGCGTTCTGCAAGGGTTGCACCATGAAAGGCAGGGAATACACCACCGATGCGACCACCAGGCCTTCGAAGGTGAACACCAGTGGCGGCAGGCCCAGCGCCGCCGCGAACTGTCCGAGCGGCCCGTCCGGGCCCATGGCCACCAGCAGATAGAAACCCAGCACCGAGGGCGGCAATACCAGGGGCAAGGCCACCACGGCATCCAGCGGGGCCTTCCACCAGCCCTTGCCGCGCGCCAGCCACCAGGCCAGTGGGGTACCGATCAGCACCAGGATGACAGTGACCACACTCGCCAGCTGCAAGGTCAACCACAGCGCCTGCCAGTCAGCCGCGGCCAGCATGACTCACCCCCCCTCCGGTGGCGGTTCGAAACCGAAGCGCCGCAGGATGGCGCGTGCTGCCTCGCTCTGTACATAAGCGGCAAAGGCCTGTGCCAGCGGCTTGCCCGCACCGTGTCGGGTGACGATGAACCCCTGGATCAGCGGGGAATGCAGCTCGGCCGGCAGGCGCACATGGCTGCCTTGCGAGGTCAAGGTGGGACTGAGTGCCAGCGACAGCGCAATCACCCCCACCTGTGCATTGCCGCTCGACGCCAGTTGTGCGGTCTGCGCGATGTTCTCACCCATTACCAGACGCGGCCGCAGCCGTTCCCACAGACCGGCGGCACGCAGCGCCTCTTCGGCGCGACGGCCATAAGGCGCATGCTGCGGATTGGCAATGGCGATACGCGTGATGCTCGGATCGAGCAGATCGTCCAGGGTGAAGCCCTGCATGTCACGGTTGCGACTCCAGAGCACCAGGTGTCCCAGGGCATAAGGGCGTGCCGGCCCCGCCGACAAACCCTGCGCCACCAGCTGGCGCGGATAACGGATATCCGCAGAAAAATACAGATCGAAGGGCGCCCCCTGCCGGATCTGCGCATGGAAGCGCCCCGAAGAGCCATATACCACCTCGATACGGTCCCGCGGGCGATCGCGCAGAAAATCCGTCACCAGCTCGTGCATGGCGAACTGCATGTCGGAAGCGGCAGCGATCACGATGGTATCGGCCAGGGTCGCGACCGGTGCCAGACACAGCAGCAGGCAGAGAATGCGGAGCATCGTCTTCATGCGGATTCGAAGATCGCGGAAACTGGGCATTATGCCCCACTCCTGCCGCTGGTAATCCCCGCTGAACCCAGCGGAAACGCAGACGGGCCCACGCACTCAGCCCCCCTGCGGGGCGAGCGGTGAGTACCTGTTTCGGTGATCGTCCACGACCACATCAGGTCGTAGACGACGAAACAGACGATGAATCGGCCAAAGCCGCTTCGAGCCGGGCACGCGCCGCTTGCGACAGATGCGAGATCCCCAGCCTGTGCGCCAGCTCGATGACGTCACCTTTCCGTCCGAGGACCCTGTCGATCGCCTGAATCTCTTCAACACAAAGGTAATCGACATTGCGCATTTCTTCGTCGCGTTCCAGATACCGGGCCGGGACCTGGCTCACCTTCGTGATCCCCTTGGGCCAGAAGAACACACCGACCTGCTCACGCTTCCGGGGACGTCGACGCCTGGCCAGATTGCAGACGACCTCGTGGATCGGCTGCCCGACCTGTTGGAAGCCGTGGTGCTGGGCAATCCGACGCACCAGGACGTCCTCGTGTATCGGGCCCTCGGTATCGATCACACGCTCGATCATCCTCGCCAGGCGGGGGGCATATTCCGGCGCATGGAACTGCTCGGGATCGGGCATGAGATCTTCCCCCCGCAGATCTGCCTTCACGTAGGCATGCGGCCGCCTTGCGGACTCTCCATCCTCCTGTGACAGGTCTGCCGAAGACTGCCTGGCGAGGTGCGTCTCTGCTGCTGCATCCTGGCTCGCCTGCGGGACAGGCTCTCTTTCATCGGTAGCCAGCGCCTTCTCTTCCCCGTCCCGTTGCTGCCGCACCTCCCTTGCCGCGGCCTCCTTGCGTCGCGCCCGGTCGCTCTCCAGGCAGGTGCGCAGCGCCTGATCCAGCTTTTCGGTGGCCGCGGCGGCATTGGTCCACCAGTCGGTCGACCAGATCCGGAACAAGGTCCAGCCCAGCCCTTCCAGCACCTGCTGGCGGATCTTGTCCCGCTCTCTCGCATAGGCCGAGCTGTGATAGGTGGCGCCATCGCACTCGACCCCGGCGAGGTACACACCGGGCCTGTCCGGGTGTACCACGCCGAGATCGATGCGGTAGGCCGACACCCCGATCTGGGGATGCACGTCCCACCCCCGGTCGCGCAGGGCACGGGCAACCGCCGCCTCGAACGGTGATTCGAAATCCCCGAGAGAGCCGTGCACCGCTTCCCCGAGGGCGGAAGGCCCGCGCTCGGCGTACTCGAGAAAATGCTTCAGGTCGGCAACCGCCCGCGCCTGGGTCCTGGACAGATCGATCTGGTCCGGGCTCAGGGTCGAGAACACCAGCATTTCACGACGCGCCCGGGTCATGGCCACATTGAGCCGTCGCTCCCCGCCCTGGCGGTTCAGCGGCCCGAAGTTCATGGTCACATGTCCCGTCTGATCCGGGCCGTAGGTGATGCTGAACAGGATCACGTCACGTTCATCACCCTGTACGGTTTCGAGGTTCTTCACGAAGACGGGCTCGAGCACGGTGTCGCTGGAGAAGGCCCACTCGATTTCCGGATTGGACGCACGCGCCGCATCGAGCAGGTTCTCGATCAGGGACTGCTGCTCGGAATTGAAGGTCACCACCCCGATGGAGCATTGACGCACCGCCGGGTCCTCGTGGGTGAGGCGACGCAGGATCTCCGCCACGATGGCCTTGGCCTCGCCCTGGTTATGGCGTGCCTTGCCGCGTGCATAGAAACCTTCCGGGCGGATCAGGCGCACGCCATGGTCCGGGTAGACCGGTGCCGGGAAGGTGACCAGGCTGTTGTCGTAATAACGGCTGTTGGAGAAGGCGATGAGACTCTCCCGCCGTGAACGGTAGTGCAGATTGAGGGTCTTCTGCGGGATCCCCGCCCCCAGCATCTCGTCGAGAATGCTCTCGAGATCGGCCTCTACACCGATTGCCCCGTCGGAATCGTCTTCGGAACGAGCAAAGAAATTGGTCGGCGGCATCTGCTTGGGATCGCCGGCCACGATCACCTGGCGACCGCGCGCCAGGGAGCCGACCGCATCCCATACGGTGATCTGGGAGGCCTCGTCGAAGATCACCACATCGTACAGCTCCTGCTCCACCGGCAGGTATTGCGCCACCGACAGGGGCGACATCATCAGACAGGGTGCCAGGGTGGTCAGCACCTCCGGGATCTCCTGGATGAGCTGCCGCACCGGTTTGTGTCGGGTCTTCTTCTGCAACTCCCGCCTGAGGCTGCCCCAGCTGGAACTCCTGGAAACATTCTCGGCATCGGGCAGTTGTCCGCTCAATCTGGCGGCGATGTACGAGGCCGTCAGTTTCTGGAATCGGTCGTCGATGTCCCGAAACTTCTCGATGGTTGCATTGTGCTCGGGTGTGGAAAAGGTACGCAGCACCTCGTCTTCGCCGATCACGGCCGCCGACCACCAGGCACAGTAGGCCGCCTCGAAGGTCTGTTCGATCTCGTCGATCGGCACCCGCCCCTGCTCTATCGCCTCCACCAGGGGCCTCAGATCCAGCGCCAGCGCATCCGCCCGGCGACGGCGCCAGCCGCACCAGTCACGCAATTCCGCATGGCGCGAGGCGATCCCGTCGGCCGTCTCCCGGGCGACCTCGAGCGTCCGTTCCGTCTCTGCAAAGACGCGCCGCACCGATTCGCCCGCAATGTCCTCGAAGGCCTCGCAGGCCTCGCGAAACCGCTCGAACCCTGTCAGGAACTGTCGGGCCGCCCGCCCAACAGGTGCCTCCGGGGCCAGCAGATCATTGGCGTCGTACAACAGTGTCCGAATGCGGGCACGCACCGCTGCCAGCGCCTGGGGGTCATCCGCCAGCCTGCCCGCCGCCGCCCTGATCCGGCTCGCCAGCGCCTGCAGCACACCCGCCGCCTCGGGATCGGTGTCGTGCCCTGCCCACACCCCGAGCGAGGACAGTGTCCTGTGCAGGCGATCGATGGCCTCACCTTCCACACGCAGCCTCGCAAGGAGGGGGGCATCCTGCGCGGGATCGGGTTTGCCCAGGGCGCCCCCGGCCCGCATCTCCTTGAGAATCTTCCGGCAGGCAAACAGGCGCTTCGGCCACCAGCTTTCCGAGGCCTCCTTCCAGCGTCGGGCAAGCTGTTCCCCGTCCAGGGTGCGCCAGGCCATGGGTTCATAGGCACAGCTGAGCGCCGACTGGGCCTGTGCATAGGCCCGCAGACGGTTCACGGCCTCTTCCAGGGCCTCGATGCGATCCATCCCGTCCGGCTCCAGGGCAAAGGCGGCCTGCTTGCGATAGGCCTCCAGCAGCGCGCCCGCCAGCTCGGCAACGGCTTCGAGACGCGCCATGCCCCGGTCGGGTATGCCGATGCCGATGGCTTGCAGAAGGGCATCGCAGGCCTTCTCGGTCGACGCCGCGGCCGCCGACAACCGGCCGGCGCGTTCGACCACCTGCGCCTCCCACTGCGGTGACCAATCTCCCCGATCCACCACATGAAAGGGCGTGCCCACCACGTCGCCCACGGCCTGCAACTGAATACGCAGCTTCTCCACGGCCTCGCGCATCTTCTGCAATTGCTCACGGTCATGCTGGTTCGCCGAAGGCCAGGAAAAGCGCACCCGGGCAGCCAGGGCCTCGTCCCTGACCTTGATCCCCATGGCATAGTGAGCCGTCAGGCCATTGCGCCAGGGGGTATGCAGGCGGTCGACCACCTGGTTCAGCTGGTCGCGCAACCGGCGCAAGCGCTCCGCTTCCGCCTCCCACTGCCCCGGATCATTGTCCTGTGCCGACTCCCAGGCGGTACGCAGCTTGGCCAGCACATCCGCCTTGCGGGCCTTGTTCGAGTGCAGGGGCAGACAGAAACGCCCCAACCCGACCTCCTGCAGACGCCTGTAGACCACGTCGAGCGCCGCCGTTTTCTCCGACACGAACAACACGGTCTTGCCCTTGCCCAGCATGTGCGCGATCAGGTTGCTGATGGTCTGGCTCTTTCCGGTACCGGGCGGGCCGATGAGGATGAAGTCCTTGCCGCGGTCGGCCGTGGCAATCGCCGCCATCTGCGAGGCATCCGCCGGCAGGGGCGTGAGCAGGTCCGAGGGCTTGTATTTCCGGTCCACCTCTTCGTTGCCGACGAAGGTGATTTCGCTCGGGTACGGGTCCCGTGGGCTGTCGATCAGGTGCCTGACCACCCGGTTGTTGCGCAGGGCATCGGTACGGTCGACCAGATCCTTCCACATCAGGTACTTGGCAAAGGAGAAATGGCCCAGCACCACATCCTCGACCACCTCGAAACCCGGCACGTCCTTCACGGCCTTGCGCACCCGGTTCCAGATACCGGCCACATCGATGCCACTCTGGTCCTGCGGCAAGGCGCCATCCAGCCCTCGAATGTCGATGGCAAAGTCCTTGCGCAGCATCGCCAGCAGAGTGGTGTTGAAGCGCGGTTCGTCATCATGAGCCGTCAGTCTCACGCCGCTACGCACCGACTTGCGCTCCAGGGCCACCGGCAGCAGGATCAGCGGTGCACGGAAACGCCGTTCGTCCTTTTCGTCCCGCTTCCACAACAGAAAACCGAGCGCCAGGTACAGGGTATTGGCCCCACCCTCCTGCAAGGCCGTCTGGGCCTTGCGGTAGATCTCCACGGCCCGGCGCGCCAGCTCCTCGTTCGGCAGATCGACGAGCACCTGCTTCCTCTCGAGCGCATCCCGGGCATATTCCTCGATGATCGACTTGCCCGTTCGCTGCCGATGCAATGCCTCGTCCTGCTGCTGAGCACTCGTCTTGGGCAGCGGCTGGATGGCGATCTTCGCGCCTTCGGCCAGGCGATCTTCCAGCAGACCGGGGTCGGGACACAGGATCCGCAGGCTGCTCCTGGAGGAGCGGTGATTCAGCAGCGGGTTGCGGGCCGAGAGATCGAGCAGCTTGCGTTGCCAGCGTTCCAGCCGACCCGCCGGCGTTTCCGGCGTGGCCTCATCCTCGCCCCCTTCGTCGAAATCGGGTAGCGGCGGGGCCTCCTCCAGTGGCTGATCGACCTCCATGCCCTCCGGGGTCTCACTGCCTCCGCTACCGTCACCGCTCTTCAACCCCAGGGGAGGGATCTGCAAGGCGCGCGCCCGGCGGATATCCACCGCCGCACCGAAGGTATCGTCCTTGTCCGGATCGATGGCCTGGGCAGCGGCCTTCACGGCCCGGCTGAAAGGCGGCGAGGGATGCTGGGTGATGTAGGTCGTCTCGATCAGGATCAGCTCGTCGAGCTGAATGCGCTTGCGCAGGGTTTCCGCCTCGTCGATAACGATGCTGGCCAGCTCCTCCGGCTGCAACCAGACGCCAACCAGTGCATGGCCCTCGGGCAGCACCACGATGGGGTTCAGACCGGCCTGCTCCAGGGCCGAGGCAAACAGCATGCTGGAGTCCAGGCAGGTGGCAACCCGGTTCTCGATGATCTGACCGGGCAGGCGGATCTTCTGTCCATCGCGCTCGAAGCTGGCCGGCGGCACCGCGTAGCTGATGTCCAGGTTGGCGAGCGCACTGTAGATGGCCGCGGCGATCTCCCAGACCCGCCGGCGGCTTCTTGCCTGATAGCCATCGATACCGTCCGGTCGGCCGGCCTTTCTGAGGATCAGGCTGGCATCGTGGAGGATGCGATCCACCGCCGGGTCGTTGGGCATCGAAAAGGCCGCCAGCAGCTCCGGCATGTAGCCGGCCCCGCCCCACTCGTTGCGGGCCAGCAGCTCGACCGGCCTGGTGCATTGCGCAAGGACTTCGCCCTGCCGTTCGGCCGTGATGATGAGAGTACCCCGCACCGCATCGGCCAGGTTCAACAGGAAGTCACCGCGTAGCTGAATGTCCCGATCGCGGACCGGCACCCTGCCGCCGGGAGCGATCCGGTCCAACCGCCACGATCTGGGTTCGAGGAACGCCGGATCGGCCCTCAGGGTAAGGAGTACATCCTCCAGAGGGGCTTCTTCATCCCGGTTCTCGATGGCCAGAGCGCGCAAGGCCGCAAACGCACTCTGGTGACAGGCAAAGTTGAGCTTGTTCGCAAACTCGCAGTGAATGGCGACGGATGCACCCGCTTCATGACCCATTGGCGAGCACCCCCCAGGCTTCTCGTATTCCCCGCGATACCATACCGCCGCACCCGGCAGACAACACAACTCCGGCCAATCCAGCCACTCTACTGCCCTCCAGCACCACGCCTCTCTTTCCCACTGCAAACCGGCTCAGACACTTTGCCTGACACCCTTGATCCTCGAAATCAGCGCCGGAGAAGAAGATGCGCGGCATTGCTGATATCCAACGACCACCTGCCCGACCAGGTCAGGAACACGATGATTCAAGCCTACCCCTTGCCGATCTCACCCAGCAAGCCAGGACCGGCGCTTCCACCCGGTGGCCTGCCTCCTGAATAAACGGGACACGCATTCGGTTGCAGAGTGAAAGCAACAGGAGGTATCCATAAGCGAGGAGAAGTTGCCGAAACGTTGATCAGCCAAGCGCAGACAGGAAAGGGATCCTGCGACCGCTCAGAGGCGAGAGCCTGGATGCATTGAGCCGGGACACGGGGCAACCTGCATCCGAGCTGTCCCCGCTGGCAGGATGAATTTCTCGAGGACAGTATAGCGGCGCAGAAGCGTCGCACCAAAGCCCCCCAAGGTAGCTCGTACTGGAACAGCAGCTCAAGCGCGCCAGGCGACAGGTGGCGATCTGCTGATGGACAAGGCGCCGTGTCGAGAGGCGTATCGTCCGCTTCGAGGCGGCGCTGTTACACGACTGCCGAGCCGTAGCCCTTGCTCCAGGGGACTGGGCCGGAGAGCGCCAGCACGTCGCCCGGTTCCAGCCGCCGCTCCGTCTCGATCCCGTCGTCGTCCATGATGTTGCGGCCGTTGAGCAGCACCACATGGATCTCGTGAGCCGGGATCTTCAGCTGCGCCAGAACGTCGCCCACCCGGCTGCCCTCGGCGATCTCCAGCTTTCTGGGTCCATATTTGCGCAAGCTGTTGAACAGGCGTACCTCGATTTCCATCATCTTGCAGATCGAAAAGCGATTTGCCTGCCAGTCTCCACGCTCGGCGCGCGTCCTGCATTGACCGGAATCAACCACCGCCGCGCTGATAATGGCGGTCGAAACGCTGCATAAAGCGGATGCGTGCCTCCGTATCCAGCGCACCGAAATCGAACGCTACGCGGGTAATCGGAAGGGTCAAGGCGGCAAGGCGCCTTGGAGGCAATGGCGTCAGTTGGATGTGGATCTCTGCACTGGCACAGCGAATCATCACCCTGTGCCCATCGACATGATGGGCACAGGGCGCGACCGCTGCGGGAAGCGTGCGCAGAAACTCCTTGACGGTGAGCCCCATCTCCCGGCTGAACACCGGGGGAATCATCCCCTCTTCAGCCACCGGCCACAGCCGGCCAGACCGCCAGCGTGTCGCCCGCCTCGAGTGGACGGTGCCGCTGCGAAGGCGGGAGGAAAACGCCGTTGACCAGGAGCAGATGGACATCCGCCAAAGGCACGCCGTAGCGCTCCAGCAACTGGATGGGCGTGGTGCCCTCCGGTACCTCCAGCGTCACCGCATGACCCTTCGCTTCCGGCGGCAGATACGCCATCAGCGAGGCGTAGAGCTTGAACGTCACCGGCATGGACATGCTCAGGGCACCGTGGAGACCCAGGCCTCCATGAAGCGCGTGGGATTCTCCATCAGGCGCTTTTTCCACACGCCCAGGTGCCTGCGGCTCTGGATCAGGCCACGCAGCGCCCCCACATGCTCGGTGATGCCCAGGGTGATGCCACCGATGAGACGGTCGCCGTCGAACTGGAGCTTCACATAACGGCCGCTCCGTTCATCCAGCTGGCTGGCGGAATCGCCACCCTCGACTCCCATCCACTGGCCGTATGAGACCGAGATGAGCCCCAGGGTGTCGAGCACATTCATGTCGAGGCTGCCCACATGGGTCGCCTCCCGCCCCACCATGTTCAGGGCAGCCACCCGCGCCGTCTCCACCGCCATCGGCTGGATGGCGTGGACGCCCCGGCCACCCTGCCAGCTCACCCCCTCGCATACATCACCCGCCGCATAGACATCGTCCACACTGCTGCGCTGGTGCGCGTCGACCCGGATGCCGTTGCCGATCTCCACGCCGCTCTCCTGCAGAAAGCCGACGTTGGGCCGCACGCCGGTGGCCACCACCACCAGATCGGCCTGCATGGGCTCGCCCGGCTCGCAATGCAGCCACAACCCACCGTCACCGGGTTCGATGCGGGTGACGCGGGTGGAGGTGCGCACCTCGATGCCCTGGTCGATGCACCACTGCTTGATGAGGTTGCCGGCCACCTGGTCCATCATCCGCGGCACCATGCGGTCGCCCGCCTCCACCACGGTCAGGCGCACGCCGCGCAGTTTCAGCGCCTCCATGATGATGCAGCCGATGAAACCGGCGCCCATCAGCACCACCCTGGAGCCGGCCTCGGCCGACTCCATGATGAGGTGGGCATCCTCCAGCGTCCAGCAGTGATGCACCCGTGGCAGATCCACCCCTTCGATGGGCGGATCGACCGGCGAGGAGCCGGTGGCCAACAACAGCCGGTCGTAATCGAGGGTGGTGCCATTGGCCAGAGCGAGGGTCTTGCTTTCGGCGTTCAGTGCCTCCACCCGGGTTTCCAGCTGCTCGATCCCCAGGCGCTCGAAGTGACCGGCATCGTGACGCAGCCAGGTCCCCTCCTCGTCGATCTGGCGTGCCAGAAGGTAGGGGATGGCCATACGGGAGTAGGCCGGGCCCGGCTCGTCGCCGACGAGCACCACCTCGCTCGCGCGGTCATGGGCACGCAGGGTCTCGGCCGCCACCACTCCGGCTGGCCCTCTGCCGACTATCACATGACGCATTCAGACAGCCTCCGCTTGAGCCTTCAAAGTCCAAGACGCTCGAGGGTCTCTTCCTTGGGCATCCCCTTCTCGTCCCAACCACGCAACTGGTAATACTCCGGCAGCATCTTGTCCAGCTGGTTCACCAGCCCCTTGGCCGGTCCGCTCTTTACCGGTTCGCTGACCAGCCGCTTGGGCAACCGGTCATCCTTGCCGGTGAAGCCGGCCGCGATGTTGAACTGCCGCTCCAGGTTCCAGATGCGCTCGCCCATCTCCAGCAGGCGCTCGAGGCTCCAGTCACCCTCGCAGGCGGCATCGATCTGCGGCTGGATGTCCTCCAGGCTCCAGGCGAAGGTGCTGAACAGACAGAGACCGGAAGAGTCCACCGCGGCGGTGACATCCTGAAACGCCTTGACCAACGCCGGCTTGCCGTCGGTCACCAGCGGATCGGTCTTTTCCGGTATGCCCAGCACCTCGGACGACACCGTGTAGCTGCGCAGGTGGCAGGCCCCGCGGTTGCTGGTGGCGTAGGTGAGACCCATGCCCTGGATGCCACGCGGATCGTAGGCGGGGAACTCCTGGCCCTTCACCGTCATGGACAGTTCAGGATGACCGTACTTTTCGCACAGCCGCTTGGAACCCAGCGCCAGTTCCCGGCCAAAGCCTTCGCCGTTGGCCACCTGCTGCACCATGGTGGTCAGCGCCTCCGCCGAACCGAACTTCAGCGCAACCCCGCCGGTATCCTCGTCGGTGATCACGCCCATTTCGTACAGCTCCATGGCGGCCGCCAGCGTGGCGCCGAAGGAGATGGGATCGAGCCCCTGCTCGTTACAGATGAAGTTGGCCCAGGTGAGGGCATCGAGATCATCCACGCCGCAGTCGGCCCCCAGCGACCAGGCATTCTCATACTCGAGCCCGCCGGAGGCGCCCCAGTACTCGGGCCGGTTCACCACAGTGTAGTGATCCTTGTCGACGCGGGAGATGCGGCCGCAAGCGATGGTGCAGCCGAAGCAGGCCTGGTTGGTCACCAGGTTGGGCTTCTGCTCGCGGCCCCGAGGCTCGTGCATCGCCTCGCCCGATATCTTGGAAGCACCCTCGAACTGCACATCCCGCGCATTGTGCGTCGGCAGCGCTCCCAGCTCGTTGATGACGTTCATCAACACCTGGGTGCCGTAGGTGGGCAACCCCTGGCCGGTGACGGCGTTCTCGGCCAACACCTGCTTCTTCTCCGCCACCACCTTCAGGAACCTTTCCGGATCGGCAACTCGCACCCCCTTGGTGCCGCGTACCGCCACGGCCTTGAGGTTTTTCGCCCCCATCACTGCGCCCACGCCGGAACGGCCGGCCGCGCGGTGCAGATCGTTCACGATACAGGCGTAGAGCACGCCGTTCTCCCCTGCCCGACCGATCGCGGAGACGCGCAGCTGCGGATCCTGGTGGACGCGATGCAGGATTTCATCGGTTTCCCACACGCTCTTGCCCCACAGATCCTCCGCCGGCAGCAGCTCGGCGTGGTCGTCGTTGATATAGAGGTAGACCGGCTTCTCGGCACGCCCCTCGAAAATGATCATGTCCCAGCCGGCAAACTTCAGCTCGGCGCCGAAATAACCGCCGGAGTTGGAGCAGGCGATGGCCCCGGTGAGCGCCCCCTTGGTGATGACCGAATAACGGGCACCGGTGGAAGCCGGCGTGCCGGTGAGCGGCCCGGTAGCGAAGATGAGCTTGTTCTCCGGCGAGAGCGGGTCCACCTTGGGATCCACCTCTTCCACCAGGTACTTGGTGGCCAGCCCCCGCTGCCCCAGGTACTCGTTGGCCCACTCCATGTTGAGAGGCTCGCTGGTGCAGCTGCCTTCAGTGAGGTTGACGCGCAGAATCTTTTTTTGCCATCCCATTGTGCCTCTCCTCTCAAGCGTGGGTTGCGTTGTCTGTCCGGGCGGCCCAGGTACGCATCTTTTCGTAGCCGGCCCAGTCGCCATCGACGTAGGTAATGGCCTGAGTGGGGCAGGCCCGTGCGCAGGCGGGATCGCCGCCACACAGATCGCACTTCAACACCTTGCCGCGGTCGTGGTTGTAATTGACGGTGCCGAAAGGACAGGCGATGGTGCACACCTTGCAGCCCACGCAGAGATTTTCCTTGATCTCCTTGGCGCCGGTTTCCGGGTCGATCTGGATGGCGTCCACGGGACAGGCGTTCAGGCACCAGGCGTCGGCGCACTGCGTGCAGGTATAGGGGACGAAGCGCCCTTCCTGATGAAAGGTGAACACCTTGATGCGTGAATGGGCAGGATTGAAGACACCTTCGTATTCGTAGGAGCAGGCCATCTCGCACTGGAGACAGCCAGTGCACTTGTCGGGGTCGATGCTGAGTGATCGATACATGGATTTCTCCTGGTTGGTTTAGCGTTTTTCTGCCGCACTGCCAATGCGAAAGGGCGCCCGGACACCCGGAGCACCCTGTTCTTCAAAGCTCCCGACAAAGTGAAGCGGCCTGCCGGCCCACGCCGGCGGCCGCACACCCTCAGGTGCTCTTTTCCACTGTCGGAGGGAGCGTGCCAACATCCCGTTCCACGGCGTCGCGGGGTATCACGTCGCCGGCTTCCTCCTGCTGTCTGGCCCACTCGCTGTGATGGGACCGTGCCCAGTTGAGCTCCACATAGCCGCTGGTCATTCCTGGCAGCGTCCCCTTCACTGCGAAAGCCATGTAAATGTGTCCGCTGACCGCCGCCAACAGCGCGACCGCTCCCAGTGTGTGCGCCAGATGCGCCCCTTCCAGGGCCAGTCGCTGCTGCACGAAATTGGGGAAGAGCAACATCAACCCCGACAGTGCGATGGTCAGCCCGAACAGGGCCACCGACCAGAAGAGGAGCTTCTCACCCATGTTGAAGAAACCGGCCCTGGGATGGGCACCGCCCACCAGTCCCCCTGCTGTCAGTAGCCAGTGCAAATCATACTTCTGAAAAAGGTTCCGCTTCCAGAAGCACAGCGTAAAAAATAGCACAGTCACCAGGAACAACGGACCCACCAGATCGTGCAGCTGTTTGCTGATGGTGGCGATGGTGGAAAAAATCTCCTTGCCGACCAGTGGAATCAGCAGCGGACGACCAAACAGCAGGAGCAGACCGGTGAGACCGAGCAAGAGAAAGGTCCCCGCCATCACCCAGTGCATGGTGCGCTCGTAACCGTTGAACCGGAGAAGCCGGCGGCCGGAATCCTCGGGCGCCTTGGCTCTTGCGCCGAACAGCAGGTAGAGCAGGAACAGCAGCGCCACGACACCTCCCAGCAGCCCCATGGCGCCGGGAACCAGCATCTCGACGCGATACCGGCGCCACTGCTCTCCCTTTTCGTTTATCAGCACGGCACTGTCGACCCCCCGCACCTGGGTCCTGACCTCACCCCGCTTCCCTGCCTTTTGCAGCGCTGCGATCTCGGCGGGCCGCTGACGCACATTGCGCCAGAGGTCAGTGCCGGGACTCTCCACCGTTCCGGCCGCTTTGTCGTGGGACGGCGCCGCGGCAAACAGCGCCTGCCCCATGAGCATCAGACCCAACAAGAGTGTTCCAAGGCGCAGTGCCTTGAAATTCATGACTGGCATAGCGTTTCTCCGCTGAGCGGCGCCTCCGCGCCGGCCGGGCCGGGGCGGAGGCGCGCTATCACAAACAAGGGTTACTCAAAGCATGCTCATCGCTTGAGACTGCTCTTGCCCGACATCCCCTGGGATGCGCGCAGAGAAGCGTTCTCATAGGAGACGCCCCAGTCGAGAACACTGGCGCCGCGCTTGATGACGCGTTCCCGGTAGATATCGGAGATCACCGCGGCGTCACCGGCCAGCAGTGCCTTGGTGGAGCACATCTCGGCGCAGATAGGCAGCTTGCCTTCCGCCAGCCGGTTGGAGCCGTACTTGCGATGCTCTTCCGGACTGCCGTCCGGCTCGGGCCCGCCGGCGCAGAAGGTGCACTTGTCCATCTTGCCCCGGGTACCGAAGGCACCGTCCTGCGGGAACTGGGGCGCACCGAAAGGACAGGCGTAGAAGCAGTAACCGCAGCCGATGCAGATGTCCTTGTCGTGGAGCACCACCCCATCGTCCGTGGTGTAGAAACAGTCCACGGGACAGACGGCCGCGCAGGGCGCGTCCGAGCAGTGCATGCAGGCCACCGACAGCGAGCGTTCGCCCGGCTCGCCGTCATTGATGGTCACCACCCTGCGCCGGTTGACCCCCCAGGGAACCTCGTTTTCGTTCTTGCACGCAGTGATGCAGGCGTTGCACTCGATGCAGCGTTCAGCATCACAGTAGAATTTCATTCTTGCCATGGTTGCTTTCCTCTTTACGATGCCTTGCTGATCTTGCACAGGGTGACCTTGGTCTCCTGCATCTGGGTGACCGAGTCGTAGCCGTAGGTCATGGCCGTGTTACAGGCCTCGCCCAGCACGTAGGGATCGGAGCCCGCGGGGTACTTGTCCCGCAGATCCCGCCCTTCGAAATGACCACCGAAGTGGAAAGGCATGAAGACCACCCCTGAGGCCACGCGGCGCGTCACCAGGGCTTTCACTTTGACGCGGCCCCCTTCGGGTCCCTCTACCCAGATGTCGTCGCCATCCCGAATGCCGGCATTGTTGGCATCCCGCGGATGAATTTCGGCGAACATCTCCGGCTGCAGTTCCGCCAGCCACGGGTTGGAACGGGTCTCGTCCCCGCCCCCCTCGTACTCCACCAGGCGGCCGGAGGTGAGGATGAGCGGATAGCCCTTGGAATAATCCTTGGCCTGGATCGAGGCGTACCGGGTCGGCAGGCGGTAGAAGGACTTGCGGTCCTCGTAGGTGCGGTACTTCTCCAGCAGATCGCGCCGGTTGGTATAGAGCGGCTCGCGGTGGATGGGAACCGGATCGGGGAAGGTCCAGACCACCGCCCTGGCCTTGGCGTTGCCGAAGGGCGCGCAACCGTGCTTGATGGCCACACGCTGAATGCCGCCGGACAGATCGGTCTTCCAGTTCTTTCCTTCGGCCAGTTTCTTCTCTTCGGGGGTCAGCTCGTTCCACCAGCCGAGCTTCTTGAGCAGCTTGTCGGTGAACTCGGGATAGCCGTCCTTGATCTCGCTACCCACCGGCCAGGAGTCTTCCGCCAGCAGGCTCACGCCATTGCGCTCGACACCGAAACGGGCGCGGAAGCAGAGTCCGCCCTTGGCCACCGGCTTGCTGGTGTCGTAGAGGTTGGGCGTACCGGGATGCTTCATGTCCGGCGTGCCCCAGCAGGGCCAGGGGAGCCCGTAATACTCCCCATCGCAGGGGCCACCCTCCGCCTGGAGGCTGGTGAAGTCGAAGGTACCCCAGCTCTGCTGCTGCTTTTTCAGCCGCTCCGGGCTCTGACCGGTGTAACCGATGGTCCACATCCCCTTGTTGAACTCACGGGTGATGTCCTCGATGAGCGGCTCGTCGTTGTTCACCTTGATGTGCTTGCAGAGCTGGTCGGCGAAGCCCAACTTCTTTGCCATCTTGTACATGATGGTGTGGTCGGGCAGCGACTCGAACAGCGGTTCGATCACCTTGTCCCGCCACTGGATCGAGCGGTTGGATGCAGTCACCGAGCCATAGGTCTCGAACTGGGTTGCCGCCGGCAGCAGGTAGACGCCGTCGGTGCGGTCGTGCATTACCGCCGACACCGTGGGATAGGGATCGATGACGACCATCAGATCCAGCTTCTCCATGGCGGCCTTCATCTCCTTGCCGCGGGTCTGGCTGTTGGGCGCATGGCCCCAGAAGATCATTGCCTTGATGTTGTCCTTCTGGGCGATGTTGGCCTTGTTCTCCAGCACCCCGTCGATCCAGCGCGAGACCGGAATCCCCTTGGTGTGCATGGGCGAGATGCCCTTGCTCCCCTTCTTTTCGTAGGGGGTCTGGTCGAAACGCCCCTTGACCCACTCGTAGTCGAGGTCCCAGACGCGCGACCAGTGCTTCCACGCGCCCTCCGAGAGCCCGTAATAACCGGGCAGGGAGTGCGAGAGCACGCACATGTCGGTGGCGCCTTGCACGTTGTCGTGGCCGCGGAAGATGTTGGTACCGCCGCCGGAAACGCCCATGTTGCCCAGTGCCAGCTGGAAGATGCAGTAGGCGCGGGTGTTGTTGTTGCCGATGGTGTGCTGGGTGCCCCCCATGCACCAGATGAAGGTGCCGGGACGGTGACGCGCCATGATCTTGGCCGCCTCATACACCTGATGCTCGGGCACGCCGGTGACCCGCTCCACTTCATCGGGCGTCCACTTGGCCACCTCCTTGCGCACCTCGTCCATGCCGTAGACCCGCTGGCGGATGAAGTTCTTGTCTTCCCAGCCGTTCTTGAAGATGTGCCACAACATGCCCCAGATGATGGGCACGTCGGTACCGGGACGGATGCGGATGTAGAGATCGGCATGCGCCGCGGTGCGGGTAAAGCGGGGGTCGATGACGATGATCGGTGCGTTGTTCTCCTCCTTGGCCTTGAAGATGTGCTGCAGCGCCACGGGGTGGGCCTCGGCCGGGTTGGAGCCGATCAGCAGGATCGCCTTGGAGTTGTGGATATCGTTGTAGGAGTTGGTCATCGCCCCGTAGCCCCAGGTGTTGGCAACACCGGCCACGGTGGTGGAGTGACAGATCCGCGCCTGGTGATCGACGTTGTTGGTGCCCCACAACGCCGCCATCTTGCGGAACAGGTAGGCCTGCTCATTGTTGTGCTTGGCCGAACCGAGCCAGTAGACCGAGTCGGGCCCCGACTGCTGGCGAATCTGCAGCAGCTTGTCGCCGATCTCGTTGATCGCCTGTTCCCACGAGATACGCTTCCACTTGCCGTTCACCAGCTTGGTGGGATACTTCAGGCGCCGCTCGCCGATGCCGTGCTCGCGCACCGACGCCCCCTTGGCGCAGTGGGAACCGCGGTTGAAGGGGTGGTCGAAAGCGGGTTCCTGGCCGACCCAGGTGCCGTTCTTCACTTCGGCGATGATGCCGCACCCGACCGAGCAGTGGGTGCAGACCGTCTTGACCTGCTTCACTTCGCCACGACCGCCCGCTTCGGCGGCCTCGGCCTTCTTCATCACGCCCGGCATGAACCCGGTCGCCAGCACCGCGCCGCCCGCGCTCAGACCCGATGCACGCAGAAAGTCACGGCGACTGATGGTCCGCTTTGCTGACCCTTTCCCTCCTCCGGAGGACGACTCCGCCGAATCGGAGAGCACCTGGTCGGAAACTTTTCTCAATTTCATCGTCATCCCCCTTTATCAACTCGCTGCGCTTTGGTAGTAGGCGAGAATGTGAGAGGTAAGCCGGTAACCCTTCCCGGTCGTCTGCTCCTGCTCCTGGTCTGCGGCCGCGGCCTGGCCCGGCACCATCGCCATCAGCGCCATGCTGGCGCCGGCCATCGCGCTGCCACGCAGGAACTCACGCCTGGCGGAGTCCACCATCTGCTTGCTTTTCGCTTGTTTCATTTGCCATTTCCCCATCATTGTGGAATTCATTGCATGAAGAGATAGTCCCGCTCGAACTCGGTGAACACCTTGCCCAGGCGCCCGACTGAACGGTAAAAGACCGCCGCCTTCGCGTTGCTCAGATCCTCGAAGAAGCGCACGATCCATCCCTCCATGTGGTCGCGAAAGAAGGTCGCCTGAACCTGCGGCGGACGCCCTTCCTGGATCAGCAGCGCCATCACTTCGCACAGTGCCGCCACATGGTCCTCCGGCTCCTTCACGTTCTCGCTGCGTTGGTACCCCAGCGCCGCCAGATCATCACGCAACACGCTGAGCGGTCTTTCCATGAGGAACCCTGTCTGATACCAGGAGCCGTAGGGAAGCAGCTCTCCCCTTCCCATGCCGATGAAGAGGTCGTGGAACTCATCATCCACCGCCTCCACCGAGGTGGTCGAAGCGGCCAGCCCGAGCACGGCCAGCGCGGCCTGCAGCTCCGGCCCCGAGCCGTCGATGTCGGACAAGGTAGCCACCTGCCGCAGCGTCTCCCGGTCGGGGACCCGCCACAGCAGGGTGGCGAGAAGGTTCCAGGTGCCGGCGCGGCACTGCTCCTCCTCGGCGACGGCTTCCACTCCGTCCGATGTCGGCGACCGTCGAAGCTCTTCAGCTTTTGCGAGCGATTCCTGGATCGTCATATCAGCGCGTTCCTCGTTATTTGTTGCCTGCAACCATCAGGCCAAAAATGACGGAAAAATAATGACCAATAGGGAAGAAAATGACCGACCCACGAGCCGTCACTGGTCCAATCGGACACCATCCGGCAACTCCATGGCCATGGGGTCCTGGACAATATCGACCACCCGACAGTCGTCGCACATCTTCAGCCTTTGCCTGGCCCGCTCGTTCTGGAACATCCAGTGGCCCTGCAATGCCCGATGCATGCGGTTCACCACCGACAGGGTGGCGAAGGGTTTGCCGCAGCGGACGCAGTGAAACGGCTCTTCCTTGTGCAGCAGGCGGACGGCATGGCGTTTTTCGCGGTCGAAAAGCAGCCGCGGCGAAATCGAGATGGCATCCTCGGGACAGGTGCGGGTACACATGCCGCACTGCAGACAGTTCGCCTCGAGAAAGCGCAGGCCCGGCTCGTCTTCTGCAGTCTGCAGCGCCTTTCCGGGACAGGCCCCCACGCAGGCACTGCAGAGGGTGCAGCGCTCGCCGTCGACGAACACCGTGCCGAAAGGCGCACCGACCTCCAGGGTGGCCAGCGGCCGCGGCCGCGAAGCCTGTTGGTAAAGATGATCCAGTGCGCTGAAAAACAGCTGCCGCTTTTCTCCAACCGGCGCGAACGAGGCGGGCGCGATCTCGGGCATGGCCTGCCCCACCCCGTCGTCGAGCGCCTCGGCGCTCACCATGCGCAGCGCGTCGGCGGGATAGCCCAGCACCGCCAATATCTGCCGCCCCAGCTCGATCTGCTGCCGCAGGGCTGAAGAGACACCCTCCGACAGCGCATCCGGCACCAGCACCACCACTTGTCTGGCGCCATAGCTCAGCGCGCCGAACCAGAACTCCAGCCCTCTGCTGGCCGGCTCCTCCACCTCGAAAGGCAGTGTGTTGGGTGGCAAGGCGTTCAGCACCGCCTTCTGCTGCTCCGTCACCAGGAGGAGCAGCGGGTCGCTCCCGCCCGCCTCGCGGTAACCTGCCAGCAGCCGTTTCACCTGCTCCAGCGCGGTTCCCACGTTCGGCCACCGGTAGCGGATGGCACCGGCGGGACAAACCGTGGCGCAGATGCCTCCCCCCTGGCAGCGGTTGGCATCCACCTCGATGGCTTCGGGGATGGAGCGGATCGCCTCCGCCGGACAGGCGTCGATGCAGCGGGTGCAGGCGGTCTTGCCGGCACGCTGGTGGGCGCAGAGGGCGGGGTCGTAATCGAAGAAGCGGGGCTTCTCGAAGGTGCCCACCAGCTCCTGGAGCTGTTCGGTCGCGGCCAGAAGCGACAGCTCGTCCAGTGCCGACCAGACATAACCGGGCGGCGGCATGGACTGGGTGAGCAGCGGCTTGGGGCTCAGGTCCAGAATCAGGTCCACCTGTATCTGCTCGAAATTGGGCTTGCCGGGCGTGCCCAGCTTCAGGATGAACTGCCCCAGGTGCCCTTCGATGACAATGGGGCGCCCGCCGAGCGGCACCACCGGCACCCCGGGTTCCTCGATTCCTTCGGTGAGAATCAGCAGGGGCTTGAGGTGACCATGGAGCCTGGGCGCGAACTCCAGGGCCTCCATGCCACCGATGACGGCCACGCGCCCCTCGGAGGTGTAGCGCAACATCGGGGCGGGATCGGCCTGAACCGCGGCCATGGCCTCCAACGCCTGTTCCCGCGCCCGCCGGTTGCGGGCGGCGGCAGCATCGTTCACCACTTCACTCATCATCCAACCTCTTCATCTTCGTTTTCGTCATCCGCAACATCCGCCACCGAGTCCTGCGCTTCCGCATCGCTCTGCGGCGCCGCCGCGACCGCTTGCGACTCCGACTCGAGCGCCTCGGCCATGTGCTCCATGCGGCGGCGCATCTCCTCTGTCACCAGATCGCCCAGCGCGGCGAAATTGCGGAAATCCTCGTCGTAATCATCCAGGCCATCGCACAGATTGAAGGCAGAACTGTGAAAGAGCTTGCGCAGCGCCGCCTTGCGCAAGGTCTCGCTCACGGAGGGCGAGAGAAAGCCGCTGTAGTCCGAATCCTCGGTCAGCGATTCGAGGGGCGGCATATCCTCGTCGGTGGGCAGCGACGCTTCCTGCGCTGTGGCAGCAACCGGGGCCGGCGGATCGGCATCCGCCTCGCTCTCGCGGCCGAGCTTGCGGCGCGACCAGCGGCTCAGAAAGGACTCCTGCTGCAGCTCCTGATCGGGGGAAGACAAGTGCGACCTCTTCATTCCGGACACCCTCCTTCCGGCGCCCAGCGTTTCAGCTTGCGCTTGTACTTGCGCTCGGGCACATAGCGCGCCAGCACGAAGGCCTCGCACCAGCGATAAATTTCGGGAGGAATGTCCACGGCATAGATGGTGTCCCCCGCCTCGAGATAGGCGTGGGCCTCATCGAAGCTCAGGCCGACCAGCAGGGGAACCGGCACTTCCTCCTCATCGGCACGGGCCACCACGTAACAGCGGGGCGTGGGCGTCATCAGATTGTGGTAGTAGCTCTCACACTCGTCTGCATACAGACGCAGCACGAACCCGCTGTAGAGATACTGAGTCGACTGATCGTCCTCGTGGATCTTCACCCGCCGGGCAGCATCGGACAGCGAGCCGGCTTCACCCGCCGTGATGCCGACCGCCTCCCACTGCTCGTCGATCCACGGATTGGAGGAGCGTCTGCGCTCCATGATTACCGAGACGGGATATTCGTCGGGAAGCGTCTGCGCCACTTCGCCGACCGTCACCTTCGACATCACATTACCTCCGCACAACCGTGTAGTGCCGAAGTAATGCAAGTTGCGCACCAACCCGGGCGCCACTCCTTCAAGGGAATCTCGAAAAATTGCAGGAAAAGCAATTTTTCGAGCCGGCAAGACAAAATTTCGATTTTGTCCCGCCTCCGAACTCAATGACTTGGCGTCATTGAGTTCGCCGCACCTCCCTGTGCGGAACAGGCACCTCGAATTTTTCGAGGCACCCTCGATGGAGCCGGGATGCGGCATAGGCAGGTGCGGCAAAAGCGCCCGGAAGGGAAAAATGGGACAAATTGTCCCTTGGATAACCCCGATAATGGGACAGATGGAAACAGGGTTACGCCCCTGTAGCGCTGTAATTCGTATTGGCCACCGCGGCCCCTTTCGTAGGATCGGTGTTGCATACATCAACCCGACGAAACTGCGGGTGCCCCGGTTCCGGGACGGGACGTTCTCGACGGAGATTTTCCAACGCTATCAGCGCTCCGAGCAGACGCGGGTAGCCGGCGCCGCGGTTTTCGGGCGTCAACGCCGAAGGCTACCGGAAGGCGCCGGGGCTCAAGATGGGCGACAGCGAGCCGGAAGGCTTCTGGCGGGACACGTTCGACGGGCTGAAGGGGCGGGAGTCGCCTTCGTGGTCTCGGACGAGCACAAGGAGCTGGTGGGCGCTGTCAGGCGCTGTTTCCAGGGAGCGGTCTGGCAACGGTGTCAGGTGCGCTTCGGGCGCAACGTGCTCGCGCACACGCCCTCCCGGCACAAGGCGGCCATGACGGGAGGGTTCAAGCAGGAGCGTCTGATCCGGGAGGTACGGCGTCGGAATCGGGTGATCCGGATCTTCCCCAGCGAGGAATCCGCGCATCGTCTCATCGGCACCCTGCTGGCCGAGATCCACGAGGAAGGGCACCGACGATACCTGGAGATGAGCGCGTTTGACGAATGGTGGAAGGCGCAACAACCTTCCGACCAAGAGGATGACAAGGTGGTCGGCATCGACCACTGAACCCGGAGCAACGCCGATCCTGCGGAGAAGAATTTACAGCAGAATTGGGACTTGACCAAGCGCCAACGGAGCGCAGCGTAGTTGGCGTCCTGTTGACCACCTTGTTGGGCGTCATTCCAACTATCCCACTATATCTCATCGACTTGAAAAGCGAGGAATAAGCAACCCAACCAAAGCAAAATCACACAAACCCGAAATATAGACTCAACGACTCCATCTACTTGAAGGAAGGTGATGATATAAACCGCTAACCCCCGGTAAGAGTTTTCGGCAAAAAAATACCCTAATATACCATCATATGAAGAAAGACATATAAAGGCTAGCGACCAATCAGCTAATTTTTTGCTATCGGCAGTCACCTTTTCAATATGCACTTCTGACTGAAGATAAATCCGTGCCAACCCAATAAGTTTGCGTAATGCAGGAAAAAATACGACCATTAAAAGTGAGTAAGATCCAGCGAACAGTAACAACGAAAAAACAGAAATCGAAAGTAATGATCCATAGCTATTTTTCAGTGACAGCGAAGTCAGATCCACACCATTCTTCAGCAACCAAATATCCACATAGAACGCAAAACACAAAAACAGCAATAGAAACCGTGCCTCTACAAGCATCTCCAGTATTGACGTAGCTGCCTTTATGACTGACGGCGAATGATCGGCTTCTTCGGACACTTGGCTCTCGTTTGTATTACGTATTTATACCACGCCCAACGATTAAACTCACCTGCCGCTATGGAGCACCACCGGAATACGCGGTCAGATGGAGCGCTTTTAGATTTTTAATACACACCTGCAATAATTATTGCCTCTTTCCCAAAAGGCACACCAAATATATTTTTTGTTTCATTAAATCCAAGCGGGTTTGACTCTGCCGCAAACTTAAACTCATCTTTAACTTTTTCATCAATTAGTTCTGTAAGAAATTCAATGAACCGCTCCGCTGATTTAGCACAAAACAATGCATCTTCTACTGATGGCAATTGATTATGTAAAGCCAGCGTGAAATTATGGAATGGTTCTCCTTTGGGTAATATTGGAAAAGAATGGTGGAACCACATTTCTCCAACCTTCATTGCCTCCCGGTCTGGATAGGAATGAGCTAATTTATTTCTCAAATCGAACATCTTTTTAGCGTCCCGCATTCGCACGTCGCCCATATCAGGAGGGATTTTTATAAAATTACAATCCACAGGAAGACGTTCAACTTTTGATCGCCATTTCCTTAATAAGGTTTCCTCCAAAATAGACTTTGATGCTTTTATTTCGGGTCGCAACATAAAAGCAAGAATGAGATTCAAGTATGATTCTGCCATGAAGGCAGATTCGAGAACAAGAAGCAACGTTAGACTTGCTTGTTTTTGCACCTCACCCATGTAAACCTGAAATTGTTTTCCATATTTTTCTATATCCTTTTTTTCTTTTTAAATCCTTTCGATATGGTCGGCTTGCGAGGTTTAATACTTTTTAGTTCTTCTTTTGCAAAGGCAACGATAGAACGGTGTCGTACAAATGGATTTAGTATGAGTGTATATTTTTCAAGAGTTTGTATCTCTTCATTTATCTGCTCAGAATATTTAGATAAATTCCTGAACAAATAATCCAAAATTTGCTGTTTCTCAACCCCTTCGCCCCACCACATTACCTCAATACCATCAACCCCTCTGATTATCTGCAGTATTAAATTGCCACATGGAACAAATAAGAAATCCCACTTAAATAGTCCATCTGGATCCCCTCCCGGCCTACCAAGAAATGTAAGAAATCCATTTGGTTTTTTAAAACGCCATTTGAGCAAAGCGTATAGCTTAACTTCATCAAAGTCGCTTGGCAAATACATCTGACCAGCTATACCACCAGGCTTCTCTGGTATTGGACTTGATGGTAATTTTGCTTCTGCAATATCAGCTGTTTCAATACTCATAGTGATTTATGAAAAAATCTAACGACCAAGCCCACCTGCGGCAGTGCAGCGCAGCGGAACCGCAGTCAGGTGAAGCGACTTGTTCGGCAATTACGCAATTTTTGTAAATTTACGCATTTGCTCTTCTACGGCCTTAACAAGAGCCTGCATCGAATCCACCTCTTTTTCCTCGAAATATGTTTCGCCACATTGCGGGCACACCCAAGCTGGAATTTCATCAAGGCTCACATGAATACCTTTTCTATCAATATGAAAAGGCACAGTGCCACGTTTCATTTCCGCTTGGCAGTACATGCATTTCATCTTTTTCTCCGCGACTCATAATCATCAGTCCATTGATCAGGATTTGGAACATAGGCAGTGATAATTGCCAAATATTCATCTTTTGGCGAGCATACAACATGCAATGCCTTTTGATCCTCGCCATATCCAAGTATAAGGCAACTATGACCTCTTGCATCTTCTGGATAGTCTTCAATGATTTTCCCTTCAAATATGACCTTCCGTACATCAGCGGTGCTTATCATGCGATCAGGGTGCATCATTTGTCTGGCAGCATGAGACAATAAAAGAATCCTTTCTCTTGCCTTCTCTCGCACCAAATCTGTTTCATTTATACTGCTTCGTTTATAGCCGAACGAAATGGATAACCGGCTGGCAACGGAGCGCGGCGAAGTTGCCAGTCCAGGTTGATCCTCTTGTCAGGCATTGTTAAACCGAACCCCATAACCTGAATGGTACATAATCAAGTATATTGCCAATAAAAAACAAGGTAGCACATTTATCAATATAAAAACCGAAACCGATAAAACAGAAATCAATAAAACAATGGGGTTACCGCCAACAAGATTATCGAAAGCATATGAATCATCGAAAGCATATGGATTATCGAAAGCATATAACAATGGTAAAATTAATGAAAATACACCTAGCATTGTGCCAACTACAGCTACATTTTTGCCCAGACGCTTATCTGTGACCCAACTTACAGACATTATCAAGTGAAAGACCCAGGCTGCAATCCAAACTAGTCCTGGCGGATCCTGACGCTGAGTAACAATAGCGATAACTATAGAGATGAAGATCTCAGGACTCGATAATAAATAACACAGCAGAACAATAAATAGTCGTTTCAGAAAAACAAATGGTCGATCTCCATAACCTGAATGGTACATAACCAAGTATATTGCCAATAAAAAACAAGGTGGGATCCTCTAGAGTCGACCTGCAGGCATGCAAGCTTGAGTATTCTATAGTCTCACCTAAATAGCTTGGCGTAATCATGGTCATAGCTGTTTCCTGTGTGAAATTGTTATCCGCTCACAATTCCACACAACATACGAGCCGGAAGCATAAAGTGTAAAGCCTGGGGTGCCTAATGAGTGAGCTAACTCACATTAATTGCGTTGCGCTCACTGCCCGCTTTCCAGTCGGGAAACCTGTCGTGCCAGCTGCATTAATGAATCGGCCAACGCGAACCCCTTGCGGCCGCCCGGGCCGTCGACCAATTCTCATGTTTGACAGCTTATCATCGAATTTCTGCCATTC
>AMFO01001722.1_pt1 | contig 34110 bp, 31 predicted proteins | sample 552608 | NCBI WGS metagenome assembly AMFO01 (sample SAMN01893955, study PRJNA167987) | microbial mat metagenome | biome: hydrothermal vent | place: USA: Loihi, Hawai'I | collected 2003-05-01
CTCCACGAAGCCGTTGGTTTTCGGCGTCCGCACCTTGGTCCGGCGGTGCGCGATGCCGTTCAGGTCGAGGTAGAGCTCGTAAGGATGCTTCTCGGTCCCGCAGAACTCCCGGCCGTTGTCGGTGAGGATCGCCTTCACCGGCAGGTCGAGGTTGCGGTAAAACGGCAGCACGTCGTTGTGCAGCACCGCGACCGCCGCCTCGGGCTGCTTGGAGACGTGGAGGAAGCCGAAGGCGTAGGAGCCGTAGGTATCGACCACGGCATGGAGGTAGACCTTGCCGATGCCCTCGAGGTGGCCGACGAAGAAGGTGTCGGCCGAGAGCAGCTCGCCCGGCGCGCTCGATTCCACATGTCGCTCGCGGAAGCAGGGGTTGAGCTTCTCGATGAAGGCGGCCTGTTCGGCGCTGAGCTCGATCGCCTTCCCGGCGATCTTCTCCTCGAGCCTCAGCCAGCGGTCGTACCTGGTGCCCAGGCCAGCGTCGTTGAGAATCTTCTGAATGGTGATCGCCGAGACCCGCCGCCCTTCCAGCGACAGCATCGCTTCGATCCGGTTGCAGCCATAGGCCGGGTGCTCCAAGGCCAATTCCTTGATCCGCTCGACCGTCTCGGGCGGCGTCGTCTGCGGGTGGCTCTTGGGGATCGGCGGCAGGTCCTCGAGACCCTCGAACCCCTGGGTCTGAAAGCGCCGCTTCCATTCGTAGAAACTGGTCCGGTCGAGGCCCCGCCGGCGGCAGGCCTCGGCCACGTTGCCCAGTTCCCTGGCCAGCTCCAGCACACTCAAACGGTGTTCGGCCAGCTTGGTCGCCGCATCGCGCTTGCTCCGCTCCAATCCCTTCGCTGCCTGGGCCATCGCTTCCTCCTTTCGCTTCGAGACCTTCCCGTAACCTCTTGCTTCGGCCGGTCGGGTGTGATTCGAAGGGGTGGGGGTTGGAGAGCGCCGAGGGAGGTCGGGGATGCGCCGGCGGCTCGATCATCAGCGGGACTTTTCGGAGCCGTTCCTGCCGCATGATGTGGGACGCGACGAAGTCCTGGAGCGGGTCGACGGGCTGGTGGACTGGGGTGCCCTCGAGGCGGTGTGCGGGGACGTCTATGCGGCGCCGGTGGGGCGGCCGAGCTATCCGCTCTCGGTGCTGATCAAGGCGCTGTTGGTCCAGGCCTGGTGGAACCTGTCGGATCCGAAGGCCGAGCAGCTGCTCGGGAACGATCTGCGCTTTCGGCGCTTTTGGATGTCGGACTTTCCGGCGAGACGCCCGACCGGAACACGCTGTGGCGCTTTCGGGACGAGCTTTCGAAGCGTGGCCTCGCGGAGAGGCTGCGCGCCGAGGTCGACCGCCAGCTCCGGGCGCGTGGGCTGGTGGTGCGGCGTGGGGCGATCAAGGACGCCACGCTGATCCGGAGCGCCGCGTTTTCGAAGAACCGCCGACGGGGTGGCGATCCCGTCGATCCGGATGCCGACTGGACGAGGCGGGAGAAGCAGGGTCCGACGCTCGGCTACGAGCTGCACGCAGCGGTGGACGAGGACAGCGGCATCGTCCGCAAGATCGCCCCGACCCCGGCCTCGCGCCACGAGCGCAGCGTGGCGGAAGCGGTGGTGCCCGGGGATGTGGGCCGGCTGTGGGCCGATGCGGCGTACGACGCCCGGAAGCTGCGCGAGGGGCTCGAGGCGCGCGGCATCGCACCCGTCATCGCCCACGACCCGCGCCGCCGCGGCCTCGCCCGCGCCCGCGGCTTCACGCTTTCCCGCAATCTGGTCGACGTCACCTTCCGCATCCTGGCCTTCGACCTGCGCCGCGCCGTCACCCTCGCCGCCGATACGGGCTGACCTCGGGGGCGGAGTCCGGCCGCCCCTCCGTGCCGGTGGATTGAGGGAAGGCCTCAAAATCTTCATCGTCGAGGGGCGTCCCGGTGCATGCAATCGTGTGTTTCAACATGGACTTCAGTTCCCTAGGAGATTACCGAGGTTTGGCGTCGGCACCGCACGTCCTCTCACGTGGGACGACATGCTCGCCCGTCGACGCCCCGCGGCAACGCGTTTCGAATATCTTATGTATTTTTTCCCTTCAAGATCCGTCCTGGAAAGAAGCGTCTTGGAACTTACTACAAATTTCTCGAACATGCGGCATTATCGTCCGTTATGCATGGCCCGTCTTTTGTCCGTACGCCCCTGCCTGTCGAAGTCACCTCCCCCTGCTCTAGCCGCCCGTCGGGCTTTCACCCCGCGCCCACGAGCGCCTCGGGATGGCATTCGGCGATGCGCAGGAGCGCGAGCGCCGGTCCCCTGGGCTTGCGACGGCCCTGCTCCCAGTCCTGCAAGGTCCGCACACTGACGTCCAGGAGCGCCGCGAAGGCGGACTGCGAGAGACCGAGCCGGCGGCGGATCGCCCGCGCGTCGAAAGGCATCTTCGCGCTGTAGCTCCGGCCCCGACCGGCCTTGATGTCCCGCACCGCTTCCAGAAGCTCGGCACCGATGTCCCGCCCGGTGGTCATTCCTCGATCTCCTTTGGGATGGCCCGCAGCACATGGCGCGGAATGTCGCTTTCCTCGCTCTTGGCGTAGATGGTGAGCAGCCAGATCTCGCCTTTCCGGGAACGCCAGCAGCAGATGATCCGATAGCCGCCCGACTTGCCCCGGCCGGAGCCGCGCCAGCGGAGTTTGCGCAGGGCCGCGAGCTCGATGTCGTCGAGATAGTCCCGAATCCGTGCCGTGAAGCCGGGCGCCTCGATGAAGCGGATCATGCCCGAATATACGGCGCTGCCGTATGGAAGCAAGGACCGTTCTCACCGAAGCGGTGATGCGCGCCGCCGCGCGGCTCAGGTGCCCCCGAGAATCGCGCGGAGGTTCGGCTCCTCGGGCTCCTCCTCGAAACGGATGCCGGCCTCCAGCGCGCGCAGGTGACGGTCCACGCGTTCGACCGCCAGTGCGGTATCGCGCGCCGCGATCGCTTCGACGATGTCGCGGTGGTCGTCGTCGTCGCAAAGCGGCGCACTGTGCGGCGCGTACAGGCCGATGATCAGCGAACTTCTCATCACCAGTTCGCGGAGGAAGGCGGCGAGCACGTCGTTGCCGGAAATCTCGCCGAGCAGACGATGAAACTCGCCCGACATGCGGATCGCCTCGCGGCGACTGCCGGAGTGGCGGGCGACGCTCTCGCGGGCGATGTGCGAACGCAGCCGGGCGATCGCCCGCGGCCCGGCGTTGCGGACGACGTTGCGCACGGTGGTCCGCTCGATCGCGCGCCGGGCCTGGAACACGTTGTGCGCTTCCTCCGGGGTCGGGGTGGCGACGAAGGCACCGCGGTTCGGCTTGAGATCGACGACATGCTGGGCGGCGAGTGTCGACAAGGCACGGCGAACCGTGGCCCGACTGCAGCGGAAAATGTCGCACAGCGCCTGCTCGCCCAGCTTGGTGCCGGCCTTCAGCCGGTGCTCGGCGATGGCTTCGAGCACGCTGCCGACGATGACCTCCTCCGAGGGTCGCTTCATCCTCTCCTTCCGTTCCACGCGCTTCCGACGGCCTCCTCGGCGGTCGCGCCGGCCGGCCCGACGCCACAGGCCATATAGGAAGCGCTCGCGCCATGCACCAGTACGGTGGCCGGTGTGCGGACGTTGTGTGACAGATCGATGTGCAAATTGTCGACATAATGCTAGCTATTTTGTCTCGAATGTGATATCCGATCGTTCGTACGCGGTGCGCCGGAGCCGTCCCGAGCTCGGCCGGGATGCTACGGTCAACCCGTCGCGATCCAAGGGAGGGACGCATGATCACGCGCAAGGATTTCCTCAGGGCCACGGCCTACGGGACGCTGGGCCTCGTCGCCGGACTCGGGGCACCGGGGATCGTCTTCGGCGCCAACCGGAAGCTGCGGGTCGGCGTGCTGGGCGTGATGAGCGGTCCGGCCGCCTCCTGGGGGCTGGTCAACCGCTACTGCGCCGAAGCACGGGCGCGGATGATCAACGAGGCCGGCGGCTTTGACATCGGTGGCGAGAAGTACGACATCGAGATCCTCTCCATCGACGACCGCAACGACCCCAAAGTCTCGGTCTCGGGTGCCGAGCGGCTGGTTTACGAGCAGAAGATCCACTACATCATCGGCCCCAACGTCGACACCACCGCCGCCGCCATCGTGCCGGTCTTGGAGAAGGGCGGCGCGATGAACATTCCCTACGCCTTCTCGCGCCAACTCTACACGCCGCCGCACTCGAACTCGATCCTCGGCATGATCGCCTCCTACCAGGCGGGGCCGGTCATCTACACCTATCTCATGAAGAACAAGGGCGTGAAGCGCGTGGCCTTCGTCGCCCGCAACGAGTCCGACCCGCTCAACCAGCGCGACGAGGGGGTGGCAGCGGCCAAGGAGCTCGGTCTGGAGGTGGTCGCGGCCACCGACACCTACGAGCCCGGCACCACCGACTTTTTCCCCATCATGACCCGCGTGGTGGGGCTGAACCCCGATCTGATCGTGCTTTCCGGTGTCGCGCCTTCGGACGCGCCGCTGCTGATCCGGGCGGCGCGCGAGCTCGGATATCAGGGCCTGCTGTCCACCGAGACGGCCCAGGACGCCAAGATCCTGCGCGAGGTGGCGGGCGATCTCGCGAACGGCTTCATCTCGGTCGGCGGCGCCTCGACTCCGGAGATCCGCTCGCCGTTCATGGAGAAGTTCGCCAAGGTCTACGAGCAGGTCGCCGGGGAGTGGAACGACGAGGCCGGCACCAAGGTGTACGCCTTGGAGATGATCCTCTACACCATCGCCGCGGCCGGGCCGAAGGCCATCGACAACATCGAGGCCTTCAAGGCGGCGATCGACGGCTTTTCCATGCCCAATCCGTTCGTCAAGGGCGGCAAGCCGGAGATGAAGTACGTCGGCGAGCGCTATTTCGGCCAGAAGCGCCAGATCAACGTGCCGATGGTGGTCAACACCTACGAGGACGGCGCCTTCCGGACCCTGTTCGTCGGCTCGGTCGAGTGACGCTGGGAAGGGGGCGCCGCGGCGGCGCCCCCCGCGCGGGCCGCGAGTGGTAGTGCCGGGAAGGAGGGCATGGAGCAGATTCTCGTCAACGGCCTCTATCTGGGCACGCAGTACGCACTGATCGCCCTGGGGCTGACGTTGATCTTCGCGCTGATGGGCGTGCTGAATTTCGCTCACGGCCAGATGTACGTGCTGGGCGGCTTCGTGACCTATTACGTCTACGGCGAGATGGGCCTGCCCTTCCCCGTCGCCCTGCTGGCGGTCGTGGTCACGCTGGCACTGGTGGGTGCGGCCTTCGAATATTTCCTGTTCGGCAAGGTGCGCGCCCGCAGCGCCCGCGAGGAAAGCTCGATGCTGCTGGCCGCGGGCACCGCGCTCTTGCTCGAATCGTCGATCCTCATCGTCTTCGGCGAGAAGCACCGCGGCGTGCCGCCGGTGGTCTCGGGGATCATGCGGGTCGGCGACGCCTATCTGCCCTACGGCCGGGCGCTGGTGATCGGGCTTTCCGCCCTCCTCATCGGCGGCTTCCTGCTGTTCATGCAGTACACGCGACCGGGCCGGGCCATGCGCGCCCTGGCCCAGGACCGGGTGGCAGCGCAACTCATGGGCGTCGACGTCGACAGCTATCTGGTGGCCGGCTTCGCCATGGGCGCGGTGCTGGCGGGCCTCGCCGGCGCCATGCTGGTCTCGATCTCCGGGGTCAATTCCGGAATCGGCACCTGGATCTCCATCAAGGCCTTCATCATGGTGATGATCGGCGGTGCCGGGGTGGTTCCCGGCGCCATCGTCGGTGGCTTCATCCTCGGCATGCTCGAATCGGTCGGCTACGCCTTCCTGCCCGGCGGCGAGACCTATCTGACGATCTTTATCGCGCTCATCGTCTTCCTGGCGCTGCGCCCGCACGGCCTGATGGGCCGGCCCTGGGGCTGAGGAGGCGAGGATGTCGGGGACCGTGAAGCTCGTCGGCGCGGCGGTGGCGATCGTCCTCTACGTCGTCGCCGTGCCGGCCTATTTCGCCGACCAGCCCTACATGCTCGGCGTCCTCACCACCGCCTCCATCCTGAGTCTCATTTCGGCCGGCGTGTGGCTCACCTTCTACATCGGCCGCATCAACATCGGCCAGGGCGCCTTCGCATTGGTGGGGGGCTACACCTCGGCCATCCTGGTCACCGGCGCCGGCGTCTCCTTCTGGCTGGCGCTGCCGCTGGCCGGGCTGGTGGCGGCGGCGATCAGCGTGGTCATCGGTGCCGCCGTGCTGCGCCTCAAGGGCGTCTACTTCGCGATGCTGACCTTGAGCCTGACGGAGACCGCGCGGCTCGCCGCCCAATCGCTGTCGAGCCTGACCGGCGGCGCCAAGGGCATCACCAATACGCCGCTGCCGGGTGCCGTCGAGATTTTCGGCTGGACCCTGATCCCGGATTTCGCCACCGTCGACAAGCATCTGGCCTTCTATCTGTTCGGTGCCGTGCTGACGGTGGCGGGCTTCGCCGCCATGTACCGTCTGGTGCACAGCCGCATCGGCCATCTGTTCCGCTCGCTGCAGCAGAACGAGGAACTCGCTTCGTCGATCGGGGTGGACATCGCCCGTCTGCGGATCATCGCCTTCGCCATCGCCTCGTTTCTGGGCGGCATCGGCGGCGCCTTCTTCGTCGGCATGCAGCAGAGCATCTATCCGGCGTCGTTCCAGATCCAGGATTCGATCTACTTCATGCTGTACTGCTTCCTCGGTGGGCTGGGCTACGTGTTCGGCCCCGTGATCGGCACCTTCGTCCTGTTCCTCGCCTTCGAGACGCTGCAGGGACTGAACGAGTACCAGCCGTTGATCTATTCGCTTCTCATCATCGGGCTGATGCTGTGGCTGCCGAACGGTCTTCTGAGCCTGCGGCTTCCCCGTCTGCCGGGAAGGCTCACGACGCGCGCCGCGGCGCCGAGCGTCGAGGTCGAGGAGGGCTGAGGCATGCCGCTGCTCGAAGTGCAGGAGGTGACCAAGAAGTTCGGCGGACTGACCGCGGTCAACGATGTGAGCTTCGCCGTCGAACCCGGCGAGATCCTCTCGGTGATCGGTCCCAACGGTGCCGGCAAGAGCACGCTGTTCAAACTGATCTCCTCGTTCCTGCGGCTGACCTCGGGGCGGATCCGCTTCGAGGGCCGGGACATCACCGGCCTCAAGCCGCACATCGTGGCCCGCCAGGGGATCGTCCGCACCTTCCAGGAGACCACGATCTTCAGGGAGATGACGGCGCTCGAGAACGTGGTCGTCGGCCACCATCTGCAGAGCCGGGCGGGGCTCGCGGGTTTCTTCTTCAACACCCCGACCGCCCGTGAGGACAACCGGCGGTTCCGCCGCTCCGCCGCCGAGATTCTCGACTACCTCGGGCTCGGTCACGTCAAGGAGGAAAAGGCGCGCAACCTGCCGCACGGCCATCTGCGCGCGCTCGGCGTCGCCGTGGCGCTGGCGACGGGGCCGAAGGTGCTGCTGCTCGACGAGCCGTTCGCGGGCATGAACCAGGAGGAGACACGGCGCGCCGTCGAGATGGTGCGCTCGATCCGCGACCGCGGCGTCACCATCCTGCTGGTGGAGCACGACATGCCGGCAGTGATGAAGATCTCGGACCGCATCATCGTTCTCAACTTCGGCGTCAAGATCGCCGAAGGCACGCCTGAGGAGATCCAGCACGACGACAAGGTGATCGAGGCGTATCTCGGCCGCGAGGACGAGGAGCTCGGGATCTGACATGTATTTCAAGGCCGAGGGCATCGACGTCTGTTACGACCGGGTGCGCGCACTCAGGAATGTGAGCATCGGGCTCGAAAAGGGCGAGATCGTCACCCTCATCGGCTCCAACGGGGCCGGCAAGACCACGACGCTGCGGGCCATCACGGGCCTGCAACCACCCGTCGCGGGCGAGATCTGGTTCGAGGGCGAGCGCATCGACCGTCGCCGCCCGGACGAGATCGTGCGTCGCGGCATCGCCATGGTCCCCGAGGGTCGGCGCGTGTTCCCGTTCATGTCGGTGAAGGACAACCTGCTGATGGGCGCCTTCACCCGCACCGAGGGCGGCGAGGTGGCGGCCAGCCTCGATTACGTGCTCGATCGCTTCCCCCGGCTCAGGGAACGCTGGCGGCAGGACGCCGGCACCCTGAGCGGTGGCGAGCAGCAGATGCTGGTGATCAGCCGGGCGCTGATGTCCAACCCCAAGCTGCTGCTGCTCGACGAGCCCTCTCTGGGCATCGCCCCCAAGCTCGTGCAGGACATCGCCCGCTCCATCGTCGCCATCAACCGTGAAAACCGCATCTCGGTGATCCTGGTCGAGCAGAACGCGCGCATGGCCTTGCGCATCTCGCACCGGGCGTACGTGCTCAGCCAGGGCCAGGTGGTGCTTCAGGGCCCCTCCGCCGAGCTGCGCGACGACGATCGCATCCGTGCCCTCTATCTGGGCGGTGAGCTGTGAGGGGACCCATGAGAATTCTCGTCGTCAATCCGAACACCACCGCCTCGATGACCGCCAAAATCGGGGCCTGCGCCCGGGCCGCGGCGAGCCTCGGCACCGAGATCCTCACCCGCAACCCGGCCGGGGGACCGGTCAGCGTCGAAGGGCATTACGACGAGGCGCTGGCCACCCCGGGCCTGCTCCAGGAGATCCGTCGCGGCGAGGCCGAAGGCGTGGACGGCTTCGTGGTCGCCTGTTTCGACGATCCGGCGATTGGCGCCTGCCGCGAGATCGCGAGCGGACCGGTGCTCGGTATCGCCGAGGCGGCGATGCACGCGGCGGCGATGATCGCCAGCAGTTTCAGCGTGGTCACCACCTTGCAGCGCTCGGTGCCGATCGTCGAGGAGCTGGTGGTCCGTTACGGGTTCGAGCGGCGCTGCCGGCGCGTGCGCGCGGTGGACCTTCCGGTCCTCGCCCTCGAGGAGGACCCGGATGCCCGCTCGCGGATCCTGGCCGAGATCCGCAAGGCTATGTCCGAGGACCGCTGCGAGGCGATCGTCCTCGGATGCGCCGGCATGGCCGACCTCACCCGGTGGCTCGCGCAGCAGGCGGGCATTCCCGTGATCGACGGCGTGATCGCCGGCGTCCGCATGGTCGAGGCGCTGGCCGGAGCCGGGTTGCGCACCAGCAAGATCTGCGCGTACCAATCGCCGCGGCCCAAGCGCGTCCTTTGAAGGAGAATGCCATGGCCGACGTCGTCACCGGCCTCGAAAACGCGGCCTATCCGCGGGATCTGGTCGGTTACGGGCGCACCCCTCCCGATCCCCGCTGGCCCGGCGGCGCGCGCCTCGCCGTGCAGGTCGTGGTGAACTACGAGGAGGGCGGCGAGAACTGCATCCTGCACGGGGACGCGGCCTCCGAGGCCTTCCTTTCCGAGATCGTCGGCGCCGAGCCCTGGCCGGGGCGGCGCCATCCCAACATGGAATCGATCTACGAATACGGCGCCCGGGCCGGCTTCTGGCGCGTCTGGCGGATCCTCGCGGGCCGCGGCGTCGCCGTCACCGTCTTCGGCATCGCCACCGCGCTCGCCCGCAATCCGCAGGCCGTGGCGGCGATGAAGGAAGCGGGCTGGGAAATCGCCAGCCACGGTCTCAAATGGATCGAATACAGGGATATCTCCCGGGCCGAGGAAAAGCGCCACATGGAGGCCGCGATCCGCATCCACACCGAGGTCACGGGCGAACGGCCCTTGGGCTGGTACACGGGCCGCTGTTCCGAACACACGCTCGATCTGGTGATCGAGGAGGGCGGTTTCCTCTACGGCGCCGATTCCTACGCCGACGATCTGCCCTACTGGGTTCGCGGACCGCGGGGACCGTTCCTGATCGTCCCCTACACCCTCGATGCCAACGACATGCGTTTCGCCACGGCCCAGGGATTCAATTCCGGCGAACAGTTCTTCCAGTACCTCAAGGACAGCTTCGACGTGCTCTATGCCGAGGGCGCGGCCGGTTCGGCCAAGATGCTTTCGATCGGCCTGCACTGCCGGCTGGTCGGCCGCCCGGGCCGGGCCGCGGCGCTGGCGCGGTTCATCGATTACGCGCGCAGCCACGCCGACGTCTGGTTCGCCCGCCGCATCGACATCGCGCGTCACTGGCACACCCATCACGCGCCGGAGGGCTGAGCGCTTGTCCGAGCCGAGTTACTACGCGCCCCGCGGCGGGCATCCCGGACAGCGGGAGCTGCTGACCGGCCGCAGCGTGTTCACCGAGGCCTACGCGGTCATCCCCCGCGGCGTGATGCGCGACATCGTCGTCAGCTACCTGCCGCACTGGGCCGGCACCCGGGCCTGGATCCTGGCCCGGCCTCTCTCCGGCTTCGCCGAGACCTTCGCGCAATACATCCTGGAGGTGGCGCCGGGCGGCGGCAGCGACCGCCCCGAACCGGACGGGGAAGCGGAGGGCGTCCTGTTCGTTCTCGAAGGCGCGATGCACCTCGAACTGGCCGGCACCACCCACCGGATGACCGCCGGAGGGTACGCCTACCTGCCGCCGGGCTGCCGGTGGAAGCTGCGCAACAGTGGCGAGGCGCCGGTCCGCTTCCACTGGACCCGCAAGCGTTACGAGCCGGTCGAAGGGTTGGGCGTCCCGGAGCCGCTCCTTACCAGCGACCGGGAGGTCGCTCCCGAACCGATGCCGGACAGCGACGGTCGCTGGCTGACCACACGCTTCGTCGATCCCGCCGACATGCGTCACGACATGCAGGTGAACATCGTCACCCTGCTGCCCGGGGCGGTGATCCCCTTCACCGAGACCCATGTCATGGAACACGGGATCTACGTGCTCGAAGGCAAGGCGGTCTATCGCCTCAACCGCGACTGGGTCGAGGTCGAGGCGGGCGACTTCCTGTGGCTCCGTGCGTTCTGCCCGCAGGCCTGCTACGCCGGTGGTCCGGGACCGTTCCGCTACCTCCTCTATCGGGACGCGAACCGTCACCCGCGTCTCGCGCCCCCGTTCCCCGGCCCCATCCCTGGCTGAGGGCGCTCGCCCGCCCGTCCCGCCCGGTACCGCAGGCCGCCAGTCCCGCGGCAGCGGATCGGGGTGCCGCCCCGGTGCCGCAACCGCCATCCCTCGCCGTCATCGAGGCCCGCTCCATCGACTTCGGCGAGCCGCTTCCGGGACGATGGACGCCGCGGTGGCGATGCGTATTAGCCGACGTACCTCCGAGCGCGGCAGTAAAGTTCGGATATCTCTAAAATTTTAGCGAAACTTTCTCAAATATAAGACTAAATCACTTCAGGAAATTCAATCAGAGCGCAAGTTTTTTATTGCCGTGGCCGACGAACTGATGCATATGGGTACCGTGTTCATGGGATTTCCCCTGTGACACCCGACTTGAGGCGTTTCCTCCCTACCACTGCCGCGGCTCTGGCCGCGGCTTTTTTTCATGCAGCACTTCGGCCGTCTCGGGGAAGATCAACCGTCCGTTGATAGCTCCTCACCCCCTCTTCACGCCGTTCCCGCCGTACGCGATGATGGGGGCGAACCGAACCGCACCGCGTGCCCGGGATGCGGTGCGGCCGTTCAGGCGGGCGGCACCGGCCGCGGGCGTCCTTCTTCATCGAGGGCGACGCAGGTGAAACGGCCTTCCGTCACCTTGATCTCCTCGCCGCCGCGCCCCCGCATCGCCCACACCTCGACATGGAGCGTGATCGAGGTGCGCCCCACCCGCACGACCTCGGCGTAGGTGCTGACCACGTCGCCGACATAGACCGGCCGGTGGAAGGTCATGGCATCGACCGCAACCGTCGCCACGCGGCCGCGGGCGCGCTGGTAGGCGACGGTGCCGGCGGCGATGTCCATCTGCGCCAGCAGCCAGCCGCCGAAGATGTCGCCGGAGGGATTGGTGTCGGCGGGCATCGCCAGGGTGCGCACCGCCGGTTCCCGGGTGGGTTTGCCGTGCATGCTTCCGACCACCGGAATTGCCAGCTCCTTGCGAGCGGGGGTAGAAGACCCATGCCGGTGCCCCACCTTCGGGTCAAGACACCGGGCTGCACCCGCGACCGAATGTGATCGATGACCGACCTGCTATCGCTTGCGTCCGCTACGGCCGAGGACAGCTACACGGCCGAGGATATCGAGATTCTGGAGGGCCTGGAGCCGGTCCGCCGTCGTCCGGGCATGTTCGTCGGCGGTACCGACGAGCGCTCCATGCACCATCTGGTGGCCGAGCTTCTCGACAACGCCATGGACGAGGCGGTGGCTGGCCATGCCGGCCGCATCGAGATCGAGCTGATGCCCGGCAACCGCGTCACCGTGCGCGACAACGGGCGCGGCATTCCGGTCGAGCCGCACCCCAAATACCCGGACCGCAGCGCCCTCGAGGTGATCCTGACCACCCTCCATTCGGGCGGCAAGTTCGGCTCCAGAGCGTACCGCACGGCCGGCGGTCTGCACGGCGTCGGCGTCTCCGTCGTCAACGCCTTGGCCAGCGAGCTCGTCGTCGAGGTGGCGCGCGGGCGACGCCTCTATCGCCAGCGTTACGGCCGGGGGGCGCCGGTCACCGGGCTCGAGGAGATCGGTGCCGTCGCCAACCGCCGCGGCACCGCCGTCACCTTCGTCCCCGATCCCGAGATCTTCGGCGCCGAGGCCCGCTTTCGCCCCGAGCTCCTGTACCGGATGGCCCGCAGCAAGGCCTACCTGTTCCGGGGCGTGGAGATCCGCTGGCGCTGCGCCGCCGAACTGCTGACCGGCAAGGACGCGCCACCGCAGGAAGAACGGCTGCATTTCCCCGAAGGCCTCTGCGATTTTCTGCGCGGCATGCTGGCCGATCGTCCGACCGTCACCGACCTGCCGTTCGCCGGAGAAGCGCCGCTCGGCGGCAACGGCGGGGGCGAGCCGCAGGGTCGGGTGGAATGGGCGGTGGCCTGGCCGCGCGACGAGGAGTCCTACGCCGGATACTACTGCAACACCGTGCCCACGCCGCTGGGCGGCACCCACGAGACCGGGTTTCGCGCCGCTCTCGTGAAAGGTCTCCGCGCGCACGGCGAACGGCTCGGCAGTCGCAAAGCCCAGACCGTGTCCGCTGACGATCTCCTGGGTGGCGCCTGCGTCCTGCTCTCGGTGTTCGTCCACCGGCCCCAGTTCCAGGGCCAGATCAAGGAGCGGCTGGTCTCGCCCGAGGTGGCGCGGCTGGTCGAGGCCGCCATCCGCGACCGCTTCGAACTCTGGCTCGGCGAGCATGCCGCGGCCGGTCAGGAGCTGCTCGAACACGCTCTGGCTCGCGCCGAGGAGCGGCTGTCGCGGCGCCAGAGGCGCGACGTCGCCCGCAAGGCCGCCACCCGCCGGCTGCGGCTGCCCGGCAAGCTCGCCGATTGCAGCCGGGCCGACCGCCGCGGCACCGAACTGTTCATCGTCGAGGGCGACTCCGCCGGCGGCTCGGCCAAGCAGGCGCGCGAGCGCGAAACTCAGGCGGTGCTGCCGCTGCGCGGCAAGATCCTCAACGTGGTCAGCGCCAGCGCCGAGAAGCTGCGCGGCAACCGCGAGCTCCACGATCTGATCACCGCCCTCGGCTGCGGCAGCGGCCGCCAGTTCCGCCTCGCCGATCTGCGCTACGAGAAGATCATCGTCATGACCGACGCCGATGTCGACGGTGCCCATATCGCAGCCCTGCTGATGACCTTCTTCTTCCGCGAGATGCGGCCGCTGATCGAGCACGGCCATCTCTATCTGGCCCAGCCGCCGCTCTATCGCCTGTCGGCCGGCGGCAAGATCGCCTATGCACGCGACGAGACCGAGCGAGAGAGGCTGCTGGCCACCCTGTTCAAGGGGCGCAAGCAGGTCGATGTCAGCCGCTTCAAGGGGCTCGGCGAGATGAACCCGCGCCAGCTCAAGGAAACCACCATGAGCCCGGCCGGGCGGCAGCTCCTGCGGATCGAGATCGACGATCTGGAAGGTCGCTCCACCGCCGAGCTGGTGGAGCATCTCATGGGGCGACGGCCCGAACTGCGCCTCGCCTTCATCCAGGACAACGCGGCCTTCGCCCGCGAGCTCCTCGACGTCTGAGCGCCGGCGCCGCGGCGCCGCTCAGGTGACCCAGGCGAGGCGCAGCAGGTTGGTGGCGCCGGGCGTGCCGAAGGGCATGCCGGCGGTGATGACGATGGCCGAGCCCGGCGGCGCCATGCCGGCTTCGCGGGCGCAGTTGCGGGCCTTTTCGACCATGTCGTCGATGTCCACCGCATCCCCCGCCACCACCGGATGCACGCCCCAGGCGATGGTCAGCTTGCGGGCGGTGGTGCGCCGCGTCATCAGCCCCAAAATCGGCCGCGTGGGGCGCTCGCGCGAGGCCCTGAGCGCGGTCGCCCCGGATGTCGTGTAGGTGACGATGGCCGCGGCGTTCATGGTCTCCGCCACCTGCCAGGCGGCCAGCGTGATGGCGTCGGCGGCGGTGGCCTTGACCTCCGCCCGGTAGGCCTCGAGGTAGGATCTGTAGAGTTCGTCGCTTTCCACCCGGCGGATGATCCGGGCCATCATCCGCACCGCCTCCACCGGATAGGCGCCGACCGCGCTTTCCGCCGACAGCATGACCGCATCGGCGCCGTCGTAGACCGCGGTCGCCACGTCCGAGGCCTCGGCCCGGGTCGGCGCCGGCGACTGCACCATGCTTTCCAGCATCTGGGTCGCCACCACCACCGGCTTGCCGGCGCTCCGACAACGGCGGATGATGCGCTTCTGCAGACCGGGCACGTCCTCGGGTGGCATCTCCACCCCGAGATCGCCGCGGGCGACCATGATGCCGTCGGCGAGATCGACGATTTCGTCGAGATGTTCGATGGCCGCGGGTTTTTCGATCTTGGCCATGACCGCGGCCCGTCCCGAGATCAGCTTGCGCGCCTCGGCCACGTCCTCGGGTCGCTGGACGAAGGAAAGCGCCACCCAGTCGGCGCCGAGGTCGAGTGCGAGCGCGAGGTCGCGGGTGTCCTTTTCGGTCAGCGCCGGGATCGGCAGGGTCACCCCGGGGACGTTGACGCCCTTGTTGTCGGAAAGCACGCCACCGACCTCGACCACCGTTAGCGCGAAATCCTCGCCGCTTTCCCGGACCCGAAGACGCACCCGTCCGTCGTCCAGCAACAGCTCGTGGTCGGGGCCGATGGCGGCGAAGATTTCGGGATGGGGCAGAGAGACGCGCCGCGCATCGCCGGCCGTGGGATCGAGATCGAGGCGGAAGGTCTGGCCCGGCTCCAGCCGCACCTTGCCCTCCTTGAAGCTGCCGATCCTGAGCTTGGGCCCCTGCAGGTCCATCAGGACGCCGAGCGGCCGGCCGAGCTCGGCCTCCACCGCCCGCACCGCCCGGTAGCGTTCGCGCTGGTCGTCATGGTCGCCATGGCTGAAGTTGAGGCGAAACACATCGGCCCCACCGCCGGCCATCGCCGTGATCACGTCCTCCCGCGAACTGGCCGGACCGAGGGTCGCCACGATCTTGGTGCTCTTGAGAAACGGCATGTCCCGTCCGCCCATTCTGCGCTCGTGTCGGCAACCGCCTTACGCCAGGCGTGCGGGTTTGTCATGACCGTTGCGCGGTCGGACGGCGCCGCTGGCGGCCACCGGAGCCTGCCGCTATGGTCGACGGGTATCCCAGGCTGCCGGGCAGGAGGTGCGACATGCCGCGATGGTTGATTCTGGCTCTGTTGCTGCTGCTTCCGGGATGGCACCAAGCCGGGGCGGCGGCCGATCCGCGGACGCTCACCATCGGCATCACCCAGTATCCGGCGACGCTGCATCCCGACATCGATTCGATGGCCGCCAAGACCTACGTGCTGGCCATGGCCCGCCGGCCTCTCACCGAATACGACGTCGAGTGGCAACCCCGCTGCTTTCTCTGCACCGAGCTTCCGACCTTCGAGAACGGGCTGGCGAAGGAGGTGACCAACCCCGAGGGCGGCCGCGGGGTGGCGCTGACCTACACCATCCAGCCCGACGCCACCTGGGGCGACGGCACCCCGGTGACCACCAAGGACGTCCTGTTCACCTGGGAGGTCGGCCGCCATCCCCGGAGCGGGGTCGGTAATGCCGAGATGTACCGCCGCATCTACAAGATCGAAGTGATCGACGACAAGACCTTCACCATCTACGACAAGAAACTGACCTTCCAGTACAACACGATCAACGATTTCCGCCTGCTGCCCGCCCATCTGGAGCGGCCGATCTTCGAGGCCGATCCGGCGACCTACCGCAACCGCACCCTTTACGACACCGATCCCACCAATCCGGGACTGTATTTCGGCCCCTACCGCATCACCGAGGTGGCTCCCGGCAGCCACATCGTGCTCGAGCGCAATCCCACCTGGTACGGCGAGAAGCCCTGGTTCGACCGCATCGTCGTGCGGGCCATCGAGAACACGGCGGCGCTGGAGGCCAACCTGCTTTCCGGCGAGATCGACATGGTCGACGGCGGCCTCGGCATGAGCCTCGATCAGGCGCTGGCGTTCGAGCGCCGCAACGGCGACCGCTTCACCGTCCGCTACCAGCCCGGACTGGTCTACGAGCACATCGACCTGATGCTGGACAATCCCTTGCTGGCCGACCGCCGCGTGCGTCAGGCGCTGCTCTACGCCATCGACCGCCAGACGCTGGTGGACCAGCTTTTCGGCGGCCGTCAGCCGGTGGCCGATACCAGCGTCCATCCCCTCGACTGGGTCCACGATCCGCAGGTTCCGCATTATCGCTACGATCCGAAACGGGCCGCCGAACTGTTCGCCGCGGCCGGCTTCCACCGCGGCGCGGACGGCATTCTGGTGAACGCGCAGGGCCGGCGTCTGAGCCTGGAGCTGATGACCACCGCCGGCAACCGCACCCGCGAGCTCGTCGAGCAGGTGCTGCAGGGCATGTGGCGCAAGGCCGGTGTGGAGATCACCATCCGCAACGAGCCGGCGCGGGTCTTCTTCGGGGAGACGGTGGCCAAGCGCAAGTTCACCGGCATGGCCATGTTCGCCTGGATCAGCTCGCCCGAGAACCCGCCCCGTTCGACCCTCCATTCGGAGGAGATCCCGACCGCCGAGAACGGCTGGTCGGGCCAGAACTACACCGGCTACCGCAATCCGCGCATGGATGCGCTGATCGATGCCATCGAGGCGGAACTCGATCGCAAAAAGCGGCGCCGGCTCTGGTCCGAGCTGCAGCGTCTCTACGCCACCGACCTGCCGGCGCTGCCGCTCTATTTCCGGGCCAATCCGCACATCTGGCCGAAATGGCTCGAAGGGGTGACACCCACCGGCCATCAGGCGCCGACCACGCTGTGGATCGAGCACTGGCGCCGCCGTCGATAGCGGACCCCGCAGCCGGAACGCACACTGCCGCGCGAATTTTTCTCTTCGTGCGTTTCTGCACTGTCGGTCGGCCGTCGATCGCTATGCTGGGTTCGTGGACCCTGACTTTAACCCAGACGAAAGCGGAGGAAACGTCATGATCCCCAAGACGGCCATCGCCGCGACAGCGTCCCTGACCGTCCTGCTCGCCGCCCAGACGGCGCGGGCGCAGGCCGCGCACATCTACGACGTCAAGGTGATCTGTGGCCAGGCGGCGGGCAAGATCGCGGCCCCCGGCCTCTACTGGACGGCGGTCAACGTGCTCAATCCCAACTCCGAGACGATCAAGGTCGAGGCCCGGGTGGCCGTCGCCCTGCCCGGCTTCACGATGGGCCCGCTGAGCCCGCCCAAGATCGCGCCGCTGCGTCCCGACCGGGCGTTCGAGATCGACTGCCCGAGTCTGATGGGGATGAGCGACGCCAAGCGATTCCTCAAGGGCTACGTGACCCTGCGCAGCGAGGCGCCGCTGGTGGTGGTGGCGGTCTACACCCAGGCCGACCGCGACAAGCGCGCCGTTTCCATCCACACCGAACGGGTGGCGCCGCGTCCCCGGGCCGGCTGTCCGGATCTGCGGGTACGGTCGATCGAGCGTCCGAGCTGGGACGCGGCCGCGCAGCGGAGCGTCATCAAGGCGGTGATCGAGAACGTCGGCAGCGTCGATGCCCCGTCGACCCTGGCCCGGCTGATCGATCCTTCGACCAGCCAGCCGACCGGAGCACCCTACAACGATGTCGTCGACACCGGCCCGATCCCGGCCGGCGGTTCGGTCACCATGACCTTCCACCTGCCCTACTGGGTCTACAATCCCGATGCCGATCTCGAGGTCACGGCCGACTACAAGGGCCAGCTCGAGGAGTGCGACGAACGCAACAACAAGGCCGAGTTCCACGAGCTCGGCTGAATCGCGGAAGCCCGGCCGGCAGCCCGCCGGCCGGGCCGCCGTCTACGCCTTCACCCGTTCGTTCTTCGGGTCGTAGAACGGCCGCAGCCGCAGGGTGGCGGGCACCGGCTCGCCGGCCACCTCCACGGTGAAGCCGCCCGCCTCGAGCCAGTCGGCGGAGACCCCGTCCGGATGGTGGACGTAGCCCATGCCGAGGCTGGCGCCGAGGCGAAAGCCGAAGGCCCCCGAGGTCACCGAACCGACGATACGGCCGTCCCGCAGGATCGGCTCCTCCTGAAAGAGGTAACGCTCCGGATCCTCCAGCCGGATCTGCACGAGGCTCTTTTTCGGCGGACGTTCCGCGCGCTTCTTGACGAGCGCCTCGCGGCCGATGAAACCGCCCGGCTTGTCCCAGGCCAGCGTGAAACCGAGCCCGGCCTCGAGCGGCGTGTCCTCGGGGCCGATGTCGTGGCCCCAGTGGCGGTAGCCCTTCTCCATCCGGCAGGAGTTCATGGCGTGCATGCCGGCGAAGCCGAGGCCGAAGGCTTCGCCCGCTTCCAGAATGCGCTCGAACACGTGGAGGGCGAACTCCGCGCGGATGTAGAGCTCGTAGCCGAGCTCGCCCACGTAGGTGATACGGCTCGCGCGCACTTCCGCATAGCCGATCTCCAGCAGCCGCGAGGTCGCGAAAGGAAAGCGCGCGCTGGAAAGGTCCTCGCCGGTGAGCTTCTCGAGGAGCGCCCGCGACCGCGGCCCCATGAGGCCGAGCATGGGCAGCCCGGAGGTGATGTCGGTGACCGTGACCCGCGCATCCTCGGGAATGTGGCGTTCGAGCCAGACCCGATCGCGGGTCTGGGACGTCCCCGAGGTGACCACCAGATAGCGGGTCTCCGCGAGGCGGGTGACGGTGAGATCGGCCTCGATGCCGCCGGTCTCGTTGAGCCACGGCGTGTAGACGATACGCCCCGGGGCGACATCCACGTCGTTGGCGCAGATGCGGTTCAGAACCCGGCGGGCGTCCGGTCCCTGGACCAGGAATTTGGCGAAGCTCGCTTGATCGAACAGCGCCACCCGGTCGCGCACGGTCTCGCACTCGGCGGCACAGGCGGGAAACCAGTTCGGTGTTCCCCAAGTGTAGCGGTAGGCCGGTTCCATGCCCGCTTGCGCGAACCAGTTGGGGCGCTCCCAGCCGGCCATCTCCCCCATCACCGCACCGGCCGCGACCAATCGCTCGTGGAAGGGCGAACGGCGGGCACCGCGGGCGGTCGCATACTGACGATAGGGCCAGTGCATCGCGTAGAGAAGGCCCAGGGCTTCCCGGGTGCGGTCGAACAGATAGCGCCGGGTGGCCTGGAAGGGCTGCATGCGCAGCACGTCGACATCCACCAGATCGACCGGCGCGCGGCGGTCGCGGATCCATTCGGCCAGCACCTTGCCGATGCCGCCCGAGGACTGGATGCCAACGGAATTCATCCCGCAGGCGACGAACAGGTCGCGGATCTCGGCCACCTCGCCCAGCAGATAGCGGACGTCCGGGGTGAAACTCTCGGGGCCGTTGAAGAAGGTGTGGATGCCGGCGGTCTCGAGGACCGGCAGGCGCCGCACTGCCTGTTCCAGAATCGGCGAGAAATGCTCGACATCTTCGGGCAGGGTCTCGAAGGCGTGTTCGGGGTCGATGCCTTCCATGCCCCAGGGCTTGGCCTCGGGTTCGAAGCCGCCCATCAGGATCTTGCCGGCGTCCTCCTTGTAATACGCGCATTCGTCGGGTACCCGCAGCACCGGCAGATCCCGCGGCAGGCCGTCGATGGTCTCGGTGACGATGTAGAAATGCTCGGCGGCGTGGAGCGGCAGATGCACGCCGACGTCGCGGGCCAGCCACCAGGACCACATGCCGGCCGCCAGCACGACCGTCCCGGCCCGCACTTCGCCCGCCGGTGTCCGCACGCCGACGGCTCGTCCGCCTTCCACCAGGATGCGCTCGACCGGCACCCCTTCGAGAATGCGCACGCCGCGCATCCGCGCCCCCTTGGCCAGGGCCAGGGTGGTGTCGATGGGGTTGGTCTGGCCATCCCTGGGCAGGAAGACGCCGCCCACCACGCCCTCGATGTTCAGGAGCGGGTAGCGTTCCTCGATCTCGGCGGGACCGATCACCTCCACCTCGAGGCCGAAATTGCGGGCCATGGAGGCGCCCCGCCGCAGCTCCTCGAAACGCTCGGCATTCAGGGCCACGGCGATCGAGCCGTTCTGGCGGAAACCGGTGGCCTGCCCGGTCTCGGCCTCGAGCCCGGCGAACAGCTCGGACGTGTACTTGGCGAGCTCGGTCATGTTGCGGGTGGCGCGGAGCTGACCCACCAGACCGGCGGCGTGCCAGGTGGTGCCGCAGGTGAGCTGCTTGCGCTCCAGCAGAACCACGTCGGTGATGCCGATCCGGGCCAGGTGATATGCTATGGCGCAGCCGACGATGCCGCCGCCGATGATCACTACGTCCGTCCGCTCCGGCAGATCCTGCGCCATGCCGTGCTCCCCCCTCCTCGGGCCGCGTTTGCCTCGTGCGGGGCCTGTGCTAGCCTGTTCGCATGGAGTGGCGAAAGAGCGATTTGCGAAGCGTGCCTGCGCGGCTGCGTCTCCTGGTTCTGCCGGCGGCGCTGCTGCTGTTCGCCGGCTGCGGCCGGCGCGGTCCCCTGCGTCTGCCCGAGGAGGAAAAGGCGCCGGCCGCCCTGGAGCCGAAACGCGGCGAGGCGAAGAAAGGTACGCAGTGAACGGCTTTTCCTACCGGCGGGGCGAGCTGTTCGCCGAGGAGGTGGCGGTGGCCGAGATCGCCGCCGCGGTCGGCACGCCGGTCTACATCTACAGCGCCGGTGTCGTGCGCAGCCGCTTTCGCGCCTACCGCGAGGCCTTGGCCGGGCTTCCCGCGCTGTTCTGTTACGCCCTGAAAGCCAATCCCAACCTCGCCGTTGTGCGCCTGCTGGCCAGCGAGGGCGCCGGCGCCGACACCGTTTCCGGCGGTGAGATCGAACGGGCGCTGGCGGCCCACGTGCCGCCCTCGCGCATCGTCTTCGCCGGGGTCGCCAAGACCGACGAGGAGATGCGGCTGGGGCTGCGCCACGGCATTCTCCAGTTCAACGTCGAATCGCGGGAGGAGCTCGATCGTCTGAGCGCGGTCGCGGTCGAGGTCGGGCGGACGGCGCCGATCGCCATCAGGGTCAACCCCGACGTCGCCGCGGGCAGCCACGAGAAAATCCGCACCGGCCGCCGCGGCGACAAGTTCGGGGTGCCGATCGGCGAGGCGATGGAAGTCTACGAGCGGGCCGCGGCGCTGCCCGGCATCGCGCCGGTGGGCGTCCATCTGCACATCGGCTCGCAGATCACCAGCCTCGCGCCTTTCGCCCGCGCCTACCGTCGTGGCGTCACCCTCTGGCGCGAGCTGCGGACCCGGGGCATCCCCGTCACCCGTATCGATTTCGGCGGCGGCTTCGGCATCCGCTACCGCGACGAAACACCCCTCGATCCGGCCGCTCTCGCGGCCCTGGTCGGCGATCTGCTGGCCGGCGAGGCATGCGAGCTGGTTTTCGAGCCGGGGCGTGCCCTAGTCGGCGACGCCGGCATTCTCGCGAGCCGCGTGATCTACCGCAAGGAGACGCGCGAGGGCCGGTTTCTGGTGGTCGACGCCGGCATGCAGACCCTCCTGCGGCCGGCCCTCTACGATGCCTGGCACGAGATCCTGCCGGTGCGGCAGCCGCCGCCGGACACGCCGCTCCTGGTGATGGACGTGGTCGGTCCGATCTGCGAGAGCAGCGACATCCTCGGTCGCGATCGCCGCCTGCCGCCCCTCTCGCGCGGCGACCTGATCGCGATCGCCGCCGCCGGAGCCTATGGCGCGGCCATGGTTTCGAACTATAATTCGAGACCTCGGCCGGCCGAGGTGCTGGTCGATGGCGGGCGATGGGCGGTGATCAAGCCACGCGTGGAACCTTCCGCCCAGTTCGCCGACGAGGTCGTGCCTTCCTGGCTGGAAGGGCAGGCGGGGCGGGACCCGGCAACCGGGAGCCACAGCGATGCCGGCGACTGACGACATGTTTGGCGACCCGCGGCTCCGGGCCAAGCTCCATGCCGCCCGCATCGCCCTGTTCTGGGAGCGGCTGTGGCTCGGCCTGTGGCCGACGCTGGCGGTGGTCGGCCTGTTCCTGGTGGTGAGCCTGTTCGACCTGTGGGCGTTCCTGCCCCGCTGGCTCCATTTCGTCGGGCTCGCCCTGTTCGCCGCCGCCGTGGCGTCGACGCTGTACCGGAGCCGCGGGATCTGGCGTCTGCCGTCGGCGGAGGCGGCGATGGCCCGGCTGGAGCGGGACAGCGGTGTCGCCCACCAACCGCTGCGGGCGGCGCTTGACGCCCTCGCGGTCGGCGAGCAGGATCCTTGGGCGCGCCACCTGTGGCGGGCACACCGGGCGCGGCTGGCAGCGCTGCTCGGGACGATGCGTCCGCGTTTGCCGCGTTCGCCCCTGCCGCGGCGTGATCCCTGGGCCCTGCGGGCGCTGCTCGTGCTGTTGCTGGTGGTGGCCCTGGTCGAGGCGCGCGGCCGCATCGGCGAACGCCTGGGCCGGGCGTTCCTGCCGCCGGCCGAACACGCCCGGACCGTCGGCGCGCCCGGTCTCGAGGTCTGGTTCACGCCGCCCGCCTACACGCGGCGTGCGCCTTTCCGCCTCGATCCGACGGCGTGGGGACAGCCGGTACGGGTGCCGACCGGCAGCATCATGCGGCTCCAGGTTCATCACCTCGCCGACGGCTCGGACCGCCCACCGGTGTTGATCACCCGCGACGCCAAGGCGCCCTTCACCATGCTCGGTGCGGGCAGTGCCGAGGCACGCTACGAGGTGAAGGCGAACGCGGAGCTGGAGGTGCGGCTCGGCGGCGGCACCTCCCTCGCCCGTCTGGCCGTTGCCGCGATTCCCGACGAGCCGCCGAGCATCCGTTTCGTCGACGCACCGCGGACCACGCTGCGTGGCGCCCTCGATGTACGTTTCGAGGCACGCGACGATTACGGACTCGCGGAAATCGCGCTGGTGATCGAGCCGCCGGCGCCCAACGACGAGCCGGGCGAAGCCGTCGAGCGCCATGTGCTGGTGCGGCCCGCCAAGGAGCCGCCCGAGCTGGCGAGCCGCAGCTTTCTCGACCTGACCTCGCACCCGCGGGCCGGCCTGCCCGTGGTCCTCCGCCTCGAAGCGGTCGACGCGGCGGGGAACAGGGCAACCAGCGGCCCGCTGGAGATCACGCTGCCCGAGCGCAGCTTCACCCATCCGCTGGCCAAGGCGGTGATCGAGCAGCGCAAGCGGCTGGTCGAGCGCCCGGCCCGCTGGGCGCTGGTGGCGCGGCGCCTGCGGGGACTGGCCGCCACCCGGGAGGCGCTGGCGCTCGGTGCTTCGGTGCCGCTTTCGCTGGACGTCGCCGCCGCGCGTCTCGAACGTCAGCGCAGCAGCGAAGGCCGCCGCTCGGTGGTCGATCTTCTGTGGGAGATCGCCCTGTTCATCGAAGACGGGGCTTTGTCGATCGCCGAGCGCCGGCTGCGGGAGCTGCAGGACAAGTTGCAGCGGGCGCTCCTCGAAGGTGCCCAGGATCGGGAGCTCGAGCAACTCGTGCAGCAATTGCAGGAGGCGCTCGATCGCTATCTCGCCGAACTCGCCCGCCGCGCCACGGAGCAGATGCAGAGGCAGGCGCCCGATGGGCGGCGCGACCTGACGGCGCTCGATCCCCAGCAACTCGTGCGACGCGACGACCTGATGGCGATGCTGCGCAAGGCCGAGGAGCTGATGAAGAGCGGCATGCGCGATGCCGCCCGCAAGCTCCTGAGCGAGTTGCAGAACATGCTGGAGAACCTGCAGGCGGCGGCGCCCCGCACGCAGCCGACGCCGGGCGAGCAGGCCCTCGGCGATCTGCAGCGGATGATCGAGCTGCAGCGCCAGCTCCTCGATCGGAGTTTCGAGTTGCAGCGGCGGATGCGCGAGGGCCGCGCGCCGACACCGCGCATGCCGCCGCAGACCGGCAGACAGGGGCAGCGGGGCGAGGGGCAGGCGCGTCCGCGAGCCTCGGGGCGGGCGGCGATGGAGCAGGAGGCGCTGCGTCGGGCCTTGGGCGAGCTGATGCGGCGGCTGGGCGAGGCGGGCATGGAGATCCCGCGTGCGCTGGGGAAGGCCGAACTGCAGATGCGCCAAGCCCGACGCGCGCTCGAGAAGGGCGCGCCCGGACGGGCCGCCGAGCCCCAGAGTCGGGCGCTGGATTTTATGCAGCAGGGCGGACAGGCGATGCTCGAGCAGCTCCGCGAGCAGATGGCCAAGCGGCCCGGCGGCGGACAGCCGGGTCTTCTCGGGCGCCGCGGACGCGATCCGCTGGGCCGGGCATTGCGCAACGAAGGCGGCTTCCAGAGCGACGGCGTGCAGCTCCCCAGCGACTACGATCTGGGCCGGGCGCGAGGGGTGCTCGAGGAACTCTACCGGCGCTCCGGTGAGCGCCGGCGGCCGCGGTACGAACTCGAGTATTACAAGCGCCTGCTGGATCGCTTCTGAGCGCCTTGCGGATCCTCGATCGGCCCTCGCCCAACCACGGGCCGCGCCCGCCGGGGACGGCCATCGCGCTGATCGTCCTTCATTACACCGGGATGCCCGATGCGGCTTCGGCCCTGGCCCGCCTGTGCGATCCCGAAAGCGGTGTCAGCTCCCACTATCTGATCGAGGAGGGCGGCACCGTCGCGCGTCTCGTGCCCGACCGCTGCCGCGCCTGGCACGCCGGACGCGGCGCCTGGAACGGTCATCGCGACATCAACGACGTGTCGCTCGGCATCGAACTCGTGAACCCGGGCCACGACTGGGGCTACCGGCCGTTCCCCGAGGTTCAGATCGAACGCCTGTGCCGGCTGCTCGAACGGCTGCTCGACCGCCATCGGCTGGGGCCGGCGGCGGTGGTCGGCCACAGCGACGTGGCACCAGCCCGCAAGAGCGATCCCGGAGAACTGTTCCCGTGGTCGCGTCTCGCCGCGCGCGGCCTCGCGCTGTGGCCGGAAAAGGCGCCATTCCGGCCCGTCGATCCTCTGCGTGCGCGCCGGCTCCTGCGGCGGATCGGCTATGTTCCCGATGCCGGCGGGGCGAGCATGGCGATGCTGGTGCGGGCCTTCCAGCGGCGCTTCCGGCAACAGCGGGTAGACGGGGTGCTCGACGCCCAGACCATGGGTCTGCTCGAAGCGGTCGCTTCCTTGTCGCCGCAGCCGCGGTGCACTAAATCATGATCGGGTTCCGGGTGGCCGGATGGCCGCTCCCGCTCCGGCGGGGGAGGAAAGTCCGGGCTCCACGGAAATGCGGTGCCGGGTAACACCCGGCGGGGGCGACCCCAGGGAAAGTGCCACAGAGAGCAGACCGCCTGCCGGAACGGGCGTGCCCGTTTGCAGGCAAGGGTGAAAGGGTGCGGTAAGAGCGCACCGCGTCCCCGGCAACGGGGACGGCACGGCAAACCCCACCGGGAGCAAGACCGAATAGGGGCAGTGCGCATCTGCGGATGCAGGTCGATTTCCGGACCGGCTGCCCGGGTTGGTCGCGCGAGGCATGCGGCAACGCATGTCCCAGAGGAATGGCCATCACCTGCCCCGCGCAGGGACAGAACCCGGCTTACAGGCCATCCGGAACCGCCTCGTTTGTCCCACTACTTTCCACGCGAACACCAAGGCTTATCCACAGAAATGTTCTAGACAATGTTTTCTCGCGTACTGTCAGTATGTTATTGAATGGTTTTTGAGGAGATTTCTCAATTGTCCTCTCTTGACCGGCTCGAAACGCATCCGTAGAGTGTATCCGACGCGCAACGCCGGCGACCAAATTCCTGTTCTGTCTCGTGGCGAACTGGTGTGTCGTGCGGCGGATGTGTCAAGTTGTGATGTCGGGATCGGACCTGCAGCGTGACCACGTCTTCGGATGGCGGTGTCACTTTTGCCCACATTACTTGTTCGTGCTGAGAACGCGTGCGTTCCGGCCTGGGGATCGGTGTGTGTTCATCGAAGCGAGATCGGATCTGTGCTTGATATGGACATGCGTTCGCCGCCCGGCGGCTTCCGTTCTTCTTGCGTCCCGCCATGCCGGGCTCGGACGGAAGGTACCGCGCCACGCTTCGCGTCCGAGCTGTGGATAAAATGGATGTGCCGCGCATGACGCACGTCCCGGTGATGCTGAGGGAGATGCTGGCGGCGCTGGAGCCGCGTCCGGGCCGGCTCGTTGTCGACGCCACCTTCGGCGGCGGCGGCTACAGCCGGGCCCTGCTGGCGAGCGGCTGCCGGGTGATCGGCATCGACCGCGATCCCGAGGCGGTGCGACGGGGTCGCGCGCTGGCCGCCGAGCAGCCCCGTTTCACCATGCTGGCGGGGCATTTCGGCAGCCTCGACGTCCTGCTCGACGAAGCGGCCGTCGGCGAAGTCGACGGTGTCGTCTTCGATCTCGGCCTGTCTTCGCTGCAGCTCGACGATCCCGCGCGCGGCTTCGCCTTCGGCGTCGACGGCCCGCTCGACATGCGCATGGGGGGCGATGGGCCCAGCGCCGCCGATCTCGTCAACACGCTCGAGGAGAGTGAACTCGCCCAGATCCTCCGCCGCTACGGCGAGGAGCCGGCGGCACGCCGCATCGCCCGGGCGATCGTGGCCCGGCGTCGCGAGCGTCCGCTGACACGCACCGCCGAACTCGCCGAGTTGGTGGCCGGGGTCACTGGCGGGCGCTGGCAGCGGCGCCATCCGGCCACCCGCACCTTCCAGGCGCTCAGAATCGCCGTCAACGACGAGCTGGGTGAACTCCGGCGCGGGCTCGACGCCGCTCTGCGGGTCCTGGCTCCGGGCGGCCGGCTGGTGGTGGTCGCCTTCCATTCCCTCGAGGACCGGGTGGTCAAGCGTTTCATCGACCTCCACAGTGGGCATCCGGCCGGCACCTCGCGTCACCGGCCGGAACCGCCTCGGGCGCGGCCGCTGCTGGCCGCCTGCGGACGACGGGCGATCCGTCCCGGCGCCGACGAGGTGGCCCGCAATCCGCGTGCCCGCTCCGCACGCATGCGCGTCGCCCGCAAACGGGCTGCCGAGGAAGCCGAGAGCGAGCCCCACGGGCGGAGGCAAGCCGCATGATGTCCCGGCCCGCCGTCGTGCTCCTGGCGCTGCTGCTGGTGGCGGTCGGCGCCGTCTACCAGCTCAAGTACGCGGTGCGCAATCTGGAGCTCGAACGCGCGGCCCTGGACAAGGCAATCACCGAGACGGGCTGGCGTCTGCGCAGCCTCCGGGCGAGCTGGGCCTACCTCACCCGCCCCGAGCGTCTCGGCCGCCTGGCGGCACGGCTCGGTCTGGAGCCGGCCAGCGTCACCCGGATCGTCAAAGCTGAACAGATCGGCACCCGTGACCAGCTCGAACTCGCCGGCCGCTCGGTGCCGGTGCCGTTGCCGTCGGGCCGCGAGGTCCTGCTGCGAGCCAAGCCCGTCGTCACCTTCGCCTTCGAAAGCCGGAAGGCGAAACCATGAGCGACGACGCGCGCGCCACGGGCGGCTCGGCACCGAACGTCGACGACGGCCGGCGGCGGGTGCGCATCCTCGCCGCCGTTTTTTCCCTCGCCTTCCTGAGCGTCGGCATCCGACTCGTCGACATGGTATCGAGCGCCCCGGCGGTTCGCGTGGCCGCCACCGGTGGCGGTTCCGCCGCTCGCGCCCGCGCGTTGGAGCGCGCGGAGATCCGCGACCGGAACGGCGTGCTGCTGGCCACCAATGTCCGGGTCCTTTCGCTCACCGCCGATCCCAGCAAGCTGCCCGATCCCGACCGGGCCGCCGAGCTGCTGGCGCAGCGTCTGTCGGGCGTCGACGCGGCCGAGCTCAAGCGGCGCTTCGCGCTGGGCCGGCGGTTCGCCTGGGTCAAGCGCGAGCTGACCCCCGACGAGCAGCGGGCGATCCTGCAGCTCGGCCTGCCGGGGCTCGACTTCCGCACCTCGCAGCGGCGCCTCTACCCGCAGCGCCGCCTCGCCAGTCACGTTCTCGGCTTCACCGGTGTCGACAATCAGGGCCTGGCCGGGCTCGAGCTGGCGATGGACCGACGGCTGCGGGCGAGCCGCGAGCCTCTGTTCACCTCGCTGGACATCCGCGTCCAGGAGGTGGTCCGCGACGCCCTGCTCGCGGCCTACCGGCGGTTCCGCGCCGCGGGCGCCTGCGCGCTGGTGCTCGATCGGCGCAGCGGCGAGCTGCTGGCCCTGGTGAGCCTTCCCGATTTCGATCCCAACGTCTACGAGAAGGCGGCGCCCGCGCAGCGCGAGAACCATTGCACGGGCAGCGCCTACGAGCTCGGCTCGCTGTTCAAGGTGATCACCGCGGCGATGGCTCTCGAATCCGGCAGGGTGGGCCTGCACGACCGGTTCAACGCGAGCCAGCCCATCAGGATCGGTCGCAACCGCATCGGCGACGTCCACACCAGGGCACGCTGGCTCACCGTCCCCGAGATCTTCGCCTACTCTTCCAATGTCGGCACCGTGCAGATGGCCTTCGCGGCGGGCGGGGCCCCGCGTCAGCAGGCCTTCCTCGAGCGCCTCGGCATGACCCGACCGCTGGCGATCGAACTCGCCCAGCGGGGGCGCCCGTTGGTGCCGCGGCGCTGGATCGACATCGTTTCGGCCACCGTTTCCTTCGGCCACGGCATCGCCGTCACACCGCTCCATTTCGCCGCGGCGGTCGCGGGGCTCACCGGCGACGGCCTGCGGGTGGCGCCGACGCTGCTGCGCCGCGACGGCCCGCCCGGCGGGCAGCGCGTGCGCCTGGTGTCCCGGCGTACGGTGCGCGATCTCCGCTGGCTCATGTGGCTGGTGGTGGAAAAGGGCACCGGCACCAAGGCGCGGGTCCCGGGCTACCTGGTGGGCGGCAAGACCGGCACCGCCGACAAGCCGGCCAAGGGGCGGCGGGGCTACGACGGCAGCGCCGTGATCTCTTCCTTCGTCGGCGTCTTTCCCATCGACGATCCCCTTTACGTGGTCCTGGTGACGCTCGACGACCCCAAGGGCGACGCGGGCACCTTCGGCTTCCGTTACGGGGGCTGGACGGCGGCCCCGGTGGTGGCGACAATTATTGATCGGATCGGTCCGCTGCTCGGCGTGCCGCCCTCGAGCCCGACGGCCGCGCAACGGTTTTCGCGGCGACTTAGGATCGTGCCGGCCATGAACGGACGGACCGGACAGTTGGAGGAAGGTCTTGCGGCTCTCGACCTTGGCCGGTGACGGCGCCCGGATCCTGGGATCGGCGGAGCTCGATGTCCGCGGTCTGACCGCGGACAGCCGTGCCGTCCGGCCGGGAGATCTGTTCGCCGCCCTGCCCGGGAGCCGCACCGACGGCCGCCGCTTCGTCGCCGATGCCCTCGCCCGCGGTGCCGTCGCCCTGCTCGGCGACCCCACGCTGGCCGACTGGGCGGACCGCGTGGCCGTGGTCGTCGACGCCAATCCGCGGCGCGGGCTGGCGCGGATGGCCGCGCGCTTTTTCGGGCGTCAGCCGGAACGGCTGGTGGCGGTCACCGGCACCAACGGCAAGACTTCGGTCGCCAGTTTCCTGCGCCAGATCTGGGAGATCGCCGGCCTGCCGGCCGCCAGCCTCGGCACCCTCGGGGTCGAGCCGGCACGCTTCGGCGTCACCTGCACCCTGACCACCCCCGATCCGGTGGCTCTGCACGCGGCCTGCGCGGCGCTCGCCGACCACGGGGTGACGCGGCTGGTCGTCGAAGCCTCCAGCCACGGCCTCGCCCAGCACCGGCTCGACGGGCTGTCGTTCGCCGCCGCCGCCTTCACCAATCTGAGCCGCGACCATTTCGATTATCACGGCGACCGCCAGACCTATTTCGAGGCCAAGGCCCGTCTGTTCGCGGAACTCGTGTACCCGGGCGGCACCGCGGTCCTCAACGCCGACATCCCCGAGTTCGACCGGCTCGCCCGGATCTGCCGGCAGCGGGGCATCGAGGTGATCGACTACGGGCGCAACGCGCGGGATCTGGTGTTGCTCGAACTCGTCCCCGACAGCGAGGGCCTCGCCATCCGGTTCGCCTGCCGCGGCGAGCGCTGGTCCTGGACGCTGCCGCTGTTCGGTCCGTTCCAGGCCCACAACCTGCTGGCGGCGCTGGGCCTCGCGCTCGCCGACGGCCTCACGGCCGACATCGCAACCGCCGCCCTCACCGGGGTCGTCGGCGTGCCCGGGCGCATGCAACGGGTCGCCGTACGCGGCGACGGCGCCATGGCCTTCGTCGACTACGCCCACACGCCCGACGCGCTGCGGCAGGCGCTGACGGCCCTGCGGGCGCATCTGCGTGGGCGCCTCGTTCTGGTCTTCGGCTGCGGCGGCGACCGCGATCGCGGCAAGCGGCCGCAGATGGGGCGCATCGCCCACGAGCTGGCCGATCTGGCCATCGTCACCGACGACAATCCGCGCTCCGAGGATGCCGCCGCCATCCGCCGCGAGATCCTCGCCGGGATGAACGGAAGCGCGGTAGAAATCGGCGATCGCGCCGAGGCCATCGGCCACGGCTGGTCGGCACTCGGTCCCGGCGACGCCCTGCTGGTCGCCGGCAAGGGGCACGAGAAGGGCCAGATCGTCGGCGATACGGTGCTGCCCTTCGACGATGCCGAGGTGCTGCGCGGTCTGGTGGCGGAGGGCGGCGCATGACGGCCCTGTGGGAAGCTTCGGAAGTGCTGGCCGCCACCTGCGGACACGGCCCCGGGGGCTGGCGGGCGGACGGCGTTTCCATCGACAGCCGCAGCGTCGCCGCCGGTGATCTGTTCGTGGCGTTGCGGGGCCCCCGCCACGACGGCCACGCCTTCCTCGCCGACGCCTTCGCCCGCGGCGCCGCGGCGGCGCTGGTGGCCGGCGAACGCGCCGCGCCCGGCCCGCTGGTGCGGGTGGACGACAGTCGCCGCGGCCTCGAAGCCCTGGCCCGGGCGGCCAGAGCCCGCAGCCGGGCGCGGATTCTGGCACTGACCGGCAGCGTCGGGAAAACGGGTACCAAGGAGGCCCTGCGCCGGGTTCTGGCGGCCCAGGCGCCGACCCATGCCAGCGCCGCCAGTCACAACAATCACTGGGGAGTGCCCCTCAGTCTCGCCCGTCTGCCGCGCGAAGCCGCTTTCGCGGTGTTCGAGATCGGCATGAACCATGCTGGCGAGATTCGGGAACTGGTGCCGCTGGTGCGCCCCCACGTCGCGCTCGTGACCTGGGTGACGACCGCACATCTCGCCTATTTCGAGGACGAGACGGCGATCGCCGGGGCCAAGGCCGAGATCTTCGAAGCCGGGGAGCCGCCGGGATATGCCGTGCTGCCCCGGGACAATCCGCATTACGGGCTTCTCGCCGCCCGCGCCGCCGCCGCGGGGGTGGGGCGCGTCCTCACCTTCGGTAGCCACGGCGAAGCCGACTGGCGCCTGCTGGAGGCCGTCTGCGGCTCTCGATCGAGCCGGGTCGTGGTGGCGCGCCGCGGCGCCCGGCTGGAGTTCGAAATCGGTCTTCCCGGTCGCCACTGGGTGACGAATGCGCTCGCGGTGCTGGCCGCGGTGGAGGCGCTCGGCGGCGATCCCGAACGCGCCGCCGCCGAGCTCGCCGGTCTCGAAGCCATGCCGGGGCGGGGACGACAGCGGCGTCTGCCCCTGGGCGCGGGTTCGTTCCTGCTCCTGGACGAGAGCTACAACGCCAATCCGGCGTCGATGCGGGCGGCTATCGCGGTTCTGAGCCTGATGCCGGGCCGCCGCCTCGCGGCGCTCGGCGACATGGCCGAACTCGGAGAACACGCGGCCCGTCTCCACGCCGAACTCGCCGGCCCGCTGGAACAGGCCGGGGTCGCCGCGGTCTTTACTTGCGGCCCGTTGATGGCGCATCTGCACCGCGCCCTGCCGAACGCACGCCGCGGCGCCCACGCGACCGATCCGGCCCGGCTCTGCCGGCGGCTGCGGGCCGCGCTGGAGCCCGGCGACGTGCTGCTGGTGAAGGGATCGTTGGCGAGCGGAATGGGGGTGATCGTGGAAGAGCTGTGCGCGGCGGCGGAAGGGAGCCTCTGACCCGATGCTTTATCATCTGCTGTTCCCGCTGTCGGAATACATCGGGGTCTTCAACGTCTTCCGCTACCTCACCTTCCGCACCGGCGGGGCGGTGGTGACCGCGCTCTTCGTCAGCTTCCTTCTCGGTCCGATGATCATCCGCTGGCTCAAGAGCCAGCAGCCGCAGGGTCAGCCGATCCGCGAAGACGGGCCCGAGGATCACCTGCTGCGGAAGAAGGGGACGCCGACCATGGGCGGCGTGCTCATTCTGCTGGCGCTGACGGTGGCCACCCTGCTCTGGGTCGACCTCACCAATCCGTTCGTGTGGGTGGTGCTGATGGTCACCCTCGGGTTCGGCCTGATCGGCTTCTTCGACGATTACAGCAAGCTCAGGAAGCGCTCCTCCAAAGGCATCCCCGGCCGGCTCAAGCTCCTGGCGGAATCGATCATCGCCCTGGCCGCGGCCTGGGTGATCTCCCACCTCACCCCCGCCCCCCTCGGGTCCAGCCTGGCGGTCCCGTTTTTCAAGGGCGTCTACATTCCGCTGGGTGCCTTCTTCCCGGTGGCCGGCGCCTTCGTCATGGTCGGCGCCTCCAACGCCGTCAATCTGACCGACGGGCTCGACGGCCTGGCCATCGTCCCGGTGATGATCGCCGCCGGCTGCTTCGCCCTGATCGCCTACCTCTCGGGCAACGCCATCTTCTCCGCCTACCTCGGCATCCCCTACGTGGCCGGCACCGGCGAGCTCGCCGTCTTCAGCGGCGCCATGGTCGGGGCCTCGCTGGGCTTCCTGTGGTTCAACGCGCCGCCCGCCATGGTGTTCATGGGCGATACCGGCTCGCTCAGCACCGGCGGCGCTCTGGGTGCGGTGGCGGTGGCCGCCAAGCACGAGCTGGTGCTGGCGATCGTCGGCGGTCTGTTCGTGCTGGAGGCGGTCTCGGTGATGGTCCAGGTGGTCTCCTTCAAGCTCACCGGCCGCCGGGTCTTCCGCATGGCGCCCCTGCACCATCACTTCGAAAAGAAGGGCTGGGAGGAGCCGACCATCGTCATCCGCTTCTGGATCATCGCCTCGATCCTGGCGCTGATCGGCCTTTCCACCCTGAAGCTGCGCTAGGCCGATGGCGGCGCTGGGGGCGTATCGGGACAGGATGGTGGGCGTTCTCGGCCTCGGCCGCAGCGGACGTGCGCTGACCCGTGCGCTCGCCGCCTGCGGCGCCGAAGCGGTCCTCTTCGACGACGACCCGCATGCCCTCGGGCGGGCGCTCGAGATTGGCGGACGGCCGGGGGCGCCGGGCGATCTCGCGCGTCTCGCCCTGCTCGTGCCGAGCCCGGGCGTGCCCCTCACCCATCCCACGCCGCATCCGCTGATCGCAGCGGCGCGAAAGCACGGCGTTCCGATCGCCGGCGATATCAACCTCTTCGCCGCGACGTATCCCGACAATCTGCTGATCGGGGTCACCGGCACCAACGGCAAGTCCACCACCACCGCGCTCCTCGCCCACCTCCTCGCCGAGGCCGGACGGCCGGCCATCGCTGCCGGCAACATCGGCCGGCCGGTGTTCGATCTGGAGCCGGCGCCGGGCGACATCCTGGTGCTCGAGCTCTCCTCCTTCCAGCTCGAGCTGGCGCGATCCCTGCGCTGCCGGATCGCCGTCTGGCTCAACCTCGAACCCGACCATCTCGACCGCCACGGCGGCCTCGAAGGCTACATCGCCGCCAAGCGGCGGCTGTTCGCGGGGCAGTGGGATCCTCTAGAGTCGACCTGCAGGCATGCAAGCTTGAGTATTCTATAGTCTCACCTAAATAGCTTGGCGTAATCATGGTCATAGCTGTTTCCTGTGTGAAATTGTTATCCGCTCACAATTCCACACAACATACGAGCCGGAAGCATAAAGTGTAAAGCCTGGGGTGCCTAATGAGTGAGCTAACTCA
>AMFO01000459.1_pt1 | contig 34080 bp, 31 predicted proteins | sample 552608 | NCBI WGS metagenome assembly AMFO01 (sample SAMN01893955, study PRJNA167987) | microbial mat metagenome | biome: hydrothermal vent | place: USA: Loihi, Hawai'I | collected 2003-05-01
CAGGATGTCGTCAACCGTCCATCGCGAGGCCGTGAGCGGCAGGGACAGGACAAACAGCAGAACGGTCAGAAGGGTGATTTTGGCTGAGGAACGCATAGACATACCTTGAGTGTGAATTTCGACTCTACAGTCTTATTCAGTTTAGATCAGGCGGTTTGCAGTGCGCTGGCGACCAGGGCGAGGAGGTTCCAAGTGACGACGATCGCGAACAGGATATTGATGCGGGCGAGCAGCCGCTCGCGCCCAAGGCGCCAGACGAGGATGCCGAGCGTAACGGCAACCAACTTGACCAGCACGAGACCGACGATGGGAGAGTCCCCGAACTCAATGAAAAAGCGAACGATGGGGTTGCCCTCGCGAACGCCGTAAAGGAGGAAAGTCAGTGTGGTGAGGAAATCGAGAACTTGCAGGTACGAGTACTGGATGAGCAAGTGCGTCAATACAATCTCCTTCGCTGCCAACCCACATCTGGGGGCCTCGCTGTTCTCATCTAATGTAGAACACCTAGCCCCCTCACGTAAATAGACGAATCCATAGATCAGTTGGGTTCAAGGTACTAGTACATTTACCTTAGAGCAATGCCGCGAGGCCGGAAATCAGCTAGAATCGGGAGCGTTGGGTTCTGCGATGTCCAAGAGATTACTGCTTACCTTATTGATTTCAGTTGTTTGCGCGGTTGCGGCCAAGCAGCCGGTGACGCCGGCGGCGGCGAGCCGGCGCCCCGACCGCCACGGGATATCGAGCGTAGTGTGGGCGCCAGGAGGGGAGCGGTTCGTCTACAAAAAGGAGGGCCAAATACATCTTTACGACGCCGCGAGTGGTGAAACCAGGGTTCTGGTTCGGGTATCCGACCTCAAAGAAGAGGCGGTGAGCGTGCCGGAGCCAAAGCGGTTCGAGTGGCAGAACCGGCGGGTGCGGGAACGATTGGTGCAGTGGTTTCCAGATGGGAATAGGCTGCTGATCAAGGCGGGAGGTGACCTGTTCGTCTACCCTCTCGACGGCGCGAAGTGGTCGCAGCTCACGGCGACCAGCGTGGACGAGGCGGACCCCAAGGTCTCTCCGGATGGACGGCGGATCGCGTTCCGGCGCGGCGCCGAGCTCTACGTGATGAACGAAGCTTCACGGAAAGTGAAGCGGCTGACCAAGGACAGCACGGCCACGCGCTGGAACGGGAAGCTGGATTGGGTCTATCCGGAGGAGCTCGATTTGTGTACGGCCTACTGGTGGTCGCCGAATGGGCGCTGGATCGCTTATCTGCAGTTCGACGCTGGCCGGGAGCCGCTTTATCCCCACGCCGATCTAATGAAGCTGGTGGCGGTGGCCGAGCCGCAGCGGTTCCCGAAAGCGGGCGATCCGAATGCGGACGTGCGGCTGGGCGTGGTCGCGGCGAAGGGCGGTCGCACAAACTGGCTGGACGAGGTGGCGGGCGGCAGCGAGCTGATGGTGCGAGTGGATTGGCTGCGCGATTCGAGCGGGCTGCTGGTGCAGAAAGCCAACCGCATACAGAACCGGCTGGAGGTGCGGCGCCTTCCGTTGCGGGGCAAGGCTGTGACCATCATCAAGGAAACGGATCAGCACTGGGTCAATTACTCGGACGCCTACCGGGTGCTCGAGCGGAGCGATCGGCTCGTCTGGTCGAGCGAGCGGAGCGGGTTCCGCCATTTGTATCTTTATGCGCTGAATGGGACCGAGTTGGGGCAAATCACGAGCTGGGAGTGGGAAGTCACTGGGCTGGCGGGGGTGGATGAGAAGGCCGAGCGGGTCTACTATCTATCGACCGAGGCGAGCCCGCTGGAGCGCCATCTTTACGTCGCCGGGTTTGGGGGTGGAGAGCGCAGGAAGCTGACGGATAAGGCCGGTGTTCACTCGATTTCGATGGGGCTTGAGTGCCGCTATTATCTGGACACGCACTCGGCGATGGACCGGCCGCCGGTGAAGGAACTGCGCGAAGCGAGCGGCAAGCTCGTGCGCGTGGTGCAGCCGGCTGATCGGAAAATACAGGAGGAGTATGAGATCCTGCCGCAGGAGGTCATGACGCTGCGGGCGGCCGACGGGACGCTGCTCTACGGCCGGGTGATCAAGCCGGCCGGTTTCGCGCCGGGCCGGAAGTACCCGGCGGTGGTGCTGGTCTACGGCGGGCCGCATTCGCAAACGATCATGAACTCGTGGTCGGGCACGGACCTGCGGCAGATGCTGGCGCAGGCGGGCTTCGTGGTGTGGCAGCTCGACAACCGGGGCTCGGCCGGGCGCGGGCACGCCTGGGAGACGAAGCTGTTCCGGCGGTTCGGGAAACAGGAGCTGGAGGATCAGGTGCGCGGCGTGGAGTACCTGGTTTCCCTGGGCTACGTGGCTGCGAAGCGGGTGGGCATCCATGGCTGGAGCTACGGCGGCTTCCTGACCACCTACGCGATGCTGCACGCACCGGAGACGTTCGCCGCCGGGGTGGCCGGCGCGCCGGTGACCGATTGGCGCAACTACGACACGATCTACACCGAGCGCTACCTGGGGCTGCCGGCGGAGAACGAGGAAGGATACCGGTTGAGCTCGCCGGTGCACTTCGCCGAGAAGCTGCGCGGGCCGCTGCTGCTGGTGCACAACATCGAGGACGACAACGTGCTGTTTCAAAACACGATGCAGTTGGCGGCCGGGCTGCAAAAGGCGGCGAAACCGTTCGGGATGATGGTCTACACGCAGAAGACCCACGGCGTGTCGGGTCGGGAGCGAAAGCATCTCTATCAGACGATCCTCGACTTCTTTGAGCGCAACCTGAAGGAGGAGAGAAGCGTCCAGTAAGCGCCTGAGGTGCGTCATGAGATACTTCGTCCTCCTGTTGCTGAGCGCGTCCCTGCTGGCGGGCGCGCCCGGGAAAGCAACCGTCGAGCGGCTGCGCGCGGAGTTCCGCGACCCGCCGCGCGAGTTCTCGCAGGTCCCCTTCTGGTTCTGGAACGGCGAGATCACCGAAGAGGGCATCCGCGAGCAGATCGCCTCGATGGAGGAGAAAGGCGTCTACGGCTTCGTGATCCACGCGCGGATGGGGCTGTCGAAAAAGGTGGGCTACATGACGCCGCGGTGGCTGGAGTTGGTGCGCTTCGCGGTGGAGGAGGCGGCGCGGCGGGGGATGATCGTCTATCTTTACGACGAGGGAATGTACCCGTCGGGCTCGGCCCACGGGGCGGTGGTCGAGAATCGGCCCGACCTGGTTTCCTACGGGCTGCGGATGGAGAAGAAACCGGCCGTGCCGGGTCCGGGATACCTCCAGTTCGAGCCGGATACCGCGGCCAAGGTGGTCAGCGGTGAGTATCAGTATACGTTCCGCAAGGTGCCGAGCGGCGGGGTGATCCGGGGTGTGTTCTTCGACGAGGAAGACAACCTGCCCGGCGCGCCGAAGTCGGCCGATTTACTGAATCCGGTGGCCGTGTCGCGCTTCATCCGGTTCACGCACGAGCGCTACCGGAAAGCTGTCGGCGACCATTTCGGGAAGACGATCCGCGGCATCTTCACCGACGAGCCGAACATCCTCGGGCGGCGTGCGAGGAAAGGGCTGATCCCGTGGAGCAAGACGATCCTGCTGCCGCGCATCAGCGAAATCGTTGGCTACGATTTCGCGTTCTACCTGCGCCTGCTGTGGGAGGAGGACGAGCGCGGCTTTTACGAAGCGGTGCGGTCTGACTACCGCTGGGCAATGGGGCGGTTGCTGAACGATCGCTACTACCGGCCGCTCTGGGCCTGGAGCGGTGACAACGGCCTCGCGTTCACCGGGCATCCGGCGCGCGGTGGGGACCTGCTGCCCGAGGCCTGGTTCACCCAACCCGGGCAGGATGTCGTGTGGCGAACAGTGCTGCCCGGTGAGACGGCGGTTACGGGCGAGCAGAGCCTGACGGCGAAGGCGGCGAGCAGCATGGCGCTGCACCTCGGGCGGGACACAGTGGTCAATGAGTGCTACGGCGCTTACGGCTGGCGGCTGACGATGAGCGAAATGAAGTGGCTGGCCGACTGGCTGCTCGTGCGCGGCACAAACCTGCTGATGCCGCACGCCTTCTACTACTCGGTCGAGGGTCCGCGGATCAACGAGCGCCCGCCGGATCTGGCGTGGTCGAACCTGTGGTGGGACCACTACCGGCGGTTCTCCGACTACGTGAACCGGCTGTCGTGGCTGATGCGGGGCGGCAAATCGGTGGCGGACGTGGCGATTCTGGCGATCGGGGGGGAGGCGCGCTGGCGCGCCGCGCGCATCCTACTCGAATCGCAAATCGATTTCTTCTACGTCGAGGAAACGCTGCTCGACGAGGCGGAGATCAGCGACGGGCGGTTGAAGATCGGGCCGATGCGGTACAAGGTGATCGTGCTCGACGGGGCGCGCTTCCTGCGGCCCGAGACGCAGGCGCGGCTGAAGCGTTTGCTGGCCGGCAAGGTGAAGGTGGTGGCGTATGATTCGACTCTTTCGCCGCACCCGTTGCTGCCGGACAAGAGGACGCCCGCCGATCGCTGGCTGTCACCCGAGCGGGCGGGCGACGCGGAGGCTCTGTTGCGGGCGGTGCGCGCGGCGGCGCGGCCCGACGTCGAGACCGAGACCCCGGCGCCGGGGCTGCGCTACGCGCACCGGGTAAAGGACGGGGTACATTTCTACCTGCTGACGAACGAAGGTGATGAGCCGATTCACACGCGGCTGCACGTGGCGCAATCGAGTATTCCCGAGCTGTGGGACGCGGAAACAGGCCGTGCGTCGGCGCCGGTGGCCGCGGCGGTTGAGCGTGGCCGGCTGCGGTTTGACCTGCAGCTTCCGCAACGGAACTCCGTCGTACTGGCGTTCACCGGGGCGGCGCGCCGCGGCGCGCGGTCGTGGCCGGAGGCGCGCGAGGCGCCGGTGGACACGAACGGCTGGAAACTCACGCTGGCGGGGCGTTCGTATGAGGGGATCGAGTTGGGCGATTGGACGCGGCTGCCGGGCGCGGCGGAGTTCTCCGGCACGGGCTGGTATGAGCGTGAGCTGCCGGTGGAGTTCGCCGCTGGCGAAAAGGTGACCCTCGATTTGGGCGAGGTGCGCGAGTTCGCCGAAGTCGAAGTGAACGGGCAGCAAGTCGGCGTCAGACTGTGGCCGCCCTACCGTTTCGACATCACCGGTGCCCTCAAGAAGGGAAACAACCGCCTCCGCATCGGCGTCACCAACACCCGCGCCAACGAGCTGACCGACGAAAAGCTGTCCTCGGGCCTGATCGGCCCGGTGCGACTGCTGGTGAGCCGGCCGTAGCCTGACACCGGGGAACCGGGGAGTTGAGCGGCGGGTGCGGTCAGGAGCCGGTTGGCCGCGGGAAGTTTGGTGAGTAGAGCATCCGCTCCGGGCGTGGCGCCAGGCGTCCATGAACCACAAACGGCGCGCCGCGTTCCGAGAGATGGTCGATCATGCGCTGCCGCCATTTCCGCAGCGTGGCGGCGTGTGCCGGGTCCGCGGCCAGATCTTTGCATTCGCCCGGATCGGCTTCCAGATCGAAGAGCTGCTCCTCACCATCGAAGGCGTGGTAGATGTACTTGTGACGCCCGTCAGTAAGAGCATTCCAGTGGTTCTGTTTCGAGTAGCACACGTCGTGTTCGAGATCAATATATTCCCGCCACTCGCCCGCCTGGCCGCTGACCAGACCCAGCAGACTGCGGCCGTCACAGCCCGCCGCGAGATCGCCCGCCCCGGCGGCATCGAGAAACGTCGGCAGAATGTCCCGCAGTTCCACCGGTTCTGATCGCACCTGTCCCCGTTCGGCCGAGAGCATACCCTGGGGCCAGCGCATCACCATCGGAATGCGGGCGGAGGCTTCGTAGGCGTAGGATTTTCGCCACAGGTTGTGGTCGCCGGTCATGTCGCCGTGGTCGGCGAAATAGATGATGAGAGTTTCCTCCAGCCACCCGCGCCGGTCGAGTGCCTCGAGAATACGGCCGATCTGCTCGTCGATGAAAGTCATCGAGCCGTAATAGCCCTGGCGGGAACGTCTGGTCTGTTCCGCCCCGAGGTTGCCGTGCCAGAGGCTGTGATTCGTCTTGTCGCACTCGGCGTAGCGCCCGGCCCAGCGGCCGATGACCGGCGGCGGAATGGCCGCGTCGCGGTAACGCTGCTGGAAGCGCTCGGGCGCGTCATACGGGCTGTGCGGGCGGGCGAAAGAAACCTTCAAAAAGAACGGCTCCTTCCGGTTGTAGTTGCGGAGGAACTCGGTGGCCACACTGCCGGTCCAGTGGGTCGGGTGCAGCCGCTCCGGCAGTTTGTAAGGCCACGAACGATAGTCGTTCCACCCGATGCCGGTCGCATCGGGGTCAAGCGTGGGTGCTTCCGACCAGAACCAGGAACGGTAGTCGCTCCGATAATTCGGCGACTCGATGCGGCCGGATTCATCCAGGATCGTCCGGTGAAAACCATGAAGGTTTCGCTGTGGATGCCAGTGCATCTTGCCGATGCCCGTGGTGTAGTAGCCGGCCTCACGAAGTGCGCGCGGTGTCTCCAGCGGGTAGCGAAGCGCCACCTTTCCGTAGCCCAGCATGCCGTGGTGCCACGGGGAAAGCCCGGTGAGCAGCGCCGAGCGGGCCGGCGTGCAGGTGGGCGTCGAGCTGTAGGCCTTCCGAAAATGAACTCCCGCCCGTGCGATCGCGTCCAGATTCGGCGTCGCCACGCAGGGATGCCCGTCCACCCCGAGACAATCACCGCGGTGTTGGTCGCCCATCAAGTAGAGGATGTGGGGCCGGTCTTTCGCGGACCGCGCGTGCCCACTCCGCCGGCCCACCATCCACGCCCCGGCGGCGGCTGTACCACTGCCACGCTTCAGAAATTGACGGCGAGTCGGTTTCCGCATCTCAAGTTTCCGTTCCCGTTATATCGCAGAGCGAGTTTCGAAGTTCGTCGAAGTGCTCAGCCTGGGCGAAGTGGCGAAGTGCTCGGTTCAGGCTGTCCACCTCGGCTTGTAACGCGAACTCCGGCAGGGCTAATAGAAAACCAAGCCCTTCATCGGATAGTGTCTCCGGTTGCGCGTCCACAGGGAAGCGCCGTGAACGAGTGCCGTCGCGGCGATGAGCGCATCTCCAAGTTCCAGGTGGTGGCTTTTTCTGTACCTTCGCAGCAAGTCCCCGGCCGCGCGGCCGATCTCGTGGTCGATGGGGACACAGGTCAGGACCCGGAACAAATCGCTCAGGATATCGTGCTCAGCCGGCCGCGCGCCATGCCAGAGTTCGGCCACGGTGACCGGGGAGCAAAGCAGTATCTCGCTGGAATCGGCCAGCCCCATCCAGCGGGCGATAAGCGTTTTGTTGCGCCCGCGCGAAACCTCGATTAGGATGTCGGAATCGATAAGGACGCTCATCCCCGTAAGAGTTGCTCGAGCCGCCGCCCTTTTCGCAAGTCGCGAATCTCCCGCTCCGCTGACTTCGAGCCCGCCGCGCGTTTCCTCGAGCCGACGAACGACTGCATCGCGCTCTTGCGGCCCGCTGCCGGATCAACGTAACGCTCCCGGACGGCCCGCCGCACCAGGCTCGATACCGTTTCGCCAGATTTTCGCGCCTCGATATGGAGCGTATTCCAGAGATCCTCATCCAGATAAAGCTGCGTACGCCTCACGATGTATAGTATACATCGTTTAAACTCGAGCCAGCGAGTTTCGATCCTAACCGGAACGTGGAACCGGGAAGAGTTAGAGCCAAGATGGGCTCGGTTGCGATTAAGAGAATTCTTGGCTGGATCGCTGGCACCATTTCTTAGCAGCTGGCGGCCACCCAGCAGAGGTGCTTCCCGCAACTAAAGCCTCTACTCTTCGACCCAGATACTCTTTAATTCTGCTCTCGCCGTGGGGATCTCGTCGGTCGCCAGCGGGAATGACTCCAGTATGCGTTCATCTTGTATATTCTCGCGGATCTTGACCTTCTCGCCTGGCCACACATTCGTGAGAGAGACGACTACCTGTTTAAGTCGCGCGTCTTGATTGTCGTATATGTGGATCAGTAAGGCAACGCTGCGGTAGGCACGGTCAGAATTATTCATCAGCGTTCCTAGAATACGTCCGCTTCGAACCTCCAACTTAGAAACTGATAGTCCGAAACGTACTGAAGCGTCTTTGGGAAGCAACGCAGTACGGCGGTCTTGTTGGGCTGTTGAACAACCTATCCATAACGCTATCCCTATCAGCAATCCTGATCTCCACCAAGGATACATTAGAGATATCATTTGGTCCAATTACCGTATCAGCTTCGCCGGCAAGCAGCTACTACAGCCATACCGCCTCAACGCCTCTGAACCCCCACGTGCCCTACAGGAGTCGTCGCCTGCGACGCGAACCCAGCTTGTACAAGAAGGTCCGCCAAACATCCAGCAAACGGCTTCAACCCGCGACTGACTAAATAGTCCTCCAGCGAATCCGGTTCACCAGACGCTCGCCACAACGGGATAGGCTCCTCCTGCTGTTCAAGAAAGGCAATGACTGCGTAGAGATCGCGCCAAAGGAAGGAGGCATTTTGGCCACGTTCATTCGTGATCACGATGCCAGGAAGCGAAGCGTTCAGCGACACATCGTAACGGACTTTTCTAGCCGGGGTCGTTCCTTGCATCTTCGTCCGAACTCCACAGCTATATAGTATACATCTGTGCCGCCTCAGTTGAAAATTGCTACGCGGAAAGCGGCATCGCGGCACATGGTGCGCTCGTGAACAACGGATGAGTGCGTGAAGTTGGCCCCACAAGTGCCTATGTCAGGTATCTATAGCACTTGGAACCCCGCTGTGCACTGTGCAAGAATCCAGTCACTATGTCTCTGCTGTCACAGCCAAGACTACTGTATCGAAGCACGCGGCGGACCTTAGTCCTTTCGTTTGCTGCTCCTTTGCTGCCTTCGGGAAGAGACTCGCAGGACTCTGCAACCGACAGTATCGCTGGAGACTTCCGAAAGGCCAAATGGGGCATGTCCATAGCCCAGGTAAAGAACAGTGAGCAAGCGCCGCTCGCCGAAGCCAAGCGCACCCCCCCGGGAATGTATGGTCTCTTCGGCCGGGAAGAAAACATCGCCGGTGTGCTGATGGTTCCAGTATTCGCATTCATAGATGGAGAGCTGATGCGTGGCATGTATTTCCGCTCTTACAAGAATCTAGAACACTTGCGGAGCGATCGGCGTGTACTGATTAGGGCGTTGACTATCAAGTACGGGAAGGGATTCACGGATCCTGCCGGGGTTCTTCGCTGGAAGACTGATCGAACTGGAATCGTAATACCACCTGAGCGATCTTCATACGGTGAGCACCAGCTTTTCGTGGTTTACGAAAGCCTGAACCCGGAACATCAGCAGTCCCTGCTGAAGGCAACTGCCGGCGGCCTTTAGCGCGACCGTCCCGTATATTGCGGGGTGGCCACTTGTGGAAAACTGGGGTCGAAGTGCTCAGCCTGAACTGCCTCTTTGGAGATATTGACGAAGGAAGCAGGTCAGAGTGCTTCCTTCGAGCCATTGGGAAAACTGGTGCCACGCTCCCTATTCACCGGTTTTCTCGGTCGGGGAAGTTTCGGGGGAAGGTCCACTCCAGGCAGGTGGCGATGGAACGCCGCGGCGGGTGGTGGATTTCAAATCCGGTGTCAGGTCTGAGCGGGGCGGTGGGGGTGGGGGTGTACGGACGGTAGGGGCGAGGCATGCCTCGCCCCTACGGGTCGCAGACGGCGGAAGGCCCGTCGCAGCAGGGTCCGCGCGAGCTGTGCTAACCTTAATTTTTTGAGTCTGTTGACGGCATGCCCGCGAGAGTGAGCGAAGCGATCGTTCTGCGGACGTATCCACTCCGGGAGGCAGATCTCGTCGTCAGTTTCTTCACCCGCGACCAGGGCAAGTTGCGCGGGGTGGCGAGACGGGCGAAAAAGCTGAAGAGCAATTTCGGTTCCGGGCTGGAGCGGCTCTCGCACGTGGAGATGTCCTACTACCAGCGGGAGAACCGTGAGCTGGTCAACCTGGACTCCTGTGAGTTGATCCATTCACAGTTCTCGCTGGCGGGTGAGTACGCCGCCGGCGTGGCGCTGGATTTCATCGCCGAGTTGTCCGAGCAATTGCTGCCGCCGGCGGAACCGAACGAGAAGTTCTTCCGCCTGCTCTTGTCGCTGCTCGGCTATCTGCGGCGGGAGGGTGACGGCGGGGTTTGGTGCGCGGTCACGTATTTCAGCCTGTGGGCGGTGCGGCTCTCGGGTTTTCTGCCCGACCTGAAGTTGAGCCCGGAGGAAGCGGAGATCGTAGGAGAGATGCTGCAGAAGCCGATCGAGCAGATGACAGCACGGCAGTGGAATAAGGCCACCGCCGCAGGTATGCGACGCCGCCTCGTGCATGAGATTGAGCAACATATCGAACGGCGTTTGCAGACGCCGGCATACCTGGAGTCGTTGTAGCGTCATGATTCATCAGCGCGGCGCTCGGGGCGGCTGATCTGCTCGAAGTTATCCATGGACTCATTCCAAGACATCCTCACCAAGCTGAAAGCCTACTGGGGCGACCGGGGCGTCATCCTCCAGGAGCCGTTCGACGTGGAAGTGGGCGCCGGTACGATGTGCCCGGAGACGTTTCTGCGCGTGCTGGGGCCCAAGCCATATCGCGTCGGCTACGTGCAGCCGAGCCGCCGCCCGAACGACGGCCGTTACGGCGACAACCCGAACCGCCTCTACAAACACCAGCAGTACCAGGTGATTCTGAAGCCCGCGCCCGCCGACATCATCGACCAATACCTCGCCAGCCTCGAGGCCATCGGCATCGATCTCTCCCAGCACGACATCAAACTCGAAGAGGACAACTGGGAAGCACCCACGCTGGGCGCGTGGGGCATCGGGTGGCAGGTGATGCTCGACGGGCTCGAGATCACCCAGTTCACCTACTTCCAGCAGTGCGGCGGCGTTGACCTGGACCTGGTGCCGGTGGAGCTGACCTACGGTCTCGAGCGCATCGCCGGCTTCCTGCAGGGCGTCGAATCGATTTACGACATCGAGTGGGCCCCGGGGGTGAGCTACCGCGAGGTCCGCTTCGCCGATGAGCTGCAGATGTCGGTTTATAACTTCGAGGAAGCCGACGTCGCGACCCTGTGGAAGCTGTTCGACCTGCACGAGGCCGAATGCCGCCGCTTGCTCGACCGGTTCACCGACTACGAGCCGAAGGAACGCTTCCCCGTGCTCGCCGCTTACGAGCACGTGCTGAGGTGCTCGCACCTGTTCAACCTGTTGCAGGCGCGCGGCGCCATCAGCGTGACCGAGCGCGCGGTCGTCATCGCGCGCGTGCGCCGGCTGGCCGTGGGCGCCGCCAAAGCCTGGCTGGCGCAGCAGGCAGCGGGAAAGGAGGCGGCCTGATGGCGGGGAACCTCAGCTTCCTGCTCGAGATCGGCACCGAGGAAGTGCCGGATTGGATGATCCGTCCCGCGCTGGGCCAGCTCCGCGACCTGTTTGTCAAAGTGCTTGCGGAGAAGGGCCTCGCCGGTGAAGTGACCGCCGTGGACGGGGCCCCGCGCCATCTGGTGCTGCGCGCCGCGGGTCTGCCCGCCGGGCAGCCGGACCGCGAAGAGCTGATCACCGGTCCCCCGAAAGCGGCCGGCGAGAAGGCCGTGGCCGGGTTCGCCAAGAAGCACGGCATCAGCCCCGCCGAACTCAAAGAAACCGAGACCCCGCGCGGCGTTTACTTCGCCTTCACCAAGAGCGTCGCCGGCCGCGCCACGCGCGACATTCTGGCCGCCGCGCTGCCCGGCGTGATCCTCGGCATCCATTGGCCGAAGTCGATGTACTGGACCGCGAAGGACGGCCCGCGCTTCATCCGGCCGATCCGTTGGCTGGTCGCGCTCTTAGGCGATGAGGTGGTCGACTTTGAAATCGCCGGCGTGCGCTCCGGCAACGTGTCGCGCGGGCACCGGCGGCTCGGCGCCGCGAGCGTTCCCGTCACCGTCGAGAACCACGAGGAGGAACTCGCGCGGAACTACGTGATCCTCTCCGCCGCGAAGCGCCGGCGGCGGATCGAGGAGGGCATCGCCGAGTTGCTCGCCGGGCGCGATCTGGAAATCAAGACCGACGCCGGGCTGCTCGACATCCTGACGTATCTGACCGAGTACCCGACGCCGATTCTCGGCAGCTTCGACGAGAGCTATCTCGAGTTGCCGCAGGAGGTGCTTGTCACCGTCATGCGGCACCACCAGCGTTACTTCGGCGTCCTGCGATCCGACGGCAGCCTCGCTCCGCACTTCGTCGCCGTGATGAACACGAACGCGGACCCCGAGGGTCTCGTGCGCGAGGGCAACGAACGCGTCCTGCGCGCCCGCTTCAACGATGCCCGTTTCTTCTGGGAGTTCGACCAGCGGCGCAAGCTGGCCGACCGCGTCGAGGATCTGGCCGCGGTCACCTTCCAGGCCGACCTCGGCAGCTACCGCGACAAAGCGGAACGCACGGTGGCCATCGTCAAGGATCTCGGCGGCGGCGCGGAGGCCGAGCGCGCCGCGCTGCTCGCCAAGTGCGATCTGACCACCGAGATGGTCGGCGAGTTTCCCGAACTGCAGGGCATCGTCGGCGGGCTGTACGCCCGCGCGCAGGGCGAACCCGAGGCCGTCGCGCAGGCCATCTATGACCACTACAAGCCGAACTCGATGGACGACGAAATCCCGTCGACGCCGGAGGGCATGGTGGTCGCGCTGGCTGACAAGCTCGACACGCTGCGCGAGTGTTTCCGCATAGGATTGATCCCGACTGGGTCAAAAGACCCGTTTGCGCTCCGCCGCGCGGCGCAAGGGGTTGTCAAGATACTGATCCAGGGTAGGCTGAGCTGGTCCGTTTCGCGGCTCGCGGGCGGTGATGAAAAGCTGCTCGAGTTCTTCCGCGACCGCATCCAGTATTACTTCCGCGAGCACGGTGGCTTCGCCTACGACGAAGTCAACGCCGTGCTGGCAGCGGGTTCCGACGACCTGCCCGACACCGCCGAGCGCCTCGCGGCCATTCGCGCCGTGCGGCCGACCGAGGATTTCGAGCCGATCGCCGCCAGCTTCAAGCGCATCAAGAACATCCTGAAGCAGGCCGGCTTTGCCGGGGGCGGCGAAGTGGCAACCGAACTGCTTACAGAAGAGCAAGAGAAGGAGCTGTTTGTCGCGTTTCAGCAGGTCCGCCGGACCGCCGAGGGGTTGCGTTTGGAGCGGAAATACCAGCCGGCGCTCGAAGCCATCGCATCGTTGCGGCCCCAGGTGGACAGCTTCTTCGATCATGTCCTGGTCAACGCGCCGGAGGAAAACGTCCGGCGCAACAGGCTGACGCTGCTGGCCAGCCTGCTCAGCGAGTTTTCATCGATCGCCGATTTTTCGGAGATTGTTACGGCAAAGGGTCGCATTACGGTTTGAAACGGAACAACCATCACGCAGTCACTTCCAGCACTTATCGATAAGGAGAATTTTGTACCCATGAGCAAGTATGTCTATTGGTTCGGCGGCGGCACAGCCGACGGCGACGGAACGATGAAAGACGTCCTCGGCGGGAAAGGCGCCGGCCTGGCCGAGATGAGCCGCGCCGGAGTGCCGGTACCCCCGGGATTCACCATTTCCACCGAAGTCTGCAACATCTATTTCGACAACAACAAGAAGGTTCCCAAGGAAGTCGACGAGCAGATGCTCGCCGCCCTGGCCAAGCTGGAAAAGGAGATGGGCCAGAAGCTGGGCGACACCGAGGACCCGCTGCTGGTGAGCGTTCGCTCCGGCGCGAAGTTCTCGATGCCGGGCATGATGGACACCGTGCTGAACCTCGGCCTGAACGACAAGTCGGTCAAGGGTCTGATCAAGAAGAGCGGCAACCCGCGTTTCGCCTATGACTGCTACCGCCGCTTCATCCAGATGTTCGGCAACGTGGTCATGGACATCGACAAGGAGAAGTTCGAAGCCGTCTTCGACGCGCGAAAGAAGAAGGCCGGCGTCAGACTCGACACCGATCTCACCGCCGACGACCTCAAGGCCGTCATCGAGGACTATAAAAAGGTCTACAAGAAAGAAACGGGCAAGCCTTTCCCGCAAGACCCGCTCAAGCAGCTCCAGATGGCCCGGGACGCCGTGTTCGGTTCCTGGTGGAACCCCCGCGCTTCCCACTACCGGAAGATGAACAAGATCGACGACCACCTGGGCACGGCGGTCAACGTGCAAGCGATGGTCTTCGGCAACATGGGTGACACCTCCGCCACGGGCGTCGGTTTCACCCGCAACCCGGCCACCGGCGAGAAGAAGTTCTACGGCGAGTATCTGATCAACGCGCAGGGCGAGGACGTGGTCGCCGGCATCCGCACGCCGCAACCGATCGAGACCCTGAAGGACATCATGCCGGAGGCTTACGAACAGCTCCGCGAGATCACCACCAGCCTCGAACAGCACTACCGCGACGTGCAGGACTTCGAGTTCACCATCCAGGACAGGAAGCTGTACATGCTGCAGACCCGGAACGGCAAACGGACGGGTCCGGCCGCGGTCCGCATCGCCGTGGACATGGTGGAAGAAGGCCTGATTTCGAAGGAAGAGGCCGTCATGCGGGTCGAGCCGCAACAGCTTGACCAGCTTCTGCACCCGGTGCTCGCCGACAAGAAGAAGCTGAACAAGATCGCCACCGGTCTGCCGGCCTCGCCCGGCGCCGCGGTGGGCAAGATCGTCTTCACCGCCGATGACGCCGTCGAGGCATCCAAGGACGCGCCGGTGATCCTGGTTCGCAAAGAAACCGTCCCCGATGACATCCACGGCATGGAAGTAGCCAAGGGTATTCTGACCTCGCGCGGCGGCATGACGTCGCACGCGGCGGTCGTGGCGCGCGGCATGGGCATCCCTTGCGTCGCCGGCGCCGAGTCGATTGCGGTGGACGGCCGCGCCAAGAAGATGAAGGTCGGCGGCATCACGCTGAAGGAAGGCGACTGGCTCTCGCTCGATGGCTCGCTCGGCGAAGTCTACGCCGGTCAGGCCGCCACCAGTGAACCCGACCCGACCTCCGGCGTGCTGGCCAAGTTCATGAGCTGGGCCGACGAGTTCCGCGGCGGCTTTGGTGTCCGCGCCAACGCCGACGTGCCGCGTGACGCGAAGGTCGCCCGCAAGTTCGGCGCCGAGGGCATTGGACTTTGCCGCACCGAGCACATGTTCTTCGGCGAGGGCAAGATCGAGCACGTGCAGGCGATGATTCTGGCCGACACCGTGAAGGACCGCAAGAAGCACCTGAGGAAGCTGCTCCCAATCCAGCGGCGCGACTTCGTCGGGCTGTTCAAGGCGATGGCGGGCTGCCCCGTTGTTATCCGGACGCTTGATCCGCCGCTGCACGAGTTCGTGCCCAAGCGCGAGGAGATCATGGTGGATCTCGCCAAGCTCCCCTACGCCGGCATCAAGGAGAAGCGCGAGATGGCGGCGCGCTACCGCATGGAAGTGCGCGAGCTGAAGAAGGCCCTTCCGGCGCTGCTCCGCCGCGTCGAGGAGTTGCACGAGTTCAACCCGATGCTCGGCCACCGTGGCTGCCGTTTGGGGATCACCTTCCCGGAGATCACCGAGATGCAGTCGCGCGCGATCGTGCAGGCGGCCATTCAGGTCCACAAAAAGGGCATCAAGGTTATTCCCGAAGTCATGATCCCGCTCATCGGCGGCGTCGAGGAACTGGCCCACCAGAAAGCCATCGTCAAGGCCGTCTTCGAAGAGGAGATCGCCAAGGCGGGGGTCAAGGATCTGAAGTATCTCATCGGCACGATGATTGAGATCCCGCGGGCGGCGCTGACGGCCGACAAGGTCGCCACCGAGGCCGAATTCTTCAGCTTCGGCACCAACGACCTGACGCAGACCGGCATGGGCCTGAGCCGCGACGACTACGTGCGCTTCTCGAAGGACTACGAGAACCTCAAGATCTTCAAGGCCGACCCGTTCGAGGTACTCGACCAGGAAGGCATCGGCCAGTTGGTCGAGATCGGCGTGAAGAAGGGCCGCCAGACGAACCCCGACCTCGAGATCGGCATCTGCGGCGAGCACGGCGGCGAACCGCAGTCGGTGGGCTTCTGCTACCGCGTGGGCATGAACTACGTGAGCTGCTCCCCCTACCGCGTCCCCATCGCCCGCCTCGCCGCCGCCCAAGCCGCCATCAGCGCCAAAAGCGCCGAAGCCGGCGCGGAAACCATGCGGACCGCATAACTGCGCAATTCAATTCGACCCACCAAAAAGGCCGGCCCTCACCAGGGGGCCGGCCTTTCCGCTCTGCGAAGCTGAACGAGTCGCTATTTCCTGGTTCGGTCTCCGACTCCCATCAATAGCGCGGCCACGGAGATGTCTTCATCCAGTTCGTCCCAGTGAATCCCGGTGCCTCCTCCGCTGATCACGAATTTCCGCCGTTGCGAGGGCGTCGCGTGCAGCAGTCTCGGAAAATAGGCCAGGGGCACACCGAGCCTTCGCCCGTCCGCCAGATCGACCCACAGCTCATTTTCGTCGATCCGGACTTGGCGGGCGCGCGGTTCACTCACCAAAGTGCTCATTCCAATACCTCACAATCAACTCGCGGTTGCCGATGACGGCCGCCGACAAGGTTGAGTCCATCAATCGGCTGTCAGTCAGGATAGCGAAAAGGCGGCACGAGCGGGCGACCATCAAGGTCCCCAAGAAAGCCGACCCCGAGCAGGGGGGGCGATTTTGCCTTGCTCAGTACCGTTAGACTGGAGTTCTGGATGTGTTCAGATCAACGCAGTGGTGTATCATTGACATCGCAAGGGGCGCGACTGTGACAGGTCGCGAAGGGCACAAGGCTAAGCGATGATTCGGCGGATTCTTGTTCGGAACTACAAGTCCCTCCACAACGTTGAGGTCAAGCTCGAACCGCTCTCGGTTCTCTTCGGCCCTAACGCCGCGGGGAAGAGCAACTTTATTGACGCGCTGCAGCTTCTGTCCCGGATCGTATCCAGTCGAGATCTCAAGGAGGCCTTTGAACCGCCCTACCGGGGAAAACCCCTCGAGTCCTTTTCATTCGGCGAGTCCGGCCTGGAAGGCCTCATGGACAGGGACTCTGTGTCGTTCACCATTGAAGTGGACGTTGAACTGAGTCCGGGGATCATCGCCGCGGTAAACAAGGAGATCCGGGATACCCGGCGCGGTCAAGGTGCGAACGGCTCGAACGGAAGCAAGACCCGGAAGCGGGTGTCTTATATTCACCACACACAGATGCGGTATCGGGTGGAAGTGGAGATCGTGCCCAAGTCCGGGATTCTCCAGATTGCGGATGAGTACTTGGTCGCGCTCAATCGTCAGGGTATCCCCAAGGCCCAGCCACGGCCGTTCGTGGAGCGCGTCAAGAGCCGGATTCATTTGCGGATGGAGGGGCAATCCCATCCGACCTACTTCGATCGCTATCTCAATCACGCAATCGTGTCGCGCCCTCACTATGCGCCGCACTATCCCCATCTGACGGCGTTCAAGAGAGAGCTGGAGAGCTGGCACTTCTACTATTTCGAACCGCGCGAGCGGATGCGCGCCGCGACCAGCGTCAAAGAAGTCCGCCATATCGGTCTTATGGGAGAGGAACTCGCCGCGTTCCTGAATACACTCAAGAACAGCGATCCGAAGCAGTTTGAGACGGTTGAACTGGCTCTGCACAGCCTCATCCCGACGATCACCGGTATTCGTACCGGCGTAGACAAGCACGGAGAAGTGGAATTGAGCTTGATGGAAGGGCGGGTTGCCATGCCGGCGCGGGTCGTCTCGGAAGGTACGCTCAGAGTTCTTGGATTGCTGGCGCTGGGTGGTGTCAAATCGCCGCCTGCTGTGATCGGCTTCGAGGAACCAGAAAACGGGATTCATCCCCGCCGGATCCGGGACATCGCCAAGCTTCTGATCGGTCGTTCCGAGTCACGAGAAACCCAGTTGATTGTGACGACGCACTCCCCGATCCTGCCCGACCTCATTCCGGACGAGAGCCTGTTCATCTGCCGGAAAGAGAATGGCCAAACTCGGATCGAACCGTTCCAACACTGGGGACCCTTGAGCCGCCAGCCCGAGATCGAAGCGGCGCTCGAGGAGGGAAAAGAGAGGCTCCCGGTTTCCCAGCGAATCCTGCGGGGCGATTTCGATGCCTGAGGTCGTCGTATTCTGTGAGGACTCGTTCCATGAAAAGTTCGTCGATGCACTGTTGAAACGCTTCGAAAACGATTACGGGGTTCGGGTAACAAAGCGCTTCTTGAGTTCCCGGGGAGGCTTGCCCCGGATGAAGGCAGAATTCAGAGAGCTCCTCCGTGATCTGGACAACGAGCGCCGCCAACTGCCCGACTGCATCGTGGTCGTTCTGGACGCAAACTGCATCGGCCACACAGAACGTAAGCAGGAGATTGATAAGGTCGTCGAGTCCTATCCTCGTTTTCAGCCCCTTGTCCACTGCGCGATTCCCGACCCTCACATCGAACGATGGATGCTGGTCGACCCGGACGCGTTCCGGAGGGTCTTCGGCAAGGGGTGTACCCTCCCGGCACGAAAATGCGCCAAGGATGAATACAAGAAACTCTTACGGAAGGAAATCCGTGCCAGCGGACGCGAGCCAATCCTTGGAGGTGAAGAATATGCCGAGCCTGTTGTCGAGGCGATGGACCTGAACAGGGCCGAGCGGCGGGAGCCCTCGATCAGGCTCTTCCTACGGGAACTCAGGGCAATCTTTGCACAGTGGGTTCAGAGATGAGTCGCAACGACCAAGACCGGCTCTCGTTCGGGAGAACGACCCGGCGGATGTGAGCAATGCCGACGAGTTTGGAGCGGGAGCGTAGTTATTATGACCGGGTTTATGCCCGGCATCTGGGGCGGCCGGATCATGAGCTCGTGATGAGCCGGCGGATCATGATGAGCGCGCTCAACGATCCGGGCCAGCCGGTTTGGGAGCGGCGGCGGTTGCATTTGCGGGTGTGGATGGAGCTGATGGCCGAGCCGCTTTCCGGGGCGCGTGTGCTGGATTACGGGTGCGGGCCGGGGGATTGGGGCGTGTTGTTGGCCACCGAGGGTGCGCGGGTTACACTGCTCGATCTCTCGCCGGTGGCGATCAAGTTGGGGCTCCGGCGGGCGGCGGTCAGCGGGGTGCGGGACCGCGTCAATGGCGTGGCGCGGGACGGCAGTGACCTGAGCTGCTTCGCCACCGGGGAGTTCGACCTGGTGGTCGGCGCGGCGGCCGTGCATCACACGCTTAAGTACGGAGCGGCCATTGACGAACTCGTGCGGGTGATCCGTCCGGGCGGGCGGCTCGTACTGGCCGAGACGCTCGGCAACAACCCGCTGCTCAATGCGGCCCGGCGCTTGCGGGCCCTCGTTTCGAAAGAAGACGACGATCAAGGGGAAGAGATCATTTTCGGCGACGCCGAAATCGCGATGCTGCGGCAGCGGTTCCGCACGGTGGAGGTGGCGCCGATGAACCTGCTGGCGATGTCCAAGCGGCTTTTTCGGGGCCGGTTCGAGCGGCCCCGCGTGCGCCGGTTCCTCCGCGCCCTCGAGCGGGCTGACCGGACCGTCCTGCGCCAGTTCCCCCGCCTGAGCCGTTACTGCGGCGAAGCCGTCATCGTGTGCACCAAATAGCGCTGCGCTACATCGGAACGGCTTCCCGTTCGACGTATTCTTCCACGCGGTTCGGCGCCGGTCCGATGTAGTGATAGGGCTCGGCGTATTCCAGGCCGTAGCGCGCGCCGGTGTCACGATCCCGATCGAGCAGAAACAGGCGGACGTACTCGCGGTTGGCCGTGCGGTCATCCTGCCCCAGGGCCGGGAGGCGGAGCTTCCGCTCCGCGAGACTGGCGCGGAGATGGGCGCCGTGCTTGCCCCCCGGGCCTTGCGCCTTGTTCGCGCAGATGCAGTCGATCTTATTCTCGATCGTGGAGGAGATGTCAACGACGCGGTTGACGAGTTGGGGGCCCCGCGCGTAGTAGTAGCGCTCGCGGACGCTCTTGGGTGTTAGCCCGGCGGCGAGGTGCTCGGGATAGTCTTTGTTCATGCCCGCCATCCAGCAGGCGGACTCGACGGCACGCGCGGTGACGTAGTGGTCGGGGTTCTCCTCGTAGTGGCCCCAGGGGTCATAGCAGAAGACGGTGTCGACCCGCAGCAGGCGGAAGAGGAAGATGAAGCGGGCGCGCAATTCGACCGGCGAGACGTCGTCCATGCGGTGGTTGTTGTAGTTGAGATTGAATACGCGCTTCAGGCCGAGCACGCGCGCCAGCTCATCATTGTCACGCTCATTGGCCAGGACCGTTTCACCGATGGTGCCGGGTCCGGCCATGTCGTCGTTGGTGACGCGGATGAGGTGGCCGGTGTAGCCTTCCTTCACGAGCTTCGCGACGGCGCCCGAGGCGAAAAGAGAGACATCATCGGCGTGCGGTTGTATGGCGGCGAGCACTTTGCCGGTGTGGGGCTTGCCGGGAGCGGATCGTTCAATGACGACTTCCTCCCGCGCCGGGGTTGTGGTTTGCCCGCTGGCGAACACCCGCGGCAAGGCGGCGGCGCCCGCGCCAAAAGTGACGAATCGGCGGCGATTCATATCGAAGTCCTCCTATGGTGTGTTGTTCATGACAATACGATGCAATTGTTACGCTTCTGATCCTTTAGCCGCGCTGAACGTCTCCGGCGTAAGCACCGGGCCCGCTCCCCACTCGGCCTCTTCCCCGGCCTTCGGGCGCGTTGTGAACAGGAGCTGGAAGCTCTCTTCGCCGCCCGGGCCCGGCAATGTCGTGGCGCGCCGCGGCTCCACCAGCGCGAGGTATTTCAGCACGGCGTAGACGTCGCCCTCGACCGGGGCCAGAAGGTCGAAATCCTGCGTGCGGAACCGCACCCGGCACTCCTTCTGTGACGCATTCCAAACCAGGAACGCGCAGCACTCGACCGCCCATTCGAACCACTCGCGCCGGGCGGGCGGGACATGCAGATCGAGGAAGATCTCGACTAGCGGATCCTGCTCCCGCGCGAACTCGCGCACCTGCAGCTCGCCGGTGTGGGCCGTCGCTTTCCAGTCCACGTGCCGGGAGCTCTCGGTCGCCTCATAAGGCCGGATGCGGTAAAAGTCGCTGCCGCGGCCTTGCCGGTTCGATTCGAGCTCGCCGCTCACCGTCGAGAGCAACTGCTCGAATTCCGGCCGCGGTTCGAGCGACGGGTAGACCAAGATGTCGCGCCGCAGCGTCACCCGCACCCGTCGCTCGGTGAATCCGAAGGGAAACTGCGTCGAAAACTCGAAGGCGTTTTCCTGGTGCCTGCCACGCCGGCCGAACTCCACCTGGACGGTTTCGCGCAGCCGCGCGTTGCTCGGGATCGCGGGAAAATAGATCGGCGAGGCGAAGGCGCTCGGCGGCACGCCGATCAACTCTATGGAGAACGACGTCATCCAGCTCTTTTCGTTGCGCACCATCACCTGCGCGGCCACCTTGCGGCGCGCCGAGATGTGCTCCGGAAGAGCGAAGTCCAGCTCGAGGCCGGCCAGCGTCAGCCGGCTCACGAAACCGGAGACCAGCAGCGCCGCCAGCATCATCGCGAACAGCAGGAACAGCAGGTTGTTCGCCGAGACGAACGCCGCGAGCGCCACCATGACCGTCGCGGCCGCGTAGAGCAGCCCCGCGCGCGTGATGCGCTGTCGCAGACCCGCCTCCACCCACTCGCGGATCCGCTGCTTCCAGCCTCGTTTCATTCCGCCCTCATGTTTGCATAGCCCGCCATGCGGGTACAATTACAGGGAAGGAGACCGCGATTCGATGAAGGTTTTTCTGACACTGCTGCTTTCCGCGACACTGCTTACCGCCGGCGAGTGGAAGCAACTCTTCAACGGCAAGGATCTCGATGGCTGGGTGATGGTCGGCCCCGGCCGTTTCGTGGTGGAAAACGGTGTCATGAAGACCGAAGGCGGCATGGGACTGCTTTATTACTCGCGCGAGAAGTTCGGCAACTGCACCATCCGCGTCGTCTTCAAGACGGCTTCCGAACGCGCTAACTCCGGTGTCGTCGTCCGGCTGCCCGAACCTCCACCCGACCCCTGGTACGCGGTCCACAACGGCTACGAGGTGCAGATCGAGGCTCAGGGCGACGAGTGGCACGCCACTGGTTCGGTCTACTCCCTGGCGAAGGTCACCGCCCGCCCGCAGAAGCCCGCCGGCGAGTGGAACACGATGGGCATCGTCCTCGACGGGCCCATTACGCGCTCGTTCGTCAACGGTGTGCAGGTGATGGAGTTCGACCCCGCCAAACCAGTTCCCCCGCGCGAGAAGTGGTTCGAACCGGTCCGCGGACCTCGCCCCGATTCCGGTTACATCGGCCTGCAGAACCACGACGCCAAGTCGATCGTTTTCTTCAAGCAGGTCAGTGTGAAGCCGAACTAACCGGCGCCGCACTGCTATGCTGTAATTAATCGCCCACTATCCGGGATACCTGCTTTGAAAATTGGACTCGTAAGCTTGGGGTGCCCCAAGAACCTGGTGGACACCGAAGTCATGATGGGCCACCTGCGCGCCCGCGGTCACGAACTGACCCCGCGTCCGGAAGAGGCCGAAGTCATCGTCGTCAACACGTGCAGCTTCATTGACCCGGCGAAGCAGGAATCGGTCGACACCATCCTGGAGATGGCCGAGTTCAAGAAGTCGGGCCGCGCCCGCCGCCTGGTTGTTGCCGGTTGCATGGTCGAACGCTACCGCGGCGAGATCCGCGAGCAGTTGCCCGAGATTGACGCCGTCATCGGCACCAACGAGGTCGAACGCATCGTGGCTGCATGCGAGGGGGGCGAGCTCGAAGCGAACCCGTCCGAGCCGTACCTCTACCACGAGGCCACCCCGCGCGTGCTCGCCACCCCGGGCCACTTCGCCTACGTCAAGATCGCCGAAGGCTGCGACCACCCTTGCACCTTCTGCGTCATCCCGCAGTTTCGCGGTAATTTCCGCAGCCGCCGTTTCGAGAGCGTTATCGCCGAAGCCGCCGCCCTGTTCGCACAGGGCGTGCGGGAGATCAACCTCATCGGGCAGGATACGACCAGTTATGGCGAAGACCTCGGCCTCAAGGACGGCCTCGCGCTGCTGCTCGCGCGGCTGGCGGAAATCCCCACCCCGCGGGAGAAGTGGATCCGCTTCCTTTATGCCTACCCGAACCGCGTCACCACCCGTCTGCTGGAGACGATCGCCGCGCACGACGCGCTGGCCAGCTACATCGACATCCCGCTCCAGCACGCCAGCGCCCCCCTGCTCAAGCGGATGAAGCGTGGCGGCTCGGGCGACATCTTCCTGAAGCTGATCGAGCGCATTCGCCGGACGATTCCCGGCGTGGCGGTCCGCACCAGCATGATCGTCGGTTTCCCCGGCGAAACCGACCGCGATTTCGAGGAACTGTGCCAGTTCGTCGAAGCCGTTCAGTTTGACCGGCTCGGCGTTTTCGGCTATTCCGATGAGGAGACCAGCGCCAGCTACCACCTTTCCGGCAAGGTGTCCAAGCGGGACATCTACAACCGCAAGCGCCGGCTGATGGCGATCCAGCGCAAAATCTCTCGCGGCCGGAACCGCCTCCTGCGCGGCCGGGAATTGCCTGTTCTCATCGACGGTCCCGCGGAAGAATCCGAGCTGCTCTGGCAAGCCCGCCTCGCCACCCAGGCGCCGGAAATCGACGGTGTCTGCTACGTTACCGACGACGGCGGCCAAGCGCTCCGTCCCGGTGAGTTTCGGCGCATCCGCATCGAGCAGACTTACGACTACGACTTGGCGGGCGCGGTGACCGGCACGCCGGAACCAGCCCTTCCGCCCCCGCCCGCAACCCACTTCCCGATCCTCGCTGCCGTCGGATAATAGTGAATGGATACCGTATGAATCTGAAGTGTCCTATCTGCAAAAAGCCAGTCTCCCTCGACGCCCCTTACATGCCGTTCTGCAGCGCCGAATGCAAGCAGCGTGATCTCGGCAACTGGGCCGCCGGGCGCTACGTCATCTCGACGCCCGCCGACCCGGAGCTGATCGAACCCGAACGGGAGCAGGGGCCTCCGGGTGAGCAATAGTCCCCTCCGATATCCGGGCAACCGGTTCGCCCGGCTGCTCGGAACGTGGTTCGGCTGCGGCTACGCGCCCGTCGGTCCCGGCACTGCCGGTTCGCTGGCCGCGCTGCTGATCGCCCTTGGACTGCACACCTGGCTCGGCTGGGGCCCGCTGCAGTTTGCCCTGCTCGCGGCGGTCTTCCTCCCACCCGGTGTGTGGGCTTCTCGCGAGGTGGCCGAAGCCATCGGCGCCGAGGATCCGGGTATAGTGGTGATAGATGAGGTTGTGGGCCAGTGGATCACCTGCGCCGGCCTCACCGCGTTCAACGGGCCGGGCTGGCTCGGGGCGTTCTTGCTGTTCCGCCTCTTTGATATTTGGAAGCCTGCGCCCGTCCGGCAATTGGAAAAGTTGCCAGGTGGAATTGGCATTGTGGCCGACGACGTCATGGCCGGAATTTACGGTGCGCTTGTGATGTACGCAGCGGGCCGGTGGAACCTGTACTGAAAATGGGAAACGAAGAAAACGGCAAACCCGTAATCTCCGCGGTTAACCCCTGCGCGGCCATCCCCGGCGGAGAATTTCGCATCCGCGGCAAAGGCTTCTCGCCCGTCGCGCGTCCCCGAATCTCGATTGGAGAAGAGCCGGCGCCGGTCATCATTGGTTCGGACTCGTTCGTCATCGCCCGCGTCCCGGAAGGGGCCGTGGTCGGCGAGATGCGCGTCGACAATGGGCGTGATACGAGCAGCGTCTGGACGTGTGACATCGGGCTCCAGATCGCCGACTCGCTCCACCCGGTCGCCAACCCCGCCGTGGACCGCTACGGCAACATCTACGCCACCCTCAGCGGATCGCGCGGCCAGAAGACCGCGGTCGCCGTCTACAAAGTCGACCTAAACTACAACGTCACGCCGTTCGTCACCGACCTGATGAACGCCACCGGGCTCGCCTTTGATCACGACGGCGTGCTCCACATCTCCAGCCGCCACGATGGCATCATCTATCAGGCCGGCGAACAGGGCAACCTGTCCATCTATGTCGAGGGCATGGGCGTCGCCACCGGCATGGCGTTCGATCCCGAGGGCAACCTTTACGTCGGCGACCGCAGCGGCACTATTTTCAAGGTCTCGCTCGACCGGCAGATCTTCGTGTTTACCACCATGGAGCCGTCCATCGCCGCCTACCACCTCGCGTTCGGGCCCGACGACCATTTGTACGTCAGTGGGCCGACCACGTCGAGCTTCGATTCGGTCTACCGCGTTACCCCCGACGGCGAGGTGGAGACCTTCTACCGCGGCCTCGGCCGCCCGCAGGGCATCGCCTTCGATCTGGCCGGCAACCTCTACGTGGCCGCCTCGCTGGCCGGCCGCAAAGGTGTTGTCCGCATCGACCCGGACCGCAAGGCGGAACTTTTTCTCTCCGGGCCCAACATCGTCGGCTTGGCCTTCACCCCGGGACGCTCGATGATCGTCGCCACCAACAGTGCGCTTTATCGGGTTGATGTCGACATTCAGGGTCGCCCGCTGCCCTAGTCTCCCGCCGCCATGGACGCCGAAATCATCGCTGTCGGGTCGGAACTGTTGACGCCGGCCCGGATCGATACCAACTCGCTCTACTTGACCGCCGAACTGAACCAGCTCGGTGTCGAAGTTCTGGCCAAGGCCGTGATTGGGGACGACCGCGACCGCCTCGCCGCGGCGGTCAAAGCAGCCCTCGACCGCGCCGATTTCGTCGTCACCACCGGTGGCCTCGGCCCCACCGAGGATGACGTCACCCGCGACGCCGTCGCCGCCGCCCTCGGCCGCAAACTCGTTTATCGCGACGACCTCTGTGACGCCATCGCCGAGCGCTTCCGGGCCATGGGGCGCAAAATGGCGGAGATCAATAAACGCCAGGCGTGGATCGTGGAAGGAGCCGAACCGCTCGACAACCCCAACGGCACGGCTCCCGGTTTGTGGATTCCCCTCGACGCCGGCCGCGCCGTTTTCCTGCTGCCCGGTCCGCCGCGGGAGCTGCGCCCGATGTTCGAGCATCACTGCCGCCCGCGCCTGGCGCGCTTGGTTCCACCGCTGGTGATCCGCACCCTGCAGTTCCGCGTTGCCGGCATGGGGGAATCCGACCTCGATCAGCTCATCGCCCCCGTCTACAAGAAGTACGACAACCCGGTCACTACCGTGCTCGCCGCGCCCGGCGACGTGCAGATCCACCTCCGCGCCCGCTGCGATACCGAAGAGGAAGCCGAGCGCCTGCTGGCCGAGGTCGGGCCACAAATCGAGGCTCTGCTGGGCCACCGCATCTACTCCCGCAACGGCGACCCGCTCGAGGCGGTGGTCGGTCATCTGCTGTCGGAGCGCGGCGAATCACTTGCTGTCGCCGAGAGCTGTACCGGCGGCATGATCGCCGCCCGCATCACCCAGGTTCCCGGCAGTTCCGCCTACTTCGCCGGCGGGTTCGTCGTCTACTCGGCGGATCTCAAAGTGAAGCTGCTCAGGCTCGACCCCGCTCTCATCGAGCGGCACACCGTGGTGAGCGAAGAGGTGGCCCGAGCCATGGCCACCGCCGCCCGCGACCGCACCGGCGCCACCTACGCCCTCGCCACCACCGGGGAAGCCGGTCCCGACAGCGCCACCGGCGCCCCCCCGGGCACCGTCTATCTCGCCCTGGCCAATCCTTCCGGTGTTACCGGCAAGAGACTTCGCTTCGCCGGCGACCGCGACCGCATCCGCCAACTGACCGTCCAGACCGGCCTGGACTATCTCCGCCGCAGCCTGAGGGAAGCGCGCGCGACGTCTGACAAGGGAACAAGTTAATCGACGATCCGGCCGTCGCGCATGTGTACGGTGCGGTCGGCGATGGCGGCGGCTTCGGGGTTGTGGGTGATCATGACGATGGTCTGGCCCAGCTTCAGGTTCAGGTTTCGCATGATCTCGAGCACGTTGCCGGCTGACTTGGTGTCGAGGTTCCCGGTCGGCTCATCGGCCAGCAGCAGCGAGGGGTGATTGACGATCGCGCGGGCGATGGCGACCCGCTGCTGTTCGCCGCCCGACATGGCGCGCGGCTTGTGGCCGAGCCGGTGCGCGATGCCCAGCAGGTCGAGCACATCCTGGAAGTCCTGGTCGAACTCCATCGATTTGCCCGCGATGTCGCGGGCGATGGTGATGTTCTCTCTGGCGCTCAGTGTGGGGAGCAGGTTGTACTTCTGAAAGACGAAGCCCACTTCGGTCTTGCGCAGGTTCGTGCGTTCGGTCTCGGTCATTTCCGCCAAGTTCCGCCCGTGCACGATTACCGTGCCCGAAGTGGCGGGGGTCAGCCCGCCGAGGATGTGGAACATGGTCGACTTGCCCGAACCCGACGGCCCGACTACGGCCACGAACTCGCCCTTGTCGATCGTCAGATTGACGCCGCGCAGCGCCGGCACGTCCACTTCGCCCATGCGATACACCTTGTGCAGGTCGCGAATTGAGATGATGTGTCCGTTATTCATAAGCCAGCGCCTCGATTGCATCCTGGTTAACCGCTCTCCAGCCCGGGTACGCTGCGCCGAGCAGCGCGCCGGCCAATGAAATCAGCCCGGAAATCACCCACCAGTCGGGCACGATCTCCTGCGTCAGCGATGCCGGCACGGAGACTTGAATGATAGCCCGCGCCCCGTAGGTCATGACGATGCCCACGATGCTGCCCGCGATCGCCAGCAATGTCGTCTCCCGCAGCAGCATCTGCAGGATGTAAGCGCGCGAGCCGCCCAGCGCCTTCAGAATGCCGATCTCGCGGGTCCGCTCGAGGACCGCCGTGTACAGCGACAGGAACACCACCAGGAAGCCCACCACCACCGACAGCCCGATGATGACGCCGATGAACGCCTTCAATCCAGGGATATTGTGGATCGAGAACATCGAGGTGAACTCCTCGATCGAGTAGATGTTGTAGTCTTTGAGCTGCTTTTTCAGTGAGGCAATCACTTTGTCCGTGTTCGCCGGGTCGTCCAGTTTCAAGTAGGCCTGGGTCAGCTTGCCGGTGGCCGCGGTGAGTTCCTGCAACTGGTCAAGCGGCACGATCAACCGGGCCAGCTTGCCCGGTTCGACCACGCCCACTACCTTCCAGTCACGGCCCAGCAGGTGCATCGTGTCACCGGCGTGAATCTTGTTTTGCATGGCGTAGCGTTCGTCGACGATGATCTGATCGTGACCCGTGATCGGACCGCCTTCAAGGTATTTGAAGCCGCCGCTCATCTTGTCGAAGGTGTCGAAATCCAGCCCGACGACCGTGTTCAGCCCGCCGATCGGATGAGTGATCGAACCGGTGGCGATTACCACGTGCTTCTGCTTTCGCAGGAACGGCAGCATCTTCTCCGACATCGGCGCCCCGGAGAGCCCGATCGCCGCGCTGCCCGGCGGGCGTACCCAGATATCAGCCCCCGCGCCCCGCGCCCGCCGCTGTGAGTCTTCGAGCATTCCGCGGCTGAGCCCGACCACGGTCAGCATCATGGTTACTTCGACAGCGATCGCCAATACGCTCAACAGCGTGCGCACCGGGCGGTGCCTCAGATTTGCGAGTACAAGTCTGTTCAGCAAGTAAACTCTACCTTTCCATTGTGACTTGGCCTAGTGCGGTTCGCGGCCGGCCAGATGGTTCCGAAGGCGTCTGATTTTATTCTATCCCATAGGGCGCGAAGGCCCGCCGGATCAGCTCATTCGGCGGTTGGAGGCGCCGGCTGTCAAGGTGGACCATCGGCGCACTTCACGGGCTGGGGGTGAAGTGGGTTCTTTGTTCGAGGGGTTTACAGGTTGGTGACGGCCTCCAATTCCTGCTGGGAGAGCTTGATTTCCTGGCCGAGGAGGGCTAGTTCGCGGTCGAAGGCGATGCGGTGGGCCGGTTCCTGGTGGATTCCTTCGCGGATGCGGGTTCGTTTCGCAAAACGGGGTATGTCGGTGAGTGCCGGGGTTTTTTCGGGTAATTCGTCGGCCACGTCGGCGCGGAGGGCGCGGTTGGTTTGGAGTTGGGTGAGTTGTTTGAGGGCGCGGTCGAAGGAGCGCTCGTTGGCGGTGCGGTAGCGGGCGAGGAGGGTGAGCTGGCGGAGGGGATCGTCGGAATCGAAGAGATCATCTTCGAGGTGGGCGATCCGCTCGAGGTCCCACGCGGCCCGGAGGAGGCGTTCGAACACGAGTTGCTCGATAGGGCCTTGCGGGGCGATTTCGGATGAGAGCTCGCGGCGGAGCTCGTGGTAGCGCTCGCGGTCCTGTTCGTCCACTTGGAGAGTAGTTGCGGTGAGCCCGTGGGTGCGGGCGTTCTGGGATGAGATGGCCTTGCCGGCGGCAGTGGCCGGGCCGGTGCTGCGGCGAGCGTTCCGGCGGTTCGCGTCGAGTTGATTCTGGGTAATCATAAGTAGAGCTCCTTTCGTGAAAAGAGATAGCATGAGGGCCGGGGTGGCGGCGCCGACGGAATGCCGTAAGTGATTGATGGGACGGGAGAAAGTTTTTTCGAATTACCTGTCATTCAGAAAAGCGGGGGGCGGAATTCGGGCCGGAACAGCGGGTGGCGGTGCTTGGCGTCAGGCGCTCTACAAAGCGGATGAAATCGCCGGTTTCAGCCGTTCTGGCCGGTTTGGAAAATGGAAATGGGGTCGCTGTCCCCAATTTCACCAATTTCAAAGGCGAAGCCGAGTACAAGGCCGGGAAGATACCCGAGGGGTGCATCGACGCCGCGAAGGGGGAAAGGGCCGGTCCAGTGAGAGCGGCCGCACAATGCGACGGTCGGCATCGTCGTACTTGAGAATCGAGTGAGATTCGAGGGTGCCGGGGACAGGCCGATCTGTCTACGCTTCGCTCTGGGACAGACACGCCCTACCTGGACACTCCGGCTTCGTCGAAGGTGGCCATTTCGTGGTAGAGGGTGAGGGCGGTTTTGAGGAGGTTGATGGTGAGGGCGGCGCCGGTGCCCTCGCCGAGGCGCAGGTCGAGGGAATAGTAAACCTCGGCGTCGAGGTAGCCCAGCATCCGGGCGTGGCCCCGCTCGGCCGAACGGTGCGAGTAGAAGACCGTGGCCAGCGCCGCGGGCTCGATCGCCTTGACGGCGAGCGCGGCCGAGGTGGCGATGAAGCCGTCGAGCACGACCGGCAGCTTCTGCACGGCCGCTTCCAGCACGAAGCCGGCGATCATCGCGATCTCGAAACCGCCGACAGAGGCCAGCACGCCGATACCATCTTCCGGATCCGGCTGATGCAAGGTCAGCGCGCGCCGTACCGCGGCGGTCTTTCGCGCCAAGCCCGCCGCGTCGACCCCGGCGCCGCAACCGACCGCGTCATCCGGTGTCAGCCCGGTGAATGCGCACAACAGCGCCGCCGCGGCGGTCGAATTGCCGATCCCCATTTCGCCGGCGCCGGCGATGTCGAATCGCGTGGCCGCCTCCCCGGCCAGCTCCCGGCCGGCCTCGATCGCCCGTTCCACCTCGGCCCGCGTCATCGCCGGACCGGTGCAGAAGTTCCGCGTTCCCGCGGCCACCTTCCGGTCCACTACGCCGGCGGGCGCCTCGCCAATGACCCCGGCGTCGACCACGACCGGTTCGATTGCAAACCTCCGGCACAGCACGCTGATCGCCGCCCCGCCGGCCAGGAAGTTCCTCATCATCTGCCCGGTGACCTCCCGCGGGTAGGAGCTTACGCCCTCGGCTGTCACCCCGTGGTCACCGCAGAAGATGTACATCCCCTTCCGTTTCAGCGAGGGCATCGCCTCGTCCCGAATCCGGCCGTAGTGCGTCACCATCTGCTCAAGTCGCCCCAAGCTGCCCGGCGGCTTGGTCAGCGAATTCCAGCGGTCTTCAATCTTTCGTTGCAGGGTCAACTTCGAACTCCTCTATCTCGCAATACTCTTGCACAAAACCGGCGGGATCCCGGCCGGTGAGCGCCTGGGCCAGCACGGCGTTCACCGCCACGTGCCCGACGACGGCGGCCGGCAGCGGACCGCGGCGGATCCGCTCGAGCGCCCTGGTCACCCGCGCGGCGAAGTGATCCCATTCTTCGCCGCCCGGCGGCGTTACGCCGAACCATCCCTCGGTCTTCCGGCGGGCCAGTTCCGGATCGCGCCGCTCGATCTCGTCCCAGCGCAGACCGTCCCACTCCCCGAGGGAAATCTCGGCCAACTCAGCGAGCACCACGAGCCTCGCCGGCACGGCCGCCGCGGTTTCGCGCGACCGCCGCAGCGGGCTCGCATAGACCACCGCCACCTTGAGCCCGGCCAGCGTTTCGCGCGCCGCGCGGCGCCCGGCCTCGCTCAACGGCGGGTCGGCGCGCCCCAGCAGCACGCCCGCGCGCGCTGGTTCCGCGTGCCTTACCAGGAACAGCTTTGACATGCCAGCAACACCAACAATCCTGTCTCCACCACTTGGCTGGCCGCGCCCAGGCAGTCGCCCGTGACGCCGCCGATCCGCCGTTCGAAATACCAACGCGCCGCCAGCGTCACGACCGCCGCCAGCGCCACCATCACGGCCGCCGCCCGCCACCCGCAGAGCAAAGCCGCCGCGGCCCCCGCGAGGGCGGCCAGCACTGCCGTGGCCGTGGTCACGTTGGTGGCGAACCGCGCGCCCATCCCGGCCGTGGCCGGCCGCGAGATCCGAGCCAGCACCACGATCGAGGCGCGCGAAATCGCCAGCACGGCCACCAGCGCGGGCACGTAGCCGACCGTCAGCCCGGCCAGCGCCTGCCAGCGCAGCAGGACCGACAGCACCAGCGCGAGCGCCCCGAACGTGCCCACCCGGCTGTCCTTCAGGATCTCGAGCATCTGACCGCGCGGCCGCTCGGCGCGAAACGCATCGGCCACATCGGCCAAGCCGTCCTCGTGCAGCGCCCCGGTCACGCCGATCCAGAAGACCAGCACGAACGCGGCCCGCAGGGGCGCCGGGAAATAGGGCTCCGCGGCCATCAGCAGCAGCCCGCCCGCGAGCCCGAGCGCCGCGCCCACCACGGGGAAGAACACAGCCGACCGCCATGGCTCCGCCGTGCGCGCGCGGACCGGAATCACCGTGAGAAACTGAATCGCCCCCAGCAGCCGGCGCATCATTTCACTCGCAGCGGGCAGCCAAAGGCCATCCAATATACCTCATCGGCCACAGTCGCCATCTGTTGGTTCAACCAGCCGGCTTGGTCGCGAAATCGCCGCGCCAGCTCGTTTCCCGGCACGATGCCCGCCCCAACTTCGTTGGTCACCAACACCAGGGTCCGGCCGCCGGCCGCGGCCGCTTCGAGCAGCCTCCGCGTCTCGCTCCCGGCGTCGTGCGTCTCCGACAGCATCACGTTGCTCAGCCAGACAGTGAGGCAATCGATGACCATGGCGTCGAAGCCGGTGCCGCGCCGCTCGATCAGTTCGGCGAGCGCCAGCGGTTCTTCGAACGTAGTGAACGCCCGGCCACGCTCGGCCCGGTGGGCGGCGGCCCGGGCGCGCATCTCCTCGTCGAGGGCCTCGGCGGTGGCCACGTAGGCGAGCCGCGCACCGAAGCCGCTCGCCCGCTCGAGCGCGTAGGCTGTCTTGCCGCTGCGGCTGCCGCCGCCGATAAGGATCACAGCCACAAGCTCCTCCGTTTGCTCCGCAACAGCCAGATGAAGAACGGCCCGCCGAGCATCGCGGTGACCACGCCCACCGGGATCTCGGCCGGGGCCATCGCCATCCGCGCCACCGTGTCGGCCGAAGCCAGAAACGCGGCCCCGATCAGGAACGAGCAGGGGAGCAGCAACCGGTGGTCGGCGCCCCAGCGGATGCGCAAGGCGTGGGGTACGATCAGGCCCACGAAGCCGATCGGCCCGGTGATCGCGGTGACGGTTCCGGTGAGCAGAGAGCCGGCCACGAAGCCGATCAGCATCAGCCGCTGCGCGGAGATCCCGCGCGCCGCCGCCCAATCTTCGCCCACCGCGAGCAGGTTCCACTCCCGCGCCCGGAACAGCACCACGCCCACGATCGAGAGAATGAACACCGCCAGCCAGCCGATCGTCGAGTAGGCGATGGGCTCGATGCCACCCATCAGCCACCGGAGCACCATGAACGACTGGCTGAACTCGACGATGTTGTGCAGGAAGAGGATCACAGCGGCGCAGATGCTGTTGATCGTCACGCCGGCGAGCAACAGCGTGAAGGAAGACATCCGCCTCCCCTGCGTGGCGATGCCGAGGACCAGGAACAGCGTCATCGCGGCGCCGGCGGAAGCCGCCAGCCAGATGGTCGAGACGCCGCCGGCCGAGCGCCAGCCGAAGCAGATGGCCAGCACCGCGCCGAGCGAGGCCCCGGCGGCGACGCCGAGCACGTAGGGGTCGGCCAGTGCATCCCGCACCAGCGCCTGGAACAGGACGCCGGTCACGGCCAGCGCCCCGCCGGCCAGCAGCGCGAGCAACACGCGCGGCAGCCGGACGTAGAAGAAGATTTCGGCGTCCGGCGATTGTCCGGCCAGCGCCTTCGCGTAGTTGACGCTGGTCGAGCCCAGGAATGGTGTGACGACGGCCACCACCAGCATTAGTACGGCGCAGAGACCGATGATGGCGGCCCTACTCTTCATAGGCGATCCTCGGCCGGCCCCCGGGGCTGGTTTCCATCCGCGCCTCGACCTCGAAGACCTCGCGGATCTTCTCCGGCGAGAGCGCCTCGCGCGGATCGCCGTCGGCCACCACGCGCCCGCGATTCAGCACCACCACCCGGTCCGAGTAGGTCACCGCCTGGTTGAGGTCGTGGGTGGCGGAAACCACCAGCAGGCCGTCATCACAAAGCCCGCGCAGGATGCGCTGGATGGCGATCTGATGCTTGATGTCCAGGAACGTCGTCGGTTCGTCGAGCAGCAGCACGCGCGGCTCCTGGGCCAGCGCCGAGGCAAGAACCACGCGCTGCCGCTCGCCGCCGCTCAGCGAGCGGAAGTCCCGCCGGCGAAACGCAGTGGCGTCGGTGATCTCGAGCGCCCGCTCAACCGCCACATGATCTTCGGGCGCCTCGAACAGACGTGGGATCCTCTAGAGTCGACCTGCAGGCATGCAAGCTTGAGTATTCTATAGTCTCACCTAAATAGCTTGGCGTAATCATGGTCATAGCTGTTTCCTGTGTGAAATTGTTATCCGCTCACAATTCCACACAACATACGAGCCGGAAGCATAAAGTGTAAAGCCTGGGGTGCCTAATGAGTG
>AMFO01002349.1_pt1 | contig 34019 bp, 30 predicted proteins | sample 552608 | NCBI WGS metagenome assembly AMFO01 (sample SAMN01893955, study PRJNA167987) | microbial mat metagenome | biome: hydrothermal vent | place: USA: Loihi, Hawai'I | collected 2003-05-01
CATTCGCCATTCAGCTGCGCAACTGTTGGGAAGGGCGATCGGTGCGGGCCTCTTCGCTATTACGCCAGCTGGCGAAAGGGGGATGTGCTGCAAGGCGATTAAGTTGGGTAACGCCAGGGTTTTCCCAGTCACGACGTTGTAAAACGACGGCCAGTGAATTGTAATACGACTCACTATAGGGCGAATTCGAGCTCGGTACCCGGGGATCCCACCGATCGCCGCCCACCAGCATACTCCAGGATCGGGCGACCGGGGCGGGCTCACCGCCGGCGGCGGTGAAGGGTGACGGGCGCCTTCTCGCGCTTTCTTTCCAGCCAGTTCTGGTAGAAATCCACCGAGAACATCAGGAGCAGGATGAAGATCACGATCCACTGCGGGATGTACGGGAACTGGCTGCCGTTGACCGTGATCCCCGCCACGTGGCCGCCTTCCAAGATGAGCACGAAGCCGATCAGGAGCAGCACGAAAAGCCCCAGGATCTCGAAATCGGGATTCTCGTCGATGAATTCCGAGATCGGCCCGACGAAGGCCAGCATCAGCAGCACCGAGATGACGACCGAGCCGGCCATCACCGCGAAGACGTCCGTCATGCCCACCACCGTGAGGATCGAGTCCACCGAGAACAGCAGGTTGAGGCCCGTGATCATGGCCACCACGTGGATCAGCCGGTCGGTGTGGCCCACCTCGCGGCCGACGCCCTTGGACTTCAGCCGCAGCTCCCGCACGCCCTTCCAGATCAGGAAGAGCCCGCCGCCGGCCAGGAGCAGCGCCTTCCCACTCAGCCCGCCCCGCACGCTCAACCGGCCGAAGAGCTCGGCGTCGAAGCGCCAGAACACCGCCGTCGCGTAGCGCAGCACCCACGCCGCCACGGCGAGGAGAACGATCCGGAAGACCATGGCCAGCAAGAGCCCGAGGTTGATGGCCTTGCGGCGTTGCGCGGGGGGGAGCTTGCCGGCGAGAATCGTGATGATCACCAGGTTGTCCGCTCCCAGCGCCATCTGGACCAGCGTCACCGAAAAAAGCGCCAGCCAGAACCCCGGGTCGATCAAGAGCTTCACCATGGGCCAACCCCCTCATCCTGCGCAACGTCAGGGTCTCGAATAACACGCCCCCAGCGGCGGGTCAACGATGGGGAAGGCATCCCGCCGTGCAGGGCGCTCCAGAGCCGCCCGGGATGGCCACGTCGCCGTGAGACAGGGAAGCTCTGCTTCCCGCTGTCGAACGGCGTCCCGAGCGAGGGCCCCCCAAGGCCCGAGCGACGGGACCCCCCTCACGATCGGACATCGCCACGGAGAAGGACACTCCCCACGGACCGTCCTGCACCGGGTGCGGGCGGTCGCGGCAGGAGGGCCGGGGCAATCCCGGTCCGGGCCCCGGAGGGGCCGGGCGCAGGGAGCCTGGCCCGAGGTCCGCCGAGGGTAGGCCCCCGAGCACGGCCCCTCCGGGAGCACGGCGGCACGGTAGCGCAGCCGCCCTTTCAAGGAGCCCGGTGCGAGGAGGGTTTCGCAGGAACCCCACGAATCAAACCCCTCACGCCGGGAGCGCTCCCTGAGCACCCCGGAGCGCGCTCCAGTGCCGTCAGGGATCGCCACGTCGCGTGCCTTCGGAAGTCCCCTTCGTCGCTTCGCTCCTCGGGGGGAAAAGGGGGAATGCAGCGCCCGGGATTCAACGCCGGCCGGGCTCGCCGGGGTCGATCTGCCGCGCCCGCAGGTCCCGGATGCGGTCCCGCAGCCGGGCCGCCTCCTCGAACTCCAGGTTCTTCGCCGCCGCCCGCATCCGCCGCTGCATCTCGGCGATGAGCGCGTTGAGCGACGTCGCGTCCTCCGGGATCTCCCCCGGCTCGGCGACCCGGCCCAGCCGGCCCGGACCCGCGTAATCGAGGTTGGACATGACGACCAGCGGGTTGGCCACGTCCTTGACGATGGTCCTCGGCTCGATGCCGTGCTCGGCGTTGTAGGCGGCCTGCCGCTGCCGGCGGCGCCGGGTCTCGCGGATCGCCCGCTCCATCGAGCCGGTGATGCGGTCGGCGTACAGAATCGCGCGGCCGTCGACGTTGCGCGCGGCGCGGCCGATGGTCTGGATGAGGGAGGTCTCCGAGCGCAGGAATCCCTCCTGGTCGGCGTCGAGAACCGCCACCAGCGCCACCTCCGGCAGGTCGAGACCCTCGCGCAGCAGGTTGATCCCCACCAGGACGTCGAACTCGCCGCGCCGGAGATCGGCCAGAATGGCGGTCCGCTCCAGGGCGTTGATCTCCGAGTGCAGGTAGCGCACGCGGATCCCGAGGTCCGCCATGTACGCCGTCAGGTCCTCCGCCATCTTCTTGGTCAGGGTGGTCACCAGCACGCGCTCCCCCCGCCCGACCACGGCGCGGACCTCGGCCAAAAGATCGTCCACCTGGCCGGCGGCCGGCCGGACCTCCACCGCCGGATCGAGCAGGCCCGTGGGCCGGATCAGCTGCTCCACGACATCGCCGCCGCACTGCTCCAGCTCCCACGGTCCCGGCGTCGCGGAGACGAAGATCACCTGGTTCAGGCGGGCCACGAACTCGTCGAAGGTCAGCGGCCGGTTGTCCAGGGCCGACGGCAGGCGGAAGCCGTGCTCGACCAGGGTGAGCTTGCGCGAGCGGTCGCCGTGGTACATGCCCCGCACCTGGGGCACGGTGACGTGGGACTCGTCCACGATGAGGAGGAAGTCGGACGGGAAGTAGTCGAGCAGGGTGGGAGGCGGCTCGCCGGGCGCCCGGCCGGTCAGGTGGCGGGAGTAGTTCTCGATCCCCTGGCAGTACCCGAGCTCGCTGAGCATTTCGAGGTCGAAGCGGGTGCGCTGGGCCAGCCGCTGAGCCTCGAGCAGCTTGCCGGCCGCCCTGAGCTCGGCCAGCCGCCCGTCGAGCTCGGCCTGGATGGCCTCGATCGCCCTGAGCAGCTGCTCGCGGGGCGTGACGTAGTGGGTCCGCGGGTAGACCGGCAGCCGTTCGGCCGCCTCCAGCACCACCCCCCGGAGCGGGTCGATGCGCTGGATGGCCTCCACCTCGTCGCCCCAGAACGAGACCCGCACCGCCGCGTTGTCGTAGGGCGGGAAGATCTCCAGGGTGTCGCCGCGCACCCGGAACGTCCCCGGCGCCAGGTCGAGGTTGGTGCGCTGGTACTGCATCTTGGCCAGCTGCCGCAGGACCGCGGTCAAGGGCTGCTCGGCTCCCACCTCGAAGAGCTGCATCATCCCGTAGTAGGCCTCCGGAGAGCCCAGGCCGTAGATGCAGCTCACCGAGGCGACGATGACCACGTCCCGCCTCTCGAACAGCGAGCGGGTGGCGGACAGCCGCAGCCGGTCGATCTCCTCGTTGATGGACGTCTCCTTCTCGATGTAGGTGTCGGTCGTCGGCACGTAGGCCTCGGGCTGGTAGTAGTCGTAGTAGGAGACGAAGTATTCCACCGCGTTGTCCGGGAAGAAGGCCTTGAACTCCTGGTAGAGCTGGGCGGCCAGGGTCTTGTTGTGGGAAAGCACGAGCGTCGGCCGGTTGGTGGCCTCGATCACCTTGGCCATGGTGAAGGTCTTCCCCGAGCCGGTGACCCCGAGCAAGGTCTGCCAGGCGAGCCCCGCCTCCAGACCGCGGACCAGGGCGTCGATGGCCTGGGCCTGGTCGCCGGCGGGTTCGAAGGGAGCGTCGAGAACGAAGCGGTCAGCCATCGGTCGAATGATCCGCCCCGCCCTTTTCCGGCCTCCCTTCCAGGAAATCCTCGAGCTCCTCGACTTCGGCGGGCGTCACCCGGCCGTCCTCGAGGATTCGCGCCACCCGCCCGAGGAGCTCGCCCAGGCGCCTGCGGGCTCCGCGGTGATTGCCGAGGGAGGCGAAGAATCGGTCGAGGTCGGTGGCCAGCCGGGCCCGCTCGCTCCCGGGTAGGTCGGCCGGCAGGGCGGCCTCCAGGCGGGCCCTGGCCCGGCGTGCGGTCCAGTCGACGCCCCGGTCGAAGAACAGGAAACCGCCGATCAGGACCCCGGCCAGCACCGCCACGCCCACCGCGCAGCCGGCGCGGGGCCGCTTCCGGCCGCCCGGTCGGGCGACGACCGGCGGAACGACGGTCACGGCTCCTCCAGGTAGGTGTAGCCGTTCAGGCCCTCGCGGTAGGCGGCCAGCAGCTCCCGGCCCTCGCGCACCGTGATCCGGCCGCCGCGGGTGGCCCGTTCCACGTCCCGCCGGAGGGCGGCCAGGAGCGCATCGGGCTTGAACTGGACGTACTCGAGCACCTCGCGCACCGCGTCGCCCTCGACGAGCTCCTCGATGGACCAGCCGCCGTCGGGATCGATTTCCACCTGCACGTCGTGGGTGTCGCCGAAGAGGTTGTGAAGGTCGCCGAGAATCTCCTGGTAGGCGCCGGTGAGGAAGGCCCCGAGGTAGTACGGCTCGCCGGCCCTGAGCGGATGCACGGGCAGGGTCGAGCGGGTTCCGTCGCCGCAGACGAAGCGGGTGATCTTGCCCTCCGAGTCGCAGGTCATGTCGCCGAGGATGGCCTCGCGGACGGGCCGTTCATCCAGCCGGTGGATGGGCACGATGGGAAAGAGCTGGCCGATGGCCCAGCTGTCCGGCAGGGACTGGAAGATCGACAGGTTGCAGAAGTAGATGTCGGAAAGCTGGGCGGCCAGGGGCGCCATCTCCTCGGGCACCTGCTCGCGCTGCCGCAGCAAGGCGAGCGCCCGTGCGCAGACCGCCCAGTAGAGGCGCTCGGACAGGCCGCGCTCCTCTAGGGACATGTGGCCGAGGCGAAACAGGGACATGGCCTCCTCGTGGGCCTGGACCGCGTCGTGGTACGCCTCCTCCGCGCCGCCCCCGGCCACGAGATCGAGCGCGTCGTAGAGGTCCCACAGGGGCTGCGGCAGCTCCTCGGGATCGCCGTCCGTGGCGTCGCGAATCGTCGCCGGCACCTCGAAGGCGTCGAAGCTGGTCGCGCCGCGCACGTCGAAGACCAGCACCGAGTGGTAGGCCGCCAGCGCGCGGCCGGACTCCGACACGATGGTCGGATGCTCCAGCCCGGCCTCGTCGCAGACGGTCATGATACGGTGGACCACGTCCGCCGCGTACTCCTGGATCGAGTAGTTGACCGACGATTCCGAGCTGGTCTGGCTGCCGTCGTAGTCCACGCCGAGCCCACCGCCGATGTCGATGAGCCTCACCCCGGCGCCGAGGCGGCGCAGCTCGACGAAAACGTGGGCCAGCTCGGTGATCGCCCGCTTGACGCTGCGGATGTCGAAGACCTGGCTTCCCACGTGGCAGTGCAGGAGCTCGAGGCAGTCCAACATGTCGCGCTCGCGCAGGGTCTCGACCACCTCCAGGAGCTCGCTCACGTAGAGGCCGAACTTGGAGCGCAACCCGCCCGAGTCCTCCCAGCGGCCGGCGCCGCGCGACGAGAGCTTCACGCGCACACCGATGGCCGGCCGGACGCCGTAGCGCTCGGCGTGCTCCAGCACGAGGGGCAGTTCGGAGAGCTTCTCCACCACCGGCACGACGCGCCGCCCAAGCTTGGCCGCCAGGATGACCATGCGGATGAACTCCCCGTCCTTGAAGCCATTGCAGATGATCGGGCGGCCGTCGTCACCCGAGGCCGCGCCCAGGACCGCCAGCAGCTCCGGCTTCGAGCCCACCTCGAGGCCGAAGCCGAAACGGGAGCCGTGGCGACGGATGGCCTCGACCACGTGGCGCTGCTGGTTCACCTTGATGGGGTACGCGCAGAGGTACCCCCCACGGTAGTCGTGATTCCGCATCGCGGCGGTGAAGGCCCCGTGCAGCGTCTCGATCCTGTGCGCGAGAAGATCCCCGAACCGCAGGAGGAGGGGCGTCGTGATGCCCCGCTCCCTCAGCCCGTTCACGATCTCGAAAAGATCGGCCTCGACGCCCGGGACCCCGGCCGGGCGGACCACGAGATGACCGCGGCCGTTGGTGGCGAAGTACCCCATCCCCCAGCGTGGAAGGCCGTAGAGCTCCTCCGCCTTCTCGAGGGTCCACGATTCCGACCGCGGTCGGCGCGCCGGCTCCGTCGTCATGGGCGCATTGTACGGCTACCCGGCGGTTGCCGGCTCGCTGGCCTCCGATTCCACCATGGCGATGAACGCCTCGACGATCGTCGGGTCCCACCAGTTCTTCTCGACGGTTTCCTCCCGGAGCACGTCGAGGGCGGCGGGCGCGGTCAGGGCCCTGCGGTAGCTCCGGTCGCTGGTCAGGGCGTCGAACACGTCGCAGACCTGGAAGATTCTGGCCAGCAGCGGGATCTGCTCCCCGGCGAGACCGTCCGGGTAACCGGACCCGTCCCAGCGCTCGTGGTGATGGCGGATGATCGGCAGCACCTCCTTGAGTGTCCGCAGGGGCGAGCAGATCTCCACGCCGATGATCACGTGCCGCCGCATGATCTCCCATTCCTCGGGGGTAAGCGGCCCGGGCTTGAGCAGGATGGCGTCGGGGATCCCGACCTTGCCGATGTCGTGCAGGTACCCGCCGCGGCGCAGGGCGTTGATCTGCTCCGGGCCGAGACCCAGCCGCTCGCCCAGCCGGGAGGCCATCACGCTGAGGCGCTCGCAGTGCTCGCCGGTTCCCTCGTCGCGGGCCTCGATCGCCCGGGCGATGGTGAAGACCACGCCCTCGGCCGAGTCCAGGTCCTGGGTCAGTCTCCGGAAGCGGACCAGGTTCCGGACCCGGACCTCCAGCTCCGTCAGGTCGCACGGCTTGCCGAGAAAGTCCGTCGCCCCCGCCTCGAGCCCGGCCAGGCGGGCCTGTCGTGACCTCTCCCCGGTGAGAAAGACCACCGGAATCAGCATGGTTGCCTCGTCGGCCTTGAGCCGCCGGCACACCTCGTACCCGTCCATGCCGGGCATGTTGACATCGAGCAGGATGACGTCCGGGTCCCGCTCGCTGGCCAGGGTCAGGGCGGTCTCGCCGTCCAGGCTCTGCCAGACGTCGAAACCGAGCTCGCCGAGGGCCTGGGCGAGAGCTTCGAGCGTCGCCGGGTCGTCGTCGACCGCGAGAACCGTACCCCGATGTGTCGCGCTGTCCATTACCTCCAGTTTACCACCGGCGCCGGGTGCCCCGTGGCCGTCAGTAGCGCAGCAGGGCCGCGATGGTCCCCGCCTTCTTCAGCCGCTTGGCAGCGGGCCCGTCGACCACCTCCACGTGGCCCCCGGTCTCGAAGGCCGCCTGGCTCAGGCGGTCGATTATATGGGGCACGGGATCCATCGGCCCGCCACAGAGCTTGCAGGCGCCGTTCTTGACCGCCGAGAGCGCCCCGCACTCCCGGCATTCTGCGCCCTCGGCCTCCAGGCCCTTGACGTAGAAGAGCTTCCAGATCCGTCCCTGGCTCGCGGCGTCGATGACCGCCTCGAGCCCGGCGATGGCGCGGCCGCCCTCGTGGAGCTCGGACAGGAGCCCGTCCACCTGCTCCACCTCCTGCTCCCGCTCCACCTCGGCTTGGACCTCGAGCGTCTTCGCCAGCACCTCCTGGGGCGTCGCCGAAACCGACATGTTCATGGTCTTGACCAGCTTGCCGTGCAGCCTGGTCGGCAGCAGCCGGGCCAGCTGCGACGCGGCCTCCGTGGGTCCGGCCACCAGCAGGCGGTCGAACGGGGTGGTGAGCGAAAGATCGTACAGGGCGTCCACCACCTTCTTGACGTGCAGGGCCACCTCCTGGTCGTGGTGCCGCTGGAACCGTTTCTGCGACCACCAGTGATCGGTGCCCGTGGTCTGGGTCTTGGTCGAGGTGGCCGAAAACAGGTCGGAATGCTCCGTGATCTCGCCCATGAACACGGTGAAGATCCGGGCGCGGTTCTTGTCGGTGAGCACAACCGCGTAGCGCTCGTGCTCGTCGAGAGCCTCGACGATGGGCCGCAGGTGGGCGCCCCGCCGCCAGTGGATGGAGGGAGGGATTTCCACCCGCACCTGGTGCAGCTCGGCCAGGTCGCCGGCCGGGTACACCACCACCAGCGCCGTGCGGCCGGCCGGGCGCAGGGACCTGACCAGCTCCAGGGCCTGCGCCCCGGCGCGCTCGAGCTCCTTGTCGCCGCCAACCTTCGAGCGCAGCTCCTTCACCATCGCCTCGGCCTGGATCACGTAGCCATCCTTGCGGTTGGCGGGCTTGTTCTGGTCGATGTCCACGTACAGGGTGAGCGTCTTCCCCTTCCCCTCGGTCATCCGGTGCAGCCTTCTGAGCACGGCTCGATCCAACATAACGACCCCCTTTCGGTTCTCGTCGCGACTTCAATCCGGAAGGCCCCGGTCCGAAAACCGGGACCACCCACTTCCAATATAAGCCGTTCACCGGCGCAGGGCCTGGAGGAGAATCCCGGCCGCCACGGCGACGTTGAGCGACTCGATCCCCCGCTCGAGCGGGATCGTCACCGTGCCGAGGGCGTGCTTGGCCGCCTCGGCGCCCAGGCCGCGGCCCTCGGAGCCGAGCATGATCACCAGCGGCGTCGCCGGGCGCCACTCCCCGACGGGGATCCCACCCCGGCCGGTCGCCCACACGCCGCCGCCCGCCGCCACGCGCCGGCCGAGCTCCGCCACCGCCACCTCCCGTTCCACCGGCACCCTGAACACCGCCCCCGCCGAGCCGCGCACGGCCGCGGGCGAGAACGGGTCGGCGCAGCCGGGCGACAGGAGGACGGCCTCGGCCCCGAGGGCGGCGGCGGCGCGGACGATGGCGCCCACGTTGCCCGGCTCCTGCACGCGGTCGAGGTACAGCGCGCAGCCGGACCCGCCGGTCCACGGGGCGAAGGTCGGCTCGTCGGCCACCGCGAGCACCCCCTGCGGGTGGCGGGTGGGGGCGATGGACGCCATCACCGTGTCCGCGACGATCCACACCCTCTCGACCTCGGCCAACCACGGCCGGGTGCCGACCTTCCCGGCGGCCGAGGAGGCGAGGAAGACCTCGCGCACCCGCACCCCCCATCGCACCAGGTCCTCGACCAGCCGCCGGCCGTCGACGATCACCGTCCCCTCCGGCCGGGCGCGAAGGTCCTTCCGCAACTGCCGTACCCGCTCGCTGTGGCGTCCCAAATTGCGCATGTTCTTGAGCATTGTACCGGCTTCTGGCATCATCCCCTCCATGCGCATCAACCACCACCTGCTCCAGGTCCGCATGTCACCCACCGCCGTGGTGATGGCCGAGGCCAAGAAGCTGCAGGGCGAGGGCGTCGAGGTCCTCGACCTCGGCGCCGGCGAGCCGGACTTCGACACGCCCGATCACATCCGCCTGGCCGCCAAGGAGGCCATCGACGCCGGCTACACCCGCTACACGCAGACCGAGGGGATCCCCGAGCTCCGGGCCGCGGTGGCGGCGCGCCTGAGCGAACGGTCCGGCCTGGACCTGAGCCCGACCCGGGTGGTGATCACCAACGGGGCGAAGCACGCACTCGCCCTCATGTGCCTGGCCCTCCTCGAGCCGGGAGACGAGGCCATCGTGCTCGCGCCGTACTGGGTGTCGTTCCCGCAGATGATCCGGCTCGCCGGGGGCCGCCCGATCATCGTTCCCTGCCCGTCCGACCGCGGGTTCCACCCGGACCCGGCGCTGATCATGGAGAACTGGGGCCCCAGGACCAGGGTCCTGATCCTCAACTTTCCCAACAACCCCTCCGGCGCCGCCCTGAGCCAGGAGGAGATGGACGACCTGGTCTCGGCGGTCGCCGGCCGCGGCGGGATCGTCCTTTCCGACGAGACCTACGAGGACCTCGTCTTCGACGGCCGGCCCCACGCCACCGCGGCGACCTGGCTCGACCGTACTCCCGAGCACGTCGCCGTGGTGTCCTCCGTGTCCAAGTCCTACGCCATGACCGGCTGGAGGCTCGGCTGGGCCGTGGGTCACCCGGACCTCATGAACGCGGTGATCCGCTTCATGTCCCACACCACGTCCAACGCCTCCTCGATCTCCCAGCGGGCGGCGCTGGCCGCCCTCACCGGTCCCCAGGACTCGGTGGCGGCCATGCGCGACGCCTACCAACGGCGGCGCGACCTCGTGGTCGCCGGCCTCAACGCCATCCCGGGCATCGACTGCGCCGTCCCGGAGGGGGCCTTCTACGCCTTTCCCCGCCTCCCCGGGCGTGCGGATTCCGCGGCTTTCGCCCGGGAGCTCCTGCACAGCGAGCACGTCGCCGTGGTTCCCGGGATCGCCTTCGGCATCGAGGGGGCCGTCCGCATCAGCTTCGCCTGCGACGAGCACACGCTGGAGGAGGCCGTCGAGCGGATCCGGCGGTTCGTCACGCGGAGCTGACGGCCGGGCCCGCGACCCGCGCCATCTCCTCGTCCTCCCCGGCCGGTTCCGGGATCATGCCCGAGATCGGGGCGAAGGAGAGGAAGAGCGCCACCCAGCAGAAGGCGGCCACCAGGCCGAAGACGAGGCCCAGGGCCGCGCCCGGCGCTCCCCGCAGGGCTGGGAGCCGGAGCGCGAAGACCACCGGGGCGAGGGTGAGCACCTTGCCCGCCGTCGCCCAGAGGAAGACCGTGCCCAGGGAACGCACCGGCTGGCGGAAGGTTCCCGCCAGGCCCCGCACCCAGGCCAGGGCGGCGGACCGGCGGCCCGGGACCGCCAGCTCCCATGCTCCGCGGAGGGTGGCGCTCCAGCAGATCCAGAGCACCACACCGCCGAGGACGACGGCCGCCAGCTGCAGGTTCATCATCCGCACCTCGGCCATGCTCCGCCGCGCCGCCAGCGCCGCGGCCAGCAACGGCCCGCAAAGGACGCCGGCCAGCACGGCGAGCCCGGCCAGGGCCGCCAGGGACAGGCGGGCGTACCGCCACCAGCCGAGCAGGCCGTGGCCGACGATCTCGCCCAGCCGGACCGGCCGGCCGCGGGCCCACACCTCCCACCCCACGGTACCGGCGTGCCAGAGCACCGTCCACGCCCACAGGCCGATGATCAGGCCGAGCACGCCGGCGCCCAGGGCCGGTCCGATGCGGTGCAGACCCTGCATGACCACCAGGGGGACGTCGGCCCGCCCGGCCGCCGTTTCGGGCGCGGCGGCCAGGGCGCGGCCGAAGCTGCCGCGGACCATCATCAGCACCGGCATGGCGAGGAAGACCGGCACGATCCAGACGGCCAGGACCAGGCGCCACAGGCGCAGCCCCGCCGCCAGTCCGAAACGCGGTGAAACCGTGGGCTCGAGATAGCGCATCGTCAGCTCCAGGGCAGCAGGCCCAGCTCGACAAGCCGCACCCCGTCCAGGATCCACCACGCGCGGAAGGACGGAACGCCGGCCCTCTTCCTATCGATCCACCAGTTGTCCGATCGGTGCGTCTCCAGCAGCCACTGCCCGTCCGGGTCCACCGTGACCCGCCGCAGGCGGTCGCCCCGGGTGAAGGTCCAGCGCACCCAGCGATCGGCGCCGTTCCAGGTCCTGGTCGTCGTCGACCCGTCGGCCCACGCCAGCTCCACCCGGACCGGACCCGTGAAGTCACCCCGCCGGCCGATCTGGACCTCGATCCGCCACCGCTTCTTGCCGTGCTTCCCGGCCACGGCCGGCTTCGCCACCCCCCGCTTGTCCGCACCCGCGTCGCCCTTGGCGGGACTTCCCACCGCCACCCATGCACCGTCGCGCCACTCGAACCCCTCCCGGGGCTTGATCCGGCGCTGGCGCACCCGGAGCACGTCCCAGTCGACCGTCCGTTGCCCGCGGAAGGCCTGATCGAAGAACCAGGAGTAGTCGGCGCCCACCACCTCGTTGAAGGTCCGGAAAAAGTCGTCGCCGCCCGGGTGGTTGAACCGGAACCGCTCCGCGTACGTCCGCATGGCCTGCGCGAAACGGTCCGCGCCGACCAGGTTGCGCAGGGTGGCCAGCGCCAACGCCGTCTTCTGGTAGCTGGCGGTGAAGTAGTCCCGCCGGGTGCGGAACCGCCAGGCGAACCGGTCGATGCGCACCGGCAGCGTCCGGAAGAGCAGCGCCATCCGGTTGGACACCCACGGGGCGAAGAACGGGAGCTGGGGGAACAGGCCGTCCCGCATCGCCGCGGCCTCGCACGACGCCTCGGCGAAGCTGTTGAAGCCCTCGTCCAGCCACGCCTCCTCGAACTCGTTGGAAGCGAGGAGACCGTAGAAGTACTGGTGGCCGAACTCGTGAATCGTCACCACTTCGATCAGCGGCATCCACTTGGCCGGCGGCAGTAACATCCACCGGCTGGCGCCGGTGGTGATGAAGGTGGGGTACTCCATGCCCCCGGCCTCGCGCGCCGTCACCGGCGGCGAGACGATGGTCAGCTGGGGGTACGGGTAGGGGCCGTAGTGCAGGCCGTACCACGCCATGCCGAGCCGCGCGGCGTGCAGCATCCTGGCGGCCAGGCCGAGCTGCGACCGGGGGATCATGAGCCGGAGGCGGACCGGCGGCAGCTCGAGGTCCGCCGTGCTCCGGCCGAGGAGCTTCGCCGTCTCCTCGAGCCAATCCCTGGGCACGTCGCGGGTGGGATCGAACCGGGCCTCGACGACCGCCATGAGGCTGCCCGGGGCCGCGGTCCAGGCGAACTCGTGCACGCGGGAGGCCCGGTAGGTCACGCGCAGCTCCCGCGAGGTGCCGGCCGCGATCTTCTCCCGCGACACCTCGACCCCGGTCGCGCCGACCACATACCCTTCGGGAACCCTCACCGATACCTGGTAGGAGCCGAAATCGGAGTAGAACTCCGAGTTCGCGTGGAACTGGTGGCAGTTCCATCCCGCACTCTTGCGGCCGCGGACGCCGGCCGCCTCGTACACGCCGAGCTTTGGAAACCACTGGCCCACCAGATGGAACGAGCCCGCCCAGCCGGTGCGGGCGATCACCCCCGGCAGCAGGGCCTGGAAGGCAACGTGCACGGTCACCGACGCCCCCGGCTGAACGGCGAAGGGCAGGGCCACCTTCGCCACCGTGTAGTCGTCCGGGTTGCCGTCGTCCGGCCGCTCGAAGGTCAGCTTCGGCAGCAGGTTCGTGCCGTCGTCCAGGGTCATGGCCGTGATCCGCGTCCAGCCCCAGTGACGATCCCTCACCGGGCCCCCGCGCAGCCGGTTGCCGCCCAGCTCGCGCATGAACGTGCTCTCGGAGCCGGCGAACGCGTTCAGGTAGAGGTGCCACCACAGCTCGGCGGTCGGGGTCCTGGTCGTGTTGGTCCAGCGCACGACCTCGGTCCCCTCGAGGCGGTGGGTGTCCGGGTTCAGGCGAACCTGGATATCGTAGTCCACCACGTCAGGAGCCATCGTCCCGGCGGCCGCGATCCCCGCGGCCAGACCGACGCACAGAGCCACTGCAACGATCCTCATGCGTGCCTCGCCTTTTCGTCAACGGGTGAAACCTTCCGGGCATCCCGGCTAAACAACTGGCGGAAGGGCAACCTTCCGACTAGATTGGAAAGGGGGGGCAGAGCAATGCGCAAGGTACTCACTTTCGTGACCGTGATTCTACTCGCCTCACCGCTGTGGGCACAACAGCCCCGCCTGTTCATCAACCTCAACCAGCTGCTCCCGGGCCACCGCGACGCACGGACCGAGGCCCGGATCGCCGTCTGGGACTCGCCAATGGGACGCCTGCGCTACGCCGTGGCGGAGCTCCAGGGAACGGCCTACGTGAGGGGCACGCCGCACACGTCGACACAGGGTCTCATCGGGGTCAAGGCCCAGAAGGGAACCCGGGCCCGCCTCATCACGGCCGCCCTGCAGTCCGGAATCCAGGTCTCCGAGAGCTCGGTGGCGGTGGTCCGCTGGCCGTGGCAGTCCAAGGCCCAGGGCCAGCCTCCCGTGCTGCCGCTGGACCAGCAGCTCTCCATCCTGCTCGGCAGGAGGCTCCAGGAACGGTGACCGGAACGGCCGCCGGGCCGCTCCCCGGGGCGACGCCCCGACGGCCCCGGCGAACCGCCCGCCCCGCGGATCTACAGCCGCTCCTTGAGGGTCTTCGAAGGCTTGAAGCGGACCGTCTTGGAGGCCGCGATCATGATCGTCGCCCCGGTCGCCGGGTTCCGGCCCTGGCGCGCCGCACGCTCGGAAACCATGAACGACCCGAAACCGGGCACGCTCACCTTGTCCCCGGCAGCGAGGGCTTCGCCCATGAGGTCGAAGAGTGTGTCGTAGCACAGCGCCGCCTGGGTCTTGGGCATGCCAGTCAGCTCCGCAATCTTCTCCACCAGATCACCTTTTCCAGCCATGTTGCCTCCCTGGTTCGTCGTTCCGCGCTCACCGTACACTGCGCGCAGGTGCCGGTCAAGGGAAGGCCCGCCGGGGCCGGAGCCAAGGGACCTCATCACGATTCGACACCGCCCCGGAGCACGGCCTGGAGCGCTCCAAGGCTGTCAGGGATCGCCACGTCGCCGGGCTGCGCCGAGTCCCCTTCGTCGCTTCGCTCCTCGGGGTGGCGTGCGCGCAAGCGAAGCGAAGCTTCGCGCGCTTACGCCACCTCGCGATGACAGAAAGGGGAAAGCGCAACGCCACGGCCCCCCACGACTACAGCGAAGGGGTTCCCAAAAACGGTCCTGCGGCGGGCTGGGGTGGGCGTGGAAGGAGGCGCCGTGACACCGGGCGGCTTCGCCGCCCATGGTGGAACGGCGTCCCGAGCGAAGGCCCGCCAGGGCCGGAGCGAAGGGAGCTCATCACGATTGGAGCGCGCCAGGGAGCAGTGGGTAGCGCGCTCCAACGCTGCTAGGGATCGCCACGTCGCCGGGCTTCGCCGAGTCCCCTTCGTCGCTTCGCTCCTCGGGGTGGCGTGCGCGCAAGCGAAGCAAAGCTTCGCGCGCTTACGCCACCTCGCGATGACAGAAAGGGAGTCTGCAACGCCCTTGCCTCCCCACGGCCACGGCAAAGGGGTCCCCAAGGACGGTCCTGCGGCGGGTGGGGGCGGACGCGGAAGGAGGGCCGGGGCAATCCCGGTCCGGGCCGCGGAGAGGCCGAGCGCTGGGGGGAAGCGTAGATCTTCCGCCCACTGAAGGAGCCTGTTGCGAGGAGGGTTCCGCAGGAACCCGACGAAGCGCCGTGAGACAGGGCAGCTTCGCTGCCCGCTGTCGAACGGCGTCCCGAGCGAAGGCCCGCCAGGGCCGGAGCGAAGGGACCCCCTCACGCCCGGAGCGCACCAGGGAGTAGTGGGTAGCGCGCTCCAACGCTGTTAGGGATGGCCACGTCGAGCGCCTTCGGCGCTCTCCTCGCCATGACGGGGCGAAGGATGCTCCCAACGGCTGCGGCCGCAAGGCCGCACAGGACGGGCGACCACCTCCCGGAGGAGCAGCGGGATCGCGCCGTACGGCCCTCTCGTGGTCATGAGCGAGGGCGGCGCGAGAAAGCGTCTTCGTGATCGTGACCGAGCGAGCGCCCAAAGCGAAGGGCCGCGAGAGGGCCGGCGCCGCGATCCCCTCCCCAAGAGAGGGTGGCGGCCCACGCCCACGGCCGCTGGGATTCCAAGCGGGCATGGGCGGCCGCAGGCCGCCGGTGCGCGAGGCGAGGGCCGACGCGACCCGCAGGGTCGCGGAGGACGGAGCCGAGCGCCCCAAGGGACGCCGCCGCAGGCGGCGGGCCCATGCCCGCGTTAGGCGCTGGGATCCTGGTCCTAGCGCGCTCCAATACTGTTAGGGGTCGCCACGTCGCCGGGCTCCGCCGGGTCCCCTTCGTCGCGTCGCTCCTCGGGTGGTGTGCGTCGCCGGTACAATGCCCGGCGATGGTCACGATACTCCCCTCGGCTCGCCGCATCGAGCTGTCGGTGGGCGAGCTCGTCGAGGGTTCCGGCCGGCGGGTCATCGGCCTCGGCGGCACCGGTCTGACCCGCCTCTGGATCGGGCAGGAGCTGCACAGGCGCGTGCAGGAGGCGGCATGCGCCGCGGAGCCCGGGTACCGGGCCGAGGTGCCCGCGGCCGGCGAGCTTGAGGTCGACGGCTGGCGGGTCCGCCTCCAGGGCCGGGCCGACGGCGTGGTCTTCACCGACGGCCATCCGGTGCGGGTCGACGAGATCAAGACCCTGCACTTCGCCGTCGATCTCAACAACCTCTACGCCCAGGAGCGGCTGGAGACTTTCCGCCACCAGCTCAGGCTCTACGCCTACCTCCTCTCCGGCCTCCCCGACGACATGGCCGCGGCCCGGCTGGTCCTGGTGGACATCGTCAGCGGCGAGATCCGGACGGAGGAAGTTCGCTGGAGCGTTCGCGGCGTCGAGGCCTTCATTCGCCAGCAGGTCCACCGCTTTCTCGCCGCCCACCGCCGGCGGTCGGAGCGGATCGCGAGGCTGCGCCGGACCGCCCGCTCCCTCCCCTTCCCGCACGCCGCACCGCGACCCGTCCAGGAGAAGATCATCGCCGCGGTCGCCGACAGTCTGGAGGCCGGGCGCCATCTCCTCCTGTCGGCGCCCACCGGCAGCGGCAAGACCGCCGCCGTGCTTCACCCCGCCCTCGTTCACGCGCTGGCGCACGGCCGGCGGGTGATCTTTCTCACCGCCAAGACCCTGCAGCAGCGGATCGCGGTGGAGACGCTGAGGGCCATGCAGACCGTGCCCTTCGCCAGCATGCAGGTACGATCCAAGCAGAAGATGTGCGCCAACACCGAGATGATCTGCCACGAGGAGCTGTGCCCCTACGCCGAGCAGTACGCCCACAAGATGGCCCGCTCCGGCCTTCTCCCGGCCCTGCTCGCGGACCACCGGCACCTCGACCCGGATGTCGTCTTCGAGCGCGCGGTCGCCAACGAGGTCTGTCCCTTCGAGGTTGGGCTGGAGGCCCTCGGCGAGATGGACGTGGTGGTCTGCGACTACAACTACGTCTTCGATCCCGGGCTCGGCCTCCACACCCTGCTCGGCGGGGACGCGCTGGCCGACGCGGTGCTCATCGTGGACGAGGCCCACAATCTGATTCAGCGCAGCCGCGAGTACTACTCGCCGGCGCTGACCACCGCCATGGTCAGCCGGACGCGCGCCTTCCTCGCCGGCCGCCGGGCGGCGGTTTTCGCTCTCCTCGACGATCTCGTGGAGGAGCTCGGCCGCCTGATCGACGGCGTGGTCGCCGGGGCCGTCGAGGCCGCCGGCCGGCGGGAGACCATCGTCGAGCTTCCCGAGGCACGCTTGGCCGAGTTGCGCGTCGCGCTCGACGCCGCCATGCTCGAGTACTGGCTGTACAAGCGGGAGAACGAGCTGTGGATGGCCGACGACCCCGTGATGGAGATGTTCCTCGCCGTGACGAGGTTCCACAGGGTGCTCCGGCTCGGCGGCGGGGAGCTCGTGCACATCGCCGCGGCGGACCCGGAGGCCGGCGCCACGGTACGCATCCTCTGCCGTGACGCCTCCCGCTTCCTGGGCGCGGTGGTCGGCGGGAGCGCCGCCACCATCGCCATGTCGGCGACCCTCAAGCCGCCCGAGTTCTACCGGCAGATGCTGGGCCTGCCTGAGGACAAAACCGAGGTCGTCCACGTGCCGTCCCCGTTCCCCGAGGAGAACCGGCTGGTCATGGTGATTCCGGACGTGGACACCACCTACCGGAAACGGCGGGCCAACGCAGACGCCATCGCCGGCTGGATCGCCCGCCTCGCCCACCCGGAAAAGAACGTGCTCGCCCTGTTCCCGAGCTACCAATTCCTGCGCATGGCCCACGATCGCATGCCGCCGGTTCCCCACCACGTGATCGTCCAGTCCCCAGGCTCGGCGGAGGCGCGGCAGCACGAGATCCTCGACGCCCTGGCCGGCGGCGGCTCGAACCTGGTGCTGGCGGTTCTCGGCGGCATCTTCGCCGAGGGCATCGACTACCCGGGGGAAATGCTCTCCCAGGTCATCATCGTCTCGCCGGCGCTGCCCCAGTTCAACACCGATCGCCAGCTCCTGCGCGATTACTTCCGCGAGCGCTACGGCCACGGCTTCGAGTACGCCTACCTCATCCCGGGCATGACCCGGGTCGTGCAGGCGGCGGGACGGCTGATCCGCTCGGACGAGGACCGGGGCACCATTATCCTCGTCGGCCGCCGCTTCCTTCAGCCCCGGTACCTCCAGCTGCTGCCCGACGAGTGGATCGACGAGGACCCGTCGCGGCTGGTGTTCGAGGATCCCGAGGGGGAGGTGCGGCGGTTCTTCGCCTGAGCGCCGCGGCCCGGGCATGGTCTCAGGTGATCAGGTACCCGGAGAGGGTCTCCCGCTTGTGGCTGCGGCGTAGCTGATTCAGCGCCCGCATCTCGATCTGCCGCACCCGTTCCCGGGACAGGCCGAGGATCTCGCCGATCTCCCGCAAGGTTCTCGGCTGGTCGTCCTCGAGGCCGAACCGCAGCTCCAGCACCCGCCGTTCCCGCTCCGGAAGATCGGACAGCGCGTCCTCGAGGGCCTGCAGGAACGAGGCCCGCAGCAGGCGCTCGTCGGTGTCGGGCATCACCCTCTGCTCGAGCAGGTCGCCGAGCTCGGAATCCCCCTCCGCATCGACGGGGTCGTTCAGGGAGAGGGATGTCTTCGCCGCCCGCGACAGCACGTTCACGTCCTCCGGGCTGAGACCGAGCTCGTCGCTGAGCTCCTCGACCGTCGGCGGCCGCCCGAGCTGCTCGGTCAGCGCGGCCCGCACCCTTTCCAGGCGGTACAGCGCGTTGGCCTGCTTCTGGGGCAGCCTGAACGCGCCCGCCTGCTCGGCCAGGGCGTGCAGCACGGCCTGCCGGATCCACCACACCGCGTAGGTGATGAACTTGACGTCCTGGCCTTTCTTGAACGGATCGTACTTCTTGGCCGCCTGGATCAGCCCCAGGTTGCCCTCGTGGATGAGGTCCAGGAAGGGAACGTTGGGATTGCGGTACCGCTTGGCGTAGGCGACGACGAAGCGCAGGTTGGCCTCGACCAGGCGCCGCAGGGCCTCCTCGTCACCGGCCTGGATGCGCCGCGCCAGCTCCAGCTCCTCCTCGTGGGTCAGCGTCCTGTACTTGGAGATCTCCTTGAGGTACTGCCTGAGGGTCTGCGCCTCGCTGTCGGACTCGCGCTGCCGGGAGGTCATTCGCCTTCGACCGGCTGGATGGTCCCGGCACGCGCGCGGACCAGCGCGTGATACCGCGGAACGCCCTGCTCCTCCTCGATCTTCCGGCGCAGGAGCTGGCTCAGGATCTCGACCTCCTTCTGGAGCTGCTGGACCTGTTCACGCAGGTTGAGGATGATCTCGACCCCGGCCAGGTTGACCCCGAGGTCCCGGGTCAGGGTGAGGATGGTCTCGAGGCGCCTGCACGTCTCCTCGTCGTAAAGCCTGGTGTTGCCCTTCGAACGCCGCGGCCGCAGCAACCCCTCCCGCTCCCACAGGCGCAGGGTCTGGGGATGCACGCTGTACTTTTCGGCGACCCACGAGATCATCCGGTACCTGGGTTCTCCGCTCATGGCTCGTCCTCCACGATCGTCACCTGCCGCCGCCGGCTCGCCGGGGACTTGGGAAGACGAACGGTCAGGACCCCGCGTTCCAGCTCGGCCTTCGGCGATCCGGCGAAATCGGCCGTCGGGAGCGCAAAGTCGCGGAAGAACTGCCCGCACGGCCGCTCCATACGCACGTAGCGGCCGGGCGGATCGTCCACGGCCTCGGGGATCTCGCCGGCGACCCGGAGCCGGTCGCCGTGCAGCCTCAGGTCGATCGAGGACGCGTCGGCCCCGGGGACCTCCATCACGACGACGACCTCGTCATCGGTCTCGTACAGGTCCGCCGCCGGACAGAAGGGTCCGCTGGACGGCTCACCGGCCCCCAGCGTGTTGTCGACGAGGGCCTCGTCGAAGAGCTCGTTCAGGCGCTGCTTCAGCGCCATGAGCTCCTTGATCACCGGCCACGAAACCGTCATGTCGTCTCCCCGGAGGGGTGGGGACCCCACCCCTCCACTCTACCATGCGGACCCTTCAGTTCGCCTCGGAATCGACGTCCACGTACTCGGCGTCGATCACCTCGTCCTCGCCGGCCGCGGCGGCCGCCTGGTCGCCGCCGGCGGCGGTGGTTTCCGCCGTCGCGCCGGCCTGGCCGGTCGCCTGGTACAGCTTGGCGGCCAGCTGATGGCTCGCCTGGGTCAGGCGCTCGTAGGCGCTCTCCAGGCGCTCCTTGCCGCCCTCCTCGAGGGCCTTCTTGGACTCGGCGAGAACCTCGTTGATGGTTCCCAGCTCGGCTTCCGGGAGCTTGTCCTTGTTGTCGTTGATGAGCTTCTCGGTCGAGTAGACGAGGGCGTCGAGCTTGTTCCGGGCTTCGATCTCGGCGCGCTTCGCCGAGTCCTCGGACTCGTGAATCTGGGCCTCCTTCACCATCTTCTCGATCTCCTCGTCGCTGAGACCCGAGGAGCTCGTGATCTGGATCTTCTGCTCCTGCCCGGTGGCACGGTCCTTGGCCGCCACGTGCAGGATGCCGTTGGCGTCGATGTCGAAGGTCACCTCGATCTGGGGAATGCCCCGCGGAGCCGGCGGGATCCCCATCAGGTGGAAGCGCCCCAGGGTGCGGTTGTCCTTGGCCATCGGGCGCTCGCCCTGGAGCACGTGGATCTCGACCTGGGTCTGGTTGTCCTCGGCCGTTGAGTAGACCTTGGACTTGCGGGTCGGGATCGTGGTGTTCCTCGGGATCACCACGTCGGTCACGCCGCCGAGGGTCTCCACGCCCAGGGAGAGCGGCGTCACGTCGAGCAGCAGCACGTCCTTGACCTCGCCCCCGAGAACGCCCGCCTGCACCGCGGCGCCGATGGCCACGACCTCGTCGGGGTTGACGCCCTTGTGGGGCTCCTTGCCGAAGAAGTCCGTGACCAGCTTCTGCACCAGCGGGATCCTGGTGGATCCACCGACCAGCACCACCTCGTCAACGTCCTTGGGCTCCAGGCCGGCGTCCTTCAGCGCGAGCCGGCAGGGTTCGATGGTGCGCTGGACGACGTCGTCGATCATCTGCTCGAACTTCGACCTCGACAGGCGCATGTTGAGATGCTTGGGGCCCGAGGCATCGGCGGTGATGAACGGCAGGTTGATCTCGGTCTCCATGGTCGAGGAGAGCTCGATCTTGGCCTTCTCCGCCGCTTCCTTCAGCCGCTGCAGGGCCATCTTGTCCTTCGACAGGTCCACGCCCTGATCCTTCTTGAACTCGCTCACCATCCAGTCGATCAGGATCTGGTCGATGTCGTCCCCGCCGAGGTGGGTGTCTCCGTTGGTCGATTTCACCTCGACCACGCCTTCCCCAACCTCGAGGATCGAGATGTCGAACGTGCCGCCGCCGAAATCGTAGACGGCGATGGTCTCGTCCTTTTTCTTGTCGAGACCGTAGGCCAGGGCCGCCGCCGTCGGCTCGTTCACCAGGCGAAGCACCTCCAGCCCGGCGATCTGGCCGGCGTCCTTGGTCGCCTGCCGCTGCGAGTCGTTGAAGTAGGCCGGCACCGTGATCACGGCCTTCTCGACCTTCTCACCCAGGTAATCCTCGGCCGCGGCCCTCAGCTTCTGCAGGATCATGGCCGAGATCTCGGGCGGCGAGTACACCTTACCCATGGCCTCGACCCGGGCGGTGTCGTTCTCGCCCTTGACGACCTTGTACGGCAGGTTCTCGATTTCACTCAAGATCTCGTCGTAACGTCTGCCCATGCAGCGCTTGATCGAAAAGATCGTGTTCTCCGGGTTGGTGATGGCCTGCCGCTTGGCCACCTGCCCGACCAGACGCTCCCCGCTCTTGGTGAAGGCGACCACGGACGGGGTGGTCCGGCTGCCTTCCTGGTTCGGGATGACGACCGGCTTGCCACCCTCCATCACGGCGACCACCGAGTTCGTGGTCCCAAGATCGATGCCGATGATTCTAGACATGATGAAAACCTCCTCAGTTTTCTCTACTCGAGGAGAATATAAAACCTGAGTGTTGTGTTGTCAAGCGTTACTCGATCAGCACCACCCCGGGACCGGTGTACCCACCCGGAGGCGCCCCCTCCCAGACCAGCCCCCGGGAGAGCAGCAGCTTGGGCACGGGCTCGCCGCGGGCGTCTGTGCCGGCGGCCAGCAGCTTGTGACCGCGCAGCACCATGCGGTAGGTCCGCCCCCACGGGTCGATGACGTCCCGGCGCTGCGCGACGCCGGCCTTGACCAGCGCATCCGGGGTCTCGGGATAGGTCCCCGTGAGCAGGTAGGCCGTCTCCGCGCTGCGCAGCAGGCGGTCCAGGCGGGACCACGATACGGTCTGGGTGATGAACCGGCTCCACACGCCCTCGGCGAACGAGAACGAAGGATTGACGGGGTTCTGGGGCATCACCGAAATCGAGAACCCGAGCAGGACGAGGAATGGGAGGGCCAGCCACGGCACAGCACCGAGACCCGGGCGGGTGCCTCGCACCGGCTCGGTCTCACGGCTGAGCTCCTCGACGACCTCCTCCGGCGTCGCTTCCCGGATGAGGCCGTGGTCGAGGAGCTCCGCGAGCGCCTTGCAGGTCTCGAAGTCGATGAGCTCACTCTTGAGAATGATGTCGTCGACCGAGTCGCGCCCGTTGACCAGCTCATAGACCTTCGCCTGGTTCGGCGTGAGCTGGTTGCCCGTGACGGCCTTCTCGTTCTTCCCGGCCACGGCCTCCATGAACGAGAAGCCGAGGAGATCGATCTCCTCCGGCTCCTCCACGACCTCCAGCTCGCGGGTGGGATCCACCTTGCGAAAGATGGTCTGCCGGTCGGGAATCCGCTGGTCGATGAACGGCCACTCGTCCGTCATCCGGGCGCCTTCCATGATGATGGAGTCCACCGCCATGGGCACCATCAGCTCGCGGTCGAAGTCGATGTCGGTCTCCTGGGAGAAGTGATACTCCCCGTCCGACCACCTGAAGACCCGGTAGACCACCTGGAGGATCTGCTGCTCGAGCGCCCGGCGGACGACCTCCGGCGGGGCGATACCCTCGTCGATGAGGATCCTGCCCACCCGCTGCAGCGTCTCCTCCTGCTTGCGGAGGGCCGCATCCAGTTGGGCCTCGGTCACGGCGCCCTGCTTGAGGAGGATCAGGCCCAGCCTGTCCTCCGCTCTCTGGTTCAGGGAGCTGGTGGCGACGATCTTGCCCTCGAGGAAGGAGATGGTCACCACGTCGTCCTCGTTCTTCAGGGTCAGGACCCCGGTCTTCCGCTGCAGGGAGATCAGCTGCAGGATATCGGCAAAGCTGAAATCGCGGAGGGTTCCTTCGAGCGCCATCCTACCTCCCCGTCCACGATCGCTTGACGGCCCAGGCCCAGGCAAGGAACGCGAGGCCGCTCAACGCCGCCTGGATCGGAAAGACCTTCGCCATCGGCTCGACCTCCGTCATCACCCCGGGCAACCATCCCAGGGCCAGGAACAGGCTGACGACGGTCATCAGGCCGGCGACGATACCGCCGACCCAGCTCCCCTTCAGCACCAGGCCCCCTCCCGGGCAGATGAGGGCCACGCAGCGGCGCACCCAGGCCCGCCGCCTCTCCCAGCGCTTGATCTGGTCCAGCTTGGCAGCCTGCTGCTCGACGGCCACGTGGCCCCGCTTCAGGAAGACGGAGATGCACTGGCTGCAGTAGGTCTCGCTCTCGGTCGCCGTCTTGCACCGCGGGCAGAAAACCTTGCCGCAGCGGCTGCAGGCCCGGGCCGTCCACATCCACCGCCGGCGGAGCACCAACAGCGCGATGCCGAGCAGACCCGTCGCCAGGAACGCGAAGGGGAACGGCTCCAGCAGCAGGCGCGCGGGATGAATGCCGGCCGGGGCCAGGCCGGCGGCGGACCAGACGGCCGGCGGAACCCGTCGCTCGAGGTCCTTGAGCTCGCGTCGCCCGAGGGGCGGATCGAGGGGAACAGCCGCCGCCTTCGTCCCGCCGCCGCCACCAAAATCCTGCCCCCCCAGCTCGCGGGCCCGCTTCCGCATCTGGTCGGCCTCCTGAAAACGGTAGGCCTGCTCGTAGGCCAGGGCGAGGTCGTAGTAGGCGACGGCGTTGGAAGGATCCTTCTTGACGGCCGCGCTCAGGCTCTGGATCGCCTCGGGCAGGTTACCCTCGCCCAGCGAGAGCGTCCCCATGAAGATCAGCGGGCGGGGATCCGCGGGCGCGGCCAGCGCCGCCTTCTGGAACTGCACACGCGCGCTTAAGGGGTCGTCGTGAAGGCGCAGCAGGGCGCCGAGCACCAGGTGATACTCCGCATACTTCCCGAGCCTTCCGTCGAGGTCCGACAGCTCCTGGACGGCGGAGGGATCGAGGCTCCTGTCCTCCAGGCAGGTCAGGACCCGGAGGGGGAGGTCCGGCCGCCGGAGCATGCCCCGTTCCCAGGCCACCAGCCCGGGGACCAGCCCGGTAAGCACCACGGCCGCCACCACCGCGAAGATCCACTCCTTCTTCCCCAGGTACGCCCAGCTCAGGGAGAACAGGAATGCCACGAGCCAGACCGGCCCGAGCCCGGCGAAGAGCGGGAACGTCATCACCACGACGGCGAAGATGAAGGCGTCCGGTCGCTTGAAGAAGAGCCTCCCGAGCTCGCCGGCGTCGTGGAAGATCTGGGGAAGGTACCGGGCCGTGTTGAGGACGACGGCGAAGAACAGCACCAGCCCGAGCGGTACGGCGAGAAAGGGCACCAGCGATACCAGTGCGGCCCGGCGGGCCAGGGCATTGGATCCGACCCCCGCCCAGGCGCGCGCGTAGAGTGCCACCGCCCTCGGGTAACGCCCGTTCTCCCAGGCTCGCGAGGCGGCGACGAACCACCCGGAGGGGTCCCCGGGGTCCACCTCGACGGCAAGCTTCATCGCCAGATCGGCGACCGGCCCGGAATGATCGGCGGCCCAGGCCGCGAGGGCCCGGGCGTACGGCCCCATGTGCCGCACCCGCAGCTCCTCGCCCCGTTCCATCAAGCTGGAGACGGCGCTCTTGAGAGCCTGCGCGTCCCCCCGATTCAGTGCCTTCTGCACGTCGAACCAGCGCTCGCCGAGGGACACCGCGCCCCACGCGGGGGCCACCCAGAAAACCGCCAGGGCGAGGAGAACGAGGCGGTTTCTCATCGGCTCGTCTGAACGTAGAGTGTGTGCAGCTGGAACAGGACGTTGGCGAGTTCCCTGCTCTCCGTGTCCGTCAGGTTGTTCTTCGTCTTCTCCTGGAGAACGTCGAGCAGATCGATGAAGACCTTGGCCTGGGCCGGGTTCTTCGGGACCCCCTGGGCGCCGGACAGGAACACCGCGGCCTGCTGCGCGAGGAACTCCACGAGCATGAGAAAGTCGGGCTTGGGGAGCCGCGGCGGCGCGGTGCCCGGCCCACCGTCGGCGCGCGCGTCCGTCTCGCCCCCCTCGGGCGGCGGGGTCTTCTCCGCACGCGGCGTTCGGTCCTCGGATCCTTTCTCGCGCCGTTCCGGGGAGGGCTTGGCGCCGGGACGGTCGGCCCGCAACTCCCCGTCGGCGGTCAGCCACCGGCGATCGACGACCTTGACCTTCTTCCCGGATCCCCCTTGGTCAGCCACTCGGATCCTCCCGTGTTCAACAAACTCTGGTCAGTATCTTACGTGCCGAGGATCGGCGAAGCAAGATTCGCCGCCCGCGGCCGTCCCCCGGCGCCGGGGCCTGCGAGGACGCCGGTACGCCGTCACAGCAGGACCAGGCGAAGGAGGTAGAAGCAGCCGACGCTGACGACCGCCGCCGCCGGCACCGTGACAACCCACGTGAAGACGATCTCCTTGATGACCTTGAGGTCCAGGGCCGCGATCCCGCGGGCGAGACCCACCCCGATCACCGAGCCCACGATGACGTGCGTGGTCGACACTGGGAGGCCGAGGCGGGAGGCGACGAGCACCGTCATCGCCCCGCCGAACTCCGCCGAGAAGCCCCGGGAGGGGTTCATCTCGGTGATCTTGCTGCCCACGGTACGGATCACCCGGTAGCCGAAGGTGGCGAGGCCGGTCACGATCCCGGCGCCTCCGAGGGCGAGCACCCACACCGGAACCGGGACCTTGCCCAGGGCCTGGCCGCTCTTGATCACCGCGACGACCGCCGCCAGCGGCCCCACCGCGTTGGCCACGTCGTTCGCCCCGTGCGCGAAGGCCACGGTACAGGCGGTGACGATCTGCAGGTGGCGGAAGAGCTCCTCCACACCGCCCAGCCGCGCCTGGTACGGGGCGGCCGATCCGTTGCCCTTCAACAACGCCCAGCCCACCAGCCCGGCCACGAAGCCGGCGGCCGCCGAGATGACGATCGCGTGCAGCGGGCTGAAGTCGAGGTGAAGCTGCTTCAGCCCCTTGTACAGGAAGCTCATGCAGAGAACGAAGAAGACGGAGAACAGGAGGTAGGGCGCCACCTGGCGGGAACGGACGAGCGGATTCGACCGGTTGAAGATCAGCGCCTTGAGGAGGAGAAAGATCAGCCAGCCGAGCAGGGCGCCGACGATGGGCGATACGATCCACGAGGCAACGACCTTCCCCACCAGGCCCCACTTGATGGCCCGGAAGGGCAGCACCACCAGAGCGAAGCCGAGGATCGCGCCGACGATGGAGTGCGTCGTGGAGACGGGATAACCGAAGTAGGTCGAGATCTGGAGCCAAATCCCGGCTCCCAGCAGGGCCGCGATCATGCCTACGGCCAGCAGGGATTCCCTCCCCGCGAGCAGGGCGGGATCGAAGAGCCCGGAGCGGATGGTCCCCGTCACGTGGGCCCCCACCAGGATGGCGCCCGCGAACTCGAAGACGGCGGCCACGAGCACCGCCTGTTTGAAGGTCAGCGCCCGCGACCCGACGCTGGTGCCGAAGGCGTTGGCGACGTCGTTGGCCCCGATGTTCCAGGCCATGTAGAAGCCGCCGACCACGGCCACGACAAGAATCGCCGTCATCATGGCCGGGACCTATCGCGACAGCATCAGACGAAGGTGGTTACCGACCTGTTCGGCGGCGTCCGCGATATCACCCAGAGCCTCGAGGAGCTTCATCCAGATGCACAGATCGGCGCCGTGGATTTCGTTCTCGCGGCCGAGGAGAGCCTTCACCAGCGTGAAGGAGGCCTTGTCCGACTCCCATTCCTGCTGCCCGATCTCGCCGATCAGCTTGAGGACCTCGCCGCTTTCCGGCCCCGTGAAGCCGGTCTCCAGGAGCTGGTCCAGCTTTCCCACGACCGTCTCCGCCGATCTCGCCGCGCGGACGCACAGCTCGGCGAAGGCGATGATGTCGCCGCGGAGATCCTCCGGAACCCTCAGGAGCTTGAGATCGGCGAGGATCGCCGCATCCTCGGCCCCATCCGCGATGTCGTCCTGGAAATGGAGGAGCTGGAGGAGATCCGTCCGCGAGACCGGCATGAACAGCGAGCGGGGAAGATTGTCGCGCAGCTCGTTCTTGACCAGGTCCGCCTCGTGCTCGGTGCGGGTGATCTCCTTTCTCACCTCCTTGATCCGGGCCTCGTCCGCCAGGACCACGGCCTCCATCAGGCCGGGGACGAGCTCGACGCAGGTCATGACCTTCTCCATGTGGGCCTGGAGCGGCTTGAAGGGGTTTCTGCCGAACAGTCCGACCAGTGCGCGAACCATGTCAGGACCTCCTGAAGTTGGGTTTCCGCTTCTCGAGGAAGGCCGCGGTACCCTCGGCCATCTCGTCGCTCGCGGCGCAGAGGCCGAAGAGGGTCGCCTCGAGAAGGCTCCCGTCGTCGAACGACATCTCCAGGCCGTACTGAACCGCCTCCAGGCAGTGCGCCACCGCCAGCGGCCCGTTGCGCAGGATGCTGCCGAGCATGGAGGTGACCGCCTGGGTCAGCTCCACCGGCTCCACCACCCGGTTGACGAGGCCGATCCGCTCCGCCTCTTCCGCCGGCACGTTCCGGCCGCTGAGCAGGATCTCGAGGGCCCGGCCCTTGCCGACGAGGCGGGGCAGCCTCTGGGTCCCCGAGTACCCCGGGATCAGGCCCAGCTTCACCTCGGGCTGGCCGAACACGGCGTTGGTGCTGGCCACCCGCAGGTGGCAGGCCATGGCCAGCTCGCAGCCGCCGCCGAGGGCGTACCCGTTGACGGCCGCCACCACCGGCTTGGGCATCCGCTCGATGCGGTTGAAGACGGCCTGGCCGCGGAGGGAGAACTCCTTGGCCGCCTCCGGCCCGAGGCGGTTCAGCTCGGCGATGTCCGCGCCCGCGACGAAGGCCTTCTCCCCGCTCCCGGTGATGACCACGGCGAGCACGTCCTCGGCCGCGGCGGCCTCGGCGACCGCCCGGTCCAGCTCGGCCATGGTCGCGGTGTTGAGCGCGTTGAGCTTGTCCGGCCGGTCGATGGTGATCCAGAGGATCCCGTCATGGTCGGCGAGCTTGAGGTTTTCGTACGCCATCAGAACCTCCCCCCGGGCCGGGATCCGCCGCGGATACCCGGATCAGTCGTAGTCGTAGAATCCCTTGCCGGTCTTGCGCCCGAGCCGGCCGGCGAGCACCATGCGCTTGAGCAGGCCCGGCGGGGCGAACCGCGGCTCGCGGTACTCCTCGAACATGATCTCGGCCACATGGTACATGGTGTCGAGCCCGATGAAGTCGCACAGCGTGAGCGGCCCCATCGGATGCCCACAGCCGAGCTTCATGCCGGTGTCGATGTCCTCCTTCGAGGCCAGCCCCTGCTCGTACACCGAGATGGCGTCGAGGAGGTAGGGGATGAGCAGGCGGTTGACGATGAACCCCGAGTTGTCGACGGCCGCCACCGGCGTCTTGCCCACCGACCTGGCGAACTCGAAGATGGTCTCGAAGGTCTCGTCCGACGTGAGGATGGTCCGCACGACCTCCACGAGCTTCATCACCGGCACGGGGTTGAAGAAGTGAAGACAGGCGAACCGGTCCTGGCGGCTCGTCGCCATGGCGAGCTCGGTGACCACCAGCGACGACGTGTTGGTGCAGAAGATCGTCTCCGGCGGGCAGATCCCGTCGAGCTCGCGGAAGAGGTCCATCTTGAGCTCCTTCTGCTCCACCACGGCCTCGATGACCAGGTCGCGATCCTTGAGCTCCTCGAGCGAGGTCGTCGGCGTGATGCGCGCCAGGGCCGCATCCCGTTCGGCCTCGGCGAGCCTGCCCTTGGCCACCGCGCGGTCCAGGCTCTTCCTGATCCTGGCCATGCCGCGGTCCATGAGCTCCTGGTTGACCTCCCGGACGACCACGTCGTACCCGGCCTTGGCGACCACCTCCACGATGCCCGAGCCCATCTGGCCGCAACCGATCACGCCGACCTTTTCGATCTTCATCACCATGCCTCCTTCCTGCACCTCCGGTCCCGCCCGGCCGCGGAACCGCGCCCGCGAAGTTTACTCTGAAAGCCGCACCCCGGTCCATCCTGCCGCCGCTCGAGGCGGCGCCGCGGCCCGAGGAACCGCGACCGAGTTACCGAAGCGTGCTCCAACGCTGTCAGGGATAGCCACGTCGAGCGCCTGCGGCAGACCCCTTCGTCGCTTCGCTCCTCGGGGTGGCGTGCGCGCAGGCGAAGCGAAGCTTCGCGCGCTTACGCCACCTCGCCATGACAAAAAGGGGGCCTGCAACGCCCCGGGCTCCCAACCGCGACGGCGAAGGGGTTCCCAGGAACGGTCCTGCGGCGGGTGGGGGCGGGGCCGGGAGGAGGGCCGGGCAATCCCACTGCTGTAGACTGGCGTGGGAAAGACGTCCGGAGGCCGCCATGGAGATCACCGCGGACATCCAGATCGAGGACCTCGTGCGGGGGCTCCCGGAGAGCGTCCGCATCCTGGCCGAGCACGGGATCGTGTGCATCCGCTGCGGCGAGCCCTACTGGGGTACGCTCGCAGAGCTGGCCGCGGAGAAGGGAATCACGGACCTCGAGCCGGTCCTCGCCGAGCTGCGCAGGGCCGCCGGCTGAACCGGACCGGCCGCCGTCGCCGAAAGACGGCGCTTCCCCGCCGGGGCGAGTGGGCGAGAGAAACCGGGCCGGGACGGGCTCGGACGCCCATCCCGGCCCGTAGCAGGCTCACAGGTCGGCGGGAAGCTTCTCGAACAGTGACTTGACGGCGTCGGCGCTCTTGTTGAGGGCGGCCTTCTCCTCGTCCGTTAGCTCGATCTCGATGATCTTTTCGATGCCCTTCCGGCCCAGCTGCACCGGAACGCCCATGTAGATGCCGGACAGCCCGTACTCGCCCTCCAGGTAGGCGGCGCAGGGCAGGATCTTGTGCTTGTCGTTGAGGATCGCATCCACCATCTGGGCGGCGGCCAGCCCGGGCGCGTAGTACGCCGAGCCGGTCTTGAGCAGGCCGACGATCTCGCCGCCGCCCTTGCGGGTCCGCTCGACGATGGCGTCGATCCGCTCCTGGGGCAGCAGGTGCGTGATCGGGATGCCGGCGACGGTGGAGTACCGCGGCAGCGGCACCATCGAGTCGCCGTGACCGCCGAGCACGAAGGCGTGGGTGTTCTCCACCGAGACTCCGAGCTCCATGGCGATGAAGGCCCGCATGCGCGCCGAGTCGAGGATGCCGGCCATGCCCATCACCCGCTCCTTGGGGAAGCCGGAGACCCGCCGCGCCACCTCCACCATCGCGTCCAGGGGGTTGCTGATGACGATGATGATGGCGTCCTGGGAGTTCTTCGCGGCGCGCGAGATGCACTCCCTGACGATGGCCATGTTCTTGGTCAGCAGGTCGTCACGGCTCATCCCGGGCTTGCGCGGCAGCCCGGCGGTCATCACGATGATGTCCGAGCCGGCCGTGTCGGCGTAGTCGTTCGTGCCCGTGATGTTGGCGTCGAAACCGAAGATCGGAGAGCTCTCGAACATGTCGAGGGCCTTCCCCTGGGGCATGCCCTCGACGATGTCCACCAGCACGACGTCGCCCAGCTCCATGCGGGCGATGTTGTAGGCGGCCGTCTCTCCCACGTGTCCTGCACCGATGACCGTGATCTTGTTCCTCATCGTTTCCTCCCTTACTTGCCCACCCGGCCCGGGCGGCTCACGGCGGCCGCCGTGAGCTCGGCCGGGGCCGGCCGTCCCATGATCATGCCTCCAGCCCCAAGAGCTCCTGCAGCTTAGCCCTGGAAGCGGCCTCGACCTCGGTGTGCAGCGATCTGCCGTGGGAATCCATGGTGACCATGACCGGGAACTTCTCCACGTGGATCACCCACATCGCTTCCGGAACACCGAACTCCTCGAGCATGAAGACCCGCTCCACCTTCTTCACCGCGTGGGCGAGCACCTGGGCCGCACCGCCGACGGCGTGCAGGTAGACGGCGCCGCACCGCTTGAGCCCTTCGGCCGTCTTCGGGCCCATGCCCCCCTTGCCGATCACGCCGCGCAGGCCGTAGCGGCAGATCACGTCCGCCTCGTAGGGCTCCTCGCGGATCGAGGTCGTCGGCCCGGCGGCGACGAAATCGTAGCTCCCGTCCGGGTTCTTCCGGACGACGGGGCCGCACTGGTAGATCATCGTCCCCTTCAAGTAGTCGGCGACCTCCTCGCGGAACGACTCCACCAGCCACTTGTGGGCCGCGTCCCGCCCGGTGATCATGCGGCCGGTCAGCTCCACCGCATCGCCGACCACGAGCTTCCGGATGTCCTCCTCGCTCACCGGCAGTTTCAGCTCAGCCATGTCGCCTCACCCCCTTCCGAGATGCGCACGCCGGCCCGGCGGTCCGCCCAGCACATGTAGCTGATGGTGACGAAGTAACAGGCCGGCAACCTGTCCAGGGAACCGATCTTGACGCCCAGAAGCGTGGTCTTACCGCCGAAGCCCATGGGGCCGATCCCGAGCTCGTTGCCCTCCTCGAGCAGCCGGGCCTCGAGCTCGGCGAGCTCGGGGATCGGGTTGGTGTCGTCGAGGGGCCGCAACAGCTGGCGCTTGGACTCCTCGTAGCCCGACACGCGGTCCCCACCGATGCAGATCCCCAGCGTCCCCGGCGCACAGCCCTTGCCCTGGGCCTGGGTGACGGCGTCCAGGACCACGCGCCGGACGCCCTCGAGGTCCCGCCCGGCGTGCAGCCGGTTGTCCGGCAGCTTGTACTGCGAGCCCACGTTCTCCGAGCCGCCGCCCTTGAGGATCACGCGCACCTCGACGTCGGAACTGTCCCACTCCTCGAAGTGGAGGAAGGGAATCCCGTTCCCCGCCCCGTTGCCGGTGTTCTTCCCGGACAGCGTGTGCACGGCGTTGGGCCGCAGGTACTGGCGGGCGGTGGCCTGGCGGACCGCCTCGACGAAGGCCCCGCCGACCACCCGCGTGCTCACGCCCACCGGATGGTGCACCCACACCACCGGTGTGCCCGTGTCCTGGCAGATCGGGGACGACTGCTCCCGTCCGAGATCCACGTTCATGAGGATCGTGTCCAGCGCCTTCTGGGCCAGGCTCCCCTCCTCCTCGTTGTCGCGGCCGCGGCGTATCGCCGCCACCACGTCGTCCGGCAGCTGCGTCGCCGCCCTCCGGATCAGCTCCAGGAACACCTCCACGTAGCGATCCTGCGTTCTCATCGGCACCTCCCTTCGGCAGCACCTGGTTCCGTAGATGCCCTTGTGATTATACGCACAATCTGCCGCAAAACGCGAGGCGGGAGGGATCAGATCTTCCTTCTCAGGATGAGAATCTCGAAGGCGATACCCGCCCTGTCCGCCGCATCCTTGAGCTCCTGGGCCACCACCGGATCGATCTCCCGCCCGGCGTCGTCGCCGACGAGAAAGGCGATGGCCCGGGTCTTGACCCGGACCGGCACGATGAGCACCTCGGCCGGCGCCGGCTCGCCGAAGATCTCCAGCAGGGGACGGTTACCGCTGCCGGCGGGAACGCGCCCGAGGTGAAACCCCGAGCTGTTCACCAGGCCCGCCAACAGGCACGGGCGGTCGAGGGGGATCTCCACGGCCTGGAGGTCGTCCAGCGCGATGTTGCCGTCGCCGCTCATCCAGCCCCGCGCCGCCTCCCGGTGCACGGCGAGCAGGAACACCCGCTCCAGCCTGCTCCTCGCGAAGCCGACCAGGAGCCGGGCCACGTCGTCGCGGTGCGTGGCGCGCAGCAGGCCGGCCCGGAGCTGCGCCTGGTCGAGGCCGCTCCAGACGGCCGACCTCTCCACACGCAGCAGCGGAACAAGCTCGGGGAATGAGGCCAGCTCGGGCTCCCCACCGCCCTCCGGGTCCCGGCAGCCGACGGCGCTCAGCTCCCGGCTCTGCAGCCGGGGCGGCGCCCAGAGGTGGTTCCACGCTTCCGGGTCGACGCTCCTCGCCGGGCGGCCGGCCGCACCCTCGCCGGCGCGTGCAAGCTCACTCCGGCTGATGTCGAGCACTTTCAGGACCGCCACCTCGGACGCGACGTGGGGCCGCACCTTCAGCCCCGCGAGGCGCTCGATCTCGCTGCGGGCGTGCAGGTCGCGCGGGTTGACCATGGCCACGCCGAGCACGCCGGGGCCGCGTTCGAACGGCACCGCCAGCCAGCGCCGCTGGAGCTCCTCCGAGATCAGGGTACGCACCTGCCGCGGCGAGTGGAGCAGGACATCCTCCCGCACCGCCGGCACCTGGAACTGTTCCGACAGCGCTTCCAGGAGCGCGGCCTCGTCGACGAAGCCGAGCCGGAGCAGCTGGGTCCCGAGCCGGCCGCCGCTCCAGTGACAGGCCTCGAGGGCCGTGTGGAGCTCGCCGATGGAGACGGCGCCACGCTCGACGAGAAGCTCCCCAAGCCTGCGAACCATGTGCTCATTGTATGCCCTGCACGCCCGAATTGTCCAAGGAGCGGCCGTGCCGGCGAGCCCGTCAGACGGGCCGGGTCATGATCAGGGCGTCCTCACCGTCCCCGTAGTAGCGCGGGCGGCGCCCGGCGACCGAGAAGCCGAGGCCCCGGTAAAGAGCGATGGCCGGCGTGTTCCTCTCCCGGACCTCGAGGGTGACCGTCTCGCCGCCGAAGGCCCGGGCGTGGTCCACCGCCATCTCCATCAGGCGCGAGGCGAGCCCGAGGCGCCGGAATCCGGGACGGGTGGGATCCTCTAGAGTCGACCTGCAGGCATGCAAGCTTGAGTATTCTATAGTCTCACCTAAATAGCTTGGCGTAATCATGGTCATAGCTGTTTCCTGTGTGAAATTGTTATCCGCTCACAATTCCACACAACATACGAGCCGGAAGCATAAAGTGTAAAGCCTGGGGTGCCTAATGAGTGAGCTAACTCACATTAATTGCGTTGCGCTCACTGCCCGCTTTCCAGTCGGGAAACCTGTCGTGCCAGCTGCATTAATGAATCGGCCAACGCGAACCCCTTGCG
>AMFO01000062.1_pt1 | contig 33976 bp, 26 predicted proteins | sample 552608 | NCBI WGS metagenome assembly AMFO01 (sample SAMN01893955, study PRJNA167987) | microbial mat metagenome | biome: hydrothermal vent | place: USA: Loihi, Hawai'I | collected 2003-05-01
AAGGGCGATCGGTGCGGGCCTCTTCGCTATTACGCCAGCTGGCGAAAGGGGGATGTGCTGCAAGGCGATTAAGTTGGGTAACGCCAGGGTTTTCCCAGTCACGACGTTGTAAAACGACGGCCAGTGAATTGTAATACGACTCACTATAGGGCGAATTCGAGCTCGGTACCCGGGGATCCCACTTTCGCCACGAACTGGTTTGGGTTCGGCCTACGTATTCAACGGGGACTGTATCACAACTACCTGGTATGACGATACGGACGGTGACGGCTATGGCAACTCCAGCTCGGGCATCGACGCTTGTGATGCTCCCGACGGCCATGTAGCCGACACCGGCGACTGCGACGACGCCGACAGCGACACCTACCCCGGTGCTGCCGAGTCCGAATCCACGACCGCCTGCATGACCGACGCCGATGGCGATGGATACGGGGATGACAGCCCCGCCGCTGGGGTGAGCGCGGGCAGCGACTGCGACGACGCCGACACGCGACACCTTCCCCGGTGCCGCCGAGTGGGAATCCTGGACCGCCTGTATGACCGACGCCGACGGCGATGGATACGGGGATGACAGCCCCGCCACTTGGGTAAGCGCCGGCAGCGACTGCGACGACGCCGACAGCGACACCTTCCCCGGTGCCGCCGAGTGGGAATCCTGGACCGCCTGTATGACCGACGCCGACGGCGATGGATACGGGGATGACAGCCCCGCCACTTGGGTAAGCGCCGGCAGCGACTGCGACGATGGAAGCGCGGCCATCCGCCCCGGTGCCACAGAGATCGTGGGCGATGGAATCGACCAAGACTGCGACACGGCGGAGCTCTGCTACGCCGATACCGATGCCGACGACTACACCGACGGAAGCACGGTCTCCTCCGCCGACCTCGACTGTACCGACCCGGGTGAGGCCACTGACACCGCCGCCACCGGCGACTGCGCCGACCGCAACAGTGACACCTTCCCCGGTGCCGCTGAGTCTGACTCCACCACCGCCTGCATGACCGACTCCGATGGCGACGGATACGGAGATGACAGCCCGGCCGCTGGGGTGAACGCGGGCAGCGACTGCGACGACACCGACGTCACCATCTACCCGGGCGCCAGCGAGGTCGAAGACGACGGAATCGACCAGGACTGCGACGGCGCGGATCTGGAAGGAACCGGTGACGGCGGGGCCACTGATGGTGGAACCGCTGATGGTGGGGCCGCTGATAGCGGGTCAGGCGTTGGTGGCGATGGTGGCGCTGGCGAAAAGGGGGGCTGCGGCTGTGCCTCGACCTCTGCTCCGAGCGCTGCGTGGCTCATCGGCATCGTGGGCCTGGCCGGACTGCGGCGACGGCGGGAGCGGGAGCGGGGGGTCAGGATCTAATATATAACAGTCTTGGGCCTTGGTCATAAGACCGGCCACGACGGCTCAGAGCGTTGGTTGAAACTGCGTTGAATTAACCCACACCCTGGCGGGGGGCGCGGCAGGTGCGGCAGGCTTGGCGCCGGCGCAATCCGCGCGAGCAGCGCAGGAGTCTGCACGTACCCGGCATGCTCACAGAGGCAGAGTTGGCAGGGCCACGCGAGCTAGCCGGCAGCGGGCCATGGTCGTCGATGGGTGCGGCTCGCTGCCAAGCGCCTGAGGCGGTGACACGGGCGGTGACTCGCACTAAGGGCCCGCGAGGAAACAACTAGATCGTATGACGGAGTCACTGTGTAGCATTTTGGGGCTTGATTGTGTAGTTCCAGTCCCCGTGAAAGTCGTGGCGCTGCAGGTTGAGTTCGGCCATTTGAGCCTTGGTGATCTTGCGCCCCTTCTCGTAGACGCGCTCGTCGAGTACCGACTGAACGAGCAGTCCACTTTTGGTGGTCGTCGAGCTGATCAGGTTGACGATGGTCTGGTAGTCCACCAGCGGCTGGCCCCTCCAGTTCATTGCGATGAAGGAGAACAGCTTATGTTCGATCTTGTTCCACTTGCTCGTTCCTGGTGGGAAGTGGGTGACGGTGATGGGCACGCCGAGTTCGTCGGCGAGTAACTGGAGTTCCACCTTCCACAGGCGGAGCCGATGACCGTTGCTACCGCCTCCGTCAGCCGTGATGTGCAGGCTGGTCAACTCAGGGTAGCGCTCGACCCCTATGCCGTTCCACCGTACATGCTCGCCCAGCCCCCATCCCCGCCTGCCGTGGCGGTGACGAGGTTGCAGCCTCTCCACCCATGAGGCTGCCATGCTCGACGTCCAGACCGCTCGATCCCTTCTTCGCCGCACCCGTCCCCGTCGTAACGCTGACGGCTACCCAGCGGAGGTCCGTGCTGGGGTAGCCGCCTTGGCGCGGACGCGACTGGCCGAGGGGCTCACCCGCCACGCGGTTGCAGGTGAACTCGGCATTCACTGGAACACTCTGGAGCGCTGGCTGGACTCAACGCCTGGGATGGCGCCGTCTTTCCTGCCGGTCGTCCTCGACGCCCCTGTAGGCTCGACTCCTCAGGCGAGGGTTGAGGGCACGACGCTGGGGCGCCCAGCATCGTCCGGTCCGCTGACGCTGGTCTCTCCGAGTGGCTTCCGCCTCGATGGCCTGAGCCTCGATGACGCCATCACGGCGCTGCGGCGGTTGTCCTGATGTTGGGTAATAGCCAGGCGGTCCAGGTCTGGGCCCGGGCCCAGCCCACCGATCTGCGGCTGGGCTTTCATGGCCTTGCCGGTCTCGTCGAGACCGAGTTCCATCGCCAGGTCCACAGCGGTGATCTCTTCCTCTTCGTGAATCGCCGTAGGTCATCGGCGAAAATCTTGTTGTGGGACGGCTCTGGAATGTGCGTCTACGCCAAGAAACTGGCCCCAGGCCGAGGGAGCTTTGCGTGTCTCTGGCGGCAGTCAGTCGGCGGACCGCCGCTGCGCCTGACTGCCGCAGAACTCAACCTGTTCTTGGAGCGCCCGGTCGTTCGCAATACCACTTCAAGACAGCGAAAAAAGGGCCGATGAATCGTCGATAACACCGTGCAGGACGGCGTCTTCATGTTAGGTGGAGGTATGAGAAACGGTGGTGTCATCCTCGATTTCCAGCTCGACCTTGAGGCGATTGCTGCCCGGTCGGCGGCCGACCTCACCCTCGCGCTGAGCCGGGCAAATCAGAGGCTTCTGGAAGCCCAGCGGGCGCTGGCCGACGCGGAGCAGGCACGGTCCGACGCGGAGCAGGCACGACTCGACGCAGAGCAGGCCCAAGCCGAACTCCAGGCCGAAGTCTCCCAGCTCAGTGCGGCCAAGCGGGCCCTGTGGACCGAGAAGACAGCGCTCGCCAACGAGAACGACGTGTTGCTCAAGCGCCTGGCCCAACTGATCCAGCAGCTCGCCGACGCCAACGGCAGCGACCGGCAGCTCGTACTCAGCGCCGAGATCTCCAAGCTGCAGCGCCGGCTCGACGACCGGAATCGCAGCCTCTACGGCACATCCTCAGAGCGTCGTCTGCCATCGGATGGTTCGAAGAAGTCCGGCGACAAGAAGAAGAATAAGAAGAGGAAGCGCTCCGGCTCCCGCCGCACCGAACAGAAGCAGTTGCCCACGATCCCGGTACACCATCAGCTCACGTCCGAGCAGACCGAGGGTGGCTGCAAGGAGTGCCAAGGCGACCTCGTCGAGATGGCCGGTCAGACTGAGGACTCCGAAGAAGTCGACGTCCATCGCATTCGCTATGTGCTCAAGACCCACCACCGCCACAAGTACCGATGCGGCTGCTGCGGCTCGATCACCACCGCCCCTGGGCCAACCAAGCTCGTGGCCAGCGGCCGCTACTCACCGGCCTTCGCCGTCCAGATTGCTGTGGACAAGTATGCCGACGCGCTTCCGCTTGATCGGCAGGTTCGCAGGATGCGGCGAGACGGCCTGACCGTCGCGTCACAGACCCTGTGGGATCAGCTACAGCACATCTACCTGCTGCTTCTGCCCACGTTGCTCGTGTTACACAACATCGTCCTGTCCGCCGAGGTCTGTGTCGCCGACGAGACGCCGTGGCGCATGATGAGCAACAAGGGCGGCGGCTCAAAGAAGTGGTGGCTGTGGGTATTGTCCGACGGTCTCGGCACCTACTTCCAGCTCGTGACCAGCCGCGGCGCCGCAGCGGCACGCAACCTGCTCCATGACTTCGCCGGGACTCTGGTCACCGACGATTACACTGTTTACACTGCTCTCGAAAAGGAGCGAAGCCGCAAAGGCGGAGTCCAGCAGATCATCGACGAGACCGGAAAGCTTGTCGACCGCTGGACACCGGACTACCTCCTCGCCACCTGCTGGATGCATGCACGGCGGTATTTCGTCAAGGCCGAGCGCTACCACCCTGAAGCTGGACCGGCGCTCGACATCATCGGCGAGCTGTACCAGATCGAGGACGATGCGAAAGCCGAGGTCGCGGCTCGGTGCGACAAGGTTGACGCAGGCGTCTCCCGTGAGAAAGCCTACGCTTGGCTGATCGAGGCGCGCCGAAAGCTGCGCGACTCCCGCTCACGCGCATGCGTCGAGCAACTCAAGGTCTGGCGCCGAGCCGTGGTTCGCCTCGACGGCACCGCACTGGCCGAGGCCGTCGACCACCTCGACCGGCTGTGGTCGAGGCTCATCTTGTTTCTCGATGACCCGCGCATCCCGCTCGACAGTGGGCATGCCGAGCGAGAGATCCGCGGTCCCGTCGTCGGCCGAAACAACTATCGCGGCTGCCGATCCGAACTCGGCGCCCGGGTCGCCGCCCTCTTCTTCAGCCTGATCTCCACTGCCAAGAACCTCGGCCTCGACCCCCACGCCTACTTGCTGGCCGCGGTCAACAAGGCCCTGGCCGAGCACGGCGCGGTGCTGACGCCTTGGGACTACGCCCGCCAACTCGCCGCGGAAGCCGCTGCTGCCGAGAGTGCCGCGAAGGTCGCTGCTGCCGAGAGGGCCGCGAAGGTCGCTGCCGTTGAGAGGGCCGCGAAGGTCGCTGCTGCCGCGAGGGCCGCGAAAGCTGCTGCTGCCGAGAGCGCCGCGAAGATCGCTGCTGCTGAGAGGGCCGCGAAAGCTGCTGCTGCCGAGAGCACCGCGATACCGGCGAGCTGACACTCGGCCCGAAAAGGCCGCGCGAGATCGACGGCCAGGCAATTTTCAAGGATTCAAAAAAAGGTGCGGCTGATTCCGATGATTGGAAGGCGGTAGGGGGTTGGGCGAGCATGTACGTTCCACCATGTGCGGATGCTCTCAACGGCGAATTCGCCGGTGTCTGCGCTGATTCCAACGTTTACCCAGCCGGTGTTCTGACCGATGTCGTAGATGCCGTATGGGTTGGCGCGTCCGAGTTCGCCCTGGAAGTCGTGCCCCTTCACCTCGCGAGGATCACCCTTAGCGCGGTATTCACGACCGCCGTTCTTGTAGTTGCCGACGAGCTCCTTCTTCTTCGTGTCGACAGAGATTACCGGCTGACCCGCAGCCAGCTGCTCGCGGGTCAAGTCGTTGATGTACTCGAACTGCGCGTCTCGATCTGGGTGGTCGCTCCCTTCCTTCGTCTTGCGATTGCCCTGCAACGAGTAGCCCAACTCCTTGAGGATCTTCCCCACGGTCCACGTGCTGACCTGGTGCCCAGTCTCCTTGAGCGCTGCGGCGAGTTTGGCGAGGCTCATCGTCGTCCAGCGAAGCGGAGACTCGGGATCTCCTCGAGTCCCAGGCTCCAGAAGCTTCTCCAAGTCCGGAACCAGCGTCGAATCGGTCTCCGTCTTCTTCTTCCGGCCACCCCCAGGTCGACGAACTCGGCGACGTATCGCTGGATCCGAGGCAGGGGCTGCCGCTCTCGCACGGAGTTCGCGGATCCCCGTCAGGATAGTCACCCTTGCGATGCCCGTCGCTCGATGAACCGCCACGAGTCCTCCACGAGGAAGTGCCATCACCTCTGTTGCTGCCCACTCCCGTCGCCCTCGCTCGTCGAGTGAGTCCTGGATTAGTAGCCACTTCTTCCGAACCATTTCGGTGTAGGTATCTGTTGTTTTCATGAACGTAGTGTAACACTAAATCATCGTTTTGGCTAGATTTATTTTCTTATGCGCCCTTAGTGCGAGTTGATCCCACCCCGATCAGCACCTTGCAATGATCTGAACCCTGACTCTGGCTCCTGAGGGGGGGCACTGTCGCTCTCTTCCCCACAGGCGGGGGATGCGGGTGGGAGGTCTGAAACCAGCCCAAGGCCGACACCTTCCGGCACGACTGATCCAGCCCGCCCACGCGGCTCCACTGCTGAGTGGCTCCCCGAGTGGCTCCCCGAGTGGCTCCCCTGGCTGCTCGCTGCCAGTCCCCGGCGTGGCGCAGCAGCGCCCACGCCTTTCCTCCAGCGCCCCATCTCTAGCGCCCCATCTCCAGCGCCCCATCTCCAGCGCCACGAAACCCGACACCGGCCCGACACCGGCTCCACCTCTTCACGCGCCTGCCACGACCAGCGCTGAACGGACTCAGGAGCTCCTGGGTGGCCGTTGTTATGACCAAGGCCCAGTCTTGGAATGGAGTCGAGGAGGCGGATGGACCCGTCCGACGGACTTGCCTCGTGCGTCCTCAGCCCATCCCCGGATAGGTCGTCGCCAGCCACCACCCGCCGACCGCCAGCGTAAACACGGACGCGACCAGCACCATGCGCCGCACCACAGCCACGCCGGCGCGCCGGGTGATCTCGCCCAGGGCGAAGCCGAAGAGCGCCATCGAGGCCACGGCGGCCAGCAGGTAGGCGGTCAGGTAGACGGCGGCTTCGGCGGAGGGCAGGGCCAGGGCCGGGACGACGCCCAGCAGGTGGCCCATGCCGGCGGCGCCGTGGAAGACCCCGACGCCAAAGGCGGCGTGGGTGTGGGCGGCGTGGGCGGCTGGGTCGTGAGCGGCGGGATCGTGGGCGGCCGCTCCAAGGTGGACGTGAGAGTGGGCGTGCCCCGAGGCGGCGCCGTGATCGTGTTCGTGGGTGTGGATCTCCAGGCGTAGCCCGGTCCTCAGGCTCCACAGGCCCAGGCCGATCAACAAAAAGCCCACCGAGAACTCGCTCCAACCCGACAAGGCGGGCACATCGACGACGTGGCGAGCCAGCATGCCGAGGACTCCCAGCACGACGACACCGGTACCATGGCCCAGACCCCAGGCCGCACCGGTGCGGACCGCGGCGCCTCGATCCCGCACCGCCAGTGGCGCAACGGCGGCGAGGTGGTCCGGTCCGGTCACGACGTGGACCGAGCCCGCGGCCAGGCCGCTGAAGAAGGACACCAGCATCATCACTCCCGGTTCGAGCCGAATGCTAACGCAGGCGCCCGCCGTGTCAGCAGGTGCTGACGGGAGAAAGACGCCTCTTCTACCGGTCACGCAGCAGGTGCTCCTCGACCAGGTCCGCCACCCGCTGGGCGGTGTCCAGGCGGGCCTGGGAGAGCGCGGCCTGGCCCATCTGCTGGCGCCGCGGCGCGTCGTCGAGGAGCGCCCCGATGCGACCCACCACGGCCGGCACGTCGAGGTCCTTCTCCACCACCACAACGGCGGCGCCGACGGACTCCAGGCCACGGGCGTTGGCTTCCTGGTGGTTGTCCGTGACGTTGGGCGAGGGCACCAGCACGGAGGGCTTGCCGACCGCGGTCAGCTCGGCCAGGGTCGAGGAGCCGGCGCGACACAGGACCAGGTCGGCGGCCGCGTAGGCGTCCTGCATGCGATCTTCGTAGTCGAGGAGGGCGACCCCCGGTGGCAGGGCACCCAGGCCGGCGGCGATCTCTTCGTGGTAGGTCGGCCCGGTGACGAAGACGATCTGCCAGTCGCGAGGCGCGCGGACGCAGGCCAGGCCGATCTGGTTGATGGTCGCCGCCCCCAGCGAGCCCCCGACGATGAGCAGGGTCGGGCGGTCCGCCGCCAGGCCGTAGCGGGCCAAGGCCGTCGCTCGGTCCCCGCTGAGCACCCGCGGATTCACCGGGCAACCGACCACTTCGCGGGGGGCTGAGCCGGGGATCTGGTCGGCGGTCGCGGCGTAGGTCAACAGCACCAGGTCCGCGACCCGGGCACACACGCGGTTGGCCAGGCCTGGGGTCACGTTGGCTTCGTGGATCGCCGCGGGGATCCCCAGGCTGGCCGCGGCCATCACGGTTGGCGCCATGATGTAGCCCCCGACCCCCAGCACGGCGTCGACCTTGTGGCGCGCCAGCAGCGAGCGCGCCGAAGCGGTGGCCCGGGCCAAGCCCGCCACGAAGCCCGCCTTGGTCTTGACCCCCGAGCGTGGGTAGGGCACGGCGGGGACGGCGTGGAATTCGATCCCCTGTTCGGGCGCCACGCGCCCCTCAAGGCGCCGGGTCTCGCCGAAGTACACCAGGCGATGGCCACGCGCCCGCAGCGCATCACCCATGGCGATGGCGGGGTAGACATGACCGCCAGTACCGCCCCCAGCCAGGGCGATGGTCGCGGAAGGAGCAGGGTCGCGCATCGGGTCTCCCTGGGCAGGTTCTGGTATCCCGCGCCTCGACCGCCCGCCCGCGACCGCGATAGCCTGTACCGATCTGCCTGGCGGGTGGAGACGCTGTCTCCCCCCGCACCGCGCGCGACACGCGCGCTCCGGAACGCCGGACCGCCCCCTCTGCGCCGCCTGATGGGCGGCGGGCGCCTTCGGCGCCTGACGCGGCGCAGTTCGTCCCCGGAGTGTCCGTGAAATGGCCCGAATCTGATCGATGTCATAGGCTCCACCTCCCGCCTCCCGGCCTGCCATGAAGAGCTACACCCGAGGACTCTGGCTCTGGGTCTTCCTCGCCCTCGTCATCCTGCTCGCCTTCGCGGTGGTCGGGCAGGACGTGCGCTCGAAGGTCACGACCCTCTCCTTTCCCCAGCTTGTCGAGCAGATCGACCAGGGCAAGGTCCAGTCCATCACCATCCAGGGCCAGCAGCTCAGCGGGACGCTGGTGGACGGCGGCCGCTTCCGGGCCGTCGGCCCCGCCGAGTCCGACTACCTTCTGGACCGACTGGCAACCGCCAAGATCGTCCCGGACTTCAAGCGCGAGTCGCGCAGTGGCGTGCTGGCCGTGCTCAGCACGGTCCTGCCGATCGTCCTGCTATTCGTGCTGTTCATGTTCTTCATGCGCCAGATGCAAGCCTCCGGCGGCAAGGCGATGGCCTTCGGGAAGTCCCGCGCCCGCCTGCTGTCCGAGAGCGGGCGACGCGTCACCTTCGACGACGTGGCGGGTTGCGATGAAGCCAAGGAAGAGCTCGAAGAGATCATCCACTTCCTGCGGGAACCACGCCGCTTCACCCGCCTGGGTGGCCGGATCCCCAAGGGCGTGCTGCTGATGGGCCCACCCGGCACCGGCAAGACCCTGCTGGCCCGCGCGGTCGCTGGTGAAGCCTCCGTCCCCTTCTTCAGCATCTCGGGCAGCGACTTTGTCGAGATGTTCGTGGGCGTCGGGGCCAGCCGGGTCCGCGACCTGTTCGAGCAAGGCAAGAAGCAAGCCCCGTGCATCATCTTCGTCGACGAGATCGACGCCGTGGGCCGCCACCGGGGTGCCGGAATGGGCGGCGGCCATGACGAACGCGAGCAAACCCTCAACCAGCTCCTGGTGGAGATGGACGGCTTCGAGAGCAACGAGGGCGTGATCCTCATGGCGGCCACGAACCGCCCGGATGTCCTGGACCCCGCCCTGCTGCGGCCCGGTCGCTTCGATCGCCGGATCGTGGTCAGCAACCCGGACCTCCGGGGTCGCATCGGCATCCTGAACGTCCACGCCCGGCGCACCCGCCTGGCCGATGACGTCGACCTGGAGATCCTCGGCAAGGGCACGCCCGGTCTGTCCGGTGCCGACTTGGAGAACCTGGTCAATGAAGCCGCGCTGTTGGCGGCCCGCCTGGACAAGAGCGCGATCGAGATGGCCGACTTCGAAGCGGCCCGCGACAAGATCACCATGGGGGTCGCACGCCACAGCATGGTGATCCCCGAACAGGAACGCCGCCGTACCGCCTTCCACGAAGCGGGCCACGCCATCGTCGCGCGGCTGCTGCCCGACGCGGACACCGTCCACAAGGTCACGATCGTCCCCCGAGGACGGGCGCTGGGCCTGACCTGGATGCTCCCCGACGAAGACCGGCTGGGCGCCACCCTGGAAGGCCTGAAGACCCGCCTCGCCATCTTCATGGGCGGACGCGCCGCCGAACAGGTCGTGCTGGACGAGATCTCGACGGGGGCCAGCAACGACCTCTCCCAGGCCACCCGCCTGGCACGCGCGATGGTCACCCAGTACGGCATGAGCACGATCCTTGGACCGATGACGACCGACTCGGGGGGCGAGGTCTTCCTAGGCCGCGACCTGGGGCGGATCCGCGAGCACTCCGAGGAGACGGCCCGCCAGGTCGACGCCGAGGTTCACCGCTTGCTGGAACAGGCGGTAGACAGAGCAGTGAAGATCCTCAAGGCGAACGGCCACATCCTGGATCGCCTGGCGGAGCGCTTGCTGGAGACCGAGACCGTCGAGGGGACCGAGTTCGAGACCATCGTCGCCAGCCTGAACCCGATCTACCCCACCGAAGAGCCGGCCTGACCGTGGCAAGCCCGACGGTCCCAGCCAAGGCCTCAGGCCCAGACCACGCACTGGTGGTTGGGATCCTCAACCTGACCCCGGACTCCTTCTACGACGGCGGTCGCCTCAGTCTGGCCGGCGACCAGAAGCAGCGACCCGCCGGGACCGACCTGGCGGCCGCGATCACCGCCGCCCAGGCGATGGTCGACGCGGGTGCGGACTGGATCGACGTCGGCGGAGAGTCGACCCGCCCGGTGCGCCGGTGGTTGACGCGGACGAGGAGTGCCGGCGGATCCTGCCCACGATCCGCGCCATCGCAGACCTGGCGCCGATCTCAGTGGACAGCAGCAAGGCCGCCGTCGCCGCGCGCGCGCTGGCAGCCGGCGCCAGCATCATCAACGACGTCAGCGGGCTGATGGATCCGCAGATGCCCGCCGTCACGGCCGATGCTGCAGCGACGATCATCATGCACGCCCGCGGCACGCCTGGCACCATGGGCTCGCTGACCGACTACGACGACCTCGTCACCGATGTCCGCGAGCTCTTGATGCAGCGAGCGGCCCTGGCCCGCAGCCCCCAGGTCTGGCTGGATCCGGGGATCGGCTTCGCCAAGACCGCCGCGCAGAGCCTCGCCCTCATCCATCGCCTGGACGTGCTGGTCGCAACCGGCCTGCCGGTCCTTTTGGGGGCCAGCCGCAAGAGCTTCATCGGCCAGACCCTCGGCCAGCCCGATCCCAAGGACCGTCTGGCCGGCTCGCTCGCCGCGGTCGCCGCCGGCTGGCAACAAGGCGCGCGCGCCTTCCGGGTACACGACGTGGCGGAGACCCGGCAGCTCCTCGACCTTCTCGCGGCCATCGCCAGCGCCACCCCCGACGGCGGGGCTCAGCCATGAACATCCTGTGGCTGTGGGACACCCTGGGCTGGGCCGATCTGCTCGACATCGGCATCATGACCTTCCTCATCTACCGGGCCATGCTGATCCTGCGCGGCACCCGGGCCTTTCAGAGCATGATCGGGATGGTGGCGCTGTTGGCGCTCTACGTGCTGAGCGACCGCCTGGACCTGGTGACGATCCACTGGATGCTCGACAAGTTCTTCGTCTACATTGTGCTGGCCGTGCTCATCCTGTTCCAGCGCGACATCCGGCGCGGTCTGGCCCGGGCCGGCGGCACGCTCTTCCCGCGCTTCACCACGGCCACCGACCTGTCAATGCTTGAAGACTTGGTGAAAGCCAGCTTCTCGCTAGCCAGTCGCCGCATCGGTGCGCTGGTGGTCATCGAACGCGACGCCAGCCTGGACGACTGGGTCGAACCCGCGACCCGCCTCGATGCGCGGATCAGCCAGGAACTGTTGCTCTCGCTCTTCCATCCGACCAGCCCCCTGCACGATGGCGCCGTCGTCGTCCAGAAGGGACGCATCGCCGCTGCCCAGGTCTACCTCCCGCTGACCCAGTCCAAGGAGGTCAGCCGAATGCTGGGAACGCGCCACCGCGCCGCCCTGGGACTGACCGAAGAGACCGATGCGGTCGTGGTGATCGTCAGCGAGGAGCGCGGCACGGTCTCCGTCGTCCAGGAAGGCCGCCTGACGCCAACCCGGGACGCCAACGACCTCCGCAGCCGCCTCCAGGCGATCTTACAGCCGCGCACCGAACGAGAGCACGCAAGCACGACCGGGACAGGGGGCTGACATGGCGCTGCTCACTCGTTCATCTTCCCGCACGCTGGGCCGCCGGATCATCGCCAGGCTGAACCACAACCTCCTGTTCAAGATCCTCTCCCTCGCCCTGGCCGTCGGAGTCTGGGCCTGGGTCCAGGCCGACGAGGTCGTAGAGAACCGCGCCCGCGTCCAGGTCAACTACACCTGGCCTGAAGGACTGGTCAACGCCCGCCAGGAACCCAAGACCCTGGTGGTCACGGTCAGCGGTCCCCAGGGCGTGGTCCACACCATCAAGCGCGGCGGCTTGTCCATTGACGTGGATCTCTCCGAAGCCGAACAGGGCACGGTGCCCGTCGACTTCACGGGGCTGGGCCTCTCGGGTCTGCCCACCGGCGTCGAGGTGGTTCAGGTCTCTCCGCCCGCCATCGACATCGAGCTCGACCGGTCCCTCACCCGCTCGGTCGAGGTGCGGCCCACGGTCATCGGCACGCCCCGAGATGGGTGGAAGCTTGGCGAGGTGGATGTGGAACCCTCGACGGCTCGCATCACCGGTCCACAGGGCCGGGTCAAAGAGATGGTCCAGGTCCCAACAGACGTGATCGATGTCTCAGATGCACGAGCCACCGTGCAGGCCGACGTGGGGCTGACCGTGCCCGACCGGGTCGTCGGTCTGGACCCCGAGGCTCCCACCACCGTCCACGTCACGGTCCACATCGACCCCGTCATCGTCGAGCGCACGTTTGAGAGCGTCCCCGTCTCCGTCCAGTCGCCGGACGCCTGGGCCGTGACTCCCAACACCGCTCGGCTGGTCATCAGAGGCCCGCAGAGCGAGGTCGCAGCCATCCGCCTGGGCCAGGTCGCCGTGATGCTCACGCCACCCAAGAAGGTGCCGCCGCGCCGCAAGACCGAGCTCACCTGGCGTCGGGGCCGCGATGACAACCCCGTCACGGTCACCTACGCGGTCCCAAGTGAGGACATCGAGCTGCTGAATNCTTGACCCCCGGCGCTTCACCGTGGAGCTTGCAAAGTGACCCGCGCCATCTCGTTTGGAACCGATGGAATCCGGGGGCCCGCCGGCGTCTTCCCCCTCGACGACAGCGGCGCTCGGCGCATCGGCCGGGCCGTCGCCGCTTGGGCCGGGCCGGGCCAGCCGATCATCGTCGGGCGGGACACGCGGCACAGCGGCCCCGCCCTGTCCCGGGCGGTCGGCCAGGGCTTGGTGGACGGCGGCTGCGTCGTGCTGGACGGTGGTGTGATGCCGACGCCGGCGGTGTCCTGCGCCGTCGCCTCGCACCAAGCGGCGGGCGGCCTCGTCATCACCGCCAGCCACAACCCCTGGCGGGACAACGGCGTAAAGGTGCTGGCCCAGGGCGGCGGGAAGCTGATCGATCCCCAGGGTGTCGAGCGCTGGCTGGATGACCCACCCTGCCCGGGCGGCGGGCACCTGTCGACCCTCGACGATCCGCTGGGCCCCTGGCTGAGCGCGCTGCCCCGCCTGGACCTCTCCGGGCTGCGCCTGCTGGTGGACTGCGCCCACGGCGCCGCCTGGCGGTGCGCGCCCGCCTACCTCCGCGAGCTCGGCGCGACCGTCGTCGAGCGGGGCTGCCAGCCCGACGGCCGGAACATCAACGACGGCGTGGGGGCGCTGCACCCGCCCACCGATCTCGACGGCTGCGACCTGGGCATCGTGCTGGACGGGGACGCCGACCGGCTCATGCTCATCGACCCGGTCCACGGCGCCTTGGACGGCGATGATCTGCTGTGGCTGCTGGCTGGCGCCGATGTCGAAGGCGGCACCGTGGTCGGCACCGTCATGACCAACGCCGGCCTGGAAGATGCGCTGGGCGGCCGCCTGCTGCGCACACCCGTCGGTGACCGCTTCGTAGCCCAGGCCATGGCCCGAACCGGGGCCCGGATCGGTGGAGAGCCCAGCGGACACCTGATCATCGCGGGTGGCCCGCCGACCTCGTGCGGGCTGACCACCGCGCTGACCGTGCTGGCCCGTAGCGCCCAGGGCGACCAGGGCCGGCCCGTGCTCCCCTTGCCCGTCGGCGGCTGGACGCGCTGGCCCCAGGTCTCGACCAGCGTGCCCTCGACCCGAGACCTCCAGGCGCTGCGCACCGTGCCCCAGGCCCGCGCCTCGGGGCTGCGGGTGATCGTGCGCTACTCAGGCACCGAGCCCGTGGTACGCGTGATGGTCGAGGGTCGGCAGGCCGAGCTGGCCCGGACCTGGGCCGACCGCATCTCGGCCGAGCTGACCGCGCCCGACTGAGCCCTCAAACCTCTGGTGCCCTCATGCAAGAGAACCACGCCCCCGCCTCGTCCACCGTGCTCCGACGGCTCGGTGTGAACATCGACCACGTCGCGACCCTGCGCCAGGCCCGCGGCGAGCGCTACCCCGACCCCGTCGCCGCGGCCCTGGTGGCCGAGCTGGCCGGCGCCGACCAGATCACCTGCCACCTGCGTGCCGACCGCCGCCACATCCAGGACCAGGATCTGCCTCGCCTGCGGGCCAGCGTCCAGACCCTGCTCAATGTCGAGCTTGCGTGTACCGACCAGATGCTGCAAGCCGCCTGCACCTACCTGGGTGAGCGGCCCCAGGACCAGCGCACCCACCGGGTCACGCTGGTGGCTGAGCGGCCCGAGGAGATCACGACCGAGGGCGGACTCGACGTGGTCGAGCACCGGGCCCGCGTTCAGGACGCCGTCGACGCGCTGCACCAGGCGGGCATCGCCGTCAGCCTCTTCATCGACCCCCAGGACGCCCAGGTCGCCCAGGCTGCCGAGTGGCGCCCGCGGGGCGTGGACATGATCGAGCTGAACACCGCGCGCTACGCCGAGGCCCATGGCGCGGCTCGCTCCGACGATCTGGCCCGCCTGGCGCACGCCGCCCAGCGGGCCGAGGCAGCCGGACTGGACGTGGCCGCGGGACACGGCCTGACCCACCACAACCTGCCGACCATGGTGGCCGAGATCCCCCGGATCGTCGAGTACAATATCGGCCACAGCATCATCGCCAGGGCGGTCTTCGTCGGCCTGGACACCGCGGTCCGCGACCTGCTGGCCATCATCCGTCACCCCGGAGCACAGGCGTGATCCCCGTCACCAGCGCTGCTGCCACCCGGGCGCTGGATCAGGCGCTGATCCAGGGGCTGGGCATGCCCGGCCAGGTGCTCATGGAGATCGCTGGCAAGGGCGCCGCCGAGCAGATCCACCGCCGCTGGCCCGACGCACGCGTCGCCGTGCTCTGCGGTCCCGGCAACAACGGCGGCGACGGCCTGGTCATCGCGCGCTGGCTGGACCTGTGGGGACACCCGGTGAGCGTCTGGCTGGCCCGCCCCCCCGCGACCCCCGACGCCCAAGCCAACCGGGCGCTGCTGCCCGACACGGTCGCTGTGTATATCGGCGCCCACGCCGACTTGGCCGCGGCCTTGGCCGGTGCAGATCTCGCCGTCGATGCGCTGCTGGGGACCGGGCAGCGGGATGCCCCGCGAGGCTCGATTCTGGCAGGCATGCGCGCCATCGCCGCCGTGCCCAGGCGCGTCGCCGTGGATATCCCCACCGGGATCCACAGCGACACTGGCCAGGCCCTCTGCCCCGACCCGCCCGCCTTCGACCTCACCCTCACCATCGGCCGGAACAAGCCCGGCCTGTACTGCTCGCCAGGGCACCACCTCGCTGGCGAGATCGTGCTGGTCGACATCGGGCTGGACCTGGCCGTCAGGCAGGGTTCGGTCCAAGCGGGCATCGACACGGCAGAACCCGACGCGGCCTTGCTCGAAGCCAGCGACATCGCCGACTGGCTACCGCTCGACCGGCCCGACGCCGCCAAGTGGAACCGGGGTCACCTCGCCATCCGAGCTGGCGGTGGGGCCGCCGTGCTCGCCGCCCACGGAGCGTTTCGCGGTGGCTGCGGCCTGGTCAGCTTGCTGGCTCCCCGGTCCGAGTGGCCCGCCCTGCACGGCCTCTGGCCCGAGGTGATCCTGGCCGAGCCCGACGCCCTGGATCCAGCCCGACACGACGCGCTGGTCATCGGGCCGGGCCTGGGACGGGACCAGGACCAGGCCGTGCTCCAAGCGTGGTGCCAGTTCCCCGGCCCGGTCCTCGCCGACGCCGACGCGCTCAGCGTCCTGGCGCGCCACGGCCTGGGGACCGACGCGACCGCCCCACCCGCCGGGGCTTTGCGCGCCATCACCCCCCACGTCGCCGAGGCGGCCCGCCTGCTGAACACCTCGCCCGCCCAGGTCACCGCCGACCGATTTGCCGCAGCTCGCGCGCTCTCAATGCACGCCGCGACCCTGCTCAAGGGGCCGTGCAGCCTGGTGTGCGCCTCTCCGCCGACCAGCGCGCGCCCGCTGTGCTGGATCAACCCCACCGGATCGGTTGCCCTGGCCACCGCCGGTACTGGTGATGTCCTGTCTGGGCTGGCCGGGGCCTACCTGGCGCGCGGCCTGTCGCCCCAGCACGCCCTGGCCGTCGCCGCGTGGGGCCACGGCCTGGCCGGGGAGAGGATGGTGGCCGGTGGGACCGCCGGTGACCTGGTGGAGGGCTTGCGGGGTATTCTGCAAAGCAGCCCACTCGATGCGGATCCAAATAACATAGGTAGTACCTACTATATTGATAGCCATGCCGCCGCACGACTACTCAACTGGCTGAACGCGCAACTCCACCCCGCACGTCTCGATAAAACCCAGTATAAAACTGGTATTTCACCTAGACATACGGATCGAAACCGCCTAAGTGGCTGAACCCACTTGCAGGCAGGAGTGAGCCTGCCCGCAAGTGGCCCCCGTGCCGGCACACCCTTGGGAAAGCCGCCGGCCCGGGTTTCAACCCCGAGGGGCGAGGTCATCATGACAGAAGATGTGGACATCATCACAGCCGAGGCGGTGCAGCGGCAGGAGCTCCCGGAGTGGCTCAACACAGGGGTGGCCCTGCTGCTGCACCTCTCAGACACGACGCGGCTGAAGATGATCGCCCAGCGACTGCGGGTGCAACGCGAGGGGGGCTACTCGGGCATCGACGCCTTCGTGTTCCTGCTGCTGTTCTTCGGCAGCGGCAAGGAACTGAGCATCTCGGAGTTCTCGCGGCGGGTCGGCAATCATGGCGAGAAGCTGGCGGCCATCGCGGATCGGAAGTCGCTGCCGCAGCAGTCGTCGATGTCGCGGATCCTCGCAAGCGTGAAGCAGGAGGTGGTTCGGGAACTGGCGCCGTGGCTGCTGTGGGAGTGCACGGGTGCCTCGACGGTGCTGCAGCATCCAGCGATGCAGACCACCGATGCCAATGGCGAGGGCTGGCATGTCTTCGATTACGACCCGACCAAGACCGTGCTGAGGCGGCGCAGCCTTCCTCGCGGCGAGGACCTGCCTCCTGCCGATCGTCGCACCGATGACTTCGCCGAGCCTGGCTACACCGGTCGCAAGCGCGGTGAGGTGCAGGTGAGCCGCGCAGCGCTGCAGCACGCGGGCTCAGGGCTGTGGCTGGAGGGTCGCCTGAGCGCGGGCAACGGCGACGGTCGCGCCTCACTGAGGTCGGCCATCTCCGTGGTCACCGGTGTCTGCAAGGATCTGGGCCACCCGCTGCTGCGTGCCCTGATGCGTCTCGACGGCGAGTATGGCAACGTGCCCTACCTCTCGATGTTCTTGGAGGCCGGCTTGCCGGCGCTCTCTCGCCTCAACCGCCACAAGCTGTTCGACCAACTCGATGTCCGTCGGCGTCTGGCCGAGGGGACCTGGCACATGGTGCCGGACTCGGGCTCGGGGCCGAGGCGCTCAGCGATGGATCTCGGCATGGTCACCGTCCGACCGGGCCGGGACTCGGTGCGAGACGACGGCACCCCCTTTAAGCCCATCGAGGTCCGGGTGGTGGTCAGCCGCTATCCGCGCGACGGTGAGGCTGAGCACGGTCGTGTCATCGACGGCTGGCAGTACGAGCTGTTCGCCGCCCTGCTGATGCCGGCCGATGCCTGGCCTGCCCCCGACGTCGTCGCGATGTACTACGGCCGCGGCAGCCAGGAGAATCGCTTCGCTCAAGAGGATCGGGAGCTCGGGCTCGACCGGATCTTCAGCTACAACCTGCCGGGCCAGGAGCTGGCCGTTCTCGTCGGCCTGATGGTGTGGAACCTGCAGGTGGTCCACGGATACCACCTCGATCCGCCGCCCACCGACAGAGAGCCCGCCCCCGTGCGTGAGTTGGTGGTGGACGATCGCCCGGTGCCAGCCGGCTTCGCGGCGGTCGAGAAGACGCCCAAGCAGCCTCCCGAGCAGCCGGTCGACGAGCCAGCCCAGCAAGACCCCGACAAGGCCCTCAATGACGCGCTGCGGGAATTGGACTGGCAGCATCTGCTCCGCCAGCGTGAAGGCTGGTCCTTCGACTTCGATCAGGGCGTGCTGTGTTGCCCAGACGGAACCGCCACGTGGCTGACGACGGTATCGCTGGAGATCACCAGAATAACCAGCAAGCTGATCTTTCGGGCTCCCGCCGGAAGCTGCTCGCGGTGTCCCCGGCGGCCAAGCTGCCTGAGCAGCATCAAGGTCGATACGCCCAAGATGATCACCTTCCATGTCCCTCGGGCCACGGGTGAACTGCTCTCCGCCCTGCTGGAACCTGTACGACTCGCCCGCCGGCGCAAGCGGTCTCGCGCGGCCTTGGAGCGTCCCCTGCCATCGGGCCGAGCCCGCAGCGTCCCCGCCGGCACCCTCCTCGACGTGGACTTCGAGGTCGGCAAGGCAGCACCCGGCCGCGCTGAGATCAGCGTCGCACCGTTCTTACCAGCGGCGGCTCGCCGCGCCTTTCGCGTCGCCGTCGAGCCCCTGATGGTGCGCGTCAGGGTGACGACGCCCCTCGTCGACCCGCCCCATCCCTACCTGGCCAACAGCCCCGCGAAGCGCCAGCGCCGCCGAGCCACCTGGGCCGAGCGGCTGGCGTGGTACGCACTGCCCGAAGGCTCTCAGGTTCGTGTTGTCGTGCACGGAGGGGCTGACCTGGCGGAGACCTTCCCCTGGGCTGACCAAGGCTGACCCAGCCGTGGCGAGCCGCCGCGAAAGACCCTGCCCTCTGCAAGTCCGCGTGCAAGCGGTCCTGGCAGACCTGCGCGACAAGGCCAGAAGACTGCTGGTCCAATGCGCGTCCTGCCGCCGCCGACACCCGCCATGGCAATCCGATCGCTCAATCGGCGAACCTGGGAGGGGCCACCGCTGCCCTGACGCGGATGGACGCCAGGGTGGCGGTGGTCATCTCGATAGTATTCGGCCTGAAAGCTACAGTATTTGGACCCACATGGAGTGGGGCAGGCGTCAGTGATTGCTATTTACCATTTCGGAGAAATCATCAAGGGGGCTATCCATCTTAGTGCGCAACCCCCTACCGGTTGTGTGAGCGCCACGGGTAGCGGCCTGTGGCCGGGGTCGCCGTGATGGGCATCGCCCGTGATCTGCTGCCCCCGGGCGGCCGAGGCGGCCCGCTCTTCGGCGCGGGGTTTACGACCAGCGATTCGTAGGTGACCGGTCCCGTCTGGACGGCCTGTTCGAGGAGGCGGCGGAAGAGGAGGCCACGGAACTCGGACCTCCTTCGGTTGAACCGGAACGCGAACTCGTCCAGGTAGGCTTGGAGGTGGTCCCCTTCTACCGCTCCCTGGGGCGTCCCGAGCAGCCACCGTTTCGCGAGGCTGGCAACGCGATGGACGCCGGGGAGGAGCACGTTGGCCTTGGTGCCAGACCGGGCCACGTTGACCGGGCGATGGTGGTAGTCCGACCCGAGCGCGGGCGGGTAGGACTTCCATGCGTCCGTGACGACCGTCGAGCCGGGTTCGACGGCGCCGCGTAGGAACAGCCCGAGCGAGTTGGCCGTCGCATCGGGGATCACGCGCAAGCGGCATCGACCGAAGCCTTTCGGCTCGTGCAGTTCAACCGCCACGGCGACGAGCACCTTCCCCGCGGCACCTCGCCCTCTCTTCCCAGGCTTGACGCCGCCGAAGTACGTCTCGTCCACCTCGACGACACCGGAGAGCCGGTCCCTGCCGGGCCGCACCATCGCGGTTCGGTAGCGGTGCAACATCGCCCACGCGGTCTGGTAGGAGCCGAACCCGAGGACCCGGTGCATCGTAAGCGCGGCGACACCGCTCTTAGAGGAGGTCATGTACCAGGCCACCGCGAACCACACCGTCAGGGGCGCTCGCGTCCGGTGGAAGATGGTCCCCGAGGTGACCGACACGTGCCGCCGGCACGGCCTGCACCAGAACCGGCCATCCTGAAGGCGGTTCCCGCAGCACGCCCCACAGCGCGGGCACACCAACCCGCCGGGCCAGCGCAACCACGAGAGGTAGTCGAGGCAGGCATCCTCGTCAGAGAACCACGCAACCAACTCCGCGTAGTTGCGCGGGAAGTCACGGCCGGGCCGGAGGGCGGAAGCGGGTGGCTGGGTCGTCACCACTACATCTTGTGCCCTGCGCTTTAAGATGGATAGCCCCCATCATCAATAGCAATGACTGACGCCCAAGCTCGGGCAGCATCCCCACGAGAGTCCTCTGGGGCAAAGGCGCGCACGTCCGCGTTCCGGGCCGCTTGCCCCCACGTGCACGGATTCAAGATCCAATTTTCGATCCATGCAAGACCCGCCGCCAGCGCATCCACGACGACAGCCCCGGTCAGCGACGAACGAAGCGCACCCGGCCACCCTGTACAAGCAGTCGATGGCCGCCACCCAGCTCGAAGACCCGGCCCTCGGCGGGGAGCGCGCGCAGCAGGCGGCCGAGCAGATCGGCACGCGGGACCACGCCGGCCTGTCCGCACAGGCGGCGCAGGGCCCGAGCGCCCAGGGCGGGGTGGAGATCGGCCAGCTCCGACACCAGCAGCCCGACATCGTCGGCCAGTGTTGGCCAGACCCGGTCCAGCTCCAGCTCCAGGAAGTCGTCTTCCTCGGCGAGCAGGGAAGCGCTGCGGGCAAGACCGCGAGTCGCGCCCTCACGAAGTGCTCCCAGGCTGCCTAGCAGTGTTCTGATCTGGCCGCGCTGGCTGGTGGGATTGCTGGGATCCTCGACCCACGCCAGGCCCTCGGTCCGAGCCCAGGCGAGCAGGGTCTCACGGCTTTCGCCCAGCAAGGGACGGCACCACGGTGGTGCGAGGGCCCGCATTCCGGCCAGGCCGCGGCTGCCCGCACCGGCCAGCAAGCGCTGAAGCACGGTCTCGGCCTGGTCGTCCTGGTGGTGAGCGGTGGCGATGCGGACCGCACCCACCTCGCGGGCCTGGGCGAGGAGCGCCGCACGCCGAGCCCGTCGTGCCCGGTCCTGCTTGGAGGGACCCGTAGCCAGGTCCAGCCTAGCGGTGTACGCCGGCAGCCCGAGGCGCTGGGCGTGGCGCATCACCTGCTGGACCTCTTCGCAGGACTCGGTGCGCAGACCGTGGTCCAGGGACATCACGACCAGGTCCGCACCATGCGCGGCCTGGGTTCTCCACAGCAGCTCCAAGAGCACCGTCGAGTCCACGCCCCCGCTCACCGCGACCAGGACCCGGTCTTCGGGGGACCAGAGCCCACCCGCACGGATCGCCTCGATGAGCCGGCGAGGCAGGGTCCGAGCCAGGCCGGCGTGGCGCGCGCTGTCCGGCCCCGGCAGGGAGGCCACGGCCAGGTCAGGTGGCACCTGGTCGTCATCGTGGGCCCGCACACGATGTTCGTGGCCACACTTGACGCAGCGATAGTGGATCACCACCTGTCCGCTCAGCAGCTCGAGCCGGGTCGGATGGAGGAGCCCACCGCAATCCGCCGCCCGGTCGCCAGGCACACGGTCGACGTGCAGGCTGCGCAGGCAAGCCGGGCAGTGGTCGCGCACGCGGGCCCCGCCACGGTCGACGGCCGCCCCACAGTGAACACAGGTAAACGCCTCATCGCGACGAATGGGGTTGCGCCGGAGCTGCGCCGCCTCGACCCGCTGGAGCACGCGGCGGACCAGCGCCTTGCCCGTCAAGTCTGGACCAGGATCGCCCCCCTGTTCCCGAGCCAGGGCCACCAGCGCCGCATACAAGAGCGGGTCCTGGTCGGCCTCGGCGCCAAGGGCCTTGACCTGGCCTCGGCTGCGGGTCCGGTCCAGGCGCGACATCAGGGCAGAGCGATCCATGACGGGGTCATATCCAGAACCACCGCCAGCGACGCATGGGCGACACCGAGGTGGATAGGATGCGCGCCACGGAGGCCCGATGCTGCTGACCCTGCTGGCAAGCCTGACCCTGCCCGCCTGGGCTGGCCTGTCCCCGGTGGACGCCCAGGCCATCCTGCTGATCGAGGCACAGCGTCTTCCTCCGATGGCTCTGGAGACCTACGTCGAGAGCCCCGACCCGCAGACACGGGCGCGGGCAGGCCGAGCGCTGGGTCGCCTGCGAGAGCCCAGCGCTGTGATCGGGCTGCAACGCCTCGCCGAGGACCCTGACCTCAATGTGCGGCGAGAAGCCGCCTTTGCCCTGGGCCAGACCCCCAACTCCCTGGCGGTGGTCGTGACCCGCTTGGCCGAAGAGACCGACCCGGACACCCGCGCCACCTTGGTCTGCGCCCTGGGGAAGCAAGGTGATGCCCAGGTGATCCCGATGCTGATGGACGCCTTGACCAGCTCGGGCAAGGGTCTACAGGGCTCGCCCGAGCCCGCCGCCGCCGCGCGGGCCCTCGGCCGACTCTCCATGCGCGACGTGGCCGAGGTGCGGACCCCCCTGGTCGCCGAGCGCCTCCTCGCGCAACTTCGCCGCATCGACCGCAACACGCGCCGCGGCGCCGCCTTTGCCCTCAGCCGCCTGTCCTTGAAGACGCTCCAAGATCCAACCCGCGACCGCCTGCTGCACGCCGCGACCAGTGACCGGGACCCTGTCGTCCGCGCCTTTCTGGTGCGGGCCGCCAGCGGGCTGGACCTGCAAGCCGCCGAGACCGAAGCACTCCTTGCCAGCGCCAGCACCGACTCCGCAGCCGGCGTCCGGATCGCCGCGGCGCGTGCTGCTGCCAAGCTCGACTTTGCGGGAGTCAGTGAGCTTCTACAAGACGATGACTCTGGCGTCAGGCAGGCCGCGATCAACGCCGTGGGCGCCATCGCCAGCCTCGACCCCAATGCGCTGCTTCAGCCCATCATCGACGCGGGCCTCAGCCTGGAAGCTGCCGAGGCCCTGCGCACCAATGGCGATCCCCGTCTGCTCGAGGCCGCCACCGCGATCCACAGCCTGGCCGCCCACGACCACCTCGAAGACCCCGAGACCTTCCTCGAGACCTTCCTCTCCACGGACCAGCCGACCCGCGTGCGCCAGGCCGCCGTCGCTGGCATCAAGGACCTCGGCCGCCTGGTCGAGCTGGCCACCCAGGACGGCGAGAACCTCGTCCGGACCGAGGCCGCCGCACAGCTCGCCGAGCTCAGCACCGACCCCCAGCAGCTCGTGCCCCTGCTGGACGCACAGGACCGCATCGTCGCCTCCATCGCCGCCGACTACCTCAGCACCCACCCGCTTCCGCACATCGAAGGCAAGCTGGTCGACCTGCTGGAAGGAGACGACCAGCCCGACCTGCTGCGCGCCGCGGCCCAGGCCCTCACCGCCCGCTACCAGGGTCACCCCGCCCCTCCCATCGCGCGCGATGCCGACCTGCGTGCCGCCCTCGACCGCCTCGCGGTCCACCCCGACGCCTCGGTCCGCGCCGCGATCGCCACCCTCGACGACGCCCTGGGGCTCGACCCCGTGTCCACCGTCCACAACCTGGTCACCGCCCCGCTGGACCAGGTCGGGCGCATCCAGGGCGCTCGGATCTTCACCAGCCGGGGCGAGGTCCGGATCGACCTGCTACCCCAACAAGCCCCCCTGACCGTATGGAACTTCGCGTCCCTGGCCGATCAGGGCTTCTACGACAACCTGGTGATCCACCGGGTCGTGCCCGACTTCGTCGTCCAGGACGGCGACCCCAGGGGCGACGGCTACGGCGGCCCAGGCTGGACCATCCCCGACGAGATCAACCCCATCCCCTACGACACTGGCGTCGTCGGCATGGCCCTCTCCGGGCCCGACACCGGCGGCAGCCAGTGGTTCGTCACCCTGTCCCCGCAGCCCCACCTCGACGGCGGCTACACCGTCTTCGGCCGCGTCAGCTACGGCATGGGCTTGCTGAAGACCCTCCAGCCCGGCGACCGGATCCGCCACATCGAGATCGAGCGGAGCAATCCATAGCCAGGGGTCAGCCCGGGCTCGGCCACCACTGTGCACCTCGGACCTCATCGATCGCCGTGCCTGAAGCTCGGGCCTCCAGGCAGCGCTGGACCGCGTCGACGATCAAGGCGGGGTCGACCCGGTCGCGGCACAGGGGGTCGCGGTCGCAGGAGCTTCGCCAGCAAGGCGCACAGCCCACATCGGCCAGCAGCTTGATGCCGCGGTCGTAGAGGTCGATCTCCTGGGGGCAGGTCAGGCCGAACCAGACGACGACGTGTTTCTGGAGCGCGATGGCCAGGTGCATGCCCAGGCTGTCCCCGCTCACGACCACGTCGCAGCGAGCCACCTCGGCCGCCCCGCGTCGTAGCCCACCGGTGGTCGGGGTTCGCTCGACCGCCGGGCCGAGGCGCGCGGCGAGGAACCGGTGGTCCTGGGTGTCTTCGGGGCCACCCAGCAGGAGCACCGGCTGGCCGAGCTTCGAAGCGAGGGCGTCGATGGCGGCGGCCTGGATGTCCTGGGAGAGGCGCTTGTAGGGGTAGAGGGGCGAGCAGCCGGTGTTGAAGCCGACCATGCGGGCCGGTCCCGGCGCCGTCTCGTCCGGGCGCAGCACCAGGCGGTAGGGGTCGCGCTGCCAGGGGAAGGCCAGGGCTTCGCACAGCAACTGCGTCTCGGCCTTGGTGTTGAGCCGGAACTTGCGGTGGTCGTCCAGGCCGAGGGCGTACAGCTCGGCGGCTTCTTCGTTGAGGGGAACGATGGCGCCGTGCGGGTCGATGCCGAAGCCGCGGCGCTGGTCGGCGGGCAGGGTCATGGCCAGGCCCCCGGCGACGGTCGACTTGTCGGCGCACAGCAGCAGGTCGAAGCGGCGCGCCCGTAGCTCGGCCAGGCTGCGGAGGTCGAGCGGGAGCACGCGGTCGATGTCGGGGTTCTCAGCCAACAGCGGCACGGCCCGAGGGTCGGTCAACCAGGTCAGGCGGACGCCGGGGAGGGCCCGCCGGATCGCCGGGACCAGGGCGGTCGTGCGCAGCACATCGCCGAGGGCGTCGAGGTTGATGAGCAGGACTTCTGTCATGACCGGATCGTGGTGGGGACAGCCCGGACAGGGACGCCCGAAGCGACAGGGCTTGTAGCCGCTGAAGTGGCGGCAGTCGGTGTGTACGGGGTCCATGAGGGGCTCCTAGCCGCGCCGGCCCGTGGTGGCGACCCGCTGGTAGACCGCCAGGCTGCCCTCCACCATGGCGTCGATGCTGAAGCGGTCCACCGCGCGGCGCCGCGCCGCGTCCACCGGTGGGTGATCGCCAGCCAGCGCCCGGCGGATCCCCTCGGCCAGGGCCGCCGGGTCATTCTTGGGCACGATGATGCCGGTGTCTCCGACTACCTCGGGCAGGCCGCCGGCGTCGCTGACGACGACCGGGACGCCAGCCAGCATCGCCTCGACCACCGCCTGGCCCATGCCCTCCTCGACCGAGGGGTGGACGAAGACCGAGGCCGCCGCCAGAAGGGCCGCGATGTCCCGGCGCTTGCCCAGGTTGCGAAGCTCGGCGTAGACCAGGGGCCCCTCACCGGCCACGCCGATGTCAACTCCCGGCAGCAGCCGCGCCACCTCGGCCAGGACGCGGTGACCCTTGTGGGCCACCCGCGCGCCGACCGCCAGCACGGTGGGACCATCGGCGGCTGGAGGCTGTACCGGCAGCGGCTCAAGGCCGTCATGAACCACGGCGCAGGACCGGCCGCCCGCCGCGGAGACGATGCGAGCGACCGCCGCCGAGACGCAGATATAGGCTTCGGGACGGCGATACTTCCAGCCTCCTGAGGGCACGAAGTCCACCCGCCGGTGGACGACCAGCGGTGTGCCGAGGACCATGCAGACGTCGTGGGCGTGGCTGGTGTGGGCCGCGAGCAGGTCCGCGCCGGCGTGCGCCAGGATGGCCGGGGTGCGCAGGGAGCGACCCGAGGGCACGGCCAGCAGGTCTACCCCTGGCAGCGCTTCGAGGGCCTGCCACAGCGGGCTGTCTTCGGGACAGGCAACCTGCGCCGGCCAGCCTCGTGCCGTCATGCCCGCCACCAGCAGCGAGAGCTGGACCTGGCCACCGCGCCACTGGGTGGCGGTGTCGACGTGGAGGACCGAGGGCACTGGGGGCACAGTGGGCACTGGGGGCACCGGGGAGGGCTCCCTAGCACAGCGCGGCCTCAGCAGCCGCGTACCGCCTCGCTTCGGACGACGTTAGGCCGCGTTCCCTCGCAGGAGCGCCCGTGACCCTCAGCATCCTCCTCCTCTCCACCGCGATGACCATCGCGATGCCGCAGGCCCTCGCCGCCGAGCCCACCCTGCCCAGCGACAGCTACACCCTCGACAACGGCCTCACCGTCATCCTGCACCAGGACCACAGCCTGCCCCAGGTCGTCGTCGACACCTGGTACGGGGTCGGCTCCAAGAACGAAGTCCCCGGCCGCACCGGCTTCGCCCACCTCTTCGAGCACCTGATGTTCATGGGCACCAGCCGGCTGCCGGGCTCCGGCTACGACAACCTGATGGAGCAGCACGGCGGCTGGAACAACGCCTGGACGAGCGAGGACGAGACGAACTTCTATGACGTCGGTCCGAGCCCGCTGGTGGACACCCTGCTGTGGATGGAGGCCGACCGGATGGAGGGTCTGGGCGCCGCCATGACCCAGGAGAAGCTGGACCTCCAGCGCGACGTGGTCCGCAACGAGCGGCGCCAGTCGGTCGAGGACACGCCCTATGGAATCGCCTGGGAGCTGCTCCCCGCCGCGATGTACCCGGTCGGTCACCCGTACGACCACAGCGTCATCGGCAGCCACGAGGACCTGGTGGCCGCCACCGTCGATGATGTCAAGACCTTCTTTTCGACCTGGTATGCACCCAACAACGCCACCCTGGTGGTCGCCGGCGACTTCGATCCCGCCAAGGTGAAGGCCAGCATCGCTTCTCTCTACGGTGGGATCTCCGCATCGGTCCTGCCGCAAGCGCCGCAGGTCGGCCCGGTCGACCTCCCCGCGCAGGCCCTGGTCGAGACCACCGACCAGGTCCAGCTCGCCGCGACCATGCTGTCCTGGCACACCGACGTGATCTACAGCGCCGAAGACGCCGCCATGGACCTGACCTCCACCATCCTGGGGGACGGCCGCAGCAGCCGCCTCTACAGTCGCCTGGTACACGACGAAGGCGCCGTGACCGAGATCCAGGCCTACCAGCAGAGCCAGATCTACGGCGGCGTCTTCCAGATCTTCGCCTTGCTCACGCCGGACAGCGAGCTGCCGACGGTCGAGGGGATGGTCCAAGAAGAGATCGACCGACTTGCGACCGAGGGTCCCACTCCCGCCGAGCTGGAGCGCGCCCTGAATCAGAACGAGTTCTCGACGATCAGGCAGCTGGAAGACCTCCAGAGCCGCGCCGTCACCCTGGCCCAGTACCAGGTCCTGGCCGGGACCCCCGACTACCTCAGCCAGGACCTGGCGCGGTATCGGGCGGTCACGCCCGCCGACATCCAGGCGGCCGCGGCCAGGCTCTCGGCGAGACGTAGACAGACCTTGCGGGTTCGACCCGAAGCCCCACCAGATGAGACACCCGACACCGACCGAGGTGAACAATGATCGCCATCTTGACGCTGCTGTTGGCCTGCGCCCCCAAGCACGCGGCCGTAGACGCACCTGTGGATACACCGACCGCAGTCTCGCTGGAGCGGCCCACGCCTCTGCCCGACCACAGCGTCAGCTTCGCACCTCCCGTGCCCACCGTGCTGGCGCTCGACCACGGCGGCAGCGTGTGGTTCGTGCCTCGGCCCGGCCTGCCGCTGGTCAGCGTGCGCCTTCTGGTCCCCGGCGGCAAGGCGGTCGACCCCCAAGACCAGCCCGGCCTGGCCTCCTTCGCCGACGCGATGCTCACCCACGGCGCGGCGGACCTGGACGCCCAAGCCTTTGCCCAGGCCACTGACCAGCTCGCCATCGACCTGGGGGCCTACACCACCGGCACCTGGACAGTCGTCAGCTTGGAGACCCAGACTGATCGCCTGGAGCCCGCTCTCGATCTGCTCTTCCAAGCCGCGCTCTCCCCTCGCTTCGATCCCGAAGAGGTCGAGCGCGTGCGCGACGTGCGCCTAGGTGATCTCGCCGTCGCCATGGACAGTCCCCAGACAGTCGCCGGCTGGGCCGCCGACCGGATGTACTACGGGGACGGCCACCCCCTCGCCCACCCGACACAGGGCACCGTGGATAGCACCGAAGCCGCGACCGCCCAGGCGCTGGAGGAGAGCTGGCGCTCCAGGCGAGACTCGGCCCCGCCGACCCTGGTGGTAGTCGGAGATGTCGATTCGGACAGCATCGTCGCCATGCTCAACCAGCGCCTCTCGGGCTGGACCCAGACCGGCACGCCGCCCGCGCCTCCTCCCCCACCTGCGGGTGTCACAGACGGTCCCGCCATCTACCTGGTCGACAACCCCGGTGCCGCGCAGACCACCATCGAGGTCGTGATGCCCGGGCCAGCCATGTCCGACCCGACCGTCGACGCCGCGCGCCTGGGTGCTGTCGTGCTGGGCGGCACCTTCACCAGTCGCCTCAACCGGCTGCTGCGCGAGGAGAAGGGCTACACCTACGGCGCCTTCGCCCGGCTCTACCCCGCCACCACCCACGGGACCGTCGTCGCCAGCACGGCCGTGCAGCGCGACGTGACCGGGCCCGCGCTCAAGGACCTGCTCAGCGAGATCGACCGCCTGGGCCAGGGCCTGACCAACGACGAGCTGGTCAAGGCGCGCGGCTCGCTCCAGACCGACCTGGTCGACAGCGCCACCCGCCGCTCCAGCCTGGCCAACTCCTACGCCGCGCTGATCCGTTCGGGCCGGCCACCCGACGCCTTCACGAAGCAGGTACAGGCCGCGGCGACCGTGACCCCCGACGCCGCAGTGAGCGCCCTGGCGAACACCACGACCCAGCACGCCGCCGTCATCGTGGTCGGCGACCTGGATCACATCCAGGATGCCGTGGGGTCAGGATCTAAGATATAATAGTTCCCCTCCTCCCTCCCTGGCGTGCATCATGGCCCGGTCTCCACGCATCGACTTCCCTGGCGCTCGTCACCACATCATGAACCGCGGCGCACGCAATGCCGCCATCCTCGAAAGTGATGCAGCAAAGCAGACCTTCCTCAAGGTACTGGCCGAGCTGCCGGCGCGCTTCTCGGTGCGGGTGCACGCCTACGTCCTCATGCCCAACCACTACCACCTGATGGTCAGCTCGCCACTGGGCAACCTCAGCCGAGCGATGCGCCACCTGGGTGCGGGCTTCACCCAGCGGCTCAACGCCGATCAGGCGTGGGACGGCCCGGTCTTCCGCGGGCGCTACAAGAACCAGGTGGTGGGAGACAACCGCTACTGGATGCACCTGCTCGCCTACCTGCACCTCAACCCGGTGCCGTCGCTGGTGGCACGCCCCGAGGACTGGCCCTGGTCCAGCCACCGCGCCTACATCGGCGCCGAGGACACGCCGGCCTGGCTCAGCACCCAGGAGCTGATCGAGGCATTCGGATCGAGGCGGGCGCTGCTGGACTACGTCGTCGAGACCTTGGAGGGTCGCGGCACGGCCCCTGAAGGCTGGGACCCGCTGGCGCTCTGGAAGCTGCCAGTCAGCGACGTCGTGACCTCTGCATCCCCGATCCCCGAACGAAGCTGGCGCGCCGCCCAGCAGGCCATCGCCGAGGTGGTCGGGGTCACCGGCCAGACCAAGGACGAGCTGCTGACTTCCCGCCGCGGCCGCCGAGACAACCGTGCCCGCTGGCTCACCGCGTGGTGGCTCGAACGTCGTTCGGGCCTGACCCAGCGCGAGATCGGTCGCCACATGGACTGCGGGGCCGCCAGCATCGGCAACATCTTCCTGCGGCTGCGCCGACAGGCCCAGGCTGGCACGCTCGATCCAGAGCTGGCGGCCTGGATGCAGGCGCTCGACGAGCTCGCCCGGCGGGGGGGCTGAGGCGGCGCGGCGGGGTCGGTGGGCTTCGGGATATGTTATATTAGGGGTCTCCATCTAAGCGGACTAATGTTGTAGACTGCCACCATGGACTACCCTCGCCCCGGCAAGCACTACCCGAGGTCGGTCGGCGAGTTCCAAGCGTGGTTCCGAACCGATACCGACTGCTTGGACTACCTGGAATGGCTGCGCTGGCCGGCCGGCTTCCTGTGCCCCGCATGCGGCCACGCCGAGGGCTGGAGGCTGGGCGACGGTCGGTTCAAGTGCGCTGAGTGCGGCGGCCGCACTTCTGTGACTGCTGGTACGATCTTTGATCGGACCCGCACGCCGCTCACGGTCTGGTTCAACGCCTGCTGGCTCTTCGCCAGCGGAAAGGACGGCATCTCGGCGCTCAGCTTGAAGCGGACGCTGGAGATCGGCTCCTACCAGACGGCTTGGATGATGCTGCACCGGTTGAGGTCGGTGCTGGTGCGCCCGGGGCGTGAACGGCTCGCTGGAACCGTGGAGGTCGATGAGACCTACATCGGTGGAAAGGAGCCTGGTCTGAGCGGCGGCCGGGCCAAGGGCAAGAAGGTCCTGACCGGTATCGCGGTAGAGATCCTCGAGCCCAAAGGCTGGGGACGCTGCCGAATTGCGCCGCTGGCGGATGCGTCAGCGGCCTCGCTCCATCCCTTCATCACGGAGAACATCGAGCCTGGCACCACCGTCGTTACCGACGGCTGGCAAGGATACCGGGGGCTGGAGAAGCTCGGCTACAAACATGAACCGCGCAGTCAACGTGCCGCCCGAGCTCGCGGAGAGGATCCCACGCAAACTGCTGCCCGCGGTGCACCGAGTCGCCTCCCTGGCCAAGCGATGGTTACTGGGTACGCACCAGGGTTCAATCGATGACGCGCACCTGCCCAGCTACCTGAATGAGTTCGTGTTCCGCTTCAACCGACGCCACTCACGGAGTCGGGGGATGGTGTTCTACCGGGTACTCGAACTCGCTGTCGGCCACGATCCTGTGCGCTACAAGGACATCGTCGCTGGTGAACGCCCGCGAAAGATCCCACCCACCCCGCCGGGAACGCGCGGAACGCCTCCCAGTCTCGATCGGCCGCCGGCGAACCGCCCGTGGCGAAGGGGGTCCGGTTAGATGGAGACCCCTATGTTATATATTAGCTCCTGACCCCTCTCGCGGCACTAGCACCGCCCGACCAGCTCCACGTAGGCGCGGCCGGTGGCATCACCGGTCACGCTGCACTCGCCCTCCCAGTAGGTCTGGTAGTCGTTGGCCAGCTCCTGGTCGTCCATCGCGGCGTCGACCTGGAACTGTTCATCTCCGACCTGGACCGTCCAGCCCGTCGGGTAGGTGCAGCCGGTGGTCGGGCTGGTCCAGCTCGTCCGCTCCTCGACCGAGACCTGGTCGGCCTCCAGCCAGGTCGGCTGGCAGCCGCTGTCCAGCACCGTCGCGCCGACCAGTTCGGTCGATCCCTTCACCATGAAGATCATGATCTCCCGGTCGTCGTCGAGCTGGATCCCGAACCAGTCCCAGCCCGCGCTGCTGGCAGCTTGCAGGTCTCCCCACTGGTGGTCGAACCACCCGCTGCCGGTCACCGTCCGGTCTTCACCGTCCACGGTCACGGTCCCTGTCACATCCATCCGAGGCCGACTGTAGTACCAGGTGTAGCCGCCCGCATCGTACTCGGTGTAGCCGTCTTGGTGGTGCAGGACCGGGACCTTGGCGTCCTCCAGGCTCAGCTCGAAGGCGCCCAACTCCGCCCCCGTGGCGTCGGGGATCGATCCCGTCAGCGCGTCGTGGCCGTCCCCTCCCAGCGCGTGGTTCCCCTCGGCCGTCATGTCGAAGCCATCGCTGACCGCGGTCGGCACCTCACCGTGTACATAGGCGATGTCATACAGGAAGCGGTCGGCGTCCAGCTCGGTCAGGGCAGTGTGGGCGCTGGTAGCCAGGTAGCCGCTGATCTGAAACACGAAGAAAGCCTGCTCGAAGCCATAGAGGCGGCCTTGGTCGTCCTGAAGGTGACCGGTCCAGTACCACCACTCCAGGGCTTCGGCGTGCTGGGCGTCGTCGGCCGGCAATGCGACCTGGCCGGTGGGGTTCTGGCCGCAGGCGTCGGGGAGGGTCGAGGTTGAGCTTGTACCAGTCGCGGTGTCATCGTTGGTCCCGCCGGTGCAGGCGAGCGAGAGGAGAGCCGGAAGCAGCGGGAGGCGCATGAGTGAGAAGCTCGGGTTGCGGGGAGCCTCGCGCCTATCTCGCCAGCGAGGGATGCGTCTGGCTTGACAGAAATCCGAGGGCGGTTAATAACTGTCTACTCAGTCAATAACTAAGGAGCCCCGATGGGCAGACCCCCCAAGATCACTGACGAGCAGATCCTGCAAGGCGCTCGGTCCGTGTTCCTGGCTCGGGGACCAGCGGTCGCCACGGCCGAGATCGCCGACAGCCTGGGCGTCTCCCAGGCGACCCTGTTCAACCGCTTCGGGTCCAAGCGGGCCCTGCTGATCGAGGCCCTCCGTCCGCGCGAGAATGACACCTTGCTAGCGATGCTAGACCGTGACCCGGACGACCGGCCCGTGCCAATACAGCTCGAAGAGATCGGCCTCGCCATCGCCGCCCAGTGTGCTCGAGTCGACCCGGCCGTCACGATGCTCCGAGCGGCCGGCGTGCCGCGAAGCGACCTCTTCCCACCCGGCACAAGCTCGCCCTTGAACGTCGTTCGACACGGCCTCCAGGGCTGGCTGGAGCGGGCCCGAGACGCCGGGCTGATCGCCGTCAAGGACCCCGCCACCACCGCCGCGATCTTCCTCGGCGCCTTGCACCACCGCCCCTTCGACGCGCACAAGCCGGCCGAGGCCAAGGGCGAAGTGGCCGCCATCGTCCAGGCGCTCTGGCTGGGCCTCTGCCCCCGCTCGGTGGCGAAGTGAACGACGCTAGATCCGCCAAGCCCGCAAAGCCAAGGCGGGCACGCCTGACCCAGGGACCAGTCGGCGGACACCTCTGGCGCCTGGGCGGACCCATGGCCCTGGGGATCCTGGCCATCATCTTCTTCAACCTGGTCGACACCTGGTTCGTCAGCATGCTGGGGACCACCCAGCTCGCCGCCATGAGCCTGACCTTCCCGGTGGTCGCCATCATCGGCAGCATCGGGATGGGGCTGGGCATCGGCGCCACCTCGGTCATCTCCCGGACCATCGGTGGTGGGCGACACGACCAGGTCCAGCGCCTGACAACCGACGCGCTCATCCTGGCGGCCCTGGTGGTGCTGGTCATCAGCGTGACCGGCTACCTGTCCATCGACCCGCTGTTCACGCTCCTGGGTGCTGACGCCTCGACCCTGCCCCTGGTGCGGCAGTACATGGAGATCTGGTTCTTGGGTGCGGCGGTCCTGGTCATTCCCATGCTGGGCATGTCCGCCATCCGGGCGACGGGCGACACCCGCACCCCGGCCATGGTGATGGCCTTCGCCGGGCTGACCAACGGGCTGCTGGACCCACTGTTCATCTTCGGGCTGGGGCCCTTCCCCGCCATGGGCATGCGCGGCGCGGCGCTGGCCACCGTGATCAGTCGAGCCACCACCCTGGTCGTGGCCCTCTGGGTGCTCGGCAAGCGCGAGCACCTGCTGACCGCCCGCTGGGACGGCTGGCGGGCCACCTGGGCTTCGTGGGGCCGCGTCCTGGCCGTGGGCGCTCCCG
>AMFO01000063.1_pt1 | contig 33866 bp, 38 predicted proteins | sample 552608 | NCBI WGS metagenome assembly AMFO01 (sample SAMN01893955, study PRJNA167987) | microbial mat metagenome | biome: hydrothermal vent | place: USA: Loihi, Hawai'I | collected 2003-05-01
ACCCTACTCAGAAACCGGAGGAATTACTGAGGAGGGTCATAGAATCAGTGACAGACGAGGGCGATATTGTCCTTGATGCCTTTGCCGGTTCTGGTACCACGCTGGCCGTAGCCGAGAAACTGGGGCGGCGTTGGATCGGTATTGACAGCAGTAAACTGGCGATTTATACCATCCAAAAGCGAATGCTCACCCTGCTAGAAGAGATTGGCAACAAGGGCAAGCCCTTACAACCCAAACCCTTTACCTTATACAATGCCGGGCTGTACGACTTTTCTAGACTGAAGCGCCTTCCCTGGGAGGATTGGCGCTTCTTTGCCCTGCGCCTTTTCCAGTGCCGCGATGAACCACACACCGTTGGTGGCGTCCAACTGGACGGCTATCGCGGGGCCGATGATGTGTTGGTTTTCAACCATTTGCTGGACGGCGGGGTTGTGCTGGATTACGGTTTCATTGATGACTTGCACAACCAAATCGGGGGCAAGGTTGGCTCTCGATTCTTCATTATCGCCCCGGCCGCCAGTGTTACCTTTCTGGAAGATTACATTGATAAGGGAAATACCCGCTACTATATCCTGCGCATCCCTTATTCCATCATCAACGAACTCCATACCCGCGACTTTGAGGCCATTACCCAACCGGTGGATGAAAGCCAAGTGAATGAAACCGTAGAAGCAGTCGGCTTTGACTTCATCCGGCTGCCGGAGGTGGAGTGTGAATACCTGATCAAGCCGCGAGAGGGGGAGATACTTAACGAAGCGGTCATTCGCATTAAGACTTTCAAGAGTAAAGCGATGGTTAAGGGGGCCACGCAAAAGGGCAATCGGGAGACCCTCTCAATGGTGATGGTAGACTACGACTATGATGGCAAGGTCTTTGCCCTGGACGCCGTGTTTTACGCCAGTGAGATCGAGAAAAACGGTTGGGAGGTGCATTTACCCCTGGAATCCCTGGGACAACAAGTGATGATTATTTATATGGACATCTACGGCAACGAGTATCGAGAAATCAAGACAATGGCCGACTTCCGCTCGGTTGAAACAAGTGACCAGGAGGTTGCTGATGCCTGAACGGCGCATCTTCCGCAATCAAGATCTGGTGTTGCGGGTGAACCCTAGTGTGGATCCGAGTAGGTTTGACATCTCGCGCTATGAACCTTTCCTGGATGCTCTCTGTGGCACCCGTAAGTATCAGAAAGAGGCGATTCGCACCACACTACGCTATTTGTTAGGCGGACGTTACCGAAACCTGCGCGAGTTGGCTGAGGAAAACTATAACTCCAACCCGGTGCTGCAAGAGCGCTATGGCTCATTCGCGGAAATGGAACGCCATTTGCAACTTCCTGATCAACTTTCTTGTTCTATTGATTTAGCGACTGCTACAGGCAAAAGTTACGTGATGTATGGCATCGCTCGCATCATGCTGGCCGAAGGCGCGGTGGATCGAGTGCTGGTGTTATGCCCATCTCGGACCATTGAAGATGGTTTGATGAAGAAATTTCGTGCTCTCTCTGCCGATGCCACTCTCAGAGACCTGCTTCCGGAAGACGCTCGCGTGCGCAATCCCCACATCATCAACGGTACCGAATCCATCGTGGATGGCACAATCTGTATTGAAAACTTTCACGCTACTTTGCAGCACGTCAAGTCCTCTATTCGTGACAGTTTGGCCGGCAAGGGGGAGCGCACGTTGGTTTTGAACGATGAAGTTCACCATGTTTATAACAAACCGATGGGGCGGGACGCTACGAGTCGTAGCCTCAAGAAATGGAAGGAATTTCTGCTTGATCCCACCTTTGGTTTTCGATACGTGGTCGGATTCTCAGGCACGTGTTACATAGGCAATGAATACTTCGCTGATGTAATCTACCGCTACTCGTTGCGAGAGGCGATTGAACAGGGCTTTGTCAAGTCCATTGAATATGTAGCCGAGGATACCTCTCAATCTCAGTACGAAAAGTTCCAAAAGATTTATGACAATCACTCAGAAAACAAAACAGCCCGTTTTCGCAAAGTCAAACCATTGACCATTCTGGTAACACGGGACATTGCTGCTTGTAAACGGCTGACGGAGGACCTGGTGGATTTTCTAGCCGAGCAAGAAGGTATCCCACGAGAGGACGCCGAGAAAAAAGTGCTTATCGTCACTTCGGCTCGGGAGCACCAGGCCAATGTGCGAGCCCTGGCCGACGTAGATCGACCCGACAATCCGGTAGAGTGGATCACCTCGGTCAGTATGCTTACCGAAGGCTGGGACGTGAAGAACGTGTTTCAAATCGTGCCTCATGAAGAGCGCGCTTTCAACAGCAAGTTGCTCATTGCCCAGGTTTTGGGACGCGGTTTACGAATTCCTGATGCCTATAGAGGCGAACATCCTGTAGTCACCGTGTTCAACCACGATGCCTGGTCAAGCCGCATCCGTCACTTGGTGGACGAAGTGATGGAGGTAGAGAAACGGCTCTACTCCTGCCCGGTTAAGAAGGAACCAGACTACAATTTCACACTTCACCATCTCGATTACAGCAAAACACAGATAGTTGAAGAATTTGGACAACGGGAGGAATACAAGTTTGATAAAGGTTTCGTCACCTTGATCTCTCAAGTCCCGGCGTTAGAGCGTGAAACAACCTATGAGCGCGCAGTCAGAGGTGAGCGTCGTACAAAAAAGACGCTTGTTCGCTACAGAATGTATACTGTAGATGAAGTGGCGGAAGCCATCCATTACCGCCTTGCTTCGATTGACTTGGAGACTGAGGGGGCGACAAACTACGCAGAACGTTACAACCTTGATTGGCTGAAGGCATTGATACGAGAGTCCTTAAGACGTGTAGGAGAGACTGAAGATCGAGTAAGCGAGGAAAACCGGCAGCGCTTGCTTGCCGCTTTTGGCACGATTCATCGAGGCGCAGCCAAACGTGTTCGCTACCAGATGACACCTAAAGCAGTAAAACGCCTATCTACAGCCGATAGACCTAAAGATAGCGTGGGCTTGGCCGCGCTACGTCGAGGGGATGTCACCGTATTTGCTGATGAGCGCTCTTTCCAACTCAGCGATGAGGACACATTGTCTCTATTAGCCGAAGTGCGAGATGACGAGACACTGCCACGGGCAGCCTGGCAGTACGTGGACAATGCCTACCTGTTCAAAACCCCTCTGAACATCGTGCTGGCCAATCACAAACCTGAGCGCGATTTCGTCAGACAGTTGATCAAGCCAGAGAACGCCCAGGCCATAGATGCGTGGATCAAATCCACAGACCGGGATTTTTATCCTATCGAGTATGCCTGGCGCAAGGGAGAGCACCCCAAACGCGGCTTTTTCAACCCAGACTTTTTTATTAAAAAAGGTAATCATATCTTGGTTGTCGAGATTAAAGCGGATGAGGAGATAGCCGACCCTTCCCCCGAGAACAAGGGTAAGTACAAGTATGCCCGGCAGCACTTTGAGGTTCTCAATCAGCAACAGAATGAAGATATTTACTTCTTCCATTTCCTGACGCCGCGTGATTATGACAAATTCTTTAAATTTCTTCGTGAGGGTAAATATGATTCGTTTGTGTCTGCTTTAGATGTAGCACTGGGAGAAAACGGTGAACAGTAAAAATTCCCAAGGGACAGACCCATCCCGGCGAGATTATTAACAAATGGCGGGCAGCAATAAACGCTTGTGGATGCAAACAAACACACTATTTATAGACCCCATGCCTGCTACTCTGGCTCTACACCAAGTGCTTCGCATTTTTCAAGAAAATCCCAGAAGTAACTACCTACCACCAGCCCAAACTGAGGTAAACTAAAGCCCTATGGGACGCAAGAAGAAAGATAGCGCTCTCCTTGAGCGGATAGCCGCGTTAGAAGCTGAACTCCTCCAGCTGCGAAAAGAAGTCGCCCGACTGGAAGAAGAAAAAGCGCGCCTGGAAACGGAGAACGCCAAACTGCGCCGCAGGCTGGCCAAGGATAGCCACAACAGCCACAAACCGCCCAGCAGCGACGGCTACCGCAAGAAGCCCCGCCGTACTTCGGCCATGCCCAAAGGCCCCAAGCGTAAACTTGGGGGACAAGCAGGGCACAAAGGGCGCACTCTGCGCCAAGTGAGCCAACCGGACAAAGTTCAGGTGCATCTTCCCCACCACTGCGCCGTTTGTGGGCGAGAAATTCAGCAGGATAAAGCCTATCGGGTGGTGGGGAAGCGTCAGGTCTTTGACCTGCCGGAGCCCAAGTTGGAAGTCACCGAACATCAATTAGGCGAAATCACCTGCTGCGGTGTGCCTCAGCGAGGAACTTACCCGGAAACGGTCAAAGCCGGCGTGCAATACGGCCCCGGGGTGCGGGCTTTAGTCACCCAGTTGGCGGTGGCCCATAACATGCCCCTGGGACAAATCAGCCAACTGTTCACCGACCTCTACGGCTATGAACTCAACGAACGCACGGTAGAAAATGCGCTGGAAACCGGCTACAAGTTGGCCGAGCCAGTGGAAAAGGAAATCAAAACCGTGCTGGAAAATAGCAGAGTCGGTCATTTTGACGAAACGGGAATCCGGGTAAAGGGTCGCTTGCACTGGTTGCATGTCGTAAGCAACGCCCAATACACCTACCTGTTCACCCATGAAAAGCGTGGGCGGGAAGCGCTGAAGAGCGAGGCTTCGCTATTACCCAACTTCCACGGGTGGGCCATCCACGACCGATGGAGAAGTTACTTTACTTTTGAGGAAGCCAAACACGGTCTATGTAACGCCCACATCTTGCGGGACTTACAAGGGGTGATTGAGGAAGACCGGCAGTGGGCCTCGGCAATGCGGGAATTTCTGTTAGAACTTCACCCGTGCGGCGAAGTGTTGGAAGGAGAAGCCGCAGAAGAAGCCCGACAGCGTTACCGGGCGATCCTCAGCCAGGCAGAAGCGGAAGAGCCACCGCCGAAGCAACGGAAGGGAAAGCGCGGGCGGGCCAAAAACAGCCCAGGGCGCAACCTCATGCGGAGCCTGCAAAAATACGAAGACAGCGTACTGGCCTTTGCCTTCGTAGCCGAGGTGCCGTTCACCAACAACCAGGCTGAACGAGACCTGCGGGCGGTGAAGGTCAAACAAAAAGTCAGCGGCAGTTTCCGTACCGAACATGGTGCGGCACGCTATGCCCGCCTGCAAGGCATCATCTCTACCTGCCGCAAGCAAGAACGGCCTGTTGTCTTTCATACCCTGCGAGCCCTATTTGCCCACCAGCCCGTCAGCCTTGTTGCCGGGAACGGGTAGGTAGTTACACCATGGCTATACAATCGGTCCCAAAACAGTGTCGCATAATTCCGAACTCAATGTATAATCATATTGGGAGTGAAAAAGCCTGTGGGTTGCCATTGAGGAAAGGACTCAGCAAAACTTTTGAGGTTGCAGTAGCCTCTTCGCTTCTCTTGTCGGGGGCTATTTGCATCCACGAGCCCACCTACCAGGGGAACAATCTGCGTCTTGACCACCCGCATCCTTCCAGCAAGAAATCGAACTCCTCAGTTGCAAAGATTTTCATATGCGCGTTGATTTGTGGTTACACCCTGTAGACGAAGAAGTCTCCCTTCCCGTGCATTACAACCAGCTTTTACAAGGCTTGATCTACCGCCATATGGAAGAGGCACTGGCTCAGCAAGTTCACCAAGAGGGTTGGGCGGACGGGCGACGACACTTGCGGCTGTTCACCTTCTCCCGCCTGCGGGGGCGCTTTCGGCGTGAAGGGGGACGGCTGGTTTTCAGTGGCCCGCTGCGTCTCTCCATTGCCTCGCCGGTCAACGCGCTGCTGGAATCCCTGGCACTGCGGCTGATGAAGGAGCACGTGGTGCGCCTGGGCGAGGCGCGGCTGGAACTGACCTCGGTGGAGGTGGCCTTGCCGCCCGCCTATCGCCGCCCTGTGCTGCTCAAAGCCCTCTCGCCCATCACGGTGCGGAGCACCCTGACTACGCCCGACGGGCGCAAGAAGAGTTACTACTACGCGCCTCAGGAGCCGGAGTTCGGCCCCCGGGTGTTGCAAAACCTGCGGCGCAAAATCCGCGCCTGGACGGGGGAAGACGTCCCGCCGGACGGCGCGACTTTTCGGCCTGTGCGGGTGAGCAACCGCAACCTGGTGGTGGCCCGCTACAAGGGCACGGTCATCAAGGGCTGGACCGGCATCTACGCACTGGACGCGCCCGAGCCTTACTTCCGCATGGCCCTGGACGCGGGCCTGGGCGAAAAGAACAGCCAGGGCTTCGGCTTCGTGGAGGTATGGGAGCCGCGGCGGAGAATATCTCACGGAGGCATGGAGGACGGGGGGAATTGAGTCTCTGTGCACCCTGTGTCTCTGTGTGAGCTTTATCAGGAGGTGACGATGCTCCATGCTTTGCGTACCTTAGGTGACATCTTGGGCGGCCCGCGGGTGCACGACCCCATCACCGCGGATCGGGTGGTCGCCCTGGAGTTTGATGCGGCGGGGCGGTATTTGGGTGTCTCTTCGCATCCTTTCAGCACGCGAGACGTCCCGCGCTACTTGTACAAGAAGGCCAAAGGGAGCAACCCGCCTACCCTCACGCCCACCCTGATCCTCAATCGCTCTTCCATTCAGAAGAGCCTGAAGAACGCGCGCAACGCGTACCGCAAGTTGCGCGACCTGGACGCCTCGCTGCCCGATTTGGAGTTGGCGAACGAAGTGTTGTGGCCCGTGATGGCCGACCACATTGCCCAGGCCCTTGAAGGCGCCCGCAAGCGGGAGCGCGTGCTCCTCACCGCGCGCATTGATGGGCGATGGATGGGCGAGCGGGCGGATTTCCGCCAAGCCCTGCTCTCCAAGTTCCGCGAAGAGGGACGGGAGAGCGCGGTGGTGGGCACCTGCGCGGTCTGCGGCAAGGAAAAAGAGGTCAGCGGCGACATTTCGCCCTTCAAGTTCTACACCATCGACAAGCCCGGCTATGTGGTGGGTGGCTTCGACAAGGCCCTGGCTTACAAAGCCTTCCCCCTCTGCTACGACTGCCGCGACCTCATCCAGCGGGGCCGTCAGCATGTGGAGGAGAACCTGACCTTCGCCTTTGCCCCGCGCATCCGTTATCTCCTCATCCCGGACTTCATCTTCGGCGCGGAAGCCGTGCGTCGGGATGTGCTGGAAATTCTCACCGAGGAGAGGGAGCAGCGCCAAGGGCGTTTGCACACCTTGAGCCGCAAAGAACTCAAACGCATCACTTCGGACGAAGGGGATATCCTGGACCTTCTCAGTGAAGAACGGGATGTGATGACCTTCCATTTTCTATTTATGGCACCCAAACAGGGTGCAAGTAGTCAAGAACGGATTGAGTTGTATATCCAAGACGTCTACCCCTCTCGCCTACGGGCGCTGTTCCGAGCCAAAGGCACGGTGGATCGGACGTTGCGCATCCCACGGGAGGACGGCACCTGGCGTGACTACGATTTCACCTACGCCACCCTGTACCGCTTCTTCTCCAAAGCCGACCCCCAAAAGCGCAACCCCGACCTGTTGCGCCACTTTTACGATTTAGTGGATCGCACCTTCCGCGCCGCGCCTGTGTCCGCCAACTACCTCATCCCCTTCCTGATGGCCCAAATCCGCCATGATGTGGTCACACCCGACCGCCGCGACCAGGGCCTTTACCGCTTCACCATTCTGGATGCCCTGGCCTCGCTGATGTTCATCTTGTTCACCACACGAAAGGAGGAGCCTATGTCGGCCCAAACGCCACCAACGCTGAAAGCCTATCTGGACAGCCTGCCCGCCCTGGAGGACGACCTGAAGAAGGGGCTATTCCTGCTGGGTGCCCTCACCGAGCGCCTGCTGCGGGTGCAAGGGCAGGAGCGGGGCAACGCGCCTTTCTGGAAGTCCCTCAAAAGCCTGAAGATGAACGCCACGGACTTCCAGGGACTGTTGCCCAAGGTGCGTAACAAACTTCAGGAGTACGACCGTTTTGGGCGGGGTGAAGCCACCTTGTTCCAACTGGCTTCGTCATACTTCGCGCAGACGAAGATGCCCTGGAAAATGAGCGTGGACGAACTCAATTTCTACTTCGCCCTGGGGATGGGACTGTTCCCCCAGGTCGCGCCGTACATTTATCCCCCACAAGATGAGTCCCAACAAAAGGAGGTTGAAGCATGAGCACCTTGACCAATCGCCACGAAATTTTGTTCCTGTACGATGTGTCGTGGGCCAACCCCAACGGCGACCCTATGGACGAGAACAAACCCCGCATTGACGAAGAAACGGGCATCAACATCGTCACCGATGTGCGCCTCAAGCGCACCGTGCGGGATACCCTGATGGAGTTGGGCTACGAGGTCTTCTTGCGGGAAGAGCGCACCGAGGACGGCAACCGCAAGACCAAAGAAGACATCATGGCCTATTACGACAATGACCCCAAGAAGGTGCTGGAGCAATGCGTGGACATTCGCCTGTTCGGCGGCACTTTCGCCATCAAGGGCGATGACCAAAACGCGTTCTCCCTGACCGGGCCGGTGCAGTTCAAATTCGGCCATTCCCTGCACCGGGTGAAGGTGGAACTCATCAAGGGCACCAGCATCATGCCCTCGGCTGCGGATAAACGCCAGGGCACCTTTACCGAGGTCTATGTGGTGCCCTACTCCCTCATTGCCTTCTACGGTGTGGCCAACGAAAAGGCCGCCGCGGAGACGCACCTCACCGCGGAGGATCTGGACGCCATGCTGAAAGCCCTATGGGTGGGGCACAAGGCCGGCACCGATGTCATCACCCGCTCCAAGTTCGGCCATGAGCCGCGCCTGCTGGTGGATATCATCTACAAGCCCGGCACCCTGACCCACATGGGCGAACTAGACAAACTGGTGGCCTTCCGCAGCGAAAAGAACGACGAAGCCATCCGCGACATCAGCGAGGGCGTGCTGGACTTGAGCGGGCTGGCCGAAAAAGTGGCCGCGTACAAGGACAAGATTGAGAAAGTGCGGGTGCGGGTGGGCGACCGGGTGCGCGTAGAGCCGGAGGTGGAAGCCGTGTTCGCAGGGCTTCCGGTCGAAGCCTTCCCCTGGAGTGACGAAACATGAAAGTGGTGGCCTTTGACCTCTGGGGCGACTACGGCCACTTTCGCCGCTTCTTCACCACCTCTTCGCCGCTGACCTACTCCTTCCCGCCGCCCACCGCGGTGCGGGGCATCGTGGGCGCGATTTTGGGCTTTGGGAAGGAGGAATACCTGCGGGCCACCGCGGACCTGGCTGTGGGTGTGCGCATCCTGGCCCCAGTCCGACGGGTGCGTTGGGGTATCAATCTTATCAAAACCAAGTCTAAATCCGGCGGAGGTAAGTTTGATCCTTCTTTAAACCGGTGGCGTAAAGAAAACAAACAACCTCACACTTTAATCAAGGTGGAATACCTGCGCGACGCCCGGTTCCGCCTTTACCTCGGCGGTGAGACCGCGCTTCTGGACGACCTGGAAGCCCTGTTGCGGGAGCACCGCACCCACTACACCGTTTCCCTGGGTCTCTCGGAACTGCTGGCCGACTTCGCCTATGTGGGCACCTTCACGGCCCGACGCCTTCCGCCGGGAACCTACGACCTGGTCACGGTCTTCCCCGCGGATGCCCTGGATCCTGAACGCGGCCTGCAAGACGCCCTGCGCCCCGGCATCAAACTCGCCAAAGAGCGGATGGCCATCTACCTGGCCCCGGACCGCACGCCCGTGCTCTACCAGGATGTGGTGCTGGACATGGGCGGCCGGCCGGTGCGGGTCACGGTGAAAGAACCGGTGTACCAACTGGACAACGGAGAGGTGGTGTACCTATGGCTTCCGGCCTCTACTCGCATCCCGGCATCCCGTTAGAAGTCCACAGCAACCGGGTGCTGGCTCTGGCCCGCGCCTTGCTGGACGAGACCGCGCCGGCGTGGTGGCAGGACGCGCGCCGGCGCGGTCTGTTGGAAATGGCCGTCGCCTTGCACGACTTCGGCAAGGCCACGCCCTTCTTCCAAGACGCCCTGCGAGGGGAGCGGCGCAAGGACGCCTTCACCCGCCACGCGCGGCTTTCGGCCCTGTTCTTCCTGCACCGGGCCACCGCATGGTTGGGCGACGAAGCCGAGGCCCTTTGGCTGCCGCTCCTCTTCGCCTACCTGGCCGTGTTGCGCCACCACACGAGCCTGAAGAGCGTGGCCGACGAACTGCACCCGCCCGATGAAGCCGAGCAGGAGGTGCTGGAAACCCAAATCCAGGCCATCCCTGCGGACAAGGCCAACGCCTACCTGGCCGCGCTGGATCTGCCCGAGGACATCCGGCCCGTGCTGACCTTTTCCTCGGATGAGTTCCGCTCCTGGCTCCGGAATGAGGCCCCGGCCCTCTTCCGCGCCTGGCGACGGCGGTGGCGGCGCTGGAAGCGGGAGGCTCAGGACGAGGAGGCGTATTGGGCCTTCCTGACGGGTTTCTCCGCGCTGCTGGACGCGGACAAGTTGGAAGCCGGAGCCAAAGGCCACCTGCCTCCACGGGCGGAGGTGCCCCCGAACGCGGTGGCCCGCTATAAAGCGCGGGTCTTCGGCCCGCCCTCGGTAGAGGGCCTGAACGCCATGCGGGAGCAGGCGTACCGGGAAGTGCTCGCCGCGCCCCTTTCCCCGGACGAGCACCTGTATACCCTGACCCTGCCCACGGGCATGGGCAAGACGCTGACCGGCATGGCCGCGGCCTTGAAACTGCGCGAGTTGGTGCGCGAGAAGACGGGGCATGCGCCCCGCATCATCTACGCGCTACCTTTCCTCTCCATTATTGACCAGAACGCGGACATCTTAGAGCAGATGCTGGCCGTGGCCCTGGGCCTGGCCGAGGGAAAGTCGCCGTCCGCGGCTTCCCCGGACCCCTGTGCCCCCGACGCCCGCCGGGCCAGTCCGGTGGAAAGCCGCCTGCTCATCAAGCACCACCACCTGGCCGATGTACAGTACCGGGAACGGGTGCAGGACGAGGTACGTGAACTGGACTACGCGGCCTCGCGGCTTCTCACCGAGGGCTGGCACGCGGAAATCGTAATCACGACCTTCGTCCAACTCTTCAACACCTTGCTGACCTGGCGCAACGGCCCGGCGCGGCGGGTGAACAAACTGTACCGCGCCATCCTGCTCCTGGACGAGGTGCAGGCCCTGCCTGCGGTGTACTGGCCCTTGGTGCGCCACCTGCTGACCGAGGCCGCGGAGCGCCTGGGCGCGTATGTCATCCTGATGACCGCGACCCAACCCTACCTGCTGGAAAACGCCCGCGAACTGGTGCCCAATCCCCGCGACTACTTCAAGGCCTTGGATCGGCTGGATGTACACATCCACCTGGAGAACCAGACTTTGGAAGCCTTTGTGGCCGACTTCAGGCCAGAGCGCGGGAAGTCCTACCTCTTCATGGTCAACACCATCGCCGCGGCCCAGGAACTGCACCGCCTGCTGGAAGAGTCCCTGGAGGAGGAGGTGGCCTTTCTTTCCACCGGCGTGACGCCCAAGGAACGGCTGGCACGCATCCGCGCCCTGAAGGCCGGGCGCTACTGCTTCGCGGTGTCCACCCAACTCCTGGAAGCCGGGGTGGATGTGGACTTTGATGTCATCTACCGCGATCTGGCCCCGCTGGATTCGTTGGTGCAAGCCGCGGGGCGCTGTAACCGCAACCTGCGCGCGGGCCGCCGGGGGCAGTTCCACATCATGCACTGGATAGACGAGAAGGGGCGCTCTTATGCCCATTGGATTTACGACCCCGTACTGTTGGCCCGCACACAAACCCACCTGGAAGGCCACACCCACCTGCGGGAGCCGGCGTTTCTTGACCTGCTACGGGATTATTTTCGGGATGTGTGGGAGACGGGCATCCCGTGGGATGTGGCCGACGCGCTGTGGGAGGCGGTGCGCACCCTGCGCTTTGACGGCGAAAAGGACAAAGCCTGCGTGCTCAAGGCCAAAGAAGCGCCGGGCGCGTACCTCAGCCAGTTCTGCCTGATTGAGCAACAGCCTTACAAGCGGGATGTCTTCGTGCAGGTGGACGAGCAGGCGGTGGCCGTGTGGAACGAAGCCAAAGCCATCCTGCGCGACCTGCGCCGCGACCGCGATGTGTGGAAGGCCAGGGAACGCTTTGCCCGCCTCAAACCCTGCTTCTACCAGTATGTGGTCAGCGTGGCCCTCAAGCCCGACACCGCGCCCCACTGGGACGACGACCTGCACATCTACGTCGTGCAACGGGAAGTTCTGGACACTTACTACAACCGCGTCACCGGCTTCAAACGGGAGACCGAAGGGGGCGGGGTGTTTCTGTAAGACTTCAGGAGGTGCCCGATGTCCGAGCAACAGGTATGGTATGACGAAGAAAAAGTCGCCGAGGCGGTGCTCGCGTTGCTTTACCTGAACCTGTGGTACGACGGCAAACCGCCGCTGGCTACCTGCCGGGCCTGGAAGAGCCTGCCCTGGGAGGCTCTGGACCGCTTGTATGAACAGGGTTACATCAGCAACCCGCGCTCCAAGGCCAGGAGCATCGCCTTCACGCCGGAAGGCTTGCACCGGGCCCGTGAGGCTTTCCGGCGTCTCTTTGCCTTGCCTAACGCCGACCTGCCCCAGGAAGACTGCCTGGAAGCCCACCTGTACGGCGTTCCGGAAGAAGAGCGCTCGGCAAAAATTTTAGAACTGACCCAAGCCGCCCGTTCCCAAAAGAAGCACCGCTAACCGCCAACCGCTAACTGCTATCGGCTATCCCCCATGTCCGACCGCATCACCGGCACCCTCATCTGGTACGCGATGATTTGCGAGCGGGAGGTCTGGCTCATGGCCCACGAGATGGAGCCAGACCGGGATGACGCGCGGCTGGAATGGGGTCGCTTTCTGGGCGAAATGAGTTACCCCCGCAGCCGCAAGCGGGAGATTAGCCTGCCGGGCATGAAGTTGGACCTGGTGGAGCGCCGGGGCACCCGGCTGGTGGTGGGCGAAATCAAGGCTTCGTCCCGCTTCGTGGAAGCCACCCGGATGCAGATGCTTTTCTACCTCTGGCGGTTGCGGGAAATGGGCGTGGAGGCCGAGGGCGAATTGCGCTTCCCCGAAGAGCGCCGCCGCGAGCGGGTGGTGCTGGATGCCGAAGCCGAGGCCCGCCTGCGAGAAGTCGTGGCCCGGGTGGAAGCCATCCTGCAGCACCCCCTGCCGCCCCCGGCCCAGCGCATCCGCTACTGCCGGGCCTGCGCGTACCGCGAGTTCTGCTGGAGCGACGAGGAGGATTGAAGTGGGCAAACGGCTGTATGTGCTGTCCAGCGGTCGCCTGCGGCGTCACCAGAACACCCTGGTACTGGAAACCGACGAGGGCAAGCGCTTCTTCCCGGTGGAGCAGGTGGAGGAAATCCTTGTCTTCGGCGAAGTGGAGCTGAACAAGCGGTTGCTGAGCTTTCTGACGCAACAGCACATCCCCGTGCACTTCTACGGCTACAACGGCTACTACATCGGCACCTACTACCCGCGTGAGCACTACAACTCGGGGTACATGATTCTGCGCCAGGCCGAGCATTACCTGGACGACGCCAAACGCCTGGACCTGGCCCGGCGGTTCGTGGACGGCGCGCTGTTCAACATGACCAAGGTGGTACGCTATTACCGCAATCGAGGCAAGCCGTTGGAAGGAGTGGAAGAAGCCCTTCAGCGTCATCGGGAGCGTCTGGAAGGGGTCACGGACGTCCCTGCCCTGATGCAAGTCGAGGGCAAGGCGCGTGAAGCGTACTATGGGGCCTTTGATACCATTCTGGGGAAACCGGAATTTGCCTTTGGGGTCCGGAGTCGAAGGCCACCCCGGAACCGGATGAACACCCTGATTTCCTTTGGGAATACTCTTTTGTACACAGCCGTACTTTCTCAAATCCACCGAACCCATCTGGATCCCCGGATTGGGTTCCTCCATGCCACGAATTTCCGTCGTTTCAGTTTGAATCTGGATGTAGCGGAGATTTTCAAGCCCATATTGGTGGATCGGGTGATTTTCAGTTTGGTAGCCAAAGGGCAGATTCGGGAGCAAGATTTTGAAGCAGAGATGGGCGGGCTCTATCTCAAAGAGCGCGGGCGGCGGGTGTTTTTGGAAGCCTGGGAGAGGCGCTTGGAAAGCACGTTTTATCACCGAGGGTTGAAACGCAAAGTGAGTTACCGTCGGGCGATTCGGTTAGAGTTGTACAAGTTAGAAAAGCACCTGATGGGCGAAAAAGCCTACGCACCCTTTCGGGTACGGTGGTGATCAGGCAAAGACATCGGGCTCGTTTTTGGTGAGGCCAAGGCTCTCGCGGCGCAAGTCTTTCGCCGAGCGCAGGGTATAGAAAAGCACGCTGTCTTCCTTGGGGTTGATCACGCGGCGGATTTCTTCTTTGAGGCGGCGAAACTGGGCATGGGTGAGAGCGCCCTCCATGACCGAATTTTGCACCCAAGTGAGGTAACGCCGGGCAATTTTGAGCACCTTGGCTACCCGACGGATGTTGACGTCATAGACCAAAATCACATACATCTTTCCACCCTCCATGATAAAATTGGTCGTCGTTGGTTGATAGGGTCTCCGCACCTGGGAAACGACGACCCAAAGAGGGCATTACAAGGCGGAAGAAAGCCCACGAGGAGTGATGAGTTCAGCCTGTTAGAGAGAAAACTCACTAAATCTTACCATAAGAAGGGGGGAGAAATTCGTTGATAGCCTACCTATGAGGGATTGAAACGCCAGGTGGAGTACGCCATCCAGGTCGGGCGGCTGAGTTGATAGCCTACCTATGAGGGATTGAAACACCGCATCCTCCGCATCATGGAGCGGCGGGCGCGGTKGTTGATAGCCTACCTATGAGGGATTGAAACAAGGATTGGCTCACAACGCTGCTCTCATCCCTCCAGTTGATAGCCTACCTATGAGGGATTGAAACGAGGCGGAAACATGCTGAATTTGGTACTTTCCCTTGTTGATAGCCTACCTATGAGGGATTGAAACTCTCAAACGCCGTCCTTGAAGACACGAGACTTTCATGTTGATAGCCTACCTATGAGGGATTGAAACGTGGAGTGGCTCATCGGCTCCGGCTCCCTGAAAGACGGTTGATAGCCTACCTATGAGGGATTGAAACGAGGCGGAAACATGCTGAATGTAGTGGTCCCCAGATCTTGGACATGTGGTAAAGTAACACGAGCGTCCAAAATCAGGAGAGACCGATGAGCAAACGCAGAACCTACACACCCGAGTTCAAAGCAGCCGTGGTATTGGCCGTCATCAGCGGGACGAAAACGGCAGCCGAAGTCTGCCGGGAGCACCGCATCAAACCGTCTTTGCTGACCCGCTGGAAGCAGCAATTTCTTGCCCAGGCAGATCAGATCTTTCGTGGCGACCAAGAGCGCCAACAGGCGGAAGCCCGGATCCAGGAACTGGAGCGCATGGTGGGCCGGCTGACGCTGCAACTGGAAATGGCAAAAAAAGCCTCGCTTATGCTGGGCTTGACCGGGGAAGACAGCGCGCGATGATCGAGCATCTTCATCAAGCCCATGGCTATCCGGTGGCCTTGCTCTGCGAGGTGGTCGGCCTGCCGCGGAGCACATACTACCATCGTGCTACAGCGCCTGACGACACGGCCTTAGCCGAGGCCATTCTGGAGATCCTGGGCACCTTCCCGACCTACGGTACGCGGCGGGTCACGGCCCAACTGCGGCGTGCGCCCTACAGGATGCAGGTCAGCCGGAAGCGGGTCCAGCGGGTGATGCGCCAAAAAGGCTGGCTGCAAGCGGTCAAGAAGCGCAAAGTACGCACCACGCAAAGCCAACACGGCTACCAGCGTTACCCCAACCTGGTGAAAGGGTTACGGGTGCAACGGCCCGACCAGGTTTGGGTGTCCGATATCACGTACATACGCCTGGCACAAGGCTTTGTGTACCTGGCGGTGATTATGGATGTGTTTACTCGTCGCATCCGCGGCTGGGCCTTGAGCCGTCATTTAGACCAGCAACTGACCCTGACAGCCCTAGAGCAGGCCATGGCAACCCACGTGCCTGAAATCCACCACAGCGACCAAGGAGTGCAGTACGCGGCGACGGCTTATGTGGCTGCCCTCCAGGAAGAGGGTGTGCGCATCAGTATGGCTGCGGCGGGGATACCGGAAGAAAACGGCTATGCGGAGCGGCTGATGCGGACAATCAAAGAGGAGGAGGTGGCGTTATCGGATTACAGAGACTTGAGCGATGCCCGGCAGCAGATTGGTCGGTTTCTGGAAGAGGTGTATCAGTACAAGCGGATTCACTCGGCCTTGGGCTATCTCACGCCTGTGGAGTTTGAGGCTGCTTGGCTGGCAGGGCAGGCTGAGGAGAAAGTTGCTTCAGCCCGGTGATTTCGTGTCCAATTTTTGGGGTCCACTACAGAATTTGGTACTTTCCCTTGTTGATAGCCTACCTATGAGGGATTGAAACCGGGACACGCTCCTGGTTCCTCCTCCGACCCGGCCGGTTGATAGCCTATCTATGAGGGATTGAAACAAAACATCCAGCGTGTACTCCGGCTTTCCGGTCGTGTTGATAGCCTACCTATGAGGGATTGAAACTGTACATTAAGGGATTGAAACGCGCACACCGCGCCGAATATCGGCCTCGCTTTTTCGCGTTGATAGCCTACCTGTGAAGAGTAAGTAGAGGAGTAGAGCAATGGACGAGAAATTGTTTCAAGAACTGTTGGAAAGTGTCCGAGAGGCCAGGGGCATCATGCAAGGGAAGCGTCCCCCTTCCCGGCGTTTTCGCATCGAAGCCGCAAACGTGAAGCAAATCCGGGAGGGGCTGGGGCTTTCGCAACGCGAATTTGCCATGTTACTGGGTGTAAGCGTGGCTACCGTGCAGAACTGGGAGCAAAGCCGCCGTCAACCACGAGGGGCGGCGCGTCTCTTGCTGCTCATTGTTTTTGTCAATCGAAAATGCACCCACTTGCACACCGAAAATGCACCCACCTGAGGGGAAATCGGGCGGGTTGTGCACATCGAAAATGCACCCATTTGCACAGCGAAAATGCACCCACCCGGTGTACAGCACATATTTTCCCGGCAGCGCGGCCAGCCGAACCGCCGAAGCCGTCCCGCCGAGGAGCCAAGGCCACGGCGCCGAGCACGGTCAAGGGCGCAGCCCTTGACGGCGCGCAGGCGGCGTGGCAGGCTTCCCCGCAGCGGGACGAGCGAGGCGGTCAGGGCTGGACCGCTTCCCGTTGCCTGCGCTGGCGGAAACGGTAGGATTCGCCCACCAGTTCCACGATATGGGCGCGGTGGGTCAGGCGGTCGAGCAGGGCGGCGGTGAGGCGCTCGTCGCCGAAGACCTGGGTCCAGTCGGCGAAGCGTAGGTTGGTGGTCAGGATGAGGGCGGTGTGTTCGTAAAGTTCCGAGCAGAAGGTGAACAGGGCCTGGGCGCCGGTGGGGGAGAAGGGGATGAAGCCCAGTTCGTCCAGGACCACCAGGTCGAGTTTGCGGGCCGAAGCCAGCACTTTGTGCAGGCGGTGTTCGTCCTGGGCCAGCAGCAGTTCGTTGACCAGCCCTGCCGCGCTCCAGAAGCGCACTTTGTGCCCCTGGCGGCAGGCTTCCAGCGCCAGGGCGGTGGCCAGATGGGTCTTGCCCACGCCGGGGTTGCCCACGAAGAGAATGGGCTCTCTTTGGCGGATGTACGCCCCGCGGGCCAGGTCGAGGATGCGGGCTTTGTTGAGGGTGGGCAGGGCGGCGAAGTCGAAATCGGCCAGTTCCTTGAGGACGGGGAAGCGGGCCGCCTGGATGCGTCGTTGGATGCGGTTGCGTTCCCGTTGGGCGACTTCCTGCTCGACAAGCGCCAGCAAATAGCGGGGGTAGTCCAGGTTGTTGCGGGCGGCGTCTTCGGCGAACGGGGCGTAGTTGCGCACGAAGGTGGGCAGGCGCAGGGCTTTCAGGTAGGTCTCCAGCAGTGTGTCCTTCATGATGCACCTGCCTGCAAGAGCTGGTCGTACTGGCTCAGGTCGAGGGGCTGTTCGCCTACCCCTTCCAGCCGGGGATGGGCCGTCAAATCCACAGGAGCAGGGGGGCTTGTGGGCTGGTGCTGCTGCCGCAGGCACAGGCGCACCCCGTCCAGGTGGGCAGCCCCCAGGGCAAGCGCTTCTCGCACGGCGCGTTCCACCTGCGGGGCGGGGTAGTCGCGGTGCAGGGCGAGAATGTCCACGAATTCCCGCACCCCGCGGCCTTCGGGCCAGCGTTCCCGCAATTCCGCCAGCAGGGTTTCATAGATGGGCGGCCATGCCGCCCGCCAGCGGCGTATGGGAACGGCATGGTCGAAGGCGCCGGGGCGCTCGCGGAGCAGGTCGAGGTAGTGCAGCGGGTCGAGGATGTCCTGCTCGCGCCCGAAACAACGCGGGTGGGTGGCGATGATTTCAGCGCCGCAGAGCACGTCCACGCGGAAGGCGTAGGCCCGCAACACCAGTTGCCGCCGGACGTAGGCCGTCGGCACCGAGTAGCGGTTGGTCTCGAAGACCACCTGGGAGTAGGAATTGGCTTTGACCAGCAGGCTGCGGCAGGCGCGGTAGTGGGTGGGCGGCAGGGGCAGCAGGTGGGGTTGCTCCGCTTCCCACTGCGCAGCGATGGTGGCTTCCTGGCCCCGCAGACGGCGCTGGGCGTCCTCCAGGCAGGCCTGGCGCAGGCGGTCGTTGAGTTCGGCGTAGGTGGCGACTTCCGGGATGGGCACCAGGGCGTTGCGCCGCACATAGCCAACGTCGTTCTCTACGCCGCCCTTTTCGTGCCCCTGCCCCGGCGTGCAGTAGCGGCTCTCGAACAGGTAGTGACTGCGGAAGGCGGCAAAGGCGGCCTGTTCTTCCCGGTTGCGTCCCTCCAGAATGCGGTGCACCGCCGTCTTCAGGTTGTCGTAGGTGATATGCCGCGGCACCCCGCCGAAGAAATGGAAGGCCTGAATGTGCCCTTCGAAAAAAGCTTCCTGCTTCTCGAAGGGGAACACCATCGCAAAGCGCGCCCGCGAGTAGTTCAGCCGCATCACGAACAGATGCACCTTCCTCCGCTGCCCGCCGATGACTGCCTCCGCTTCGCCCCAGTCCACCTGCGCCATCTCGCCGGGGTCGAACGCCAGCGGCAGGTAGGCTTCCCGCTTCTCCCCCTGGCGGGCTTTCACCTGCGCCACATAGCGCCGCACACTCCCCTCGCTGCCGGTGTAGCCCTCCTTCTGGATTTCCAGAAAGATTTTGCGCGCCGTGTAGCGCTGCTTGCGCGGCAGATTCTGGTTGGCCGCCACCAGTTGCTCGATTTTCTGTTGGTAAGGTCCCAACACCGGCTTTGCCCGCGCGCTTTGTTGGCGGCACCCTGGTGGCTCCGCGTGCTGCAGGGCTTTGCGGATCGTCCGGCGACTGTGGTGCAGCTCCCGGCTGATGCGCCGGATGCTCCACCCTTTGACAAAATAGGCCTTGCGAATCTTTTCGTAATCTTCCACTTTGAGCATCTCCTGAGTTGCCTCCTCCGTTTTGTGGGGCTGATGGTGCCCCTATGGTAAACGGAGGACTTCCCAGGTGGGGGCGTTTTCGTTGCACGTTTTTGCTCAAAGTGGGCGCATTTTAGATTAGCATTAACAGCTCATCGCACAACGACACCCTGAAGTGTTGTTGGAGGTGGTGCAGGAAGTGCGCGCGGCTTAAACAGCAACAGCGCGGCGGGTAGCCGCGCTGTTTGGATTTGGGGAATGCTCAGGCGTAAGCAGGAACCGCAGTAGCCACGGGAACGGCCACCGCATGGCGACGCAGGAATGCCTGTAAGGCATCCTCAGTCAGCATCCAGGCGGCATGGGGCAAGCGGGCCACAATCTCGTCCTTGAAGGCCCCCTTCAACTCCTCGGCGGCCACCTCGTCGCCGAGGTAGTCCGCCAGGATGGAGAGGGCCAGATCCGCCGGGCCGCTGCCGCCGTAGCCCCACTCAAAGCCCGTGGGACTGTGACGCACCACATGGTGCAGCGGCTCCGCTCGCCCGTTACGCACCACATAGACCTGCGGGCCTTTCTCCGTCCGATAGCCCACATAGGCCACCGGCTCCATCACCATGCTCACCAGGACCATGTGCTTGCAGATGTGGCCGTGGCCGTGCCTGGCCCAGTCCGGGCAGGTGCACACGGGCAGGCCCGCGCCAGAGCGCACCAAATAGGCCGTGCCGTCCGCCTTGCGCACCCGGAACAGCCCGGGCCGCAGCACAGAGACTTTGTACTGCCCCTGGGCCAGGCCCTCAACGGCCCGCTCGTAGCGGCGGGCCAGCGACTGGGCGGTGCATCCACGAGTGGACATGACTCACCTCCTGAGAGAAGATGGCCCTTCCCCGTCGCACGCACGGGGAAGGGCTTGCTTGGTGCAAGTCCCCGGCGTGCGCGGGGTTGGGCCACCCACCCAGGGGGTGAGGCGGCCCGCTTGTTCGCCTGTCAAGGTGCCTGAGCAACCCCGCTTTACGGGCGGGAGGCCCGTCCGCAAAACGCGGTGGCTCAGGGGCATCCGGCGGGGAGGCGCAATCCTCCCCGCCGGTCGTTTCCAGAGAAGGGAGAGGCGGGTGGCCTCTCCCTGCGCCCGGTCACCTACAGGGCGTCAGAAGGGGATTTCGTCATAGGGATCGGGTTCGGGGTCAGGCTCCTCAGGCGAGGGCGCGGGTTCCTGCGGCTTCGGCTCCGGTTCCGGCTGTGGAGCGGCTTGCGCCGCCTCGCGCCGGGCCAGTTCCGCCTTCACCGCTTCCAGCAGGCGCTCATCTTGAGCGTTGCGCGGCTTGGCGGAATTGGCGTACCATCGCAGCCAGCCCTCATCCACCTCGGTCAGGGCCTTGCCCTTGTTCTTGCCGAAGTGGATGCGGATCTCGCCCCCGGCCTGGGGTTGCGCCCCGTTGCCGTTGCCGTTGGCCCTGGCTTTGGCCCCGTTGCCGTTGGCCTGGGCCGTGGCCTGGCCGTTCCCCACGGGCACTTTGCGCTGACCGCCGAAAGCGGCGAAGTAGGCGCTGCGCTCCTCCTCCGGTACGGCCCATTCGGGCAGCACCGGGGTTTCGAGGAGCACCTTGCGGTCGGCGTCGTAGTCGCACCACATCTTGGGAATGTGGTACAGGTAGCGCCCCAGGCCGAACTGGGCGCAGGCCCGCTTGAACGCCTGGGCAAAGGCGCTGGTCAGGGTGTTGGCGTCCTGCGGGTCGGCCTCGCCCACATCCGTGCGGGTGACACCGGCCACCGTCAGGCGCACCAGCACCTGACCGTTGCCCAACGGCTGCACCTCGGACTGCCAGTCCGGGGCCACCGCGTCCAGGCGCTCCATGTAGTGGCGCACATCCACATAGGCCAGGGCTTGCGCCCGCGTCCTGGCCTTGTTGGTCGCGCCAGGCCGCCATTGAATGGCCTTGGTGGAAAACGGCTTGGACAGTTCGCGCAGGATTTCAGCAAAAGTGGACATGGCTCACCTCCTGAGAAGAATGGCCCTCCCCGTCCGCACCACGGGGAGGGCGATGAGTTCGCTTGCTCCCCGTGGGTGCGGCACGGGTGAAGGCCACCTTCCAGGAAGGCGGCCAGAAATCCCCTTCTTCGCTTGTCAAGGTGCCGGGCGTTTTGGGGGCGGGCAGCCCCGACCGAGGGGCCAGGTTGGACCTCGCCCGCCGGTCGGGACGCCCGCAACGGCGCTCTTGGAGAGGGCACGGCGGGTAGCCGTGCCATGAGGCTGCCTAATACTCGTCTGGCAAAAGGGCGGTGGTGGCGGCGCGGTGGCCGTCCTCGCCAACGGCCTCGGTGATGATCCACACGCGCACGCCGTTGGCGTTGTAGGCCGAGAAAATCCGCCCGCCGTCCTGCAAGGCGGCTTCGTTGGCCGCCTTGTCCTCCTCGTCCAGGTCGCCCCAATCGCCGCTGGCGTGGCGGGTGATGAGGGCCAGGAGGACGGGCCAGCCCAGGGTGTCGAGCGCCCCAGGGGTGGCCTGAATGCGGCCCAGTTCAAACTTGCTTTTCACGTCTCACCTCCTCGCCTTCCCCGCCCGCACGCAGGGAAGGCTATCGAGGGATGATAGTCTTCCCGTGGTGCGGCACGGGGTTGGGAGAAGGCGGCTTAGGCAGCCTCCAGGAGCGTCGTTTTGTCAAGGTGCTGGTGGGCAGCCCAGCCCGGGCTGGGCCGGAATTTCCAGGGAAGGCGCGGCGGGTGGCCGCGCCAGGAAAACGGTGCGGCTATTTAGGCGGCTTGAAGAAACGAACAGGGATAGTGGGACTGCCAGCGGGTACGGCAACCGTCATCAAACCAGGGTGTTCCTCGTTGATGAAAACCGGGTCGTTCTTTTCAAAGTCCAGGAAGGCCCTGGTTTGAAATTCCCACAACCGCCCTCGCTCGTCTCTAAAGAGTACGATGGCTGGGAACCAGCCACGGCGGGGGTGCCCTTCCGCGACAGCGGCATACGCACCCACTACTCTGCCCTGAAACGGGCGCTTGCGGGTGCTCTGCAGAGCGAAAGTCGCCCCAATGGTCATTGCAGCCAAGGTGTTCATACCCTCACCTCCTTCACCTGCCCCATGCCGCGCCACGGGGCAGGTCTGTGTGGATTTCGGACAAAATCCAGACCTACCCCGTCCCTGTGCGCGGCCAGGGCCGGGAAGGAGCGGGTAAGCCGCACCGTGTTTCCCTTTGTCAAGGTGCCGTGCATAACCTGCTCAGGGCAAGGGGAGAGGCGGGTAGCCTCTCCCACAGGCGGCTACGCCGGTACAGGCTCAGGCACAGCCACGGGCACGGCGGGGACGGTTTCGTCTTCACCTTTGCCCGTCAAGTTGCTTGGCAGGTTGATGCCTGCAGCGTGCGCCGCTTGCACCAGGGCTTCCCACGTCTTCTCGGTGTGGATGGGCATGATAACCACTTCGCGCCCATCTTGCCCCTGGAAACGGAAAGGCGATGCCAGGTTGCCGTTCCACTCATGGAGCGCGTCCTCTTTCGTGTGCGTGGTCATGGTCAGCGGTTGCCCGGAGAGAACCGAGCGGGCGTTTTTCAGAAACGCCGGGTTGACCGCTAACCAGAACCGTTGCTCCACCTTGGCCTCAATGGAGGCCGAGAACGCCACAGCCCCGTGTTCGTCAAACGCCAGCAACCAAATGTGGTTGCTGGTGTCTCCCACAAGGTGGACCACCTCGAACTCTTTAGGGAAGACTTCAGGCAGAACCACCTCGCGGGCCAACACCTGCTGGCTGGCTTTCTCTGCAATAGGGATAACATCAGGATAGGCTATCCTGACTTCATCTGCCCACATCAAGAACGGGATGACCTCACCTTTGGTCGCTTTGAGAAAGCCCCTGATCTGACCTGCAAGGGCTTCCCCATCCCCGTTGCGGTAGATCGTAAACCGCACCTGCTTCACCGCCTTCTTGAAGAAGGTGTTGGTAGCGGCGTCAGGGAAAACGACCGAAAGGTGAGACCGTTGCTTCTGGGGCTGCTCCCCTTGCCGTTTGAGCCAGCCATAGGCGTTCTCGAAGGGGGCAATGCGACTGATGACCATCTGGTATCCGTCCGATGCCGCGATCAGCCCTTGTGGAACCAGCCCAATCCCCGTCAAGACGGGGCGGGCGTTGTCCTTGGAGCGAGCCGTTATGACCGCTTTGAAGTCGTCCGCGTTGACGGTGATCTCCAAGCGGTCAGCGGGGAGCGTGGAAGGAGCGATATAGGGGTGCAGAATACCTTCCGGCTCTGCCTCAAATTTGACATCTTCATCATCAAGCGGCTTTGCAGGAAGGCGTTTCCTGGCTCCTTTGCGAACCAGAAACACCCCTCGCTCCTCGACCACCAGTTCCCCTTTCAGAGTGTCCAGGTCGCGGGCATCCAGGCGGAAACCATGGTCAATCGTTCCAGGAACGGCCAGTTTGAGACGGAAAGTGGTAATGGCGACCCAGGCTTTGCCTTTCGCTTCCAGGGGTTGCACCCAAATGGGAGCGTCCTGGTACCTGGAAAAAGATTTGCGTGCCCATTTGCGGGCAATTTCAAGAGCCTGCACTAACATCGCTCACCTCCTGTACCCCCGTGCCAGGCCACGGGGGGATTTGGTCTGAGTGACCGACCCCGCGCCTGGACGGGGGCAGGACGGCGAGGGTAGCCGCCTGCCCTGAGCAGGTTATGCACTTGTCAAGGTGCTGTGCTCATGCCCTTGGGGGTGAGCAAGCGGCGGGTTGCCGCTTGCTAAGGGGCGGCGTCAGAAGGCCAGTTGCAGTTGCAGTGGCAATCCCTGGGGGGATTGTGTTGGTTTTGACAGTTGCTGGCCTGCGACTTTCTGATAGAGGGCTTCCGCCTCCGCGCCAAAGACGCTTTCCAGCCGTTTCAGCGGCGGTATCTCTGGCGTGGGAAGTTCCCGCCTCATGGTGCGCCGCATGGCATAGGACAACAGTTCTTCGGCTTCTCCATCCCAGGCCGGGCGGGCTGCCGCTTCCAGGTCTTGCAGGGTTTCCCAAAACCTGCTGGGCAGATCGCCCTCCAGGAAGCCCGCCATGCGACGCAGGGCCAGCGCATAAGCCGCTGCACCTCCCCTGGATAGTGGGGCGTCAAATGAGGCGTTGGCTATCCACACCACCGCCTCAGCATAGGTAGGCTGGCGCAGCAGCCCGACAGGGAGCGGGTCGTCCGTGTTGACCACACGCGCCAGGAGTTCTCGGCAGTGGGCGCGGTAAACGAACGAGGCCAATTCGCTCATTCCCGCCGGTGGTTTCAAGACCTGGAACATGTTGAACACCAGCGGGATTTTCGCCTCCTTACCGAGATGGACCGCGATTTTCATGGCGCGGTCAATCTCCTCCTCGGCGACCTCCATGAGCGCAAAAACGCCCATGATGCTCCCCGCCGCGTCGCCAAAGGCCAGCCGCAGCAATTCCTGCTTGTCGCACATCTTTCTCACCTCCTGCCCCCGGCGCGGCCAACCGGGGGACTTGAGACTTGGTGTCCAGTCCCTCGGTGCCGCTTGCCGAGGGAGGAGGCGGCCAACGCCGCCACCCCCAAAGGCAAGAGTAGGTTGTCAAGGTGCCGCACATAGTCCAGAGAAGAAGGCAAGGCGGGTAGCCTTGCCGGGCCGTTGAGCCTTAGCCGGACAAGAGAATTTGGCACTCGGCACAGGTAACCTCATCGGGGTAAGTGGTGTTCCAGATTTGCCTTGCCCCACAGAGGCAGTCTGCAGGGTCAGGCGAACCTGGATCGTGGAAGTGAATGGGGTCGGCCTCTGGTTCTGGGGCGTGCTCTTCGTCGCGGCTTGCTGCCAGGTGATACCAACCCCGTGGCCCAAATTGGATTGGGCATCCGCACAGACTGCAATGGTATGTGCGATAGACGACGTGCCACTTTTTCACGGCTCACCTCCTGGTTGGAATGGCCTACCCCGCCCGTGCCACGGGGTAGGCAACTATTTCCCACCACGGGCAGGGCGTGGGGCGGCCCCCAGGAGGGCCACAAACGGCTCAACGGCTTCCCTGGGCTATGTTGTCAAGGTGCCTCCTCGCCTCGGAGCAGGGGGAGAGGCGGGTGGCCTCTCCCACAGGCTCGTCCACCTCAGGCGGGAACGTACATGCGCTGTAATGCCTCAGGGGCCTGGTCGAGAGCGACCTTCTCTTTGGCGATGCCCTCCTCGGCGGCCGGGTCGTGGTGGAGCCGGAAAAGTTCCTTCTCCCACACGTTCCAAACGAACAGCCGAGGGCGGGCCTCCGGGTCGCCTTCCGCGGGGGGCAGGACGTGGTAGATGTATTCCTCGCCCATGTCCCGCGTGCCCGTGGCCTGGAGATAGACATCCCCGGCCTCTTCCTTGAGGAAGGCCACGATCTGGGCGGCCAGGCAGTCCATGCCGTTGGCCAGGCCGGATTTGTCGCCAACGGGCAGGCCATTGACCAGGCGGATGTTGGCCAGGAACTCGGCCAGGGTAGCCCCCAAGCCGGGGGCTTCGGGATAGCCGTCCCAATGCTTGTAAATGGTGACCATTTCCCGGCCATCGAAGTCATCGTGGACGACAATCAACGCACGAGTTGCCATATCTCACCTCCACCGGGCCAGCGCCGCGCCGCCGACCCGGATTTTGTGGGATTTGTTTTCCAGGTCGGCGGGCTGGCGCGGCAGCCCGATGGGGGAGGGTGGACGAGCCGGTGCAGGGCGTGGTGGCCCTGCTCCCAGGCGAGGATATGGGTTATCAAGGTGCTGAGAACAATCGCAAATGCGCTATTGTCAAGGTGCTAACGGCACACAGCGCAGGGGGCAAGGCGGGTAGCCTTGCCCAGCAGGGCGGTTAGGCCAGGTGCTTGTGGGTTGCCACATACTCAACCAGATGCCCAAAGTCCTGGTTTTGCTTCAGATGCTCCCAAATCTCCTTTGGGAGCGTGTCGTAGAAGACTTTGAGCAATTCGACGAACTGGGGATCGGGCAGCCGGTTGAAAGCCCATTCCGTAAGGGTGTCGTACCACCACTTCTGGGTGGGCATGGTGGTGAGAGGACGATGGCTCACGCTTCACCTCCTTCTTGCCCCGTGCCGTGCCACGGGGCGAAGTTTCGTTTGGGAAACCACGCGCCCCGCGCACGGACGGGGAAGAAGGGGCCGTCAGGCCGCCGCCCTGCGCTCTATGCCGTTGTCAAGGTGCGTCAAAGAATAAACGAGGTAAACCGCTCGCCATGCCAGAAAGGGATAACAAACGTGAACGGGGATGCTCTGCCTTGTGCCTGCGCTTCAGAGGCCATATGCTGAATGGCCCGGTGTTTCCTCTCTTCAGCAAACTCTCTGGCTGCACGTTCCCAGAGCGCGGGCAAGAGTTCCGGCGTGGCTACAGCGGCCAAGTTCAGCACCGGACGGAGGGGCAGACGGATTGTGGGTTGTCGGTTGATTTCGATGGCCCAGTAAGTTTGCAAGTCGGTTCGTGCCAGGGTAGCCATGTCGCGCACCCGCTTTTTGTTTTGCACGCGCCAGCGGCGCAAGATTGTACTGGGGTCCAGGCTGCTTTCCTGCAAGTCACGCGGGAAAGGTGCGCCCAAAGCACCCCAAGCAAGGATCAGTTCGGGCAAACCCATACCGAGCACAACAGCCACCCGATAAGCAACCCCAACCGTCAAGGGGAGGACACCGTTTTCCATGAACAACAAACGTTTCTCCAGTTCATAGATACGGGCGGCCACTTCCCGCAGGGAAAGCCCGCGCTTTTCCCGTTCTACTCGGAGAACATGCCCCAGATTGGGTAATTCACAGAGCGATGCACCCATGTTGGCCACCGTGAAAATGTGTCGCACAATAGGTATTGTGCGACAGAAAACGGCCTTTTCCGCCGCAAAATGCGGCCAAAACGGGCCGTTATCGCCCGAAAAATGTGTCGCATAATGCGGCCCTTGACCTTCGCGTTTACCTCCCGGCCTGGGAGCGAAGCACATGGCGGTTGCCCGCCATGTGCCGGGGTTGGCCGGTGGGCCTTCCCCACAGGCGGTTAGATGCTGACCTCAAACGCTTCTAACAAGGCCAATTCGGTGGAAAGGTCAAGTTCTTTCCGCTTGATCCAGAAAATGCGGAAAGGCTGACCCTTCCAAACCAACTTTGCGGTTGCAACCGCCAGGGGAAGCAGACCAAAAGGAAACGCAAAGGTCCGCAACCCTACAGCAGGCCCCCCAAGAGGGCGAAACACAAGAACAAACATGCCTCACCTCCTCGGCCCCCGACCGCGCACCGGGGGCCTTGTGGTCTGAGTGACCAGAGGCCCCGCCGCGCGGAAACGGGGGCGGGAGGCGCTAACCGCCCGCTCCCAGGCCGGGAAAGTCGGTTGTCAAGGTGCCAAATCGGGGATATACCCGTTATCGTTCCAGGTCCAAATCCTTCACGGCCACCCAACCCCACTCACCGTTGGGCAATTGCGCCCAGACGTAGCCGCCCTCCGTATGATCCACCACCAGGGGCGTGCCCACGGGCAGCGTCCGCCGGACCTCGCTCCGGTTGGCGTCGAGGAAGGGCGTCTCCTGGACGGTGTAGGCGTCAGGGATGAAGTTGTCCCACACGACGACGCGGTACGCCATCCAGCCCTGGCCCGCTGGAATGTCGTTGACGCGCGGCCAGGACACGGGAACCCAGGTGAAGCCGTTGGCCTTCTGCGCGTCTCCCAGGCGTTCCAGGGGCGTGCCGTTGGGCAGGCAGGCCACGATGTCTGCATCGGCGGCGGGCCTGGCCCGCACGTTGGCGCAGTCCCCACCCGGAGCCCACACGATGGGCGCGGGAACGGGCGTGGGTAGCGGCGAGGGTGTGGGCGTAGGGGTGGCCGTGGGTGGCATGGGCGTGGGGGTGTTCACCACAGCGGCGACTTGCGCCTGCTCATGGGGAGCCTGGGCTTGAACAGGACTGACCTTTGCCGTCTTGAAGAACAGCACGCCCAACAACGCAACCCCCAGCCCCACGGTAACAAGGGCCAACGCCAACAGAACCCAGGAGGGCAGAGTAACGGGCGACTGAAGCCGCTCAGCCAAGGCGCTCATCCAATTGGGCTTTCCTCCCTTCTGCTCCTCAAGGGCTTGTTTCTGCCGACTAATTCGCTCCAAAGCATCCCAGGCGTTCTCCGTCATGCGCTCCACTCCTCAATCCAAAAAGGGGTCTCCGGGGTGATCTCGTCGAGAGGGAGCGTGATGAATGCGGCCAGGTCGGTGGCCTTTCCCGGCAAACCCAATCGCTTGCAATCGTTGACCAAAATATGACGGCGCTCCTCGTTGGCGGCCACTAACGCCACGAAGCCGCCATTCTCACGGGCGTTGTTGCGCCACTTGGCGGCGTTTTCCTTCTCGGATAGTTCCACTTCCACAAACAGGCGTTCTTTATCCCTTTCAATGAGCAAATCAGGGGGCGTCTGGGTGCTTCCCTGGGGCATGACGGTCGCCCGCCAGCCACGCAAACGAGCGTGCATGGCCGTGGCAAGCACGGCCATCGTGTGGGCCTCGTATCGCTCCCCTTCATGCAAACGCATCAGTCGCTCCCATTCGCTTTCCACCGGCTCCCATCCCAGGCGTTGGGCCAGAGCACGGCCCTCGTCGGTCAGCCGATATACCGACAGGCTACTGTTGACCGTTGACACTTTCAAGGTCTGCGTTGTCAGCAAACCCGCCTGGACCATATATGCGCCCGCCTTACGCACCCATGCCCTGGCTTTGTCCAGACTGACTTTGTCCAGGGTTTTGTCGTTGGCTTTAGCGAGAGCCAAAGCCAACTCCATGCGTGCGTTCACGCCAAAACGGGCGATGAGGAAGATGATCATCAGACCACGCTTCCAACGCACCCCGCCTGCACGGGCAAGGCGGTGATACACCTCGGGGACGCGAATGGCCTTCCAATCCACCGCGCTCAACGCCTGTACCATGGCGTCAATGGCGATGGGCTGCGAAGTTGGGCCGTCCACGGGTGGAGTGAGGAAGGCTTCATCCTTCCCAGCCTGCGGCGGCGTGTCCTTCCCGGCCTGCGGCTGTTGCATAGCGCGGGCGTGGGCCAGGTCACGCTTTAGCCGCTCTATCTCCTGCCGCAACTGCTCTATTTCGCGCTCTTTTGCCTGCAAAGCGGCCTGCAGGGCCGTGGCCTTGTCGTCTCCATCCCCGTCCTTGCCCCATCCGGCCCTGGTACGCCCCACAACCTGACGGAAAAGCGCCGCCCACTCTGAGGCCCGCCATGTTTCTAACGCCTTGGGGTCGGCGCGGCGAGCCTCCTCAATGGCGTCCCCCAGTCCCAGGTCATACGCCAGCCGCACCAACACCTCCAAAAGTGCGTTGGCGCGTTCTTCGGCGTTCTTTCGCCAACGACGCTCGGCATCCAGCAAATCCTCCAAGGAGCGTAGGAGGAGTTGCTGATTACTTTGTGTTGAGGACCCCAAGGGCGTGCTCCAGGGCCAGGTGGACATCCTCATCTTTGGCCACTCCCAGGCTCCATTGCCGCACGGCTTCGGCGGCATCCCGCACAGCCTGGCGCTGTTGGCGCAATGCAGGGCTACCCTGCTCGCGCAACGTTTGGATCACCTTGTCGGCCAGAAACTGGCCGCGCACGGGGTCAGGCTTGCCCCGGTTGTAGAACGCGACCAGTTGATCGAGGGCTTGTTGGAGTTCACCGAGTTCTCGGCGATACTCCCGTTCAGCCTTCTGGATTTGCCACTCCTGCCAGGTCAGCACCCGACCGTCCGCCGGGGTGTACATGCGCCCCAGCGCGGCCAGGGCAAGAAGCACGGCCAAAGTGAGCAGAAGCAATCCAGGACGGGCTTCGCTCAGGTCAATCTCCATGGAAAACGCTCCGTGGAATTTTGCTGGTGGTCAGGGCCGCCTGAGTGACGGCCCTGCTTGCTACCGCAGCAGCCTACCGGCCCGGTGTAAGGCGTAGGCAATCCACATGAATTGCCACGCGATGCGCTCGGCCAGCGGCTTGACCACCAGCAGGGCGATGGCGGCTTTCACCAGCATCGCCCACATCCAACCGGCAAGGGTGTCCGTTTTCCGCAAGGGGCACCACCTCCTCTCGTGGAGGTTTCCCCCTTAGCGAGCGGCTGAGTGCCGACCGCAGGGGCCGGCCATCCTGCGGTCGGATCAGCCGTAGCCCTTGCCGGTGAATGCCAGAGTGGAAAGGTGCTCACCTGCGCACAGAACGGGCCGCAGGCATGGAGGACGCCTGAATTTTCACCACGCCCTCCGGCCAGTTGTGAATGCCGCCCAGGAAAATGACCTCAACCCAAGCCTCCGCCACGCAGCGAGGCCGCATCCCTGGGGCGTATTGCAACCCCAGGGTGGTCATGGCCGAGGTGAAATGGCCGGGGTTGGGTTTCAAAACCGGGTCGTTCCGCGTCATGGCGTTGAACACGGCAAAGGCCGCGTTGGTGCTCTTGAGGGTGATCTTGGGCTTGACCTGGCCCGTTTGCTTGAACTGGTTTACCTGCTCCTCAATGGAAGCTTCGGCCAGGGCCTGACAGGCGGCATCCGTGGCCTGCTGCAAGCGGGCGTGGGCGTACAGGATACGCGCCCCATCAATGACCAGCAGAAACAGGGGCAGGATGAGAAAAGCGGCTATCGCGGCGAACCACGCCATGGAAGAGCCGCGTTCCCAGCGCCCGCCCATCACCAACCCTCCTTGCGGAACGAGGCTGTGGCACTCCCTACGAACACCGGGGGCGTATTCACCCCAAACAGCCAGGTCAAACGCCCGAAGTAGTTGGGCACATAATAACGCACCACGACACGCACTTCACCCCCACGCCGTGATGTGGCTCGAACCTGGACGAGGTAATTCCCTATGGGGACGCTGGAAACGACCTGATGAGCGGCCTGGAAGGCAACGACGGCGGGGTTTCCCTGGGCTACCGCACCCATGCGTGCGCCATAGGCGGCGGCGTCGGACGCCACAGCCCCGGCCACGCCCACCATCGCCAGATTGATGAGGCCCAATGTGAGCAGGAGCAGGACGGGGGCGACAAAGGCCATTTCTTCCAGTTCGCCGCGCAAATCGGTCAACCAGGAACGCACCCTCGCCATCGTTGCCCTCCCAGGATCAGAGTTTGGACGCGATGCTCTTGAAGGTGCCAGAAACGGCGTCGCCCATGGTGGTCAGCCCACCAATAGCGATGAGCACGAAGAACACAATGAGCAACGCCTTCTCGTCCAGTTCGCCCGCCAAATCCTGCCAATACGTGCGGGCCTTGAGGTAAGTGTGGAGCAGTTTGGTCTTCACGGCGTCCTCCTTGGGAAAAGATAAAGCCGCCCTGTTGGGCGGCCTGTTAAACGACAAACTGGCGCACTACGCCCACAGGCTTCGTACACCAGTCGCTTTGATTATACCCAAAGCAGGGCGATTGTCAAGCCTATCGCCATTCCCGGCACGGCGGGGAAACGCTGGGGACGCTCCCACCACCAGACCCACAGCGCCAGATACCACACCCCCACCCCAAGGAAGGCCCACAGCGCCCAGGACGGCGCGAACAAGGCCAACCCTGCCAGCAGTTTGGCGTCCGCGCCGCCCATGCGAAGAGCATAGCCCACCGCCAGCCAACCCAGCGCCCACAGCCAGGGCGTGACGCCGCCCCACCACAGGCGATAGGCCACAGCCAGACCCAGGAAGGGCCACACCACCCAGGGGGCCAACCGGCGGGTGCGCCAGTCCTGGACAGCGCCCACGGTCAACAGCGCCAGGGCCAGCCAGCGCACCATCACCACACCCCCGGCAACAAACGCCAGCGCACCCGCCGGGCGTAGTCCTCATAGCCGCTCAGCAAACCCTCTTCCCAGCGGATGCGCAGCCAGATCAGGGCCAGGGAGAGGCCAAACAGGGCCAGGTTCCGGGATACAGGATGCGCGGCGGTCACCGCCAGCAGGCTCAGCACCTCCCCGGCATACATGGGATGGCGGATCCAGCGGTAGGGTCCGCCGGTAACCAGCCCCCGGTCGGCGGGGGCAATGCCGAAGGACTTGCCCAGGTGGACCAGGGCCAGCACGGAGAGCAGCGCCCCGGCTCCTCCCAACGCCGAGGCCCACCACACCGCAGGGCCGGGCGCAAACGCCTGGGGCAGCAGCGCGTCTCCCCAGGCCAGCAGCCGCTGCCACCAGGGGGCCTCTTGGCTGGCCCTGCGCCGCGTCACCAGCAGCCAGGCGGCCAGCCCCGCATGAACGCACAGCACCAGGGCCAACAGGTTGCCCGTATCCACAAAACGGCGAAACATCCCGGAGGCCAACCCAGCCCAAAACAACGCGGCCAACCCGTCGAGCACGGCTACCCTCCGGCACCGGCGCTCAGCACCCGCAGCACGGGGGCGGCAAAGGCAAAGAGCAACAGGCCCACAAAGGGCATGAAGTAGAAGATAGCCGTGGCCACCACCAGTTTGCTGTCCAGGCTTTTGGCCAGGCGCATCACTTCCTGGCGGTGCTCCCGGGCCAGGGTCTGGGCGATGTCGTGCATCAACTGCGGCCCACTCACGCCCTTGCGGGCCACCATATCCAACTGCCCGGCGAAAGAACGCAGGGCGGAGACCTCTCCGGCCTCCCGGCGGACAAACTCCACCAGAGCGCCCTCGATGGGGGGCTGGGAAAAGAGGGGCCTTCCGGTCTGCCGGGCGTGGTCCTGGGCCTCGCGCAGGAAGCGGCCCAGGGGGCCGGTGAGGTCGGCAGCCCGGGCCAGGGCCTGCTCGGCGGAATTCCCGGCGGCCATCTCGGCGGCGATGAGGGAGGCCACTTCGGGCAGGGCGCGGACGGCGGCTTTCATGGCCCGGGTGGCGCGATTGCGCACCTGCAAGAAGGGATAGGCGCCCAACAACAGGGGAGAGAGCCACAACAGGGGCGCTTTGGGCCGCACCCAAAACAGGGCAAGGTAACCCAGGAAGAGATACAAGGCCGCCTGCCCCACCAGCCGGGAGACGGTCATGCCCGGCAGATCGCCGTTGCGCTGCGCCCAGCGGATGGCGGTCTCCCATTCCGCTGCCTGGAGAGGCAAGGGCAACACCTGAGACAGCCAAGCCCCCAGGCGGTCCGACAATTGCGGTTGTTGCTCGCCTTTGTAGTCTTCCAGGTATTTGCTGGCTGTGGGGCCGATATGCACGGCGTCCAGCAGCCAGTACACCCCCAAGCCTAAGGCCAAGGCACCAAACACAGGGAACAAACCCATCATTCTGCCACCTCCGCAATCTGTCCCTGGATGACCCAGTACCCCACCAGGCCCCAGAGCACGAGCAGAAAGAGGCCGATCTGCATGGTAGGGGTGCGCAGCATGGCCGCGCCCTGGGGTTGTTGGAGCACCATGAAAAAGGCCACACCCCAGGGCGTGGGATCCCCGGGTACCGAGCTCGAATTCGCCCTATAGTGAGTCGTATTACAATTCACTGGCCGTCGTTTTACAACGTCGTGACTGGGAAAACCCTGGCGTTACCCAACTTAATCGCCTTGCAGCACATCCCCCTTTCGCCAGCTGGCGTAATAGCGAAGAGGCCCGCACC
>AMFO01000064.1_pt1 | contig 33719 bp, 29 predicted proteins | sample 552608 | NCBI WGS metagenome assembly AMFO01 (sample SAMN01893955, study PRJNA167987) | microbial mat metagenome | biome: hydrothermal vent | place: USA: Loihi, Hawai'I | collected 2003-05-01
AGCTCATCGCTAATAACTTCGTATAGCATACATTATACGAAGTTATATTCGATGCGGCCGCAAGGGGTTCGCGTCAGCGGGTGTTGGCGGGTGTCGGGGCTGGCTTAACTATGCGGCATCAGAGCAGATTGTACTGAGAGTGCACCATATGCGGTGTGAAATACCGCACAGATGCGTAAGGAGAAAATACCGCATCAGGCGCCATTCGCCATTCAGCTGCGCAACTGTTGGGAAGGGCGATCGGTGCGGGCCTCTTCGCTATTACGCCAGCTGGCGAAAGGGGGATGTGCTGCAAGGCGATTAAGTTGGGTAACGCCAGGGTTTTCCCAGTCACGACGTTGTAAAACGACGGCCAGTGAATTGTAATACGACTCACTATAGGGCGAATTCGAGCTCGGTACCCGGGGATCCCACCACCGAGGCCAGCTCGTTGAGCAGGGCAAAGGCCTCCGCGGCCGGGTATTGACGGTTGCGATCGACCTTTTCGGCGATCGCCTTCATGCGCTTGCTCATCCTGGCCATCACTCAACCCCCTCGACATTCAGACCCATGCTGCGCGCAGAACCGGCGATGGTACGCACGGCGGCGTCCATGTCGGCGGCGGTCAGGTCGGGCGCCTTGGTCTTGGCAATCTCCTCGAGCTGCTCGCGGGTCACCGTGCCGACCTTCTCGGTATTGGGGCGACCCGAGCCCTTGGCGATGCCGGCCGCCTTCTTCAGCAACACCGACGCCGGCGGCGTCTTCATGATGAAGGTGAAGGACTTGTCGTTGTAGACCGTGATCACCACCGGGATCGGCAGATCCTTCTCGATGTTCTGCGTCTGCGCATTGAACGCCTTGCAGAACTCCATGATGTTCACGCCATGCTGACCCAGCGCCGGACCGACCGGTGGACTGGGGTTGGCCGACTGTGCCGGCACCTGGAGCTTGATGTAAGCCTGGATCTTCTTTGCCATGAGGCACCTCTTCTTGATGAGTCCAAACGGCCGGGGCTCTCACCCGGCCTCCTCGTATCGACGCCCGCAGGCGCCGGCGCTCAGGTCTTCTCGACCTGACCGAATTCCAGATCGACCGGTGTGGAGCGACCGAAGATCAGCACCGAGACCTTCAGGCGACTCTTGTCGTAGTCCACTTCCTCGACCACGCCATTGAAGTCGTTGAAGGGGCCGTCGATAACGCGCACCACCTCACCCGGCTCGAACATAATCTTGGGACGCGGCTTCTCCACGCCCTCCTGCATGCGTTGCAGAATGGCCTCGGCCTCCTTGTCGGTGATCGGTGCGGGGCGGTCACCGGTGCCGCCGATGAAGCCCATCACCTTGGGCACGTCCTTGACCAGGTGCCAGGTATCGTCGGTCATCTCCATCTGCACCAGCACATAGCCCGGGAAGAACTTGCGCTCGCTGCGCCGCTGGGTACCGCCGCGCATCTCGACCACCTCTTCGGTGGGCACCAGGATCTCGCCGAACAGGTCTTCCATGCCCGCGCGCTTGATGCGCTCTTCCAGCGAACGCTTGACCTGCGACTCGAAACCCGAGTAGGCGTGTACCACATACCAGCGCTTGGCCATATCAACCCCGCTCCGTCGCGTAACGCACGATGGTGAACAGTATGGAATCGACCGCCCACAGGAAGAGCGCCATCACCAGCACGAAGATCACGATGATCAACAGGGTCTGCAGGGTCTCCTGGCGGGTAGGCCAGACGACCTTGCGCACCTCGGTGCGCGAATCGACGGCGAAACGCCAGATCTCACGCCCGATGCGCGTCTGCACCGTGACCAGCCCCGACACCCCGACAGCCGCCAGCAGCCCCAGCAGCCGCATCCAGGCAGGCTGATCCTGGAACTGGTAGAAGCCGACGACACCGGCCACCAGGATGGCGATGGCCAGGACGAGCTTCAGGGTATCGGCGACTGATCCGCCCTCGTTGTTTGCTTCTGCGCTCATGCTCTGCCGAATATGGCAGGCCAGGAGGGACTCGAACCCCCAACCTGCGGTTTTGGAGACCGCTGCTCTACCAATTGAGCTACTGGCCTAACGTTCTTCTGGCCGCCAGCGCAATCGCCAGCGGGCCATTCGTAAACATAAACGAGTCGGCCCCGCACAGGGCCGACTCGCAGGTCGCGGATTTCCGCTCAGGCGATCACTCGATGATCTTGGAAACCACGCCGGCGCCGACGGTGCGGCCACCCTCGCGGATCGCGAAGCGCAGGCCTTCTTCCATCGCGATCGGCGCGATCAGCTTCACCGTCATCTTCACGTTGTCGCCCGGCATCACCATCTCCACGCCCTCCGGCAGCTCACAGGCGCCGGTCACGTCGGTGGTACGGAAGTAGAACTGCGGACGATAGCCATTGAAGAACGGCGTGTGACGACCACCCTCGTCCTTGCTCAGCACGTACACCTCGGCCTCGAAGTGCGTGTGCGGCTTGATCGAGCCCGGCTTCGCCAGCACCTGGCCGCGCTCCACCTCGTCTCGCTTGGTGCCACGCAGCAGCACGCCCACGTTGTCACCGGCAACGCCCTCGTCGAGCAGCTTGCGGAACATCTCCACGCCCGTGCAGGTCGTGCTCTGGGTCTCGCGCAGACCCACGATCTCGACTTCGTCGCCAACGTGGATCTTGCCGCGCTCCACGCGACCGGTCACCACGGTGCCGCGGCCCGAGATCGAGAACACGTCTTCGATCGGCATGATGAAGTCGCCGTCGATCGCACGCTCCGGATCCGGAATGTAGGTGTCCAGCGCCTCGACCAGCTTGTCGATGGACTGGGTGCCGATCTCCGAGTCGTCGCCTTCCAGCGCCTTCAGCGCCGAACCGATGATCACGGGGGTGTCGTCACCCGGGAAGTCGTAGGAGTCGAGCAGCTCGCGGATCTCCATTTCCACCAGTTCCAGCAGCTCTTCGTCGTCGACCATGTCGGCCTTGTTCATGTACACGATGATGTACGGCACGCCGACCTGGCGCGACAGCAGTATGTGCTCGCGGGTCTGCGGCATGGGGCCGTCGGCCGCCGACACCACCAGGATGGCGCCGTCCATCTGCGCCGCACCGGTGATCATGTTCTTCACGTAGTCTGCGTGACCCGGGCAGTCGACGTGCGCGTAGTGGCGCTTTTCCGACTCGTATTCCACGTGGGCCGTCGCAATCGTGATGCCGCGCTCGCGCTCTTCCGGGGCGTTGTCGATCTGGTCGTACGCCCGTGCCTCACCGCCGAATTTCTTCGCCTGGTGGGTGGTGATCGCCGCGGTCAGCGTCGTCTTGCCATGGTCAACGTGACCGATGGTGCCGACGTTGACGTGCGGCTTTGTACGTTCGAATTTTTCCTTGGACATTTCGCTACTCTCGAAATCAAGTTGACTAACAACACCAACCGCGCTGACCCGCAGCTAACGGCAAACAATGGAGCCCAGGAGCAGATTTGAACTGCCGACCTCACCCTTACCAAGGGTGTGCTCTACCGACTGAGCTACCTGGGCCAGAAACCTGGGGCGGCACACCTGGCCGCCCTGAAAGCTGGAGCGGGTGATGGGAATCGAACCCACATAGTCAGCTTGGAAGGCTGAAGTTCTACCATTGAACTACACCCGCGCTGAAACCGATTCGCCCATCGGCGCCGCCTTCGCGCCTCGCACGGAGCAATCCGTTACCCGCGCCGCTCGAACCAGCCACTCCTCGGTGGTTCGAACCCACCCCCCTTCGGTGGAGGTGGCAACCGTCTTGTCTGGTGGAGGGGGGTGGATTCGAACCACCGAAGGCTGAGCCGTCAGATTTACAGTCTGATCCCTTTGGCCACTCGGGAACCCCTCCCGAAAAAGAGGCGGTATTCTCGGAGAAGCCGCACGCCTTGTCAACAGCTGCCGCTCGATTTTTTCAGGACCCCGTCATCCAACAACTCAAGTCGTTGAAAACCGCGCCAGTGGCCTTCCCTGAAAATGTCTGCGGCAGGTAGGCCGCAGTCAAGCCTACAGGGAGGTATTCACGGCGTTTTTCAGGGAATGCCACTGGCAGAGGGGCAGTTGGATGACGGAGCCCTGCTCGATTTTTTGCTCGCCGCCAGCCAGGTCGCGCTCTGTGCTAGCATGCACGCGCTACCGAAGGGCGTGAAGCATACAGGAGTGCGGGAGTGAAAGTCACCATCTTTGGCAGTGGTTATGTGGGCCTGGTCACCGGGGCCTGTCTCGCGGAGGTCGGCAACCAGGTCATGTGTGTGGACGTGGATCCGGCAAAGATCGACCTGCTCAACAACGGCGGTGTGCCGATCTACGAACCGGGACTGGACGAGATGGTGGCACGGAACCGCGCGGCCGGGCGATTGCATTTCACCACCGACGCGGCCAGGGGGGTCGATTTCGGGTTGTTCCAGTTCATCGCCGTCGGTACACCGCCCGACGAGGACGGCTCGGCCGACCTGCAATACGTGCTGGCAGTGGCCGAGACCATCGCGCAGCACATGAGCGACTTCAAGATCGTCGTGGACAAGTCCACGGTACCGGTCGGTACCGCGGACAAGGTCAGGGAGCGCATCGACCAGACACTGACCCGGCGCGGGGTACAGATCGACTACGATGTGGTCTCCAACCCCGAATTTCTCAAGGAAGGGGCCGCCATCGACGACTTCATGAAACCCGATCGCATCGTGGTAGGCACCGAGAACCCCCGCTCCATCGAGGCCATGCGCTCGCTCTATGGCCCCTTCAACCGCAATCACGAACGCCTGCTGTTCATGGACGTGCGTTCCGCCGAACTGACCAAGTACGCCGCCAATGCCATGCTGGCGACCAAGATCAGCTTCATGAACGAACTGGCCAACCTGGCGGAGATACTGGATGCGGACATCGAATCGGTACGCGTCGGTATCGGCTCGGACCCGCGCATCGGCTACCAGTTCATATACCCGGGCTGCGGCTATGGCGGCTCCTGCTTTCCCAAGGACGTCAAGGCCCTGGTCAATACCGCGCGCTCGGTCGGTTACGATCCGCAGCTGCTGCAGGCAGTGGAGGACGTCAACGCACGCCAGAAACAGGTGCTGTTCCGCAAGATCAGCGAACACTTCGGCGGCGATCTCGCGGGACGCACCATCGCCCTGTGGGGCCTGGCCTTCAAACCCAATACCGACGACATGCGCGAGGCCTCCAGCCGCACCCTGATGGAGGCCCTGTGGGCCGCTGGCGCTCGGGTGCGCGCCTTCGACCCGGTGGCGCGCGACGAGGCGCGGCGCATCTACGGCGACCGTGAAGACCTGGTCATCTGCGAGACTGCGGACGAGGCCGTGGACGGCGCCGACGCCCTGGTCGTGGTCACCGAGTGGATAGAGTTCCGCAGCCCCGACTTCGAGGCACTCGCCGACAGACTGGCCGCACGCGCCCTGTTCGATGGTCGCAACATCTACAAGCCCGAAACGGTGCGGGCAGCAGGACTGAACTATTACAGTATCGGGCGCCGACCGATCACTCCTGACCTGCCAGCATCGCATCGACACCCTGGATAGACGACACAGCAACCCGACTCACAAGGCTCCGTGGTTTCCTGTTCCTCACCACAGAGTACACGGAGTTCAACAATAGCAAAAGGCGAGGCGCGACCCCTCCTGCAAGCGAACCATCGCTCCGTCGGTCGCGGGTGGCAATCCCGCCGAGACAGCCCCGCCTTTCGACCCCTCTGTGATCTCCGTGTGCTCTGTGGTTGTCGACTTACACACCAAGCCATAAAAACACCTTGTCACCTATATAAAAAATACCATTTCCGGGATAACCCCAACTAGGTAAAAACCCTCTATTGGCCCCTCCGGCCTTCCGCTATTCTTGGGATCGCGCACGAGCGGCTTCCGCCATGCGTGCGGCAACGGCCACGAGAAGCCGAGCCCGCAATCGCGCTGACCACCGGCGCAACACCCTGTCGTATCACAACAAACCTGGAGAGGAAGCACCATGGGTCATCCCATTCCCATTCGCGTCCGCGCAGCCTCTGCCTGCGCTCTCATCGCCGTAACCACCATGGCCAGTGCCGGGGTCCCCAAGGACCTGCCGTATCCCAGCGGCGGCAACCTGACCGCCGACCAGATCATCGAGCAGACCTACTTCGTCAACCATTTCTATGCGTTCAAGAACTACGCCATCGTCAAGAAGGGCCGCAAGATCACGGTGTTGCTGAACAAGGTCAAGGGCAAGAAACCGACCGCCGTCACCCTGGAGCGTTATCTCAACAACGCGTACGACGATGGCAAGATCAAGGCCCGTGACATGGCCATGTTCCGCTCCGGCAAGCTCAAGGGCACCGGCATGCTGGTCACCGACTATGTCGATGACAACAAGAGCCAGAGCTACATGATCTGGCTGCCCGCGCTGCGCAAGATCCGCCGTTTCGCGCAGCCGGCGCACGACGACGCCTGGGGCGGTTCCGACTTCACCTTCGGTGACGTGGTGCTGCGCAAGCCCTTCCACGAGACCCACGAACTGCTGGGCAAGGAGACCTTCGGCGACTGCCTCGGCTACATGAAGATCGCCGCCAACGAGCAGACCCGCTACACCCGGAACGTGCCCAAGCAGGGCTCCTGCGCCCCAAAGGGCAAGGAGGTCTACAAGGTCAAGAGCACCACCAAGTTCAAGAACTGGTGGTACGACTACCGCATCAGCTATATCGACGCCAGGACCTTTGCCGACTACCGCACCGAATATTTCAAGGACGGCAACAAGGTCAAGATCATCGACCGCGACTGGGTGCCGCTGGGCAAGGGCGACGACCCGCGCGCCGTGGGCTGGGGCTACTGGTACGGCACCACTCTGGCCACCGGCCACGAGACCTGGGCGGTGATCCCGCCGGAGGTCAACAGGGTGAACGCCAAATACAAGAAGGACTGGTGGTCCGAGAAGACCCTGCGCAAGATCAAGCGTTGATCGGCATGTCGCGCATTGCACCCCGTTCCATGCAGATCCTTGCGCGGAACGGGTGACAAACCACCAGACCCACACAGGTCACAATCAACACAATCAGCGGTTCGGGGGCCGCTCATATCGGTTTCGAGCAGGCCCCTGCACCCAAGGGAGAGACATCACATGTTCAAGAAGTCCTTGCTGGGCAGCGCCGTCGCCCTTGCGATCGCGCTCCCGAACATCGCAGCCGCCGAGGTCGAGACCTCGGTCATCCTGAAGAACGAGACCGCCGCCTTCTTCAAGAAGGGCATCCGCACCGGTGAGGCCACCTCGACACTCGACAACAAGGGCAGCGGACGCAAGATCGGCAAGTTCGAGAACTCCGCCAGGATCTTCTTCAACGGCGACGTCGGCGAGGAGTCCAGCTGGCACGGCGAACTGAACCTCATCTACGACGCCAAGGCCACCTCCGGCTACAAGGGGCACAAGAACTACACCCAGAACGACTGGTTCCGCGAACTCTACGTCGATACCACCGCCGGCGGCTGGGATCTGCGCATAGGCAAGCAGCAGGTGGTCTGGGGCACCGCCGACGGCATCAAGTTGCTGGACATCATCAACCCCACCGACTGGCGCGAGTTCGTGCAGAACACCATGGAGGACTCACGCATCCCGGTGTGGATGATCAACGCCGAGCGCAACGTGGGAGAGAACGGCAACGTGCAATTCATCATCGCCCAAGCCGAGCCAAACAAAATCGCGGGCCTTACTACAACCAAGAGCGGCTCCACCCGAGCCTATGGCGGAACCTTGGGGATTGACAGTGGACATCCATTCATCATGAAAGGGGTCGACACCATTACCGGCGGCGTCAACGGCTTCTTCAACATAGGCGCCGCAATGGGCGGCATTACCTCCATTTTCCGGGGAGGAGGCTTCACCGACCCAACGAACGGCACGAACCCCTACAAGCCAGAGACAAACACGGTAGGCGCCTTCACGGCAGGAACATACAATGCTACATGTAAGGCACCAGGCACGGTCAACTCCGGCGCAGCCTGTCTCGAGAAATTCACCGATGATCCACGCTTCGGCGGCGCATTCTCGAATAACAACATCACTAACCTGATCGATGCCGATCCTGTAACAGGTGCGGGCTGGGATACTACAAACCCCAACTCCACCTGGGAATACATGCCCAATGCCACTCTTGCTACGTTCAACACCTATGTGGGCATGACCACTCGCTACCGCCGCAAGGAACCGAAGAACAGCGATGCCAACTTTGGCCTTCGCTACCGTGGCAGCACGGACAGTGGCCTGAACTTCGGCATCAACTACCTCTATGCCTATGACCCGAACCCGGTGGTTAACATTCATTGGGAAGACCCTGCCACGGGAGAACGTCTGGTTGCAAGGGAATTCCTCACTACGGCCGGCACAACCGTTGTGCAAATTCAAAATCAGGCTGGAACCACAGGTTACGGGGCGGTAGCCACATATTCAAATGCATACTCCCCAACAACCGGCGCACCACTTAACGTAACCACCGCCCGGCCGGTTCGCCTGGTATTCGAAGAAAAGCTCACCCGCGTGCACAACATTGGCGGCTCCTTCGACTATGCCTTCGACAATGGCGACCAGCCGGTCGTGATGCGGGGCGAGTTCCTCTACCAGAAAGGGGTCCACCAGCCGATAGTGGACAGGGATGCCCTGGCCCGGGGCAACCTGACCGCCGCGCTGACCACCAAGAAGAGCGACTTCTTCAAGTACGTGATCGGCGTGGACACCACGGTGATGACCAATCTGTTTACCAGCTTCCAGTTCATCCAGTTCATCAACCTGGATTTTGTTGACCAGAAGAAAACCTGCCAGTACTTCGATGCAACTGGGGCAGCTCATAACTATAACTGCTCCCGCTACACCGCCAACCCGGCCACCATGCACCTGACCAACGGGTTGCAGAAGGGCCGCAAGACCCAGGAGTTCTACTCCTTCTTCCTGTCCAAGCCCTTCGGCGAGTCGGACCTGGGCCGCTGGAACAACATCGTCATGTACGAGGAAGGGGGCGGCTTCTGGGATCGTCTGGACGCCGAGTACTCGCTCTCCGACGAGTTGTCGGTGACTGGCGAGATCAACATGTACTGGGGCGACCAGGACACCATGTTCGGCCAGTTCAAGAACTCGTCCAACATCCAGGTGGGCCTGAAGTACATCATCGAGTGATGCGGCCGCAGCTCGCCTGAGCACTCGAGGGCGGCGCACGGTTTCGGCTGGCGCCGCCCTTTTTGCCCCTGCATCGGAGCAAAGACCTGCCCCACCTGGACGGGTGCAGTAAAGACAACAATGAGTAGAGACGCATGAGTACTGACAACGAATACAAGTTTGCGGACCGCTACGCGGACTTCATGCTGAGAAACCGGTGGGCGCTGATCATCGGCCTGATCGTGGTCACGGTGCTCGCGGCGCTGCAGATTCCCAATCTGGACATCCGCAACGACCCCGACACCCTGTTGCCGCCGAGCAACCGCTATGTCGCCACCAACGCCTACGCCGAGGAGAAATTCGGCATGGGCAACCTCATGGTGTTCGCCCTCAAGGTGAAGGAAGGCGACATCTGGCAGCCCTGGTTCATCAACAAGATCCAGGAGATCCACAACAAGCTGGAGGCCCTGCCCACCTCTCGCCCGGCCAACTTCATCGACATCGCGGCGCAGAAGATCAAGTACATGAGCACCGACGAGAATGGCCTGGTGTTCAAGCGCCTGATCCCGGTGGAAGGCATCAGCGACGACCCCGAGGTAGCGAAGCAGCAACTCGCCTTCCTGCGCGAGGGCGTCAAGACCAACCCGGTGATGGCGCCCATGCTGGTGTCGATGTGGGGTCCCGACGGCAAGCGTTGCGCCTACGAGGACTACTACAAGGACGAGTGCGTGGCCAAGGCGGCCTACGTGATCGCCGACTACACCGACGAAGTGAAGGAGATGTACCTGCCCTGGGTACAGCAGGTACGAGCCATCATGGACGAGGTCGCGCAGGACGACCGCATCGAACTCTACGTGGCGGGCGAGCCCTACTTCCTCGCCTGGATGTTGCAGAACCTGGTGGACAAGTGGTGGCTGTTCGTGCTGTCCATCCTGATCGTGGTCGCGGTGTTGTGGATCGAGTTCCGCAACTGGCGTGGCGCGGTCTTCCCGCTGATCGGCGTGTTCATGACCATCATCATGACGCTGGGCCTGATGGGCCTGTCCGCCTTCAAGCTGACCACCATGATGGTGCTCACCCCCATGCTGCTGCTGGCCATCGGTATCGGCCACTCGGTACAGGTCACGCGGCGCTTCCTGCTCGAGCACGGCAAGAGCGGCGACTGTGACGCGGCGGCGCGCATCGCCATCGGGCACACCATCATCCCGGCGACCCTGGCCATCGTCACCGACATGGTCGGCTTCGCCACCCTGGCCACCGTGGACATCTCCTTCTACAAGGCCTACGCCTACTTCGGGATGTTCGGCATGCTCACGCTGCTGCTGACCACCACCACCCTGATCCCGCTGCTGCTCACCCAGTTCCCGCCCTCGCAGGAGGAATGCAAGAACCTCGAAGGCCATAGCTGGGAGAAATCGGTTGGCGGCTTCATCACCCGCCTGATCAGCGGCCCGGGCAAGTGGATCCCCATCGGCGCGGTGGCTGCCATCATGGTGGTCTCCACCTACTACACCAACCTGTTCAACTGGAGGGGCATCCCCGAAGACCAGGTCAAGCTGGAACAGGAAGGCGACATCATGCCGGGGGTGGAGAAGGGCATCAACTACGCCCGCGCCGCCTTCAAGGGCAGTTCGCAGACCTGGAAGGACCTGGTGGTGCTCAACAGCATCATGCCCGGCGTGATCTCGGTGTCGATCCCCATCCGGGGCAAGGAACCCGTCGCCCCCGGCTGCGTGGACAACTATTTCCCGGACGAGGTCTACGACATCGAGGACCCGAAGGAGAAGGCCCGACAATGCGCCCTGTACAAGAAGAAGCTGGGCTGCTGGGACGAAGAGGCCTGCGGCCAGCAGGGCGTGTTCAACAAGGCGGCCCTGCACACCGATATCGAGAAGTTCGACAACTGGCTGCGTGCCCACAAGTTCGTCGGCTATACCGGCTCGTACACCCAGTACATTCGCCTGATCAACATGCTGCTGGCGGCCGAGCCGGGTGAGAAGCCCGACATCAAGGACCTGCGCGTGCCCAACGAGGCCTACCTGAAGGCCATCGACCCGAACGACGACCGCAATCCCGACGAGATCATCGAGATGTACAACGGTCTGCTGGAATCCATGACCGGCGCGGGCGAGATGGACTCCTTCGTCAACACCCAGACCTGGAACGAGGGTGTGGTACTGGGCTTCATCAACACCATGGACCCACGGGAGACCCACGAGGTCACCATGGACATCCAGAACTACATCGAGGAGCACAAGAACGACCCGGGCTTCCGCCTGGTGAACTTCGGCCTGCGGTGTGGCCCAGCCAGCGAGCCCTCGCGCTACGAGGACTGTGACAAGACACTGGCCCAGGAAGGGGCGAACTATGTGAAGCCGGGTATCGGGGGCTTCCTTGGCGCCACCGAGGCGACCCGAGAAGTGGCCATGGACAACTGGCTGATCAGCCCGCTGCAGACCGCGCTGGCGGTATTCGTCATCACCACCCTGATGTTCCGGTCGGTGCCCGTGGCCGCCATTCTGGTCGCCACGCTGATGGTGACGCTGTATGCACAGTACGGGCTGGGCGGTTACTTCACCTCGGTGGAGGAATGGTCGGGCAACCTCGCCTTCCACCTGCTGGTGACCCTGTCGATCGCCATGGGCCTGGGGGTGGACTACGGGATCTACATGATCTCGCGCCTGCGTGAAGAGATGGCCACCACCGGCGGACGCTGGGCCGACGCCCTGAGCAACACGCTCAACACCACCGGCTCGGCGGTCATTCTCTCGGTGGTGGTGCTGCTCGGCAGCTTCATCCCGCTTGTGGGCACCGACCTGGCCAACACCTGGGGGCTGGCGGTCTACATCAGCGAGGCGCTGGTGATCGACGTGATCACCGCCTTGATGGTGCTGCCGCTGCTGGTAAAGTGGCTCAAGCCGCGATACGTGTTCCAGGGATAACAAGAGCGCCCCGGCCCTGCCGGGGCCCCGCGACTGTTCGGCCCGCCTCGGCGGGCCTTTTTGCTGTCTACGGTTCGGCCCGAGGACGGGCCTCCTACATCACCAAGGAGCAGCATCCCGTGGTAGCGGCATCCTCGTCGCGAACAACTCGGCCGCGCCGCGACCATTCGGCTCGGGAGTGGTTCGGCCCGGGGACGGGCCTCCTACATCGTCAAGGAGCAGCATCCCGTGGTAGCGGCRTCCTCGTCGCGAACAGCTCGGCCRCGCCGCGACCATTCGGCTCGGGRGTGGTTCGGCCCGGGGACGGGCCTCCTACATCGTCAAGGAGCAGCATCCCGTGGTAGCGGCATCCTCGTCGCGAACARCTCGGCCGCGCCGCGACCATTCGGCTCGGGAGTGGTTCGGCCCGGGGACGGGCCTCCTACATCGTCAAGGAGCAGCATCCCGTGGKAGCGGCRTCCTCGTCGCGAACARCTCGGCCRCGCCGCGACCATTCGGCTCGGGRGTGGTTCGGCCCGGGRACGGGCCTCCTACATCGTCAAGGAGCAACATCCCGTGGGAGCGGTGTCCTCAGGTCGCGGAGTGGATCGCGTGCATGGCCGCCTGCAAGTCACCGGATTGCACCAGCGGCCAGTGACGCTCCAGTTCGTCGAGGCCACGTTCGATGGCCTCCTGCTCGATCCTGCCGGGACGGGAGAGGACATGATCGGTCACCACATCCCGGTGCCCTGGATGACCAATACCGATACGCGCACGTACGAAGTCCTTGCTGCCGAGCACGGCAATGATGTCGCGCAGGCCATTGTGGCCGCCGTGCCCCCCGCCGCATTTCAGGCGGATGGTTCCGGGCGCCAGGTCCAGCTCGTCATGGACCACCAGCAGGCGCTCCGGCGGGATCCGGTAGAAACGAGCGAAGGCGCCGACCGCACGGCCACTGTGGTTCATGTAGGTCATGGGCTTGAGCAGCCAGCACTCGCCCGTCTCGGTGTGGATGCGCGCCACCTCGCCGGAAAACTTGTTCTCGGCGCGCAGCACCGCGCCATGACGCTGGGCCAGGCGATCGACGAACCAGAAGCCCACATTGTGCCGGGTGTCTGCATAGCGGGGGCCCGGATTGCCCAGGCCCACCACGCACTGGATGGTCTCGCCTTTCATCATCTGCTTCCTCGCCGGATATGAGAACGGCGGCCAGGGGCCGCCGTTCTCTCAGCCGAATTGCCGGCGTCTCACTCGCCCTCGGCCTCGCCTTCTTCCTCACCACCCTCTGCGGCGGCCGTACCGCGCGCTGCGTGGATGTTGACCACGGCCATGTCCTCGGACTCCTCGCCATGCGACAGCGCGGCCAGTTGCACGCCTTCGGGCAGCTTGAGGTCGCTCAGGTGCAGCATGTCACCGATCTGCATGCCACTGAGATCCACATCGATGTACTCGGGCAGGCTGCCGGCCTCACAGATGACCTCCACATCGGCCAGCATGTGCGAGACCTCGCCACCGGCCTTGACACCCGGCGCCTTGTCCTCGTTGATGAAGTGCAGCGGCACATGCATGCGGATGGCGTCGTGCTCGGACACACGCTGGAAATCGGCGTGCAGGATGAAAGGCTTGGCCGGGTGGCGTTGCAGATCCTTGAGCACGGCCCTGACCGGCGTACCGTCGATCTCGATGGTCAGCACGCGCGAGAAGAAGCTCTCGTCTTCCAGTTCGTGCACCAGCTCGTTGTGCCGGGTGGCGAGCATCTGTGGTTCCTTGCCCCCGCCATAGAGGATGCAGGGCACCATGCCCTCGCGACGCAGGCGGCGGCTCGCACCCTTGCCCTGCACCTCGCGAGTGACGGCTTTCAAATCGATTGTCTTGCTCATTGCGAACTCCCGTTCTCGTGTAACGGCCCTGTCCGCCCGCGACCAGGCACTGGACAGGGCCTCGTGAATGCAGGCCGGAGCCTGCGCTCTGGCCGGCCCGCTGTTCAGTCGACGAACAGTGAGCTGACCGACTCCTCGTTGCTGATGCGGCGGATCGTCTCGGCCAGCAGACCGGCGATCGAGAGCTGCCGGATCTTGCTGCAGGCCTTCGCCTCCTCGCGCAGCGGGATGGTGCTGGACACCACCAGTTCGTCCAGCTCGGAGGCCTGGATATTACTCACCGCCGGCCCCGACAGTACCGCGTGAGTACAATAGGCCACTACCTTGGCCGCCCCCGCGGCCTTGAGCGCACCGGCGGCCTTGCACAGCGTGCCGGCGGTATCGACCAGGTCGTCCACCAGCACGCAGGTGCGACCCGCCACATCACCGATGATGTTCATCACCTGCGCCTCGTTGGCCTTGGGCCGGCGCTTGTCGATGATCGCCAGGTCCGCGTCGTCCAGGCGCTTGGCCAGCGCACGGGCCCGCACCACACCACCTACGTCCGGCGAGACCACGATCAGGTTGGGGTACTGCTGGCGCCAGATGTCGCCCAGCAGGATCGGTGACGAATACACATTGTCCACCGGGATGTCGAAGAAGCCCTGGATCTGGTCGGCATGCAGATCCATGGTCAACACCCGGTCGGCACCGGCAGTGGCGATCATCTTCGCCACCAGACGCGCGGTGATCGGCACCCGCGCCGAGCGTGGCCGCCGGTCCTGCCGCGCATAGCCGAAATAGGGGATGACCGCGGTGATGCGCCGCGCCGAGGCCCAGCGCAGGGCATCGATCATCACCAGCAGTTCCATCAGGTTGTCATTGGTTGGCTCCGAGGTCGGCTGCACCACGAACACGTCGCGGCCACGCACATTCTCCTCGATCTCGACCATCACCTCGCCATCGCTGAACTGGCCGACCACCGCCTTGCCCAGCGGGATACTCAGATAATCGGCGATATCGGCCGACAGCTCGGGATGAGCATTCCCCGAAAACACCATCATGCTGCTGGCGGGCATGTCGCTCTCCGCTAGGTAGTCAGAAACGAAGAAGGCCGCGCCCCGGCGACCTCTCTGCTTGAGGCGGCCCGCTGCCGCCCGATCGAATTTTCTGCGCGGCCGTGGTGTGGCCATTTCCAAATATGGCTGGGGTGGCAGGATTCGAACCTGCGAATGCCGGAGTCAAAGTCCGGTGCCTTACCGCTTGGCGACACCCCAGTTGTTCAGTCATGCTCCAGCCGCTCTCGCAGGGGAGAGCGGTTGCAACCACGCGCCACCCACGCCCGCCAGTCGGCCGACAGCTGTTGCCGCACCTGTTCGGCGGCCTCACGCGAGACAAACTCGGCGAACACACAACCACCGGTGCCGGTCAGCCGGGCCTCGGCGTATTCTTCCAGCCATTCAATGGCTTGCGACACAGCCGGGTAGCGCTTGCGAACCACCGCCAGACAGTCGTTACGGCGGTCGCCCGCAATGAAGGCGCGTATTGTGATCGGACAGGAATTCCTTGTCAATTCCGGATCGGAAAATACTTCGCCGGTCGCCACATGGCAATCGGGGGCGATCACCAGATACCAGGGCTCGGGCAACGCGATGGGGCGCAGGCACTCGCCCACACCCTCGGCCCAGGCGGCGCACCCGTGCACGAAGATGGGCACGTCCGCCCCCAGGCGCAGCCCCAGAGTGGCCAGCTCGGCATCGTCCAGACCGCAGCCCCACAAATGATTGAGCGCATGCAGCACCGTGGCGGCATCGGAACTGCCGCCGCCCAGGCCACCGCCCATGGGCAGGCGCTTGCGCAGGGCGATGTCCACACCTTGCGCCACCCCGGCGCAGTCCTGCAACAGGCGCGCCGCGCGCACCGCGAGATTGGCCTCGGGAGCGACGCCGGGGAGGCTGTCCACGCATGCGATCCGACCATCGTCGCGCAGACGGAAGTCCAGCTCATCGTACAGATCCAGAAACTGGAACACCGTCTGCAGCTCGTGATAGCCGTCGGCGCGACGGCCGGTGATGCGCAGCATGAGATTGAGCTTAGCCGGCGCCGGCCAGCCGCACGACCAGTCGCTCATGACCCGGATTCCAGCAGGCGCTGGCGCAGGCGCGACAAATAGTCGTCGGTGGCATCTTCCCGCAGCGCGGCCTCGAGCAGCCGGCGCGCCTCGCGCCGCTCACCCAGCGCCCAGAGCACCTCGATCAGATGACCGGTGATCTCGGCATCGTGATCCCGCTGCCAGGCGCGTTGCAGATAGTCGCGCGCAGCCTCGAGCTGTCCCAGGCGGTACAGCACCCAGCCCATGCTGTCGAGCACCGCGGGCGAGTCCGGCTTGAGCTGCAAGGCCTGCTCGATGTAGCGCCGCGCCTCCTGCAAACGGACGTTCCGCTGCGCCAGCATGTAGCCCAGGGCATTGAGGGCGTCGGCATGATGCGGATCCTGCTGCAGCACCTGCCGGAAGTCACGCTCCATGGCCACATAGTCACCGACCTCGGAATAGTAGAGCCCGCGCCCGTAGAGCAGGTCGGTATTGCCGGGCAGGGCCTGCAGCGCCTCCTGGTAGAGACCGAGAATGTCGGCGCGATCCGCGCCGTGCTGCCGCAGCAGCTCGATCTCGGCCAGGTAGAGATCGGCCTTGCGCCGGAAGGCCGCCTCGCGCGCCTGCCGCAGCAGCCGGCGGGCCTCGTCCAGGCGCCCTGCCTCTTCCGCGATCAGGGCGGCGGCACGAATGGCCGCATCGACCCGCAACTCGCCCTGCTTCACCCGGCGATACAGGCCGATCGCCGCAACCTTGTTGCCGCTGGCCTCCTCGACCTGCCCGAGGAAATAGGTCGCGTCGTTGGCGAATCGCGGGCTGCCTCGCAACGCCTGCCAGAGCCGCCGTGCCTCGTCCCAGTGCTGCTGCTGTGTGGCCAGCATGGCGTAACCGAACAGCACCTGGAGATCCTTCGGGTCTCGCCGGTACAGCTCGCGAAACTGCGCCAGCGCCTCTTCGTAACGTTCGACCGCCACCAGCAGGCGGGCACGCCCGAGCCGCAGGCGGCGATTGTCGGGGTAACGCCCCAGGGCCTGCTCCAGCACCTCCAGCGCGGCATCACGCTGCCCGCGAGCGACCAGCACCTGCGCCAGCAGCGACCAGGTATCCACCCGCTCGGGGGTTCGATCGAGCACTTCGCGCAGCAAGCTCTCGGCCTCGGGATAGCGATGCTGCGAGGTCAGCAGCAGGGCCAGGCCATAATGCGCCACCGCGGCATCCGGTGCCTCGTCGACCAGCCGGCGCATCAACGCCAGGGCACGCTCCTTGTCCTTTTCGCCCGCCAGGGCACTGGACACCAGCAGGTAGCCGTCCTTGCCGAGGGCACGGGCGATCTCGAGCATGGCGCGGAACTGGGCCAAGGCCGCAGCATCCTGCGCATCGCGCAACAGGGCCACCCCCAGGAACTGGCGGGCCGCCAGGCTGTTGGGCGCGAGTTCGACCCAGAGACGGGCCGCACGCCGTACCAGATCCATGTCCCGCACATGCCAGGCGATGCGGGTCGCGCGCTCCGCCGCATAGGGCTCGCGCGCCCGCTCGGCGGCCTCGAGATAGGCCTTGATCGACTTATCGAAATCGCCCAGGCGCGCGCCGATCTCACCGACCAGATACGCGAACAGCAGGTCCGGGTCCAGCTCGACCTCGGGACGCGCGGGGGGCGTGTATGGCAGAGGCGGCGCCGCCGGGCGTGCCTCTGCCGCCGCTTTGGCGGGGGCATCGGGACGCGGGGCAAGCGGGCCCTGGCACGCCGCCAGCGCCAACCCCAGGATCATCGACAGAAAGAGACCTCGATAATTCACCCCTCCAAGGGTACCCGATACCTCGGACAAAGCAATGCAACGCGCTGGCCGCCAACCTCCATGAGTCCGGGTAGCCACACCCCGGATCATGAAAGATGTGCTGATGCCCCTTGTTTTTCATTCACCACAGAGGACACAGAGCGCACAGAGCTTGACGATGGCAAAAGGCGAAGCGCGGACCTTCCTGCCGACGGATCATCGGCCGGTCTTTGGTCGGATTGCAGTCCTGCCGGGACAGCCCCCGGCCTCAACCCCTCAGTGATCTCTGTGTGCTCTGTGGTGTTGACTTCCACATTCAAGGTTCGGAAAGACGACCCGGCGCACGCGCCTTCCATCGACATCGCCTTGCATTCAACTCATTGACAATCCAAAATTTCCGGTTCCAGAGTCGTATCCAGAGACATTCCTGCCCCGCCATGACCCTGCTCGCCGTCGGTCTCAACCACACCAGCGCACCGGTCGCCATCCGCGAACGGGTGACCTTTGGACCCGACATCGTGGTCGGCGCCCTGCGCAGCCTGCGCGAGCGCCCCGGGGTGAGCGAGGCGGTGATCCTGTCCACCTGCAACCGCACCGAGGTGTACTGCAATGTGGACGAGGACCAGACCGGGCAGGTGCGCCGCTGGATCGCCGAATTCCACGGCCTGGTGGTCAACGACATTGCCCCCTACCTGTACGAGCACCACGACGACCAAGCGGTCGCCCACCTGCTGTCGGTGGCCTGCGGGCTGGATTCCATGGTGCTGGGCGAGCCCCAGATTCTCGGCCAGGTGAAAGCGGCCTTCCAGACCGCCACCGATGCCGGACACACCGGCAAGACCCTAAAGCGCCTGTTCCAGCATGCCTTCAACACCGCCAAGCAGGTGCGCACCGACACCGCCATCGGCGACAGCCCGGTATCGGTGGCCTTTGCCGCGGTGAGCCTGGCGCGCCAGATCTTCTCCGACCTGGGCGAGCAGACCGCGCTGCTGATCGGTGCCGGCGAGACCATCGAGCTGGCCGCCCGCCACCTGCACCAGCACGGCATCGGCCGCATCATCGTCGCCAACCGCACCGTCTCTCGTGCGCGCAAGCTGGCCGAGCAGTTCAGCGGCTACGCCATCGGCCTCACCGAGCTGCCCGCGCACCTGGCCGAGGCGGACATCGTCATCGCCTCCACCGCCAGCCCGCTGCCGGTGCTGGGCAAGGGCACCGTCGAGAGCGCGCTCAAGCAGCGCCGCCACCGCCCGGTGTTCATGGTGGACATCGCGGTGCCGCGCGACATCGAGCCCGAGGTCGCCCGGCTGCGCGATGTCTATCTCTACACCGTGGACGATCTGCAGGAGGTCATCCAGGAGAACCTGCGCTCGCGCCAGGAGGCGGCCGAGCAGGCGCGCGAGATCATCGACTTCCAGGTCCGCGAGTTCCGCGCCTGGCTGGGCTCGCTGGACGCGGTGGACCTGATCCAGGACTACCGCGCCCATGCCGAGGGCCTGCGCGACGAGGTGCTGGCCCGGGCGCGGCGCATGATCGACGCCGGACGCGACCCGCACGAGGCACTGGACTACCTGGCCCATACCCTCACCAACAAGCTGTTGCACACCCCCAGTACCCAGCTGCGCCTGGCGGGCAGCCGGGGACGGCACGAACTGCTCGACGCCGCCAACACCCTGTTCCAGCTCGGCCACGACCGCAACAACTCCTGAGATGGCCATGAAACCCAGCATCCGTCGCCGGCTCGAGCAGATCGCCGATCGCTTCGCCGAGGTCCAGGCCCTGCTCGCCGATCCCGAGGTACAGAACGACAACGACCGCTTCCGCGAGCTGAGCCGCGAATACGCCCGCCTCGAACCGGTCGCCGCCGCCTGGCGCGCCTGGCTGGACAACGAGCGCGAACGCGAGCAGGCCGAGGCCATGCTCGACGACCCGGAGCTGGCCGAGCTGGCCGAGGAGGCGCTGCGCGAGGCCCGCGAGCACGCCGAGCGCCTGTTGCCCGAGCTGCAACGCCTGCTGCTGCCGCGCGACCCCAACGACGATCGCAACGTCTTTCTCGAGATCCGCGCCGGCACTGGCGGCGCCGAGGCGGCGCTGTTCGCCGGCGACCTGTTGCGCATGTACCTGCGCCATGCCGAGCAGCGCGGCTGGCGCACCGAGATCCTCAGCGAGAGCCCCGGCGAGCACGGCGGCTACAAGGAAGTGGTGGCCCGGGTGAGCGGCCCGGAGGTGTACTCGCGGCTGAAGTTCGAATCGGGCACCCACCGGGTGCAACGCGTGCCCGAAACCGAATCCCAGGGGCGCATCCACACCTCGGCCTGCACCGTGGCCATCCTGCCCGAGGCCGACGAGGTCGAGGCGGTCGAGATCAACCCGCAGGAACTGCGCATCGACACCTTCCGCGCCTCCGGCGCCGGCGGCCAGCACGTCAACAAGACCGACTCGGCGGTGCGTATCACCCACCTGCCCACCGGCACCGTGGTGGAGTGCCAGGACGAACGTTCGCAGCACAAGAACAAGGCGCGCGCCCTGGCCCTGCTGGCCGCCCGCCTCAAGGACGCCGCCGAGCGCGAGGCCCACGCCGCCGAGGCCGCCGATCGTCGCCTGCAGGTCGGCAGCGGCGACCGCTCCGAGCGCATCCGCACCTACAACTTCCCGCAGGGCCGGGTCACCGACCACCGCATCAACCTCACCCTCTACAAGCTCGACGAGATCCTGATGGGCGACCTCGACCCACTGATCGAGCCACTGATGCAGGAGCACCAGGCCGCGCAGCTGGCCCGCCTGGGCGAGGAGGCATGAAGACCGTTGGCGACCTGCTGCGCGACGCGCGCCGGCACCTTACCGACCCGGCAGAGGCGGAGATCCTGCTCGCACACGCCTTGCAGTGCGACCGCACCTGGCTGTACGCCCATCCCGAATACCACCCCGCCGCCGAAGCCCTGGCCCGCTTCGCGGCCCTGCTCGCGCGCCGCCTCGCTGGCGAACCGGTGGCCCAGCTCACCGGCTGGCGCGAATTCTGGTCGTTGCCGCTGCGCGTGGACCGACACACCCTGATTCCGCGCCCCGAGACCGAGCACCTAGTCGAGTTCGTGCTCGAACGCCTGCCTGCCGAGCCCCCGCTGCGGATCATCGACCTGGGCTGTGGCTGCGGCACCATCGCCCTGGCCCTGGCCCGCGAGCGCCCACACTGGGAAATCTTCGCCAGCGACCGCAGCGCAGGCGCCCTGGCGGTGGCGCGCGACAATGCCCGACGACTCGGCCTGGACGTGACCTTTCTGCGTGCCGACTGGCTGGCGGGCATCGTCGGGCCCTTCGACCTGATCATCAGCAACCCACCCTACGTGGCCGAAGGCGACCCCCACCTCGAACAGGGCGACCTGCGTTTCGAGCCGCGCGGGGCGCTGGCCGCTGGCCCCGACGGCCTGGATGCCATACGTCTCCTTGTCGCCCAGGCCCAGCCCCGCCTGCACCCCGGTGGTCTGCTGGCCTTCGAACATGGCCACGACCAGGATGCCGCCTGCCGGATGCTGCTCGCACAGGCCGGCTATGCCGATGTGGGCAGCGGTCGCGACCTGGCCGGCCTGCCGCGTTTCTCGCACGGTCGCCGCGCATGAGGGATTCCCCTATTGACGTCCCCGCCTTGCGGGACCACGATTGATCGTGAATCCCCTTGACAGACCGGCCATGCGTTCCAACCCCGACAGTCCGCTGAAGATCCGCGAAATCGGCTTCTGCCCCCTGCACCCCGACCCCAACCAGGCCGGCACTGCCGCGCAGCTGTTGCGTGACTGCGAAGGCATCCTGCTGGCCGAACGCATCGACGATACCCTGCTGCGCGTGGGCTACGACCTCCACCACGCCACTCTGGCCGCCATCGAGGAGCTGCTCGAGGGCTTCGGCTTCCACCTCGACAACAGCCTGCTCTCGCGCATGCGTCGCGCACTGATCAAGTACACCGAAGAGACCCAGTACATCAACCTCGGCTGCGAGCGCGGCGAGAGCAACTGCACCCTCAAGATCTTCATCAACAGCTACCGGCTGCGCAAGCACGGCTGCCGCGACGACCGCCCCCGGCACTGGCGCCGCTACCTCTGAACCGCCAACATCCCGCAGCGTGCGTTAGAATCCGCCCATGAACGACGACGAGCTACTGCGCTACAGCCGCCAGATCCTGCTGCCCGAGATCGGCATCGAGGGCCAGCAGCGACTGCGTGACGCCCATGCCCTGATCATCGGCCTCGGCGGCCTGGGGTCGCCCGTGGCCCTGTATCTGGCCGCCGCCGGGGTGGGCCGGCTCACCCTGGTGGACGACGACCGGGTGGACCTGTCCAACCTGCAACGCCAGATCGTGCACGACACCGGGAGCATCGGCCAGACCAAGGTCGCCTCGGCCGCCGCACGCCTGGCACACATCAACCCCGAGTGCCAGGTCACCACCCTGCCACAGCGCCTCGACGAGGCCGCGCTGGAGCGCCAGATCGCCGCCGCCGACCTGGTGCTCGACTGCTCCGACAATTTCGCCACCCGCTTCGCGGTCAACCGCGTCGCCCACGCCCGGCGCACACCGCTGGTCTCCGGCGCGGCGATCCGCTGGGAAGGCCAGGTGGCAGTGTTCACCTGGGGCGAGGACGAGGCCTGTTACCGCTGTCTGTACGGTGAGGCGGGTGGAGAAGATCAACGCTGCAGCGAGAACGGCGTGGCCGCGCCACTGGTCGGCGTGATCGGCAGCCTGCAGGCACTCGAGGCCCTGAAACTACTGGCCGGCGCCGGCGATCCGCCGCGCAACCGTCTGCTGCTGATCGACACCCTGCACAACCAGTGGCGCGAACTGCGCCTGCGCCCGGACCCCGCCTGTCCGGTGTGCGGCTCGCCATGATCCTGTGGATCCACGGCTTTCGTAGTTGTGGCCTGAGTGACAAGTCACGCGCCCTGCGCGAGCACTTCGGTGCCGAACGGGTACTCACACCCGACCTGCCGCACCAGCCCGCCGAGGCGATCGCCCTGCTCGAGGACCTGCTGCAGCGGTACCCGGTACGCGCACTGGTCGGTGCCTCGCTCGGCGGCTACTACGCCACCTGGCTGAAGCGGCGGCACGACCTCCCCGCGGTACTGGTCAATCCCGCCGTGGCGCCCTACCTGCTGCTCGAGGACTGGCTGGGCTGGCACCGCGACTGTCACGGCCGCCCCTTCGAGGTCACCCGCCACACCCTGGCGCAACTGCGTGCATTGCACCGTGAACGGCTGGGTGAGCACGAGCGCTACCTGGTGCTGTTGGCCCAGGGCGACGAGGTGCTCGACTGGCGGGTCGCCGCCGACTACTATGCCGGCCAGGAACTGATCGTCCATCCGGGCGGCAACCACCGCTTCACCTGTTTCCCCGACTACCTGCCGCGCATCGCGCGCTGGTTCGAACGCCATGTCCAAGAAACCCCGCGCTCCGCTTGACCTCGACCGCCTGCGCCAGGACATCGTCTTCGAGGACGAACTGATGGGACACCATTTCGTGTTCCACACCACCTGGGGGCTGTTCTCACCCAAGGGCATCGACGAAGGCACCCGCCTGCTGCTGCGGCACATGGAAGTACGCCCCGACGAGCGGGCCATCGACCTGGGCTGCGGCTACGGCCCCATCGGCATGGCGATTGCGCGCAGCGCCCCCCAGGGTCATTGTCTGATGGTCGACAAGGATTTCGTCGCCGTGGACTACGCCAAGGCCAACCTGCGGCGCAACGCCATCGACAACGCCGAGGCCATGCTCAGCGACGGCCTGCGCCATGTCCCGGCCGACCGGCGCTTCACCCTGGCCGCCACCAACCTGCCGGCCAAGACCAGCAAGGAACACTATTACCTGTTCTTCCACGACATCCACGACCGCCTCGAACCCGGTGGCCGCTGCTATGTGGTGGTGATCAGCGGCCTGCGGCGCTTCATCGAGCGTGCCTTCGGCGAGGTCTTCGGCAACCACACCAAGGTCAAGCAAGGGCGACAGTACACCGTGGCGATGGCCGAGAAGCACTGAGTGCCCGCCCCTCTAACTCTTCATGACACGGGCCGCCCACACCCCGGATCATGGAAGATGCGTTTGTGCACCTTGATTCCTTACCACAGAGGACACAGAGCGCACAGAGTTCAACAATAGCAAAAGGCAAGGCGCGGACCTTTCTGCCGACGGACCATCGGTCGGTCCGTCGGTCGGGTTGCGGTCCTGCCGGGACAGCCCCCAACTTCACCTCCTCTGTGATCTCTGTGTACTCTGTGGTGGTCGACTTCCACACTAAAGTCTCGGCCTCCCCGGCCGCTACCGCCTCCGCAAGAATAAAAAACAACCGCAGCGCAGGATCGCCGTATGAGCCATCCCGAGACCAGCGACGTACCCACCGAGCAGTCCGCGGAACTGCTTCGCCTGACCTTGCCGCTCATGAGCAAGCACCAGGTGCCTGTCACCCCGCGCAACTACGCCGTGTGGTTCGAATACGTGCGCGGCAACAATCCCGAACTCAAGGCCGAGTTGCAGAGCCTGATCGACGCCGGCACCCACTTCACCGCCCAGCTCAATGAGCAACTGTTCGAAAAATACGCCAGTGGCTGCAATACCGATCTGTTTCTCAAGATCCGCAACGAGATGACCGAACTGATGGCCGACGTGGCCAGCTCACTGCGTGACGTGGACGATGACACCCGGCGCTTCGGCGACCAGCTCGACAAGGTGGTCGAAGACATGCAGCGCTGCAGCCGCCTGGACGAGCTCCGCAAGCTGCTGCGCTCACTGGTCGAGGAGACACGCAACATACGCCGCTCCACGCAGCTGCTGCACGAGCACCTGGACGCCAAGTCGCAGGAGATCGCCCTGCTGCAGGAGGAACTGGATCTGGAGCGCAAGCGGGCCTCCACCGACCCGCTCACCGGCCTGGCCAACCGCCGTACCTTCACCGAGGCGCTCGCCCGGTATGCCGAGTCGGGACCGGCACCCGATACGCTGGCCCTGCTGATGATCGACATCGACCACTTCAAGAACCTGAACGACACGCACGGCCACCTGATCGGCGACCGGGTGATCCGCTTTCTCGCCCAGGTGCTCAAGCAGCACACCAAGGGCGGTGATCTGGCAGCGCGCTACGGCGGCGAGGAGTTCGTGGTACTGCTGCCCGATACCGGACTGAAGGGCGCGACCGTGGTGGCCGAGAAGATCCGCACCGCCATGGCCGACGCCCGACTGGTGCGTTCGGACAACCAGCGACCGCTGGGACACATCACCGTCTCCATTGGCGTGGCCACCTGCCAGCCCGGCGAGGATCCCCTGGAGCTGATCAATCGCGCCGATCAGGCGCTGTACCAGGCCAAGCAGGGCGGACGCAATCGGGTGTTCGTGGACATGAACACCCAGAGTGCGCTCGACAGCGCCTGAGCGGGCGGCCTTCTCAGTCGCCCAGCTTCTCGCGCAGCAAGGCATTGACCTGCTGCGGATTGGCCTTGCCCTGCGATTTCTTCATCACCTGGCCGACGAAGAAGCCGATCATCTTCGGACGCTTGGCCGGATCGGCATTGCGGTAGTTCTCCACCTGCTGCGGGTTGGCGGCGATCACCTCGTCCACCAGCGCCTCGATGGCCCCGGCATCGGTGATCTGCCGGAGACCCCTGGCCTCGATCACCGTGTCGGCATCGCCCTCACCGGCCCACATGGCCTCGAAGACCTGCTTGGCGATCTTGCCCGAGATGGTGTCATCGAGGATGCGTGCCAGCAGCCCACCCAACGCCGGGGCCGGGACCGGGCAATCCTCGATACCGAGACCGGCCTTGTTGAGTGCGCCGGCCAGCTCGCCCATCACCCAGTTGGCGGCCAGCTTGGCATCACCACAGGCGCTCACCACGGCCTCGTAGTAATCGGCCTGGGCACGGGTGGTGGTGAGCACGTTCGCCTCGTAGACCGACAAGCCGTGCTGTTCCTGGAAACGCGCGCGGCGCGCGTCCGGCAGCTCGGGCATGTCGCGGGTGGCCTCGGCGACGAAGGCCTCGTCCAGCACCACCGGCAACAGATCGGGATCGGGGAAATAGCGGTAGTCGTTGGCCTCTTCCTTGGAACGCATGGAGCGGGTCTCGTCACGCTCGGCGTCGTACAGGCGGGTCTCCTGCACGATCCTTCCGCCATCCTCGAGGATGTCGATCTGACGCTCGATCTCGTAGTCGATGGCGCGCTCGAGGAAGCGGAAGGAGTTGATGTTCTTCAGCTCGGTACGGGTACCCAGCTTCTCCTCGCCCAGCGGGCGCACCGAGACGTTGGCGTCACAGCGGAAACTACCCTCCTGCATGTTGCCATCGCAGATGCCCAGCCAGGTGACGATCTGGTGGATCTTGCGCGCATAGGCCACCGCCTCCTTCGCCGAGCGCATGTCCGGCTCGGAGACGATCTCGAGCAGCGGGGTGCCGGCACGGTTGAGGTCGATGCCGGTCATACCATGGAAATCCTCGTGCAGCGACTTGCCGGCGTCTTCCTCCAGATGGGCGCGGGTCACGCCGATGGTCTTCACACTGCCGTCCTCGAGCACGATCTCCACCTGGCCACGACCGACGATGGGCAGTTCGAACTGACTGATCTGGTAGCCCTTGGGCAGATCGGGATAGAAGTAGTTCTTGCGCGCGAACACCGAGCGCTCGCCCAGCTCGGCGCCGATGGCCTTGGCAAAGCGCACCGCGTACTCCACCGCGCGCCGGTTCAGCACCGGCAGGGTGCCGGGCATGCCCAGGTCGATCAGCGCGGCCTGGGTATTGGGCTCGGCGCCGAAGGCGGTGGAGGCGCCCGAGAAGATCTTGGATCGGGTGGCCAGCTGGGTATGGATCTCCAGGCCGATGACGACTTCCCATTGCATGTTCAGTGCCTCGTCAGGCTGTGTGCCTTGTTCATTGTTAACCACGAAGGACGCAAAGAACTCGAGGGTTTCCGGTCACGTGCTCTCCTGTCCGGGAGCCGGCCTTGAAAACTTCGTGTACTTTGTGCCCTTTGTGGTTCAAGGATTTCAAAACCCCTCAGGGGCCTGTTCGTGCCAGTCGGTCGCCTGCTGGATGCGGTGCGCCACGTTGAGCAGGCGGGCCTCGTCGAAATGGTTGCCGATCATCTGGAAGCCGCTGGGCAGGCCGTCGGCGGCCGGCGCGGGGATGGAGATGGCCGGCAGGCCGGCGAGGTTGACCGCAATGGTGTAGATGTCCTGCAGGTACATGGCCACCGGGTCATCGCTCTTGGCGCCCAGCGGGAAGGCCACATCCGGCGCGGTGGGACTGACGATCAGGTCCACCTGTTCGAAGGCGGCGCGGAAGTCCTGTGCGATCAGCTGCCGCACCTGCTGTGCCTTCAGGTAATAGGCGTCGTAGTAGCCGGCCGACAGGGCATAGGTACCGATCAGGATGCGCCGCTTGACCTCGGCGCCGAAGCCCTCGGAGCGCGAGCGCTTGTACAGGTCCTCGAGGTCCTTCGGGTCGTCGCAGCGGTGCCCGAAGCGCACGCCGTCGAAGCGCGACAGGTTGGACGAGCACTCGGCCGGGGCCACCACATAGTAGGCCGGCACCGAGAGGTGGGCGTGCGGCAGGCTCACCTCGACCACCTCGGCACCCTGGCGCTTGAGCTCCTCGAGCACCGCCTCGGTGGCCGCCGCCACGCCGGCGTGCAGGCCGTCCTGCACCATGAACTCGCGCACCAGGCCGACCTTCAGGCCATCGAGGGGGCGGTCCAGCGCAGCCAAGTAGTCGTCCACCGGGCGCTCGGCGCTGGTGGAGTCACGCGGGTCGAAGCCAGCCATGGCGCCGAGCAGCAAGGCGCAATCCTCGGCAGTGCGCGCCATGGGACCGGCCTGATCCAGCGAGGAGGCAAAGGCGATCATGCCCCAGCGCGAGCAGCGACCGTAGGTAGGCTTGAGCCCGGTGATGCCGGTGAGCGCGGCAGGCTGACGGATGGAACCACCGGTGTCGGTACCGGTGGCCGCCGGGGTGAGCCGGGCCGCCACCGCTGCGGCTGAGCCGCCCGAGGAGCCGCCCGGTACCCGCTCGGTGTCCCAGGGATTGCGCACCGGGCCGTAGTAGCTGGTCTCGTTCGACGAGCCCATGGCGAACTCGTCCATGTTGGTCTTGCCCAGCATCACCATGCCGGCAGCGGCCAGCCGCTCGACCACGGTGGCGTCATAGGGCGAGACAAAATTGTCGAGCATGCGCGAACCGCAGCTGGTGCGCACGTCCAGGGTGCAGAAGATGTCCTTGTGTGCCAGCGGGATGCCGGTCAGCGGGCCGGCCTCGCCGGCGGCGCGGCGCGTATCGGCGGCCTCGGCGGCAGCCAGCGCCTGCTCCTCGGTCACGGTGACGAAGCTGTTGAGGCGCTCGTCATGGGTGCGGATGCGCGCGAGGAAATGCCGCGTCAGCTCGACGCTGGAGAATTCGCCGGCGGCCAGTCCGGCAGACAGTTCGGCCAGGGTCTTGTGGTGCATGCCTTGCTCCTGCCTCACTCGATCACGCGCGGTACCAGGAACAGACCGTTCTCGGCCGCCGGGGCATTGCGCAGGTAAAGGTCGCGCTGCTCGCTCTCGGTCACCTCGTCGGGGCGCAGGCGCTGGTGCATGGCCAGCGGATGGGCCATGGGCTCGATGGCCGAGGTATCCACCGCCGCCATCTGCTCGACCAGATCGAGGATGTTGGACAGGTCGCGGCGCAGTGCCTCGGCCTCCTCGTCGCTCACCGCCAGACGGGCCAGGTGCGCGATCTTGTGGACGTCGTCGGAACTCAGGGACATGGATCTGCCTTGGGACAGCTCGGAGAAGGCGGGGAAATTACCACATCCACCCCACCTCCGGCCAGCCGGCGCCCCTCTCCGCGGGGGACAGCGATGCCCCGAAACGGGGCATACTCGCTTGCCCCCGGCTGCACGCCCTTGTTAGATTAACGCGCCTGAATCGCAGCCTGGCGGCTGCTCGACCGACCCCAATCCCCCGCCCAGCCTGGGCATGGGCTCGCCACTGGATGACATCGCATGTTCCTACGCCGTATTCGTGGACTCTTCTCCAATGACCTCTCCATCGACCTGGGCACCGCCAATACCCTGATCTATGCCCGCGACCAGGGGATCGTGCTCAACGAGCCCTCGGTGGTGGCCATTCGCCACGACCGCGGGCGCGGCGGCCACAAGTCGGTGGCGGCGGTCGGCGAGTCGGCCAAGCGCATGCTCGGCCGCACGCCCGAGAACATCACCGCCGTCCGGCCGATGAAGGAAGGCGTGATCGCGGATTTCACCGTGACCGAGAAGATGCTCCAGTACTTCATCCACAAGGTCCATGAGTCGAAGATCATCCGCCCCAGCCCGCGCGTGCTGATCTGCGTGCCCTGCGGCTCCACTCAGGTGGAGCGCCGTGCCATCAAGGAGTCGGCAGCCGGCGCGGGGGCGCGTGAGGTGTACCTGATCGAGGAGCCCATGGCCGCGGCCATCGGCGCCGGCCTGCCGGTGGACGAGCCGCGCGGCTCCATGGTGCTGGACATCGGCGGCGGTACCTCGGAGGTCGCCATCATTTCACTCAACGGCATCGTCTATTCCAACTCGGTGCGCATCGGCGGCGACAAGTTCGACGAGGCCATCATCAACTACATCCGCCGCAACTACGGCACCCTGATCGGCGAGGCCACCGCCGAGCGCATCAAGCAGAAGATCGGCTCGGCCTACCCGGGCAACGAGGTGCTCGAGCTGGAGATCAAGGGGCGCAACCTCGCAGAGGGCGTGCCACGCAGCTTCACCATGACCTCCAACGAGGTGCTCGAGGCCCTGCAGGAACCACTCACCGGCATCGTGGACGCGGTCAAGAAGGCGCTCGAGCAGACCCCGCCCGAGCTGGGCGCGGACGTGGCCGAACGCGGCATCGTGCTCACCGGCGGCGGTGCCCTGCTGCGTGACCTCGACCGCCTGATCGAGGAAGAGACCGGCCTGCCGGTGATCATCGCCGAGGACCCCCTGACCTGCGTCGCCCGGGGAGGCGGACGCGCGCTCGAGCTGATGGACGAGCGCGGCGGTGACGCCTTCAGCGTCGAGTAGGCAGAGACGGGACCAGTCGGCCGGAGGGCACGAGCATCAAGCCGATCTTCGCACAGGGCCCGTCCCAGACCACACGGGTCGTGCTCGCCATCGTGCTGTCGATCGCCCTGATGGTGGTGGATCACCAGTTCCAGCAGCTGCGCCAGATCCGCGGCATGCTGGCCTTCGCCACCTATCCCCTGCAGGTGCTGGCCGACCTGCCGGTGAGCCTGATGCGCTGGCTCGACGAGGCCACCGCCACCCGCGAGCAGCTGCAAGCCGAGAATCAGCGCCTGCGCGAGGAGAACCTGCGTGCGCGCGCCGAACTGCAGAAGCTCGAGGCCCTGCGCGCCGAGAACCTGCGCCTGCGCAACCTGCTGGACGCCTCGTACAAGGTGGGTGACCGCATTCTCATCGCCGAACTCTCGGCGGTGGACCTCGATCCCTACCGGCAGCAGGTGGTGATCGACAAGGGTTCCAGCTCGGGGGTGTTCATCGGCCAGCCGGTGCTGGATGCCAACGCGGTGATGGGCCAGGTGATCCAGACCACGCCCTTCTCGTCCACGGTGCTGCTGATCACCGACCCCAGTCATTCCATTCCGGTGCAGGTACTACGCAACGGCCTGCGCACCATCGCCCTGGGCACCGGGCGCATCAACGAGCTGAGCCTGCCCTACCTGCCAACCAATTCCGACATCCAGGTGGGCGACAAGCTGGTCACCTCGGGACTCGGCGGCAAATTCCCGGCCGGCTACCCGGTCGCCACGGTGACCCGCATCAACCGCTCGCCGGACAATGCCTTTGCCGAGATCATCGCCACCCCCACGGCACACCTGGACCGTTCGCGCGAAGTGCTGCTGGTGTGGTCGGTGCCGGCGCCCCCCGCCCGCTCGCCCGCGCCCGATGCGACCACGGACACGGCCACTGCGGACAGCCCGGAGAGACAGCCATGAACGGGCGCGGCAGCAGCGTGGTCTGGCTGTCACTGGGCGCGGCCCTGCTGTTGATGATCCTGCCCCTGCCGGAGTGGGCACGTGCCTTCCGCCCGCAGTGGGCAGTGCTGGTGCTGATCTACTGGTGCCTGGCGTTACCGCACCGGGTCAGCGTGGGCACCGGCTTTCTGCTGGGCCTGCTGCTCGATGTGCTCACCGGCACCCTGCTGGGGCAGCATGCACTGGGGCTGTCGCTGGTGGCCTATCTCGCGGTACAACTGCATGCGCGGATCCGCGTCTTTCCGCTGTGGCAACAGGCCTTCGCGGTGCTGGTACTGCTGGTCATGGAACACATGCTTTCGCTGTGGGTGATGGCGGCGACCGGGCAGGCGACGCCGACACTGCGCTACTGGGCGGCCCCGCTGGTCGGCGCCCTGCTCTGGCCCTGGGTGTTCGTGACCCTGCGCAACGTCCGTCGCCGCTTCAAGGTGACCTGAGCCGCCATGCAGATCAAGGACCACATCCGCGAGGAACAGGCCTTTCTCGGGCGCACCATCATCGCCGCCCTGCTGGTCATGCTCGCCCTGCTCGGCCTGGTCGCGCGCCTGGTGCAGCTGCAGGTGATCGAGCACCAGCATTTCACCACCCTGTCCAAGGACAACCGGGTCAAGCTGATCCCGCTCGCGCCGACCCGCGGCCTGATCTACGACCGCAACGGCGTGCTGCTGGCGCAGAACCGGCCGGCCTACAGCCTGGAGCTGGTACCGGAACAGGTGAAGGACATCGACGCCACCCTGGAGCGCCTGTCGCACTACATCGCCATCGACGCCGACGACCGCGAACGCTTCAACCGTCTGCGCCGGCGCAAGCGGCGTTTCGACAGCATCCCCATCCGGGTCAACCTGGATCTCGAGGAAGCCGCACGCTTCGCGGTAGTGCGGCACCGCTTCCCCGGCGTGGAGATCAAGGCACAGCTACTGCGCCACTACCCCTTCGGCGAAGCCACTTCGCACCTGCTCGGCTACGTGGGGCGCATCAGCAGCCGCGACCTCAAGACCATCGACACCTCCAACTACGCCGGCACCAGCCACATTGGCAAGACCGGCATCGAGCGCAGCTACGAGGCCGCGCTGCACGGCGCGGTGGGAGTCCAGCAGGTCGAGGTGAACTCGGTCGGACGGGTGGTACGCATCCTCGAGGAGACCCCGCCACAACCGGGGCAGGATCTGCACCTGCACCTGGACATCGCCCTGCAACAGATCGCGCTGGAGGCGCTGGGCGACTACAACGGCGCGGTGGTGGCCATCGACCCGCGCAGCGGCGGCATCCTCGCGCTGGCCAGCAAGCCGGGCTATGACCCCAACCTGTTCGTCGAGGGCATCAGCCGACGTGCCTATCGCGCCCTGCAGAACGATCGCGACCGCCCGCTCTACGACCGCGCCCTGCGCGGCCAGTACCCGCCGGGCTCCACGGTGAAGCCCTTCATAGGCCTGGCCGGCCTGGAGACCGGCGTGATCCGCTACGATACCAGCTACTACTGCCCGGGCTACTTCCAGCTGCCGGGGCACGAGCACAAGTACCGCGACTGGAAGAAGCGCGGACATGGCCCCATGGACCTGGATGCCGCCATCACCCAGTCGTGTGACGTGTACTACTACAAGCTGGCCTTCAACCTGGGCATAGACGCCATGAGCGACTACCTCGCCCAGTTCGGCTTTGGCCGCCGCAGCGGGGTGGACCTGAACGGCGAGTCACGTGGCATCCTGCCCTCGCGCGCATGGAAACGCCGCACCCGACACCAACCCTGGTACCCGGGCGAGACCATCATCGCCGGCATCGGCCAGGGGTATTTCCTCACCACCCCCCTGCAACTGGCCGTCGCCACCGCGGCCATCGCCAACAACGGACACCTGATGACCCCGCACGTGGTGGATTACCTGCAGAACCGGAGCAGCGGCGAACGCTACCCCATCCCGCCACACGAGACGGCCATCCCCATCACCTCGCAGGCCAACTGGGACGACGTGCACCGTGCCATGCGCCACGTGGTCGATGGCCTGCGCGGCACCGCGCGGCGTATTCGTACCGATTTCTACGCCATCGCCGGCAAGACCGGTACCGCTCAGGTATTCACCGTCGGCCAGGAAGAGGAGTACGACGAGAAGAACGTGGCCCACAAGTTCCGCGACCACGCGCTGTTCATCGGCTATGCACCCGCCGACGATCCACGGATCGCAGTCGCCGTGGTGGTCGAGAACGGCGGGCACGGTGGGGCCACCGCCGCACCGGTGGCGCGCAAGGTGATGGACGCCTGGTTGCTGCCACGTCTCTACGGCCCCGGGGCCAATCACGGGGGCGACGATTCATGAGCCTGCACCCGGTCGACCTCGGTGACCTCACCCCTACCGACCCCAGCCGCCGGCAGGGCCTGCTGGCGCGCTTCCATCTGGACCTGCCCCTGCTGGTCGGTCTGCTCGCGCTCAGCGGCTACGGACTGCTGGTGCTGTACTCGGCCAGCGGCCAGAACCTGGGCCAGGTGGAGCGACAGCTCCTGCGCTTCGGGCTCGCCTTCGGAGTGATGATCGGGATCGCCCAAGTGCGCCCGGAACAGCTCATGCGCTGGAGCCCTTGGCTGTATCTGATCGGCACCCTCCTGCTGGTGCTGGTACTTTTGATCGGCGACGTAGGCAAGGGCGCGCAGCGCTGGCTCGACCTGGGTCTGATCCGCTTCCAGCCATCCGAAATGGTCAAGTTGGCCGTCCCCATGATGCTGGCCTGGTACCTGGCCGACAAGCCGCTGCCACCCAACTGGCGGCACCTGGTCGCCTCGGCCGTGATGATGATGGTGCCGGTGCTGCTGATCGCCCGCCAGCCGGATCTGGGCACCTCGCTGCTGGTAGGCAGCGCCGGGGCCTTCGTGTTGTTTCTGGCCGGTATCTCCTGGCGCCTGATCCTCGGCCTGCTGAGCGCGGCGGCCGCGGCCGCACCAATACTCTGGCACTTCATGCGCGACTACCAGAAACAGCGAGTG
>AMFO01002306.1_pt1 | contig 33454 bp, 28 predicted proteins | sample 552608 | NCBI WGS metagenome assembly AMFO01 (sample SAMN01893955, study PRJNA167987) | microbial mat metagenome | biome: hydrothermal vent | place: USA: Loihi, Hawai'I | collected 2003-05-01
TCGGTGCCGGAAACACCATGCACGCGATGCACAGCCACGGGCACGACATGCTCGTTGCCTTCAAGGACGGGTTGCCGATCAAGAATCCGTATTATGTCGATACACAATTGATCATCCCCGGTTCGCACAACGACGTGTTCATCAAGATGACCAATCATGCCGGTCGCTTCATCTTTCATGATCATGTCGATTACCAATCCACCAACAACGGCAAGTTTCCCGGTGGAGCGGTCACGGTGATCGAATACACGGAGACCCCCAAGGATGATTGGTATGTTTGGAAGGATGTGCAATTCAATCCCGACTTCTTCTACAGCGAGTCCCTGAAAAAGGGCTACGGCAAGTTCGACCAGCCTTTCTTCAAGGGGCAACCACTCAAGCGCCGGCATCGGCGTCATCACCATCGCAAGGCGGCGTAGATGAAGGTGCGTTTCTCTGCAGTCCTCATCCTCCTCTCCGCCTCCCTCGGCCTTGCCTCCCCGACGGCCTTGGCCGGAGAGGATGGGATGCATCTTTTGAAAACCCGCTGTGCCTCCTGCCATAACCTGACGGGGCCGGCTCCCACCACTTTGAAGCAATTGTGGGCCCGCAAGGGGCCGGATCTGTTCTACGCCGGCAACAAGTACCGCAAGGAATGGTTGGTCGCCTGGTTGCAGAAACCGGTGCGCATCCGGCCGGCGGGGGAGTTTTACCGCCTGCACATCAAACCGGGACCAAAACACGATGTGGTGGACGAATCGACGTTGAAACCGCATGTCGCCCTGGACAAGGCGCAGGCGCAGGCGGTCGCCGAAGCCCTGATGCAGATGAAGGCCCGCGAAAACCTGATCGCCGGGGAAACCTTCACGCCGGCACCGGCGCCGATGGGCGAGATGATGTTCGACAAGATCTACGGTTGCATGGCCTGCCATCAAATCGAACCGGGTTACGGTGGATTGTCCGGACCCGAGGTGTACACCGCCGGCAAGCGCCTGCAGCCGAAGTTCATGTTGAGCTACATCAAAAATCCGCAGGCTTGGGATCCCAAGATCTGGATGCCGAACAAACATGTCCCGGCGGTCAACGTCCAGAAGCTGGTGAACTATTTGATCGCCCTTTCCAAGGAGGACTTCAGTGAAGATGAATAAGTGGCTGATGGTTTCCTTGGCTGCGTTCCTTATTTTTCCAGCTCTCACCGTCCAGGCCAAGGAGAGTGCCCAAGACAATTACAACACCTATTGTGTCCAATGCCACGGGATCAAGGGCAACGGCATGGGTGTCAATATCCGTGATATGTCCGTGCAACCCAGGGATCACACAGATGCCAAGGCGATGTCTGCACGCACGGACGCGGAACTGTTCAAGGTGATCAAGGAAGGGGGCTTGTCGGTGAGCAAGTCCGTCCTGATGCCCCCCTGGGGCGACACCTTCACCGATGACGAGATCCACGATCTCGTTCAATACCTCCGCAAGCTCTGCCATTGCAAGCACGGGGGTTGAATCGCCGGATTTCTCCGGCAAAAACAAGGAGGGTAGATTCGAATGCAAGTATTCAAGAAAGGACTGCTTTCATGCGCGCTCATCGCCATGGTGGCGGGAATTGGCATCCAGACAGTGCGGGCCAAGACGGTCAAGGTGCACTTTGTTGCCAAGGAAACCACGGTGGTGATCGACAACAAGGGAACCAAGTATCCGGCGTGGACGTTCAATGGTACGATCCCGGGGCCGCTCGTTCGCGTCACGGTGGGGGATACGGTGGACTTTACCCTGACCAACCCCAAGACCAACAAGAACTCGCACTCCATCGACTTCCATGCCGCGGAAGTGGACGTCCTCAATGAGTTCGCTCCGGTCAAGCCGGGTCAGTCCAAGCACTTCAAGTTTGTCGCCCGGCGTGTCGGCGTCTTCATGTATCACTGCGGTGCCAGCCCCATGGCGCAACACATCGCGCGCGGCATGTACGGGGTCATCATCGTTGATCCGAAGCGCTACAGCAAAAAGTTCCCCAAACCGGATCGTGAATACGTGCTGGTGCAGGGGCAGTATTTCCCCAATGCGGGGGATGCCAAGGCCATGATCGAGAACCGCGGTTGGACGGGTGCCCTGATCAACGGCAAGATGTTCCATTATGATCCGGTGCACGACCCCAATGCCACCCAGGTGCTGATGGCCAAGCCGGGTGAGCGTGTGCGCATCTACTTTGTCAATGCCAGTATCAACATGCCCGTGGCCTTCCATCCCATTGCCGGGATCTGGGATCGCGTGTATGTGAACGGCAGCCCGAAGAACGTTCTTTACGATATCCAGACCTACGGTGTACCGGTCGCCGCGGGCGATATTTTTGATATCGTCTCTCCGAAGGATCATGCCACCAACAATGCCATCGTGGACCACACGATGAGTGCGGCGTTGCGTGGTGCGATCACGGTGCTGATGAACCGTCCGGATGCCGACCCCAAGCTCGGCAAGGGAAACAACATCCTGATCCGCTAACCAGCGCAAGGCAAAGAGAATAAGGGAGAGGGGGCATCCGCCCCCTCTCTTCTTTGGTGGTAGCAGGGAACATATGTACGATACTCCGGCCCGCGTCCAAAGAGCCACGGAATGCTGTCGTGGAACACGTAGTTGAATCGGCCCCGATACTCCGTACAATTCCATAACCGCTTCGCGTCCGGCGTTGGGAATATCGGGACAAGCGGTCAGGCAGGATGATGTTGTTCGATTGCTTCCGGCGGCCTGTCGGATTCAGGAGACATCGGCTGCGAGGCAGGCCTGGCAGCCGGAATGCCCGTTTTTTTCTTGCTGCATGGTTGCAAGTCTGCACCTCGGGATCCGGCCTTACGGTCTTGCTTTCCTGCCTGTTCACCGGGATCCCCCAGGGTCCGATGGTCTGCTCAGGACATGATCTTGCAACCGCTGCATTCGATTTGTGGAAGTGAGAGGGGATATGATCCCGGTCGGTACCGGGATGACAGGCACACGATACGGCCTTCCCGGGCGACAAGGCCTTCGTGCAGGATGACAGCCTGAAAGATGCCGTCGATTGGACCCGTATGGCCGTCCTCGAAAAGGTGTCGGTACAAAGGAGGAGAATGGGCATGTTGATGAGAAGGTTTTTGCTTGGATGGGCAATTTTTGCGTTGGGCACCTTTCTCCCCGGTGAAGCACTGGCGGCGAAATACGAATTCCACATGAGCATCGAGGAAGTCGAGATTCAGGTGGCGCCCGGTCTGAAATACCATGTTTTCGCCTTCGACGGCCAGGTTCCCGGACCTCTCATTCACGTGCGCCAGGGAGACGAAGTGACCGTGCATGTGACCAACAACACCACGATGCCGCACACCATTCACTGGCATGGATTTTATCAACACCATAACTGGCAAAACGATGGCGTTCCCGGGATCACCCAGCCCGAGCCGGGAATCCGGCCGAAGCATACCTACACCTATCATTGGGTGGCCGAAAAGGCGGGAACGATGTGGTACCATTGTCACGTCAATGCCAGCCAACATGTAGGTATCCGCGGCATGTGGGGTCCGATCGTCGTCGATCCCAAGTACCCGACGGCGCTGGAAAAGAAGGTCACCAAGGATGTCATCATGATGCTCAGCAGCTGGGAATCAGCCGCGGCCGCCGAATATGGCATCGGCGGCGGTCCGCACAGCGTGCGCGATTATTATTCGATCAACGCCAAGGCCTTCCCGCTTGATCAGCCGCTCAGGGTCCGGCATGGCGATCTCGTGCGCATCCGTTTCATCGGTGCCGGAAATTCCATCCACGCCATGCACAGCCACGGGCACGACATGCTCGTTGCCTTTCGGGACGGCGAAGCCTTAAAACACCCCTACCATGTCGATACATTCTTCATCACCCCGGGTTCGCACAGCGATGTGTTCATCAACATGGACAATTTCGGTCGTTTCATCTTTCACGACCACATCGATTACCACTCCACCAACAACGGCGATTACCCTGGGGGGGCGATCACCGTGATCGAATACGAGGGTGCCCCCAAGGACGACTGGTATGTGTGGCGGCATGTGAAATACATTCCGGATTTCTTCTACAGCGAATCCCTGAAAAAGGGCTACGGCAAGTTCGACCAGCCCTTTTTCAAGGGGGTGCCGTTGCCGCCGGGCCATCACCATCATCACCACCATCACATGCACATGTGACGTTCGGATGGACGGATGCCGCTGCAGGCCTTGGTTGCAAACAGCCGGGTCGGTCATCGGTCCAACCGGCTTGATCCGTTCGCGTTATCTTGGTCTGCAGACGCAAGTGGCCCCAAGATCATTCACGAATCCTATCCACCCTCCGGGGCGTCCAGGGCCTCCTTGTAGGCCGCCAGGGTGCGTGCGTCGAAACAGCAAAAGACAATTTTTTCGAGGCTCGTACGAGGATGGCGCTTGAGCCAGTCACGCACCTCCCGCACGGCGATGTTCGCTGCCCGAGAAAGCGGGAAGCGGTAAACGCCGCAGGAAATGGCAGGGAAAGCGATGCTCCTGACGCCATGGGCATCGGCGAGATCCAGGCTGTTGCGGTAGCAGGAAGCCAGCAGATCCGCCTCGCCATGGTTCCCCCCATGCCAAACGGGGCCGACCGCATGGATCACCCACTTGGCCGGCAAGCGATAGCCGCGTGTGATCCTGGCCTCTCCAGTCGGACATCCACCCAGCGTCCGACATTCGGCCAGCAGCTCCGGTCCCGCAGCGCGATGAATGGCTCCGTCCACACCGCCGCCTCCGAGCAGGGAGGTGTTGGCGGCGTTGACGATGGCATCCACTTCAAGTCGGATAATATCCCCTTGAATGAGTGTCAGTTCCGTCATTGCACTTGCCCTCCGCTTATGGATACCAGTATAGTCCTTTTTCGCATCGACAAGGTGCAAGGAGTACAAACATGATCGGATGCACGCGGCTTCTTGCCGCTGTCCTGTTGTTGCTCACGCCGGGCATCAGCCATGCGGGGGATCAGGAGCGTTCCGCGGCGATGCAGAGTATTCGCGCCAACCTCCAGCGTCTGTCGCCGCGGCTTAAGATCGATGCCATCCGTCCCCTTCCCGGAGTTCCCGGCCTGTTCGAGGTGCGCTCCGGCCGCCATATCTTCTACACCGACGCGGACGGCCGTCATGCTTTCTTCGGCAGCATCGTGAGCACGAAGGATCGCCGCAATCTGACCGCAGAACGCCTGGAAGAGATCAACCGCGTTCCTTGGAAGGCATTGCCGCTTGAAGACGCCATCGTCTCCGGGGATCCGAAGGGCACGCCGATCGCCGTGTTTACCGATCCGGATTGCCCCTTCTGTCGCCGTCTGGAGCGCGAACTTTCCAGGGTCCATGGTCTCAAGGTTTACACCTTCCTGTTTCCGTTGGAGAAAATCCATCCACGTTCCCGCGCCAGGGCGGAAGCGATCTGGTGTGCCAGTAACCGCCATCGCGCCCTGCTCGCGGTTATGCTGAAGGACGACTCGCTCCCTGAACGCGAGAAAGGAACATGCCCGACGCCCATCGACCGCAATCTTGCTCTCGGATCGAAGCTCGGCGTCCGCGCCACTCCCACCATCATCTCCCACGACGGCCGCGTGCACGCCGGCGTGATGTCGGCGCAGGCCCTGATGGCATGGGCGAAACGCTAAACCGGCCCTCGATGCGCACAAACAGAAAGGCGGATGAACTTCGTCCCGTGCATATCGACACGGAGTTCAACATTCATGCCGAAGGGTCGGCTATGATCAGCTGCGGTCACACCCGCGTGCTGTGCACGGCCACGGTGGAGGACAAGGTGCCGTCCTTCCTGCGCAACAGCGGCCAGGGATGGGTGACGGCCGAATACGGCATGTTGCCGCGCGCCACGCACAGCCGCGGCATCCGGGAAGCCGCGCGCGGCCGCCAGGGGGGGCGTACGATGGAAATTCAGCGCCTGATCGGTCGCTCTCTCCGCGCCGTCATGGACCTGCACAGGCTGGGGGAGAGGCAGGTGCACCTGGATTGCGACGTCCTGCAGGCGGACGGAGGCACGCGCACGGCCGCCATCACCGGCGCCTGGGTGGCGCTCCGGATTGCCGTCAACGGCCTGCTCAACGACGGTATCCTGACCGAGGATCCACTCATCGGGCAGGTTGCCGCGGTAAGTTGCGGGGTCGTCAACGGCGAGGCCCTGCTCGATCTCGATTACGCCGAAGACTCGGCCGCCGAAATGGACGCCAATTTCGTCATGAGTGACGACGGCGGCATCATTGAAGTCCAGGCGACGGCCGAGATACGGCCGATGCCCTGGATGGATGTGCTCGAACTCAAGGGGCTGGCGGAGCGAGGGATCGCCGAGCTGTGCCGGTTGCAAGGCGAGGCCGTGGCGGCGGTCGGCCGTCAGGGTCCCGGGTTCTGAATCCCTTCCCGTCTGCATATCGTAGAAACCGCCGTGCGCCTGGTGATTGCGAGCAACAACGCGGCCAAACGCCGTGAAATCGAATCCATTCTGGGGCCGCTCGGCATCACGGTGGTGCCGGCGTCGGACACGGTCTTTGTTCCGGTGCGGGAGGATGGGGAAAGTTTTGCCGCCAATGCCCGCAAGAAGGCCGAAGCCTTCATGCGGGCCAACGGACTGCCCGCCATCGCCGACGATTCCGGCCTCTGCGTGCAGGCCCTGGACGGGGCCCCGGGTGTGCACTCATCCCGCTTTGCCGGCGAGGGCGCGGATGACGCCGCCAACATGGCCCGCCTGTTGCAGGCGTTGCGTGGCGTTCGCGATCGCCGTGCCTATTTCATCTGTTGCGTGCATCTGGCCTTCCCCGACGGCCGCGTACTTACGGCTACCGGCAAGGTGGAAGGGCGGATCCTGGAACAACCGGACGGAGAGGGAGGCTTCGGCTACGACCCGGTGTTTCATTGCCCCGAGATCGGGAAGAGTTTCGCCCGCGCCAGCGCGGAAGAGAAGGCCAAAGTCTCCCATCGCGGCTGCGCCCTGCGCGAGCTGGCGCGAATGTTGCAGGCGGTCGTCGGCGAATCGAGAACTGGGGGCTAAGGACTGAAAAGCCGTGATCGGCGTTTCGTGATCTCATGAATATTCGGGCTAGCCCGATTTTTTATGGGATCGCGGATGGATGGCGCAGAATGCGCGAGAGCGGGGTGCGCATGCAGGCAAGAAGCATAGCCTTACGCTATGGTTCGCAGCCAAAGGCGCGCATCCGGCCCGCGCAGACAAGTCAGGCGCCGCGAAATGCAAGGCGTCATGCTCCAAATAAACATTCGTTTCGATGCAACTCATGCATGTGTTTCGAGATTTCAAATCCCGACGCATGGTCATCATGAAAAATCCGGGCTAGCCCTGGCAGGCCGGGCAGCCCCCCTCACCGCAGACCGGTGCCTCCGCGCAGGCGGGAGCGCCTCCGCCACCGACGGCGTGGGCGGAGATCTGTTTCTTTAACCGCGCGCCATGGCAGCGCGGACAGCTTACGCTCTCCTGGCGGTCAAGGAGCAGCATTTCGAACTCAAGCTCACAGTCCTCGCAACGATATTCATAGATGGGCATCGCCGCACCTCCGATTCAATCTCATAGATCCAGAAGCAGGCGACCGGGGTATTCGAGCGCTTCCTTCACCGTCACCAGGAATTGCACCGCCTCGCGGCCGTCGATGATGCGGTGATCGTAGGAAAGCGCCAGATACATCATGGGTCGGATCACCATGCGCCCGGCCTCGGCCACGACCCGGTCGCGGATGGCGTGCATGCCGAGAATGGCGCTCTGCGGCGGGTTCAGGATCGGCGTGGAAAGGAGCGATCCGAAGACGCCGCCGTTGGTGATGGAGAAGGTGCCGCCCTTCAGATCGTCCGGCACAAGGCGGCCTTCGCGCGCCTTCTGCGCCAGCTCGTCGATGCCGCGTTCGATTTCCGCAAGACTCAAGGCCCCCGCATCGCGCAGGACCGGCACCACCAGCCCTCGGGGAGTGGAGACGGCGATGCCGATGTCGTAAAAATTACGGTAGACGATGTCGTCTCCGTCCACGCAGGCATTGACCACCGGGAAGCGTTGCAACCCTTCGATGCAGGCGCGTACGAAAAAGGACATGTAGCCGAGATCTACGCCGTGCTTTTTCTTGAATTCCTCCCGGTACCTTGCGCGCAGGTCCATGACCGCCTGCATGTTGACCTCGTTGAAGGTGGTCAGAATCGCAGCCGTGTTCTGGGCCTCCTTGAGCCGCCGCGCGATGGCCTGGCGCAGGCCGCTCATCGGCACGCGCTCCTGGATACGCCCGCCGGCCCGCCGCGCAACTTTTTTCGGACCCGCCTCCCTGGCGGCGACCGCATGCACGGGTTTGGCCGTCTCGGCCGCTGTCGGTGGTACCTTGGCGGGTGCTTCCTCCGGCGGTGCCGCGGCAGCTTTCTCCTTCGGTGGCACCCTGGCAGCGGGTTTTTCTTTCGGTGGCGGTGCCTTCTTCTTTTTGGCGACCGCGGGCTGTGGCGCGGCCGCAGTGTCAATGACGCCGATGATCTCCCCCGGTGTGACGGTCTCGCCCGCCTGCTTGCGGATCTCCTTCAAAAGACCTCCCTCCGGGGCGGGGATCTCCATGGTGATCTTGTCGCTTTCGATTTCGGCCACCACCTCATCCTCATCGACGGCCTCGCCGGCCTGCTTGCGCCAGGCCACCAGTTTTGCCTCGGATTCCGATTCGCCCAGGCCGGGCACCTTGATCTCAATCTCCACGCCCATCCCCCACTATTCGATCATCCGTTCCGTTGTCCCGCGCAGGGCCGCAAGCACCAATGCCTGCTGCTGTTGGGCATGGCGTTTGGAGGATCCCACCGCCGGCACCGCCGCCGGTGCCCGCGCTAGGTGCGCCAATTGTTGTCCCGGCTGCAGACATCGCTCCAGATCGCCCACGATCTGGAACCAGGCGCCCTGATTCTCCGGCTCTTCCTGCACCCAGAGCACCTGCTTTGCCATCGCGTATTTCTCACATTGGCGCTGCATGTCCTGGTAAGGAAACGGGTACAGGCATTCGAGACGCACGATGGCCACATCCCCCACTCCCTGTTGGCGCCGCACCGCCAAGAGATCGTAGTACACCTTGCCGGAGCACACCAACAGGCGCCGGACGTCGTCGGCCGCAATTTCCGCATCTGCCTCCGGTAACACGGGATGAAAGCGACCGTTGCTCAGTTCCTCACGGGATGAGAAGGAAAGTCTCTGCCACAACATACTCTTGGGACCCATCATGATCAGCGGCTTGCGCATACGGATGAGGAACTGGCGACGGAGCAGATGAAACAATTGCGCCGGTGTCGTCGGATAGACGACCTGCATATTGTTTTCGGCGCAGAGTTGCAGATAGCGCTCCAATCGAGCCGAGGAATGTTCGGCCCCCTGGCCCTCATAGCCGTGAGGCAACCACAAGACCAAACCGCTCATGCGACCCCATTTGGATTCCCCGGCGGCGATGAACTGATCGATGACGACTTGGCCGTTGTTGGCGAAGTCACCGTACTGCGCCTCCCAGATGACCAGTGCCCGGGGTTCGGCGACGGAATAGCCGTATTCAAAGGCCATGACCGCCTCCTCGGACAGCATGCTGTCCACGGCCACGAAGTGAGACAACTCCCCGTTCTCGGCTTGGCGCAACGGTACAAATTTCTTCCCCGTTTTCTGATCGTAGACCACGACATGGCGGTGGAAGAAGGCGCCACGGCCGGTGTCCTGACCGGAGATGCGTACCCATCCGCCTTCGTGCAGCAGGGTGGCGTAGGCCATCGTTTCGGCGCAACCCCAGTCCACCGGCATCTCCCCCTGCATCATCCGTATCCGGGCCTCGAAAATCTTTTCCACCTTGGGGTGGAGCACAAAGCCATCCGGCATTCGATGCACCTTGACGGCCAGCTCCGCCAGCGTTTCCGCCGCCACCGCCGTTTCCGGTTCGGGTGCATCCTGGCGCAAAAAGCCCGCCCAGCGGCCATGCAGACTGTTGTGCGCGGGGGCGCTGATCTTGTCGTGGCTGCGTTGCACCTGCTTGAGGCAGTCGCGGTATTCACGCACCATCCCCCTGGCGTCTTCATCGCTCAACAAACCGCCCCGCTTGAGTTTTTCCTGATACAGACGCATGACGTCGGGATGTGTGGCGATCTTCCGGTACATGACCGGCTGCGTGACCATCGGGTCGTCCGCTTCGTTGTGGCCGTGGCGACGGTAGCAGATCATGTCGATCACCACATCGGAGCGGAAGCGGTAACGGAAATCGAGCGCGATCTGGGCCGCCAGCACGACGGCTTCGGGATCGTCGCCGTTCACGTGCAGGATCGGTGCCTGCACCATCTTGGCGATGTCGGTGCAATACAGGGTGGAGCGGGCGTCGAACGGATTGGTGGTGAAGCCGATCTGGTTGTTGACGACGATGTGGATCGTCCCGCCGGTACGAAAGCCGTTGAGCTTCGACAGGTTCAGGGATTCGGCCACCACCCCCTGACCGGCGATGGCCGCGTCTCCGTGCACGAGGATACTCAGCACCTCCCGCCGGATCTTGTCGCCGCGCCGCCGCTGCCGTGCCCGCACGCTGCCCAGCACCACCGGCGTGATGATTTCTAGGTGCGAGGGGTTGAAGGCCAGCGACAGGTGCAGGGTGCCGCCGGGGGTCGCGATATCCGAGGAAAAACCGAGATGGTATTTGACATCTCCAGCGCCGTGCTCGGCGTCCTCGAATTGCACCCCCTCGAATTCGGCGAAGATCTCGGACAGCGATTTGCCGAGCAGATTGGCCAATACGTTCAGGCGGCCGCGGTGCGTCATGCCCAGCACCACTTCCTTGGCCCCCTTGCAGCCGGCCTGCTGCACCAGGCGCGTCAGCATCGGGATCAGGCTTTCCCCGCCCTCCAGCGAGAAGCGTTTTTGGCCGGTGTAGCGTGTGTGCAGGAAATGCTCGAATTCCGCCGCCCGCATGATGTCCTTGAAGATCCGCAGGCGGATTTCGGGGTCGAAGCGCGGCGTGGAACGGATGGTCTCCAGGCGTTCCTGCAACCAATGTTTTTGCGCCGAGTCGGTGATGTGCAGGAATTCCGGGCCGATGCAGCCGCAGTAGGTTTGCTGCAGGATGGCGAGGATCTCGCGCAGCGGCAAAAGCGGCGGAGCGACCAGGTCCCCGGTGGGGAAAGCCACGTCCAGGTCGGCCTCGGTCAGCCCGTAATACTTGAGTTCGAGTTCGGGGCTCGGCTGTGGGGGGTTCAGGCGCAGCGGATCGAGATGGGCCTGCAGATGACCGTAAACCCGGTAACCGTGGATCAGATAGATGGCACGGGACGGATATTCCACTTCCCAGGCCCGGCCATGGGCCTGCGCCCGGCCGCCGGCAAGTCGCAGGCGCGCCTCCACGTCGTGTCTTGAAACCATGGGCCCGAGTTCTTTCAAGGCCTGAAAGCGCTCGCGCCAGGCCGGGGTCACGGCCTCGGGATGGTGAAGATATTCCTCAAACAGCGATTCGAGCCAGGCGGCGTTGACCCCCGCCAGATCCGCATCCCCCTCCAAACGTTCACGCCTTGAGGAAAGCGGAATCGTTCTGCCGCGGCCCTTGATTGATTTGCTCACGCCCGCTTTATAGCGCAACCGCCATGAAAAGGCGAACAGGAATGGGCGATGCGGGGTTACCAGCCATAGCGCAGGCGGTACCCGAGCAGTCCGAGGTATTCATGCAGGATGTCCCCGGAATCGGCGAACACCCCCCAGTCCGGGAAATAGCTCAGGAGCATGTAGCCATCCTGTCTGGACTTGTAGTCGGTGGGTGCCGGTACCACCTCGAGGTGCTGCTTCCTGAAGCACCAGACGGCCCGGGGCATGTGCCAGGCGGAGGTGACGAGAACGACGCGGCGGATTCCCGCCGTCGCCAGCATTTTCCGGATACGCACGGCGTTTTCCCATGTGTTGGCGGCGGCGGTCTCCGCATGCACCCGTTGCGGAGGCACACCGAGACGGATCAGCCAACGGCGCATGATGGCTCCCTCGGATTCCACGGCATGGGAGAACGGCTTGCCGCCCGAGGCATAGACGGGCAAGCCGGTCCGCAGGGCCAGTTCTGCGGCATAAACCGTGCGCAGCAAGGCATGCGGTCGCAGGGTGTCGCGCCCTTCGAATTCCGGTGCCTGTTCGTAGATGCCGCCGCCGAGCAGAACGATGGCCGCCTTCTGCCCGCGGAGCCGGTCCACGTGCGCAAGTGGCGGGGGTTCGAGCGGGCGCACCAGGACGTCGCGCACGGGTTCGAGGGCCAACAGCCACAAGCAGGCGAGGGCGAGGAAAACGAGCAGGCGCGCTCCTCGCCGGCGCCAGAAGACAAGACCGATTGCGGCCAGCAGCACCGGACCCGCCGGCGGCAGCAACAGGCGCGAGAGGATCTTGCCCAGAAGCAGGGTGCTCAATGTCTTCGTCGGCCGCCGCGATCAGGATGGCGGCAGGGAGGTTTCGGCTGCGAGCGCGGACTCCTGTCTGCGTGCGCTATGAATGCCCCGGACCGCCATGATGGCCTCGAACAAAACCCACAGGGCGAGGATGAGGATCATGCTTCCGACCGCAGCCACCGTCCATTGCCCCTTGCCCAAGGCTTTGATCACCCCGAGGATCATGCCGGAGATCGTCGCCGTGAGCACCAGCAGCATCGGCAGAAGGGTATAGAGGATCGGTCTGCGCTTGCGGTAGAGGTAGATGGTGACCGTAAGCAGGGTGAGTCCGGCAAGGATCTGATTGGTGGTGCCGAACAGCGTCCACAGAAACAGTCCGGCCGGCTTGCCGTTCACCTTGAAGAAGGCGAAGAAGCCGATGGCAAACACGGCGATCGCCGTCGCCACATAGCGGTTGCAGAGAGCCTTCAGGCCCAGCGTATGGCCGATTTCCTCGACATTGAAGCGCAGCAGGCGCGTGCCGGTGTCCACGCTGGTCATGGCGAAGGCAACGACCACGACGCTGATGAAGGCCTCGGCCAGATTGAGCGGCACCCCCAATTGATGGATGAACTGGCCGTTGCCCTGAATGAAAACGGCCAGTTTCTGGTGCAGGCCCGCGGCCTTGTGCCAGGAACCGTAGAAGTCGGCCCACTGCGCATGGGTGCTGAAAGCACCGGCCGTGGTCGCCAGGACGGCGAGCAGGGCCAGGAGGGATTCACCGATCATGCCGACATAGCCGACGAAAGGCGCATCCGTTTCCCTGTCGATCTGCTTGGCCGTGGTGCCGGAGGCCACGAGGCCGTGAAAGCCGGAGACGGCGCCGCAAGCGATGACGATGAACAGGAACGGGAACATCGGCGGTGCCCCTTGCGGATGCGGGTTGACGGCCGGCGCCACCCAATCCGGCGACATGACGAAAAAGCCGATCAGCATGCAGATCATCGCCAGATACAAAAGCAGGGAGTTGAGGAAGTCGCGCGGCTGCAACAGCAGCCAAACCGGCAGCACGCTGGCGGCGAAGGCGTAGGCGAGAAGCGACCAACTCCAGGTGTCGGCGTGAATACCGGTCACCGGCAGGTAAAGCCCGCCCCAGGTGGTCAGGAGCATCAGCACGAAGCCGACGCCGATCAGCGGCCACAACGGCATGCCGCGGCGATAAATCAGATAGCCGATCAGCATGGCGATCAGCATCAGCGAATAGGTCGGGAACACGGCCTCCGGGTGTGCCGTTGCCGGGATGTGCGCCGGATCGGGGGCGGCGAACAGGCCAGAGATCACGAGCACAAACACGCCCATCGCCAACGCCACCAGGAAGAAGATGACCAAAAGAAACAACAGTCGTGTGCGCGGGCTGATCACCTCGCGGGAGATCGTGCCCATGCTCTGGCCGCGATGGCGTATCGACAAGACGAGAGCAGAAAAGTCATGCACCGCCCCCACAAGCAGGGTACCGAAGACCACCCACATGAGCGCCGGCAGCCAGCCCCAGATGACGGCGATGGCCGGCCCCAGCATCGGTGCCAGACCGGCGATGGAAGCGAAATGATGGCCGAACAGGACATACTTGTTCGAAGGCAGGTAATCCACATCGTCGCGCAGGGCATGGGCCGGTGTGGGTTCCTGCGGCTGCAGGGCGAAGATTCGCCGAGCGAGAATCCGTTTGGCATACAGTTGATAGAAGACGGCGTACAAGCTGAGCACCAGAATCGCCATCACAACCGGGGTCATCGTATCCTCCTTGCCTCCCGTGCCTCGCCCGAAGGGTGCACGTGCATCCTGCCACTCCGTGCGCTACGCTATCACGCCGCACCGGCCCGATGAAGAATCCCGGCCGGTCTGAATGTTGCCGGAAGGCGGAGGAAAAGGGGAAAGGGAGCAGATGGCGGCAAGCAGCGATTCGACAGCCGATCAAGCCTCCGATGGCCATCCATCCGAATCCGGCTCCCGCCTGCGGGGCCTGTCCCGGTGCGACCTGGCGGCTCTCCGAATCTCATCGCTCCTGCTCATGCTGTTCGCCTCCTTCGCTGCCTGCGAGCGCGTTGGGGATGCCCCGCAATCCGGTCCATCCGTGACGCCGGTGGTGGCCATTGTCGGTGGCGAGAAACTTCACGAGTCCGACATCGATGCCGAAATCTCGATGCTTCCGGAACAGATGCAGGCGCGGCGAAACGATCCCGATCTCCGCGCCCGGATCCTGCGCACACTGATCCGCAGGCGGGCGTTGAGTCGCAAGGCCCTGAGCATGCATTTGGACCAGGATCCGGAAACGCAACGGCGCATCGCCAGGGCCCGGAACACCATTCTGATTCGCAGCCTGCAACGGCAACAACGGTCGCATTTGCCGACGCCGACGGAGGAAGAGATCCGGAAATATTACCGTGCTCACCTTGCGGAATTTACCATTCCGGAACAGGTTCATGCCCGCCACATCCTGGTCGCGAGCAAAAAGGAGGCCCTGCGCATCCTCCACCTGCTGCGCCGGGGCAAGGATTTCGCTGCGCTGGCCGCCGAGTATTCGCGCGATGACAGCAACAAATCACGCGGCGGTGATCTCAACTGGTTTCCGCGCGGTGTCATGGTCAAGGCCTTCGAAAAGGCGGTGTTTTCACTCCGAAAACCGGGCCAGATCTCGGCGCCGGTGAAAACGCGCTACGGCTGGCATATCATCCAGCTCCTGGGGCGCAGGCCGGCCACTCGTCAATCCCTGCTGGAGGCGAAGGAGGATATCGTGGCCATCCTGATGCGGAAACGCTGGTCGGCCTGGGTGGATCGGGTCGTCGCCGACACCGGTGCCCGCATCGTCATTCCGGCCTATCGCGCAGCCCTGCAGCATCCGGGGTAGCCCCGTGGTGAAAACATTTCGGCGTCTGGCGCTGGTGGCGGGCCCTCTTGCGGCCGCGGCCGTGACCCTCGGCCTGCATATACCCTCGCAGCCGCACGTGGCGGCCATGCTGGGTGTCACGGCGTGGATGGCGGTCTGGTGGATCTCGGAGTGCGTGCCCATCGCCTTTACGGCCCTCATTCCTTTGGTGGCATTTCCGTTCGCCGGCATCGCCACCGGCAAGGAGATCGCGCCGCATTACGTCAACAGCATCATCTTCCTGTTCATCGGCGGTTTCTTGATTGCCCAGGCCCTGGAAGTGACGCGTTTGCATAAGCGTCTGGCCCTGGCCCTGCTCTCCCGCCTGCATGCCGGACCCGTGTTGCTGGCGCTGGGGTTCTCGCTCGCAACGGCCTTTCTTTCCATGTGGATCTCCAACACGGCCACCACCATGTTGATAGTCACCATCGCCATGCCGGTTCTTTCGCGCCTGATGCAGGATCGAAACTCGGAGCAAATGGCACCGCTGGCCAGCGGTCTGTTGCTGATCATTGCCTATTCCGCCAATCTAGGTGGCATGGGCACGCCCGTGGGCACGGCGCCCAATCTTGTTTTCCTGGCCACCATGCATACCTACGCCCCGGCCCATTCGCTCACCTTCCTGCAATGGATGCTGGTCGGCGTACCGGTCGTGGTGGCGGGTCTCGCCGTCCTTTTCCTGGTGCTGGGCCGGGACCTGGCCCGCGTCCCCTGGCGGGGGACAGGCGCCGATGCCCTGGAGGCGGAACGCAAGGCACTCGGCCCGATGCATCGGGGTGAGAAGATCGTCGCCTGGGTGCTGTCCTTGACCGCCGTGGCCTGGATGAGTCGCAAGGGCATTCAGAGCGAAAGTATCTCCATTCCCGGCTGGGGTGGTTTGTTGCCGTATCGCGGTGTCGACGACGGCACTGTCGCCATGTGCGGTGCGGCCTGGCTGTTTCTCTTGCCTGGGGAGAGGGGCCTTCCCGTCCTCGACGGCCGCGCCTTTCTCAAGTTGCCCTGGGATATTGTGCTGCTGCTCGGCGGCGGTTTTGCTCTCGCCTTCGGCATGCAGCATGCCGGCGCTTCTGCCTGGCTGGGAAAGCAACTCGACTTCCTGTCACTCCTTCCCATGCCGCTGATGATGCTGGCCCTTGCCCTGTTCATGAGCTTCCTGACGGAGATCACCAGCAACACGGCCGTCACCCAGATCATGCTGCCGATCCTCGCCGCGGTGGCCATCGGCAACCATCTGGACCCGATGCTGATTCTGCTTCCGGCCGTGCTATCGGCCTCTTGCGCCTTCATGCTGCCGGTGGCCACACCGCCCAACGCCATCGTTTTCGGCACACACCTGGTGCCGATGTCCCGCATGGTGGCGGCCGGGATCCGCCTGAATCTGATCATGGCTGTTGTGGTCACGGCCATGGTCCTGTTGCTGCGACCCCTCCTGCCCTGACCATTCCATGCTCATCAACACCGCATCCTCGTGCGCAGCACTCGGGCCACCGGGCGAGTAGTACGCGGGCCGGCGGCCGCAGACGCGAAAACCAAGACGGGCGTACAGAGCCTGCGCCGCCGCATTCGAGGCGCGCACTTCCAACCCGACACGCCGCTTGCCGGCGGCCCGCTTGGCTGCCAGCACACATTGCAGCAGCCTCGTCGCCAGTCCCCGCCGGCGGCAGGCCGGGGCCACGGCGATTTGCATGATGTGCACTTCATCCGCAACATCGCGGCCCAGATAGTAGGCCGCCAAATCCCCGCTGGTTGAATACCAGACATACAGATCGAACCCCTGATGCAGGGCCGCGGTCAGGGCCCGCATGGACCATGCCTCCGTGAAGGCGATGCGGTTGAGCGCATACACAGCGGGAATATCCTTGACGGTCGCCGGCCGCAGGGCCTGCAGATCCATGCCTGGAGGCTCCTAAACCGGATTTTTCATGGGATCGCGCCCGCCTGCCGCGACTGCGGCGCAGGCAGGGATGGATGGCGCGGGATGCAAAGTGTCATGCTGCAAAAGCACATCGGTTTCGATGCAACTCCTTCATGGATTTCGCCATTTCAAATCCCTGCGCATAATTATTCATGAAAATCCGGGCTAAGCGGCGGCTGCCGCGACCTGTTCGCGCCATTCGCAACCTTCCTCCACGCACACATGCTCCACACCGTGACGCTTGCTCATCTTTTCAACGACGAACGGGGCGCCGCAGCGGGGACAGGGGCGGGCCACCGGCTTGTTCCAGAGCGCCTTCTTGCATTTTGGATAGGCTGAACAGGAATAGAATACCTTGCCGCGCCGGGATTTCTTCTCCACAAACGTACCTTCGCCGCAGGCGGGACAAGGCACGCCCGTATCCTTCGGTATTTCCAATGGCTGCACGTTTCGGCATTTGGGATACGCGGAACAACCGAGAAATTTGCCGTAGCGGCCCTGTTTGATCACCATCGGCGCCCCGCATTTGTCGCAAGTTCGGTCCGTGGGTTCGGGTTCCGGTGCCGGCGTCTCCCTGTCCCCGAGCGGCCTGGCCACCTTGCACTCGGGGTAGCCGCTGCAAGCCAGGAATTTGCCGTAGCGCCCGAACTTGATCACCATCGGTCGTCCGCATTCCGGGCACACTTCGTCGGTCTCCTCCGCCGGGCGCTCGCTCTCCATGGCCTTGTCGACATCGGCCTTGAATGGCTCCCAAAAGCGACGCAGCACCGGTTTCCATTCCGTCTCGCCGCGGGCGATGGCATCGAGTTTGTCCTCAACCGTGGCCGTGAAATTCGTGTCCACGATGTCGCTGAAGTGCTGGACCAGGTAGCGGTTGACCCATTCCCCGATCTCGGTCGGTACGAAGCGTTTTTTCTCCATCGTCACGTACTTGCGTTCCCGCAGGACATTGAGAATCGTGGCGTAGGTGGAGGGGCGTCCGATCCCATGCGCCTCCAGTTCCTTGACCAGGCTGGCCTCGGTGAAGCGTGGCTTGGGCTCGGTGAAATGTTGCCTGGCCTCTACGTCCATCACTTCAACAACGGTTCCCGCTGCGAGAGGCGGCAGGAGCCTGCCGGCCTCCTTCTTCTCGGGCTCGTCGTGGCTTTCGGTGTAAAGCTTTCGAAAGCCGGGAAAGATCAGGGTCGAGCCGGTGGCCCGCAAGGTGAGTTCACCGGAGACAAGATCGGCGCGGACCTGTTCGAGAACGGCCGCCGCCATCTGGGAGGCCAGGGCGCGTTTCCAGATCAGGGCATAGAGTTTCCACATGTCCGCATCGAGCATTCGGCGCAGGCTTTCGGGCGTGCGCGCGACCGAGGTGGGCCGGATGGCCTCATGCGCCTCCTGGGCGCTCTTGCTTTTGGTCTTGAAGCGGCGAGGTGCGGGGGGAAGGTATTCGCCCCCGAAGCTGTCGCGGATGTATTTTCGCATCTCGCCGATGGCTTCCTCGGCCAGGGCGATGGAGTCGGTGCGCATGTAGGTGATCAACCCCACCGGGCCTTCTCCCACATCCACGCCCTCATAAAGCCTTTGGGCGACCTGCATGGTCTTGCGGGCCGTGAACCCAAGCTTGCGTGCCGCCTCTATCTGCAGCGTCGAGGTAATGAAGGGTGGCGGCGGCTGTTGCCGGACCTGCTTTTTCTGCACGGACTCCACGCGGAAAGAGGCCTGGCGCACCTTCTGTTCCCAGACCCTGGCCTCTTTTGCATCGGTGATGGCGAACTTGGAAAGCTTTCGCCCAGCCACGGCATACAGCTGCGCTGGAAATGCGGCATCGGTGGCGCTGCAGGTGGCTTCGATGGTCCAGTATTCTCTTGGCTTGAAGTCACGGATGTGCTGTTCGCGCTCGCAGATCAGGCGCAGGGCCACGGATTGGACGCGCCCGGCGGAAAGGCGGCTGCGGATTTTCTTCCACAACAGCGGCGAGAGCGTGAAGCCCACGAGATAATCGAGGGCGCTGCGCGCCTGCTGGGCGTGAACCAGCCTCAGGTTCACCTGGCCGGGATGAGCGAGGGCTTCCGAGATCGCCTTGCGGGTGATTTCGTTGAAGGTGATCCGCAATACGCGCTTCCCCTTCAAGGCCCCGCGCCGGCGCATTTCCTCCTCGATGTGCCAGGCGATGGCCTCGCCTTCGCGGTCCAGATCGCTGGCCAGGATCAGGGTGTCGGCGTTCCTCAAGGCCTTCTCGATCGCATCGAGGTGTTTTTTCTTGTCGGGGATCACCTGGTAGTGGAGGGCGAAATCGTGTTCGGGATCGACGGAGCCGTCCTTCTTGGGAAAGGCGTACACATGCCCGTAGGAGGCGAGAACCTTGTAACCCTTGCCAAGATATTTTTCGATGGTCTTGGCCTTGGCCGGCGATTCCACGACGACAACAGCTTTCATGTAGCGGTACCTCTTTTGAACCCTTCTGTGATTTGGTTGCGAAATTCCATTCCGGGCAAGGCCGCGGCCCTGCAACGGTGCCCTCTCAGGCACCTCCGTTTTTCAACGCATAGCGCCCCCCGGGAAGGCGTTCAACCACCCCGAGCAGTTCGAGGCCGAGCAAGATGGGGGAAAGTTCGGAAACGGTCAAGCCACAGGATGCAGCCAAAGCATCCGTGTGCAGGACCTCCTGCGCCAGTGCCTGCATGATCCTCGCTTCGTTTTCACTGGTGGCCGAATGGGCCGCCTTTCCCGTTCCTTCTCCAGTCGCCGCCTGCCAGCCAAGCGTCCGCAACACGTCCTGCGTCGACTCTACCAGCTGGGCGCCGTCACGAATGAGTTGATGGCAGCCGCCGTGGCGGCCTCCCAGGACAGGACCGGGGACAGCCAGGACCTCGCGGCCGCACTCCGCCGCCAGGCGCGCTGTAATCAGGGATCCGGATTTGATGCCCGCCTCGACGACCAGAACGGCGGCGGCAAGACCGGCGATGATCCGGTTGCGGCGTGGAAAATTCCCCGGAAAAGGCTCGGTCGAGGGCAGGAACTCGCTGATTGCACAGCCGTGGGCGGCAATGGCATCCAGCAGCCGCATCTGTTCCGGTGCCAGCGGAAAGGCCAGACCGCACCCCAGAACGGCGAGGGTGGGTGCATCCCCCTCCATGGCCCCGCGGTGGGCTGCCGCATCGATTCCGTAGGCCATGCCGCTGACGATTCCGATCTCGCGCTTGGAGAAAGCGCGGCACCAGCGACGGGCCAGGAGCCGGCCCTCGTGGCTGCTGCGTCGGGAGCCGACCACGGCCAGCAGGCGGGGAAAGCGCAGAGCCTCGGCGTCACCTTTGATAAACAACACCAATGGAGCATCCTCGAGCGCGCGCAATTGCGGTGGGTAGAGTTCATCGTCCAGGCTTACCAGTTGCAGGCCGGCTTGCTCGCATTCGCAGGCCACCCGTCGCGCCTGTTCCGGCTGCACTGCGGCGAGTGCCCGTGCAAGTCGGGGACCCACGCCCTCGATTTTTGTCCATGCCTCCGGGCCGGAACCCCAGAGACGGGTCACCGAGCCGCACACGGCCGCCAATTCCCGTCCGATGCGCGGCCCGATGCCGGGGACCAGGCTTAAGCGCAGCCAGGCGAAGGTGGGGTCGCTAACCGCAGGTGAATGCAATACGCGGATTCCATGAAGCGAAAATCACGATCCGTCCGGATTGCGAACGAGGTCTCCCAGGTGGATGGCGGCCGTGGATTCCACGATCAGGGCAATGGAGACATCCTGTTGCGGCGTAAGCACCATGATCCTGCCGATGCGTCCGGGTGGCAACCGCACCATCTTGCCGTCGATGTCCCGCACGACCCGTCCTGCTCTGTAGACCGCCAGCATGCAGCCGCTCTTCAGGCCCTGTTTTCGCCCCAGATCGATGCCGATCACCTGGTTTTGGGCCGCTTCGGCGGCATCGTCGCGGATGTACAAAACACGTCCATGCAACGGCCGTTGCGGATGCCGGGGCTCGATACGTGCGGGGATATCCCGTGCCGGAAGCAACACGTCCCCGGGGCCGATTTCCTGGAAGGAACGAAGGATGCGGCCACGTCCGAGATTTCCGTGCAGCGACAGAATCTCGATCCGCCCCAGATGCCGGATCAACAGGCCAAGGCTGCGTTTGCCGCTCGCGGCCCGAATCGGGCCGTCGGGGCGAAAGACATCGAATTTCTGTCCCACCTGTACCGGCTTCGTGAACCGGAGGTGGACTTGATCGTAGGCGCCGTAATGCAGGCGATCGTCACTACCGGCCAGCACATGGCCGACCCCCCCGGGTGCGGTAACGGCAATGAAATCCCTGCGGTGGAGGGCCTGGAGTGCGGTTCGGGGCGCCGGCGGAGGTTGCAGGCGCTGGACGGGTTCCGTCCGCACGGTCGGATGCACCTTGACGACCGGCAAGGGTGCATGTGCCGTGGCGGCGAAGGCGCCGGCAGCGAAGACGACAATCAGTGCCGGCAAGCCCGCCCAAGCCGGCAAGTGTTTGTACAAGTGTTCGCTCCTCATCGCTGGCAATCCTCCGGCCGTTCGCCGACCCGGTCCTCGGTGCCGGCCAACATGCGTCGAATATTGTCGTGATGGCGAGCGAACATCAAAAGGCAGAAAAGCAAGGTGGCTCCCTTGCAGGCGCCCGGGGCATGCAGCGCCCAGGCAGAGAGGGGCAGACTGAAGCCCGCCAAAATCGAGGCCAGGGCCACAAAGCGCCACACGGCCAGGGCGAGCAGCCACACGGCCAATGCGATCAGTGCAATCCAGGGCTGCCAGGCCAGCATCACACCAAACATCGTAGCCACGCCCTTGCCGCCGCGGAAGCGCAGATACACCGGAAAGATGTGCCCGAGAAAGGCGGCCACGGCCGTAAACCCCACCACGGTTTCACCGACGCTGTGATGAACGGCCCAGGAAACGGGAAGCGCGCCCTTACCGACATCGGCGACCAGGGTCAAAATGCCAATACCCCGGCCGCCGGTACGCAGCACGTTCGTGGCGCCGATGTTTCCACTGCCGTGGCGCCTTGGATCCTTGCCGGCAAACCAACGCGTAAACAGCAGCCCGAACGGGATACCTCCCAGCAGATAGGCGGCGCCCACCAGGATGGCGTCGCCGCCGTTCAATCGGATCTCCAACGCGCGAACCAGTAGCGTTTCCGCTCTTCGTTCAAGCGTGATTGCCAGCGCCAGGGACGGCCGCCCGGCAGATAGGTCGGAAGAATGTCCTCCAAGGCTGCGGCATGTCCGAATTCGGGCGGGAAGGGGGGATCTCCTTCCACCACATTGTCCCGCTGCAACAGCAACAACTGGTCCGGTGTCAGGGGGGGGCGCGGCAAAAATTGCAACACGAAAGCAAGCATGCGGGCGAGGGGCCGCGGGACGGGAATCAGCAACCGCCTTCTACCCAGCACCTTCAACATGTACTCCAGGAGTTCCCGGAAGCTGTAGGTCTTCGGCCCCCCGAGTTCAAAGATCCGACCCCGAACACGGCGGTTGCCGACCGACATGACAAAGGCTCGCGCCACATCCTCGACCCAGACAGGCTGGAAACGGGCATCCCCCTCGATCAGCGGCACAAACGGAAGCGTGGTGCTCATGCGTTTGAATTTGTTGAAAAAGGAGTCACCGTCGCCGTAGATGATCGAGGGTCGGAAGATCGCCCAGTTCAAACCCGATCGGCGAACGTGTTCCTCGGCCGCTGCCTTGGTGCGGGCATAGATGCTGGGCGAATCCGGGCTCGCGCCCAGCGCGCTCATGTGCAGGTACTGCGCGACTCCGGCCTGCCGACAGGCCGCCAGTACATGCTCGGTACCGTGCACGTGCACGGCCTCAAAGGTGTAGCTCCCCTTTTCGAACAGGATGCCGACCAGATTGATCACGCAATCCGCATCCCCGATCGCCTCCTCCAGATGCCGTCCCGTGGCAATGTCCGCACGCGCCAGCCGGGCGCCTTCGACCAGCAATGCACGCGCACGTTGCGGATGCCGGCAGGCCACCGTGACGGTGTGTCCGTGCGCGATGGCGTTGCGGGTGATCGCCCTGCCGACGAAACCGCTGCCACCGAAGATACAGATTTTCTTGCCCATGCCGCCTCCCATTGTCGCCGTAGTGTAAAAAACCGTCCTGGCCATCGTGCGAACCCCCCGGACAAGCCTGCAACATACGAAAAAAAGCGGTGGGCGGTCAAATTTCAAGCGCAGGGCTTGTTCCTCTCCGAGTCAACCTGCATGATTCCGGCATTCACGCAACCTTGGAAACGGCCGCTTGACCTGAAAGGTTGCGCGGATGCCGCGGGACCAAGGTGGGCAATCCTGCGGTACGGGGAGGAGGACACGTTGCGTTATTTCAATCTGGATCAAATCCTGGCCGGTGCACGAAGTGCCCTGAAACCGGCATTGCTCTCCACCATGGCCCTTACCATCATCGTGGCGATTGTCATCTACGGCTTCTTTTCCATGCTCGGCGCTGGCGTCGGCGCCATTTTGTTGCGCTTCATCGGTGGCGTGTCCTGTCTGCTGTGGAGCCTGTTCGGTTTGAGCGCACTGGCGCACCAGGTGCATACGGACCTGCAGGGTCAACCGATACCCGGCCTTAAGGAGGCCATGCGCTTCGCCTATTCCCGCATCCGACCGCTGTTGCTGTTGCCGGCCTGGGCCGTGGGAGGATTGCTGGTGTTGCTGCTGCTCGAGCTCTTTCTTCTTTTCCTGGCTCGGATCCCCGGTCTGGGCCTGGTCTGGCTGGCGCTGCTCGGTGTGCCTCTATTGCTGCTCAACACCGTGATCGCCATCGCCCTGTTGCTGGCCCTGTTCAACATCGCCGCCCGTGTTGCCATCTCCGCCCCCGATCCAACGGCCCTGCGGGAGGTGCTGTGGCGGCTTTTGCGGCGGCGACTGCCGGAATTGCTGATCTACAATCTTGGCGGTGTGCTGGCCACAGCCCTTGTGGCCATGCTCGTGCTTTCTCCCTTATGGTTGGGAATGCAGATCACTTGGGGCCTCGCGCACGCCGTCGCCGCCGCGCAGGTGGCGGCCCTTGAAGCCGCGGCGGGTTTCTGGGGCGGATTCGCACATTTGCTGGCCCTCATCGTCTTCGGCGCCCTGCTCGCCGCCGTCGCCAGCGTACCCGGCATCGTCATTACGCACATGACCCTGCTCGTGCACCTCGAGCTGGATGAACCCCAGGCGGAGAAGATCGCCAAAAAATCCGCCGCTGCCACCGCCAAGAAGAGTTCCGTCGGCAGATCGCGAGGTGGAAAGAAGTCAACGCCCAGGGCCAGGAAGGATAGCGGCGGCAAGGCAACCGAGACGAAATCGACGTGAGCGCGCGCTGGCCCGATGCGGCCAATCTGGCGGCGGCCTTCTTTGATTCCGCCGCAAAACATGCGCAGCGACCGGCCCAATGGCAGCGACGCACTCAAGGATATGTGCCGATCACCTATGCCCAGCTTGCGGAGCGCATCCGCCGGGTAGCCAGCGGACTGTTGCGGTGCGGCGTGGGCGTCGGCGACCGCGTGGCGTTGTTGATGGAAAACATCCCGGAATGGGCGGTTGCAGATTATGCCATCCTGAGCATCGGGGCCGTGACCACCCCCTTGTATTGTTCTCATCGCCCCCAGGACATGGCCTACATCTTGCGGGATGCCGGGGCCCGCATGGCGATCACCTCCGGCGGCAAGCTGGCAGCGCGTCTTCAGGAAGCGGGCGCCTCGTGCCCGGAGTTGGAGGCGATCTTCGCCCTGGAGGCAGAGGGTGCGGGCGGCGGAAATGTGCGTCCGTTCGCCGAACTGGAGGCCTCCGACGCGGATGAACCGATGCTCGAGGCGCGCCTGCGGGAAATCGACCGCAATACACTGGCCACGCTGATTTATACTTCCGGCACCACCGGCGACCCCAAGGGGGTCATGCTGACCCACGGCAACATCCTGGCCAATCTCGAGGCCGTCCCGGACATCTTCACATTCTGCCCCGACGACAAGATGCTCTCCTTTCTACCCCTGGCGCACAGCCTGGAGCGCATGGCCGGGCATTTTCTTCCCTACACCGCAGGCATTTCGGTTGCCTTCGCCGAACGTCCGGACACCGTCGCCAAGAACATGCTCGAGGCCCGGCCGACGATCCTGATCGCCGTACCGAGGCTTCTTGAGGTGGTGCACAGCCGCGTCACGGGTCAGATCGGCAAGCGCCCGGCGCCGGTACGGGCCATGTTCCTTGCCTTGCTTGAAGACGGCTGCGAGACCCGGCGCCTTCCGCTCTGGCGGCGCATGCGCCGGCGCTTGCTCGACGCCCTGGTGGGGAAGAAGATCCGCGATCGATTCGGCGGACGTCTGAGGGTGATCGTTTCCGGCGGCGCCCCCCTTTCAATCGAGGTGGCGGAATTCTTCGAGGCCATCGGCCTACCGGTGCTCGAAGGTTACGGCATGACGGAGGCCGCACCGCTCATCAGCGTCAATCCGATCTCGGACCGGCGTCTGGGGACGGTGGGCAAGGCCGTTCGCAACGTGGAGATTCGAATCGCCGACGACGGCGAGATCCTCGTGCGTGGCCCCAATGTCATGGCCGGATACTGGCACCGCGAAGAGGAGACCCGGCACACCATCGTGGACGGCTGGCTGCACACCGGCGACCTCGGGGAGCTGGACGCGGACGGCTACCTGCGCATCACCGGACGCAAGAAGGATCTGATCGTCAATTCCGGCGGCGAGAACATCGCACCGCAGCGCATCGAGGCCATGCTCACCGCCGATGAAATGATCGAACAGGTCGTGGTCTACGGGGACCGCAAGCCCTATCTCGTGGCCATCGTGGCGCCGGCCAGGGAGGCCTGTCTCGCCTGGGCACGGGAGATGGGGCTGCCGCAAGTGGATTGGGAACAGCTCGCCTCCTCCGAGATCCTGCGCAAGATGCTGCAAACCCGTATCAGCAAACACCTGCGTTCATTGGCCCCGCACGAGCAGATCCGGCGCATCCGGGTGCGGGAGAGACCGTTCACCATCGAGGAAGGCCTGCTCACCCCGACCATGAAGATCAAGCGTGGTGAAGTGTTCGCTCGCTACAAACAGGAATTGGAGGCCCTGTATCGGTAGTCCGGAAAAGGACGGGATGGAGGTCGGGCGGGAGCGGTTTAACCTCCATATGCCTTTCAACAATCCCTGACTACCGATGACCATTCAGCGCTCTTGCGGGGGCTGGCTTTTCTGCCCGAGACGGCAAGAATGCGGGCCGGCCGCCACGGTAACGGCGGCGATCCATTCTACGCAGCCTGGAGAGTGCATTGACGGAAAAATTCGATTATCGGGCCACCGTATTCCTGCCTCGGACGGCCTTTCCGATGCGTGGCAACCTGCCGCAGCGTGAACCGGAGCGTCTCAAGAAGTGGGAGCAAGAGAACATCTACGCCCGTCTGCGGCGGATCCGCAAGGGGGCGCCGAAGTTCATCCTCCACGACGGTCCGCCTTACGCCAATGGACACATTCACATCGGCCACGCCGTCAACAAGGTGCTCAAGGATATCGTCGTTCGCAGCCGCTCGATGTTGGGGTTTGACGCCCCCTTCGTGCCGGGTTGGGATTGTCACGGCCTGCCGATCGAACTCATGGTCGAGGCACGATTCAAAAAGCAGAAACGCGACAAGGAGACGGTCACGGCGGCGGAATTCCGCGCCGCCTGCCGTGCCTACGCGCAGCAACAGATCGAGGTGCAACGGCAGGAATTCAAGCGCCTGGGGGGGATCGGAGACTGGGATCGACCGTACGTCACGATGGATCCCCGCTTCGAGGCGGACACCGTGCGTGAACTCGGCCGCTTCCTGCGGGGGGGCGGTCTGTACAAGGGGGCCAAGCCGGTGCACTGGTGCGTCTCCTGCACCACCGCCTTGGCCGAGGCCGAGGTGGAATACGAGGATCACGCCTCGCATTCGATCCATGTCAAGTTTCCGGCCGGGGAGAACCTGTCCGATCTCGTTCCCCACCTTTCGGGACCCGTCTCCATCGTGATCTGGACCACGACCCCGTGGACGATTCCCGCCAATCTGGCCGTCTGTGTGGCCCCCGACTTTGAGTATGCCGCCGTGCGCATCACCGATGCCGGAGGCAACGCCAACCTCAAGCCCGGCGAGGTGTTGATCGTGGCCGAGGAGTTGCGGCAAGCGATGCTGTCCGCCCTCGGGGCCGAGGGCGAGGTGGTGGCCCGCTTCAAGGGCGCGGCACTGGAGGGACGACGTTTCCGACACCCGTACCTGGATCAGGATGCGCCGATTCTCCTCGGCGAGCACGTGACACTCGAGGCCGGCACCGGTGCCGTGCACACCGCGCCCGGCCACGGCCAGGAGGACTACGAAGTCGGCGGGAAATACGGCCTTCCGGCTTTCAATCCGGTCGACGACCGCGGCGTCTTCCAACCCGGCACGCCGGTGGTCGAGGGCCGCCATGTCTTCCAGGCCGACGATCTGGTCATCGAGCATCTGCGACAGAGCGGTGCCCTGCTCAGCAGCGGCAGGATCCGCCACGCCTATCCCCATTGCTGGCGTTGCCACACGCCCCTTATCTTCCGCGCCACCAAACAATGGTTCATCTCGATGGAACACGGGGAGTTGCGGAAAAAGGCGCTCGACGCCATCGACCGGGTGGCCTGGACACCGGCCTGGGGCGAGCGGCGCATCCGTTCCATGGTGGAGAGCCGGCCGGACTGGTGCATCTCGCGCCAGCGTAATTGGGGCGTTCCGATCACCGTGATCACCTGCCGCGATTGTGGCTCGCATGCGGTGACGACGCCGGAAGTCATCGAGGCCATCGCCCGGAAAGTGGAGCAGGGCGGCGCCGACGTGTGGTTTGCGCTTGATCCCGCCGAATTCCTGCCCTCCGACGCCCGCTGCCCGGATTGCGGCGGCGGCGATTTCGTCAAGGAGGAGGACATCCTGGACGTATGGTTCGATTCCGGCTCCACCCATGCCTGCGTGCTGGAGAAGCGGCCGGAACTTGCGAGCCCCGCGGACCTCTACCTGGAGGGATCGGACCAGCATCGCGGCTGGTTCCAGTCCTCCCTTCTGGAATGCATCGGCACGCGCGGACGCGCCCCGTACAAGGGCGTGTTGACCCATGGCTTTGTCGTCGATGCCCAGGGCAACAAGATGTCCAAATCACGCGGCAACGTCATCGCGCCGCAACAGGTGATCCGGCAACTGGGCGCGGATATCCTGCGCCTGTGGGTGGCCGCCTCCGACTATGCCGCCGACATCCGCATTTCGGACGATATCCTGCGACAGCTATCGGAAAGCTACCGCCGCATCCGCAACACGATCCGCTTTCTGCTCGGAAACCTGGACGGCTTCGATCCGCGGCGGGATGCCGTGCCCGTGCAGGCGCGTCGGCCCCTGGACCGGTGGGCCTGCCATCGCCTGGCGCAGTTGCTCCGGAATGTGAAGGCGTGCTACGAAAATTACCAGTTCCACCGCATCCACCAGGAAATCCACAACTTCTGCGCCGTCGATCTGGGGGGCTTCTACCTCGATGTCATCAAGGACCGTCTCTACTGCGACGGCGCCGACTCCGAGCGGCGCAGGTCGGCACGGTCCACGCTGTTCGATCTCGCCGACACCCTGATTCGCCTGATCGCGCCGATCCTGCCGTTCACGGCCGAGGAAGCCTGGGAGCATCTGCCGGGAACGGCGGCGGAGAGCGTCCACCTGCAATCCTTCCGCGACGTGGAGGACACAGCGGTGGACGAGGAAGCATGGCGGCGCTTCTTCGAGCTGCGCGAGAAGGTCAACGCCGCCCTCGACCAGGCCAAGAAGGAGGGCATCGTCGGCTCTTCGATCGCCGCCCATGTGGAAATTCCGGGGCTGGACCCGGATCTGGCCGCCGCCCTCGGTGAAAGCTACGAGCAACTGCTGATCGTCGCCCGCGCCGAGCCGGGGGAGGAGTTGCGGGTCCGCGCCGCCGCCGGCGTCAAATGCCCCCGCTGCTGGAATGTCGGTACCCCAGCCCATTCCGACCATCCCATTCACGGCGGGTTGTGCCGGCGTTGCTTCGAGGTGGTCGCGAGCTGAGCCGGCACGAACGCTTCAATATGATCAGCCATCTGCTGATCGTCGTCCCGGCCCTGGCCGGCAGCATTTGGCTCCTGCTTTTGGCCGACGGCGATCCATGGAGACTGGTCGCATTCTCCATCTACGGCGCCGCCCTGATTTTGCTCTTCTCGGCTTCCGCCCTGCACCACGGCTTGACGCATCGCGGTCGCACGATCCTGTGGCGCAAGCTGGATCACATGTCGATCTACCTGATGATCGCCGGCAGCTACACCCCCTTCACGTTGGTCGTGCTGCGCGGCGCCTGGGGCTGGTCGCTTTTCGGGATCATCTGGGGACTGGCCGCGGCCGGCATCGCCCTGGACATCTGGCACCGGGATCCACGTCGGCGATTGCAGTTGCTTCTGTACCTGGCCATGGGTTGGCTGGTGCTCGCGGCCATCCTACCGCTCAAGGCGGCCTTGTCCGACGCCGCATTGGCTTGGCTGGTCGCCGGCGGTCTCTGCTACACCGGCGGTACCGGCTTCTTCGTCTTCGATGAACGCTGGCGCCCGGCACACAACATCTGGCATCTGTTCGTCATCGCCGGTGCCGCCTGCCACTATGTCGCCATCCTGAAGGCCGCGACATAAATCCGCCGGGCCGCTATCCCTGCCGCGCAGTAGATTTCTCATAAGTCCGACATACTGCTAGGCTCGCGGCGCCATGCGACTGAGTCGTACCTACCAGCAGCTGCTCCTGTTCGTTCTGATCGTGGCCGTCGATCAGGCCACGAAGTTCTGGATCGAGGCGCAGTCGCCGTTTTTCCACCGGACCGTGATCCCCGGCTTCTTCGATCTCGTCAAGGCGCACAATTTCGGCGTCGCCTTCTCGATCTTCGCCGGCTGGAGCGACACCCGGCGGCAACAGTTGCTGCTCGGCGCCACCCTTGGCATCGCTCTCGTCGTTTTGATCTGGTGGCTGCGGGAACGCAGGACACCGGGTCTGACGTCCTGGCTGCTGGTGCTGATCCTGGCCGGGGCCGCCGGCAATATTCTGGATCGCAGCAGGCTCGGCTACGTCGTGGATTTCATCGACTGGCATGTGTCCATCGGCGGGGCGACCTATCACTGGCCCGCCTTTAACATCGCCGACACCTGCATTTCCGTCGGCATCGTCCTTTTGATCTTCCAGAATTTCCTCGCCTCACGCCGGCGCTAGCCCGTTTCGGTTTTCCGGATCAGCAACAGGTATTCGATATTGCCCTTGGGGCCGTGCAGCGGCGATTCCATCACCCCTACCACACGCGCATGCAGAAGGGAGCGTGCGCAAGACTCCACCTTTCGCACGGCCTGCAGGCGTGCCTCCACGCTGCGCACGACACCCTTGCGCAGGTGTTTGGGTCCGACCTCGAACTGCGGTTTGATGAGCGCCAGGCAAAAGCCGCCCCGGCGCAGATACGGCCATGCCAGCGGCAGCACCGTCGTCAGCGAAATGAAGGAGGTATCAATCGTGAGCACATCCATATCCTGCGGCACCTGCGCCGGCCTGAGATCCCGGATGTGCATGCGCTCCAGCGAAACCACGCGAGGGTCGTTGCGCAGGCGGTAATGCAATTGCCCACGGCCGACATCCACGGCGTAGACGCGCTCCGCGCCATGCTGTAACAGACAGTCGGTGAAACCGCCGGTGGAGGCGCCCACATCCAGGCAACGGGCCGCGCGCACATCGAGCCCGAAATGCTTGAGCGCCGCCTCCAGTTTCAGGCCGCCGCGCGAAACATAACGCAGGGTCTCGCGAACATTCACCTCGGCTTCGCGGGAAACCTGCATGCCCGGCTTGTCGGCCTTGCGGCCGTCGACGTACACCAACCCGGCCATGATCAGGCGCTGGGCGCGGGCGCCGCTCTCCGCCAGGCCCAATTCACACAGCCGACGATCAAGCCGGATTTTTGTACGCATGGAGGCCGGGTCGGATTTTTCACAAGATCGCCGCTTGTTCATGGGTAGTTGAAAAATAGACAATTCACAATCTTCTGGCTTCTGAAAGCTCCATTCGCGGTCGCATGACCGCTCCTCCTCGTTCCTCAGCCCGGATTTTTCATGCGATCGCGGATGGATGGCGCCGAAATCGGTGATTGGTTATTCGTGATTGGTAATCGGGAAATCCACCAATCACCAATTTCCGATCACCATTCACCTCGACCCTCAGTCCTTGCTTGCCGGCCCGCGCAGACAAGCCAGCCGCCGCGAAATGCAAGGTGTCAGACTGCAAAACCCCATCCATCCCGATCCAACCCCTTCAAGATGCTCGATCTTTCCGATTCCAGCGCATGGTCGTCATGAAAATCCGGGTCAGCCCTCACTCCCCGGCCCTCGAAAGAAGGCCCGCAGGCGCCCGGTGATGGCCCGGCGATCCAGCTTCAGGGCGCGCAGCACCTTCTCCTGGGAGCCATGGGGCGGGAATGCATCCGGCATGCCCATGCGGGCGAATGGGCCGCGCCAACCTTTTCCCAGCGCCAGCGCCCCGATGGCTTCGCCGACGCCGCCCGCCGCCGCACCCTCCTCAACAACCAGAAGCGGCTTGCCTTCCTCGAGATGGTCGAGAATGCACGCCTCGTCCAGGGGTTTGATGAAGCGCAGGTTGATCAGCGTGAAACGGTGCCCATCCTTGCGGCGCAGGGTTTCCACCGCCGCCAGGGCATCGCGCACGCGGCTGCCGACGGCAACCACCAGACCGTCGTCGCCTTCCTCCAGGACCTCGGCCTTGCCGATCTCGAGTGTCCGGGGCTCACCCAAGGCCACGCCATAGCCGCAACCGCGGGGGTAGCGGATGGCGCAGGGGCCGTCCTGTTTCAGGGCCGTGGCCAGCATATCCGCCAATTCGGCCTCGTCCTTGGGCGCCATGATCGTGATGTTGGGCACGCAACGAAGAAAAGCGATGTCGAAGGTGCCCGAATGCGTCGGGCCGTCGGCGCCGACCACGCCGGCCCGATCCATGCACAGCACCACGGGCAGGTTCTGCAGGCAGATGTCGTGAATGATCTGATCGTAGGCGCGTTGCATGAAAGTGGAATAGATCGCCACCACGGGACGCAGGCCTTCCACGGCCAGGCCGCCGGCGAAGGTGACGGCATGTTGCTCGGCGATCCCGACATCGAAACAGCGGTCCGGATGGCGCTTGGCAAAACGGGAAAGACCGGTACCGCCCGGCATGGCGGCGGTGATGGCGACGATACGCTCGTCATGATCGGCGAGATCGGCCAGGGTATCGGCGAAGACCTGCGTGTAGCTGGGCGGTTGCCCCTGTTTGCGGATCGGTTCCCCCGTCTCAGGGTTGTATGGTCCCAGACCGTGCCATGTCTCGGGATCTTCCTCGGCCGGGGCAAACCCGAGGCCCTTGCGCGTGACGATGTGCAACAACACCGGCTCGTCCAGTTGCTTGCAGTTTTCCAGCGTCGGCAACAGATGATCGAAATCGTGGCCGTCGATGGGTCCCACATAGCGAAAACCGAGTTCCTCAAAGAGGGTGCCGGGCGTCACCATGCCCTTGACATGTTCCTCCAGCCTCTTGGCCGCCTCGTAGGCGAGCGGGGCCTTCTCCAGCACCTTGCGCATGGCCTCGCGGACATTTGTGTAGGTCTTGCCGGTGATCAGGCGCGCCAGATAGGCGGACATCGAGCCGACATTGGGGGCGATGGACATCTCGTTGTCGTTCAAGATGACCAGCAAGCGGCGGCGGCTGCTGCCGGCGTTGTTCAGTCCCTCGAAGGCCATACCGCCGGAAAGGGCGCCGTCACCGATCACGGCGATGACATGGCGGTTCTCCCCTTTCAGATCGCGGCCACAGGCCATGCCGTAGGCGGCCGAGATCGAAGTGCAGGCGTGGCCGGCGCCGAAGGGATCGTGAACGGACTCGTCACGGCGGGTGAAACCGGACAGACCCCCGAATTGGCGGATCGTGGGCATGCGTTCAAGACGACCGGTCAGCATCTTGTGCGGATAGGACTGGTGTCCGACATCCCAGACGATGCGATCGTTCGGGGAATCGAACAGTCGATGTAGGGCGATGGTCAATTCCACGACCCCGAGTCGTGGGATCCTCTAGAGTCGACCTGCAGGCATGCAAGCTTGAGTATTCTATAGTCTCACCTAAATAGCTTGGCGTAATCATGGTCATAGCTGTTTCCTGTGTGAAATTGTTATCCGCTCACAATTCCACACAACATACGAGCCGGAAGCATAAAGTGTAAAGCCTGGGGTGCCTAATGAGTGAGCTAACTCACATTAATTGCGTTGCGCTC
>AMFO01000065.1_pt1 | contig 33453 bp, 29 predicted proteins | sample 552608 | NCBI WGS metagenome assembly AMFO01 (sample SAMN01893955, study PRJNA167987) | microbial mat metagenome | biome: hydrothermal vent | place: USA: Loihi, Hawai'I | collected 2003-05-01
CTAAAGCCTTTACCGAGGACATGCTAGCAGCGGCAAGAAGTGTGGCTTGCCTGGAACTGGTCAAATAGGGCCAGCAAAAATGTCTCGACCGATTTTACTTACGGACTCGCACCGTTCCGGAACCACGTGGGCAGCAAACGTGCTTGCTGCGGCCTCGGAGCTCGGTTTCATCATGGAGCCGTTTAACGATGCCAATCGCCGACCGGGCATCTTCAATGCCAGCTTTGGCCATTTTTTTCCTTATGTGACTGATGAGAACGAGGCCCTTTATCGGGAGGCTGCAAAGAACACGATCGGTTTTCGCTACGATGCAGTCGCCGGTTTTTCTGCTGCAGGTTCCCTGCATGAATACGCTAGGGCCGTGAAGGATTTGTGCAAGACGAACCTTTATCGGGCAAGAGGCAAGCGACCGTTTGTGAAGGATCCGAATGCGCTGATTATGGCTGAATGGCTGGCGAGGGCCTTCGACATGCAGGTGGTGATTCTGATTCGCCATCCGGCTGCATTTATCAGTAGCCTGCGTATCCTGAAATGGGGGTTTCCCTTCTCATCGCTGCTTGAGCAGCCTTTGTTGATGCAGGATTACCTTTCCGACTTTGCAGACGATATCCATGACTATGCAGAAAAGGAACATGATATCCTGGATCAGGGTATTCTGGTCTGGAAAATACTGCATCACGTCATCGCTCAGTACCGTGCGAAATACGATGATTGGGGCTTTTTCCGGCATGAGGATCTCTCCGCCGATCCGCAATCACAGTTCGCTCGGATGTTCGAAGCCCTCAATCTTGAGTTCTCGGAGCAGGTGAGGGAGAAGCTGGCAGGCTTTACCTCATCCGGGAATCAGTCCGATACCACCTCGGTCGACGTGCCGCTTAACAGCCGTAAATCGATCACACGGAACAGCCGTGAAAATGTCTGGAACTGGAAACGTCGCCTGACTGCAGATGAAGTACTTCATATCCGCAAGGGTGTAGAGCCTGTTTCTTCTCTGTTTTATTCCGATAGCGACTGGTAAGCCGGGCCGTACCAATGTTCGTTGACGGGAGGATTTTCAGTCTGCAGCGGCAGGGCGGTATATCCCGCCTCTATTACGAGATTCTGCACCTGATGACTCATGAGCGCTCATGCGAACTCTTTCGTGGATTCTATCAGGATGAATACGATTGGTGCACTGTACCCCTGGTACGCAATACGGGACTGCGCTGGTCGCCTCCCCCCCGTAACAAGCTTCTGAGTCGGGTGAAGCAGCTGGCGGATGCGGTATGGCTCGAGTTGGCCTGGGCAAAAAGCCGCAGAAAAGGCAATGATGTCTATGTTTCGACCTATTATCGTTTGCCACGTAATCGTGCGGATGCCTTTATAGTTGTCGGTGATTATGACTGTGCACATGAACGCTTCCCGGAGCTGTTTCCCGGCGGCGAGCGGATCATCCAAATGAAACGTCGGGCTTTTGCTGCGGCTGATCTCATTCTGACTATATCGGAATCATCCAGGCAGGATGTGATGCGATTTTATGGCGTGCCCAGGCATAAAATCGAAGTGGTGCATTTAGGCGTGGATCGTTTTTTTGACCGAAGCAAGGCCGAGGAAGCCGTTGAGAATTCCAAACGGAAACCGTATCTTCTTTATGTGGGGAGTCGTGCTCTCTACAAGAACTTTAGTGTTCTGGAGTCTGCATTCCAGACCGGTCTTGTTAAGGATTACGAGGTAGTGGTCGTGGGCGGTGGCCCGTTGAACGAGTCGGAGATGAATGCTTTTCACGGACGTGTCCGGTGGCTTGATGCAGGTGATGGCGAGCTCAGAACGCTGTATCAGGAAGCTGCCGCCTTTATCTATCCTTCGCTTCATGAAGGATTCGGTTTGCCGCCACTGGAGGCTCTAGCGTGTGGCTGTCCCGTCGTTGTTGCGGATATTCAGGTCGCACACGAGGTGCTTGGCGAGCATGCTGAGTACTTCAAGCCGGATGAGCCTGCTGCATTGGTCGATGCAATTTCACGGGCCGTTGATCAGGATCGCGATACGCGTATGCGCGGATATGCCCATGCCCGAAGCTACACATGGGAGAAAGCTGCTAGCGCCTTCGTGGAAAAAATAAACACACATCGAAGTCAAATGTCATGAGCCAGCAAGATCATATCCCACTTATCTCGGTCATTACCGTTTGCTATCAGGCAGAGGCATATCTGGAGCAGTGCATGCAGAGTGTGTTGTCACAGGAGTTCAATGATTTCGAATATATCGTGATTGATGGCGGCTCAACGGACCGGAGTCCTGATATCATCAAGGGATACGCGGAGAAGCTTGCATACTGGCACTCTCGGCCCGATCGTGGTCTGTCGCACGCTTTCAATATCGGTATGGAGAAAAGCCGGGGAAAGTGGATCGCCTTTCTCAACGCCGACGATTATTACAGCGGCCCTCGTGTGCTCGCAGATGCCGCTGAGATACTGGTTCATGCAGATGATGCGGACATTGTACATGGAACCATCAAGTACATTGCCCGTGAGGATGCGGCGTCCGAGGTCTCCGAGGAGGTCGGGAAGCCGTGGCGCTGGGAGGACTTCAGGCGCAGCTCGACCATTCCACATCCGGCTTCTTTTTTTTCAAGGCACCTTTATGAAGAGGTCGGGAAATTCGATGAAACCTTCCGCAATGCGCTGGATTATGAGTTCTTTCTCAGAAAAGGCTCCGCACTTCGTGTCACATTCATTCCCAGGCTGTTCGCCTATATGCGAATGGGCGGGATGAGTACGCTGGATGCCAAGCGAAGCCTGCGTGAATCTCGGGATGCCCAGGTCAAGAATCGAGCCCAAGGTGTTATGGGGGCCTATGCATGGTGGTTTTATCTTCGGCTACGACTTTTTGTCAAAGGCCTGTTCGTCAGGTGAGATTCGTTGATGCATAGGCAGAAAACGGCATGCGTGACCGGTGCTTCCGGCATGGTTGGCCGGGAGATTGTCCAAGCCTTGTTATTACAAGGCTGGCATGTACGCGTGCTCACAAGAAAGAAAGATTTTCCCGTTGATGGTGTAGAGGTCTTTTCCGGAGAGCTGACCGATCTGGGTATTCTGCTCTCTTTTGTGGAGGGAGCGGATGCCGTATTTCACTGCGCAGCCGAATTGCATGACGAAGCGCGGATGCATCAAACGAATGTGATGGGAACTCAAACCATTCTCCAGGCGATGGCAGAGCAGCATGTCGATGGCTTGTGTCATCTGAGTTCGGTCGGTGTTATGGGGCCGGATGTCACTGGCTTGGTGGATGAACAGGCTGATTGCCATCCTTTTGGCACCTATGAAGAGACCAAATTTGCGGCAGAGCGTCTTGTTTCCGAAAGTCTCGCGTGTCAAAAGGTTTCGATTCTGAGACCGACCAATGTCATCGATGATACGCATCCCGGTATTTTACAACTATCCCTCAGGCAGGACTGGAAGAGCCGTCTGGCCCTGCTGATCAAGGGAGGGGAATGTGCGCACCTGGTTCATGCAAGGGATGTGGCTGCTGCCGCACTGCATGTTATGGAGCATGCAGAATGTGCTGGTGTTTATATCGTCGGCCTGGACGAGGATGACCGGAACACCGTGGCCGGGCTGGCCGGACTTGCAGCATTGTACCAGAGCGGAAAAAAACGACGCTATTGGCATCTTCCCGCTGCAGCCTCTTTTTGGTTGCGCAGGCTTTTTAAAGGCAGAAGTCTGCATGGCCATACCCGGTTTTCGTCGGCGCGTCTCCTGGCAGACGGGTTTGAATTTCCGCTCGGGCTCGAGGGTACGGTGAAGCGTGTTGTTGTACGAGGCTGGAGAATTCCTGGATGAATGTGCTTCATGTCAACATGAGCCTGGATCCGGTTACCGGCGGCGGGACGGTAGAACGGGTGCGCCAGCTCCATGCTGCCATGCTGGCCATGGATGGCATCAAATCCCGCATCTTGTCGCTGGATGCGGGATTGGAAGGAAATGTGCCAGATGCCAATGGAATTGTGCTACTACCTTGCTGGAACAGGCGCTGGTACCTGCCGGCCCCCAGGTTTCTGACGATGCTGAGGGAGGTGCGCAGGGCGGATATAGTGATTCTGATGAATCACTGGACGATCCTGAATGTCGTGGTTTTCTTTATGATACGCCTGTGCCGCACACCTTATGTTGTCTGTCCGGCCGGAGCTCTGCCGCTCTTCGGCCGCTCCCAGCTGTTTAAGCGCCTCTACAATGCCACGGTTGGCCGCCGGATGGTTGCAGGTGCGGATGCTGCGATAGCCATTGCTGCGGACGAGGCGACCGAGATGCAGCAATACGGTATTGCTTCCGGGCACATACACCATATCCCGAACGGTGTGCGTATCGAGGATTTTGCCGAAGCCGGAGACGAGCTTTTCCGTCGGCATGTGGGACTGGCTGAGGGCCAGGAGTATCTGTTGTTCGTCGGCAGGCTGAACAGTATCAAGGGACCGGACCTGCTGCTGCAGGCATTTGTGTCTGTCGCGTCCCGCTTTCGAAACCTGCATCTGGTATTTGTCGGTCCCGACGGAGGTCTGCAGTCGTCTCTGCTGCAGATGGCGGAAGAGGCCGGTTTATCGGATCGGGTTCACGTTGCAGGCTATGCGGGTGGAGATTTGAAGTCATCTGCCTACCATGGCGCCTCCATGCTGGTGGTGCCATCACGCCAGGAGGCGATGTCGATTGTGGCGCTGGAAGCGGCCGTGTGCGCGATTCCTGTGATCCTTACCAACCGGTGCGGTTTTGATGAACTGGCCAAAGCAGGTGGTGCGCGGTTGGTGGATGCCGATGCTGACGCAATAGCCGAGGTAACGGTGGCACTGATGGATGATGCAGACCTGAGAGCGGCGATGGGCAGGAAGGGGCGGGATCTGGTCTTGCAGGAGTACACCTGGTCGATCGCTGCGGAACGACATGTGGCAATCTGCAGGCAGATTCTCAAAGGGCGGGGCGCATGAAGATTCTGATCGTTAGCCAATATTTCTGGCCTGAGCAGTTTCGTATCAATGATCTGGCCCGGGAACTCGAACAGCGAGGGCATGAAGTGTCGGTGCTGACCGGGATGCCCAACTATCCTTCCGGGCGTCTTTTTGCAGGTTACAGTTGGTGGAAAAAACGACGCGACTCCTTTGGAGGCGTGCCTCTTTTTCGGGTGCCACTTTTTTTGCGTCGACAGGGGAGAGGATGGCAACTGGCACTGAACTATCTTTCGTTCGTATTGTTCGGCTCCCTTCTGGCGCCATGGTATTTCAGACGCAACACTTTCGATGTTATCTTTGTTTATGAGCCGTCACCCTTCACGGTTGGTGTTCCGGCGATTGTCATGCGCAGGTTGAAGCGGGCGCCGATACTTTTCTGGGTGCAGGACCTGTGGCCGGAGAGTCTGGAGGCAGCCGGAGCTGTCCGCTCACCGACTGTGCTGGCTACCGTGGGCAGAGTCATCCGATGGATTTACCGACGTTGTGACCGGGTCCTGGTGCAGTCGCGTGGTTTCGTTGAGCCGGCCGTGTCAGCCGGAGCCGTACGGGAGCGTACCGACTATTTCCCCAATTGGGCGGAGGAGCTTTATCAGCCGATAGAGCTGCCGGCGAATGCCCCTGAACATGACGAACTGCCAACGGGATTCAGGGTGATGTTCGCTGGAAATCTCGGCGAGGCCCAGTCGCTGGAAACCATCGTCGATGCAGCAGACCGTTTACGAGCCGTGTCTGATATCGAATGGGTGATGATTGGTGACGGCCGTCGCATGGCGTGGATGAAGGAGAGGGTAGAAGAGCTGGGGCTCGCGACATGCATTCACTTTCTCGGACGACGACCGGTTGAGGCGATGCCTCGCTATTTTGCTGCAGCGGATGTGATGCTTGTGACACTCAGGGCGGATCCTGTCTTCGCCCGGACGATCCCAAGCAAGGTGCAGTCCTACCTTGCCTGTGCCAAGCCTGTGGTGGCGGCGCTTGATGGCGAGGGGGCGGACGTGGTGCGCCAGGCCGGGGCCGGTATTGCCGTACCGGCGGAGGATGGTGCCCGACTGGCTGAAGCAGTGCAGGCCCTTTATGCCATGCCTGAAGAGGCACGGAGAACGCTGGGAGTGCAGGGGCGCCTCTATTTTGAAAAAGAGTTCGCAGCCGATAGGTTAATCTCAAGACTGGAGGCATTCATGCTGCAGGCAAAAGAGGAGGGTTTGTGCGAATCCTGATTCTGGGTGGCGACGGCATGCTGGGGCATCAGTTGTTTAAGAGTTATCAAGGCCGCCATGACGTTCGGGTGACCTTGCATAGAGGCATCGATGAATATGCTTCATATAAGCTGTTCAGCCTTCATAATAGCTACCCGAATGTGGACGTGCTGAATTTTGACCAACTGACAGATATTGCTAAAGCATTTCGTCCCGAAGCCATAATCAATGCCGTGGGAATTGTGAAGCAGCGGACCGATTCCCGTGATGCAATCTCCAGTCTAGAGGTTAACTCCCTTTTTCCTCATCGACTGAGTTTGCTGTGTGGGCAGATCGGGGCACGCCTGGTGCATATGAGTACGGATTGTGTCTTTTCCGGAAGCAAGGGCATGTACCTCGAAACGGATTTTGAAGATGCTGCTGATCTGTATGGCAGAAGCAAGTTGCTGGGTGAAGTCGATACACCGCATTCGATCACACTGCGAACATCCATCATCGGTCTGGAGTTGTCGCGGAAGAAAAGCCTGATTGAGTGGTTTCTTGCCCAGAGAGGCAGTATAAAAGGGTATTCCAAGGTCATTTACTCGGGGTTTACGACGATCGAGATGGCCCGGATTATCGAGATGCTGCTTCTCGAACAGCCCACCCTGTCCGGAGTATGGCATGTTGCGAGTGCGCCCATCAGCAAATTTGATTTGCTGGTTGAGTTGGCCACGATTCTGAATCGATCGGATATAGAGATCGAACAGGATGACACTTTCGTGTGTGACCGTAGTTTGGATGCATCGCAATTTGGCCACGCGACCGGTTATCATGCGCCGAATTGGCATCAGATGCTCGGTGAGCTGGCGGAACAGATACAGGAGAGAAATGCATGATCCTTCAGGATAAGACAATACTGGTCACAGGCGGTACCGGCTCGATGGGAAAGGTGCTGGTTCGCCGCATTCTGGCAGGCGAACTGGGCACACCCAAAAAGGTAATCGTCCTTTCGCGTGATGAGGCCAAGCAGCACGATATGCGCATGGCTTATCTGCACCGGACCGTGACCACGGATGAGGTGATATTTAACAATTTTCGTCAGGCGCTGGAGTTTCGTATCGGCGATGTGCGTGACTACCGCGATGTCTGTTCGGCGGTGAAGAGTGCCGATATTGTGATCAATGCCGCTGCCCTGAAACAGGTGCCGACCTGTGAATATTTTCCCGATCAGGCGGTACTGACCAACTGCATCGGAGCGATGAATATCGTGCAGGCGATTCGTGAGAATGGTTACCCGGTCGAGACCGTGCTTGGTATCAGTACCGACAAGGCAGCCAAACCGGTCAATGTCATGGGCATGACCAAGGCGGTACAGGAGCGAATCTTTACCTCGGCTAACGTACTCAATCCCGACACCCGTTTTATCTGTGTGCGCTACGGTAATGTGCTTGCTTCGCGCGGTTCGGTGATTCCGCTGTTCCATGATCAGATTAATAACGGTGGTCCGGTGACCTTGACCGTGCCGGAAATGACACGCTTCCTGCTCAGCCTGGAACAGGCAGTTGATACTGTGTTTGCGGCGCTGAAGACGGCTGAGTCGGGGGAGATTCTGGTGCCCAATGCGCCGGCCGCTACGGTAGAGAATATTGCTCGCGCCCTGATCGGTGAGCGCGATATTGAAATCAAAGTGACCGGCATTCGCCCGGGTGAGAAGATGCACGAGATTATGGTCTCCGAGGAGGAGTGCCATCACACGGTGCGCCGTGGCGACTATTATGCCATTCGTTCGATGCTGCCGGAGCTGGTTGCCGACAAAGATGAGCCGGTAGCACTTGAAAAGGAGTTTAGCTCGGCCGATACCGTCCTTTCGCTGGAGGGAACGGTTGAGCTGCTGACCCGAAATCACCTGCTTGTCGGTCAGGCGAAGCTCGCCGAGGGCGGCGAGTTGCTGGCCTAGGGAGCGACGCATGAAACAGCTCAAGGTGATGACACTGGTCGGTACCCGACCGGAACTGATCAAGCTCTCCAGGGTGATCTCGGCGCTGGACGAGCATACCGATCATCTGCTGGTTCACTCCGGCCAGAATTTCGATTACGAGTTGAACGCCGTTTTCTTCGAGGATCTGGAGATCCGTAAGCCGGACTATTTCCTGGACGCTGCTGGCGACACCTCCTGCCAGACCATTGCCAATGTGCTGGTCAGGGTTGAGGAAGTGATCCTGAAAGAGAAGCCGGATGCCTTGCTGATCTATGGTGATACCAACAGCTGCCTGGGGGCCATTGCCGCCAAACGTCACAAAGTGCCGGTATTCCATATGGAGGCCGGTAACCGTTGTTTCGACGAGCGTGTGCCCGAGGAGCTGAACCGGCGGATTCTCGATCATATCAGCGATATCAATATGCCGCTCACCGAGCACGGGCGTGATTACCTGACCCGTGAAGGGGTGCGTCCGGAGACGGTGATCAAGACGGGGTCATGCATGGCCGAGGTGCTCGCCCATTTCAAGGCGAAGATCGATGCCTCCGATGTGCTGGCGCGCCTGAATCTCTCCAAGGGTTCCTATGTCGTACTCAGTGCTCATCGTGAGGAGAATGTCGACAATGAGAGTCACCTGCGGCGCATGGCCGATTCGATTCGCGCCATTGTCGACCATTTCGACAAGGATGTGATTTTTTCGGTGCATCCGCGCACCCGCAAGCGGATGGAGGCGTTCGGGCTCGACTTTGCGCAGGAGCCGCGCATACGCCTGATGAAGCCGCTCGGTTTTCTTGACTATATCCAGCTGCAGCAGCAGGCGTTTTGTGTCATCTCCGACAGCGGTACCATCACCGAGGAGTCGGCGCTGCTCGGTTTTCCGGCCATCACCATCCGCCAGGCCCACGAGCGCCCGGAAGGTATGGATGCCGGTGTGTTGATTCTGAGCGGCCTGGATGCCGATGGCGTGTTGCAGGCGATCGGGGCGGTGACCTCCCAGCAGGGCAGGGCATCTGCCGTTGATGATTATGCCGGGGCCGGCTCGGTCTCGCGCAAGGTGCTGAACACCATTCTCAGCTATACCCATTATGTCCGGCGTACTGTCTGGCGCGAGCATTGATGCAATCGGCCCTCGTGACCGGTGCCACCGGCTTTATCGGTCGTCAGTTGTGTCAGAAGTTGCAATCACAGGGGGTACGGGTTACTGCTGCCGGTCGTCATCCGACGAATGGCCCGTGGGATCTCTTTCTCACGTGTGATATGACCGATCCGGCAACCTGTCCTGACCTGGCCGGCATCGATACCGTATTTCATCTCGCCGGTAAGGCACATGCCCTGGCTGAAACGAAGCAGGATGAAGCTGAATATTTCCGCATCAATAGCGAAGGGACACGGCTGATGCTGGAGGCGGCACGGCAGGCCGGAGTGCGCCGCTTCGTACTGTTCAGCAGTGTGAAGGCGGCCGGTGAAGGCGGTTTTGAGTGCCAGGATGAGACGGCTGCCTGCCAGCCGCAGACCCCGTACGGCGCCAGCAAGCTCGCGGCCGAGAAGCTGGTGCTGGAAGGTGGCTTTGTACCGGAGCCGGTGGTGCTGCGCCCGAGCATGGTTTACGGCCCTTCCGAAAAAGGGAATCTGCCGCGCATGATCGAGGCGGTTGCAAGGGGCCGTTTCCCGCCGTTGCCGGAGGTCGGCAACCGCCGCTCGATGGTGCATGTCGAGGACATGGTGCAAGCCGCATGTCTGGCGGCAGAGAAACCGGAAGCCATCGGCCAGGTTTTTATTGTGACAGACGGTACGCCCTATTCGACCCGACAGATGTATGCGTGGATATGTGAGGCGGTCGGCAAGTCGGTGCCGCAATGGAACCTGCCGTTGCCGGTGCTGGCTATGCTGGCCCGGACAGGGGATATGATCGGATGGCTGCGCGGCCGCCGCTTTGTGTTTGATTCGGATGCACTCGACAAGCTGATCGGTTCGGCCTGTTACAATTCGGCCAGAATCGAGCAGATGCTGGGCTTCGCGCCTTCCCGTCATCTGTACGACAGTCTGCCCGGCATTGTCAGCTATCTGAGGGGGGAGGCATGATCTCGCTGCTGCTGGCCTTGTTCGTTGCCATAACGGTAACCTGGTGGATGAGTTCGGGGCGTAGTCGCCTGCAGATCATGGATCACCCCAATGCTCGTTCATTGCATGAGCGGCCGGTTCCCCGTAGTGGCGGCATTGCGATTCTGGTAGCGACAGTGCTCGGCTGGAGCTGGCTGTTTCTGCAGTATGATCTCTCTTTGACCTTTATCTGGATTGCGGCGGCGGCATGTTCCGTTGCGACGATTTCACTGTTGGATGACCTGTATGAGTTGTCGGCCCGTGTCAGGTTGCCGGTTCATATGCTGGCTGCCCTGCTGGTGCTGCTTGCCGGCGTTGCATTGCCCTGGGGGCCAATCGGTTGGGTCATCTCCTTTTTTGCCATCGTATGGATGATCAATCTCTACAATTTCATGGATGGCATGGACGGTTTTGCCGGCGGTATGACGCTCTTTGGTTTCCTTTTCCTGGGCGCGGGAGGCTATCTTGCCGGAGATAGCCAGTACGCCTGGATGTGCTGGACAGTGGTTGCGGCGGCAACAGGTTTCCTGGTATTCAATTTCCCGCCTGCCCGTATATTCATGGGCGATACCGGCTCGGCGACACTGGGAGCGCTCGCGGCAGCATTATCACTATGGGGCATCCACTCGGGCCTGTTTCCATTCTGGTTCCCTGTGCTGGTCTTCTCCGCCTTTATTGTGGATGCGACGGTGACCCTGATCCGTCGTGCCTTGCGTGGCGAAAAGGTGTGGCAGGCTCATCGGGAGCATTACTACCAGCGCCTGGTACAGGCCGGCTGGGGACATCGCAAGACCGTGCTGGCTGAATACCTGCTGATGCTGATGACAGGAGCGAGTGCTTTAAGCTTGCTCGGCTTCTCGCCCGATTATCAAGGGATACTTCTTGGCTTCTGGATCATCGTTTACCTGTGCATTGCTCTGTATGTTGACCGGAAAACGAGCGGACTCTCATCCTGAAACGGTGAAGCGTGGCCACCTCATCGCCTTTCGTTATTGGTGGAGGTGGGCAGGGGCGACTGTTCTTTTCTGTCTAAAACTGAATAAATGCGATTCGTATGACTCCCGGATATGATGGGATTAAGTGATTTATTTCAATATGTTGGACGTCAATTAGTTCATTTGCGTTAACGCAAATGTTCGATAGACCATGCTGCACTTACGGTTTATTACTGAGCTGACTCGCTGTGCTGGTTACAGCGAGATCTGCAGAGGAGGTCACGATCATGAAAGTGAAAAGCGCGATAGCATTATTGTTGTTCGTATGGGGAATGCTGGTTGCCGTTCCGGCAATTGCGGATGGCAAAATCGATATCAATACGGCATCTGCGGCACAACTGGCTGAGGTCAAGGGAATCGGCCCGAAGCTGTCGGAAGCCATTGTCAGTTATCGTAAGGAGCATGGCGCATTCAAGAACGTCGATGCGTTGTTGCAGGTCCATGGCATTGGTGAAAAGAGTCTCAGTCATATCAGGGGAAACCTGATGGCCGGAGCCGCCGGCAAGAGCAAGTCCAAAGCGGGACATGACGACTAGCCCTGTTTAAGGCTAGGTTTAAGGGCGCAGCCGATGCTGCGCCCTTTTTTATGAATTAATGAACGGAAGGATTGATGACCGGATTCTCATTTATCAGAAATCGCTGGCTTGCCTTTGCCCATGACCTTGCCTGGGTGCCAATGGCGCTGGTGCTGGCATTCTGGTTCCGCTTCAACCTCGAAACGATTCCGACGACCTATTGGCATGCCTTGCAGAGCATGCTTGTTATCACCATGCCGATTCAGGTGGCATCGTTCTGGTTCTTCGGGCTCTATCGTGGCATCTGGCGCTATGCTTCGATTCCCGATCTTGTACGTATCGCCAAGGCGGTCGCGCTCGGATCGGTGCTGACGTTTGTTGCGTTGTTTATCTGGATGCGCCTGGTGGACATTCCCCGTTCGGTATTGCTCCTGTATCCGATGTTGCTGGCCGCAGGTTTGGCTATTCCCCGCCTGCTCTATCGATGGCTGAAGGATCGTCATCTGAAGCTGGTTTCGGGTGAGGCGAAAGCGGCTCTGGTGGTCGGTGCGGGCCGTGCGGGGGAGTTGCTGATTCGCGATCTGCTCAAGGATGAGTTCTACCTGCCTGTGGGCCTGCTGGATGACATGCCGCGCAAGCAGGGCATGGAGATGCATGGCGTGCGCGTCTTGGGCGGTACGGACAGGCTGGCTGAGCTGGTGCCCTCGCTGGGCATTGATGTGGTGTTGATCGCCATGCCGAGCGCTCCTTCTGCCCTGATGCGGAGGCTGGTGGCCACATGTGCCGAGCTTAAGGTGCCGTGTCGCACACTTCCGAGCGTGGCCGAACTGGCCGAGGGCAAGGTGGAGCGCAGTGCCCTGCGTGAACTGCGTATCGAGGATTTGCTTGGCCGGGAAGAGATCAAACTCGATGAAGCGGAAATCCGACATCTGATCGGCGGGAAACGGGTGCTGGTGACCGGTGCGGGTGGCTCGATCGGCTCCGAGCTTTGTCGTCAGATTGCAGCGCATGCCCCCGACCAACTGATCATGCTCGACAACGGCGAATTCAACCTTTATCGCATCGAGCAGGAGATGGGCAGCCTTCATGCGGATGGGCAGGTAAGCGCCTTGCTGGGCGATATCCGTGACCATGCCCGCATGCAGTGGCTGTTCGAGCATTACCGGCCGCAGGTGGTTTTTAATGCCGCGGCCTACAAGCATGTACCTCTGGTCGAGGAGAATCCGGCCGAGGGTGTGAAGACCAATGTGCTCGGCACCTGTCAGCTGGCCGATCTTGCCGTCGAGTTCAACGTGGAGAAGTTCGTGCAGGTGTCGACGGACAAGGCGGTCAATCCGACCAATGTCATGGGCGCAACCAAAAGGGCGGCGGAGATCTACTGCCAGAATCTCAATGCACGAACAGCCAGCACGGCTTTCATCACTACCCGTTTTGGCAATGTGCTGGGCTCGGCCGGCTCGGTGGTGCCGCTGTTTCGCGAGCAGATTGCCCGCGGCGGGCCGGTGACGGTGACCCACCCCGAGATTACCCGTTACTTCATGACCATTCCCGAGGCGGTCAGTCTGATCCTGCAAGCCGGAAGCATGGGCAAGGGGGGCGAGATCTTCGTGCTCGATATGGGCGAGCCGGTGAAGATTGTCGACCTGGCAGCCCAGATGATCCGGCTGGCCGGGCTGGAGCCGGATCGTGATATTCCCATTGCCTTCACCGGTCTGCGGCCGGGCGAGAAGCTTTATGAAGAGCTGTTCCACGAAGCGGAGTCGCTGGTTGGTACGGGGCATCCCAAGATCATGCAGGCTGGCAGTCGCGAGGTGGCCTGGGAAGAGATCCGGCAACTTCTGGAGCGGCTGCAGCAGGCCAGCGAAGCACGCGATATCACCCTGCTGCGCCATGAGCTGAAAGCGCTGGTACCGGAGTTTGTCGGGGCGCCCGAAGCCACCGATGGCAAACCGGCCGGGGAAGTGCTGCACTGAAGCCAGCAATGCCAGGCCAGCCCTGTTATGTCGAGGTGGCGGTCTTCGCTCCGCTGCCGGGCACCTTTACCTATCAATGGCCATGTACGCTTGGAGAGCCTGAGAAGGGCATCCGTGTTGTGGTGCCGTTCGGCAAGGGCACGCGCTGGGGAATGGTTGCCGACATGGCACCGGCGCCGGCCGATGATGCAAAGATCAAGGCGGTCCTGGATCGGCTCGATGCCAAGCCGCTCTACGACGAGGTGCGTAGCCGTTGGCTGAGCCGTCTGGCCCGCTACTACCTGGCAGGTGTTGGCGAGGCGTGGGAGCTGGCCCTGGCCTGGGCGGCCCACGAGGAGAAGCGCCGTTTCAAACCGGCCGTCGATACGTTTACCGGTGACGATGCGGGGCCATTGTCGCAGCTCTTCACCACCCGTCGGGCCGTCTCACTGCATACCCTGCGCCAGCGGGCCGATGTGCCGGCATTTCATCACCATATCCGCCAGTGGCAGCAGACCGGCCAGATCGCCGAGGATATCCCGCCACTGCCCAAACATGAGGCCGGCCCCACGCCAGCGGTGACACTGACCGATGTGCAGCAGCAGGCCGCTGCCGCCATTATCGAAGCAGAGGGTAGCTTCAAGCCCTTCCTGCTCTTTGGCCGTACCGGCTCGGGCAAGACCGAGGTCTACCTGCAGGCCGCCGAGTCGGTGATCGGGCAGGGTGGCCAGGTACTGATCCTGGTGCCGGAGATCGGCCTGACACCGATGTGGCTCAATCGTGTTGCCAGCCGTTTTCCCAATGTCGGCGTCTGGCACTCGGGCCTTGGAGAGCGGGAGCGGCAGGCGGTGCGCCATCGCCTGGGTGAGCTGGATGTGGTGATCGGTACCCGCTCCGCCCTGTTCCTGCCACTGCCGCGCTTGGCCATGATCGTTATCGATGAGGAGCACGATGGCGCCTTCAAGCAGCAGGATGGTATCGCCTATTCGGCCCGCGATGCAGCCCTGCTGCTGGCCCAGGAGCTCTCAATCCCGGTGGTGCTCGGTTCGGCCACGCCATCGCTGGAGAGCTGGCGCATGGCCGGGGATGGTCATTACAGCCTGTTGAGTCTGCCGGACCGGATTGCCGCCCACGCCATGCAGGCAGCCGAGGTGGTCGATATGCGCGGAGTCGAGGCGCCGGTCTCGGAAGCCTTGAAAGCTGCCCTGCAGCAGACGCTCGATTCGGGGCAGCAGTCGATCCTGTTTCTCAACCGGCGCGGCTACGCTCCGGCCCTGCAGTGCACCGCCTGTGGCGATGTGCCGGAGTGCCCGGCCTGCACGCTGCGCCTGACCCTGCACCGCCGGGCCCGTCGCCTGCGCTGCCATGCCTGCGGCTTCTCCGAGCCCGCCCCCGAGATCTGTCCCCATTGTGGCGAGATGGCCTACCTGCCGCTGGGTGAGGGGACGGAGAAGATCGAGGAGTGGCTGGCGCATGAGCTGCCGGCGCTGCGCTTCGCTCGCTTCGATCGCGATGTGATGAGCAGCCACAATCGTCTTGTCGAAACGCTGGACGCGTTCACCCATGGGCGGCTCGACTGCCTGATCGGCACCCAGATGCTGGTCAAGGGACACCATTTCCCCAACGTCACGCTGGTCGGCGTGGTCAATGCCGACCTGGGTGTGAACCTGCCCGATTTCCGGGCCGGCGAGCGCTGGTGGCAGCAGATGACGCAGGTGACGGGCCGTGCCGGGCGCGGCGATCATCCGGGCCGTGTCGTCATCCAGACCCGTTCACCCGAGGCGCCATGGCTGTTCCGCCTCGGCGAGGATCAGGCCGAGGCGACCTTGAATGAAGAGCTGGAGCTGCGTCGTATGCTCTCGTTTCCACCCTATGCCCGCTGGGTACGTATTGTCTTCTCATCCACCACCTTCGATCGCGCCATGCAGGCGGCCCAGGAGCTGGCCCGTGGCTGCCAGGCCCTGCCGGCCGATATCCACGTCAGTGGTCCGATGTCCTGCTCGATGGAGCGCCTGGCCGGCCGTTTCCGGGTCGAGCTGTTGCTGCGCGATCCTTCGCGAAAACTGCTGCCCTGGCAGCTGGCACCGTTGTTGCGTGCCCAGCGACTGCCGAGCGGCGTGCGCCGACGGGTGGATGTCGATCCGCAGGATATGATGTAGGGATGTGAGATGTGAGATGTGAGATGCGACGGGTGACTGGAACGAAGTCATCCTCCCCACCCACGGATGGGTGGCGGGCGAATGCAATGAGCTCGTGAGTGAAGGCGGACATGTGCCGCCGTAACGATTCAAGCTGCGGGCAGGAGAGCCCGCAGCGGATCAAACAAACTCCCTCCACCCATGGACGGGTGGCGGGGCGGCGAATAGCCGACCCGTAAGCGCAGCAAGACCGCGCTCTTGCGGAGCGTGTCGTAGTGGAGGGCAGTACGCCCGGAACGGATCTGAACAAAAAGCCTCCTGCCTTTCGCGGTTCAAACGAATATCCTGTAGGGTGCGCCAGCAATATCGGTGATGACCGAAGACAACGTATCGGAGGCGGTATGGACGAGCGCATGATCCGCGTGCAGGGCGCGCGGGTGCACAACCTGAAGAATGTCAGCCTGGAGATTCCACGCGATCAGCTTGTGGTGATCACCGGTGTTTCGGGTTCCGGTAAGTCCAGCCTCGCTTTTGACACGCTCTATGCCGAAGGGCAGCGCCGTTATGTGGAGTCGCTCTCCGCCTATGCCCGCCAGTTCCTTGGCATGATGGAGCGCCCCGACGTCGATGCCATCGAGGGGCTTTCGCCGGCCATCTCCATTGAGCAGAAAACCACCAGCCGCAACCCGCGCTCCACCGTCGGCACCATCACCGAGGTCTACGACTACCTGCGTCTGCTCTTCGCCCGTGTCGGCGAACCGCACTGTTATGGTTGCGGCAAACCGATTACCAGCCAGCCGGCCAGCCAGATCATCGATGCCATGATGGCCCTGGAAGAGGGGAGCAAGGTGGTGCTGCTCGCCCCCATCGCCCGCGGCCGCAAGGGCGAGTTCCGCCGCGAGCTGGAGAAGGCGGGGCAGGATGGCTTCGTACGCGTACGCATCGACGGCGAGATGATGCAGCTGGAGGATGCCCCGGCCCTGCAGAAGAACATCAAGCACGATATCGAGCTGGTCGTTGATCGCCTGGTGGTGCGCGACGGTATCCGCACCCGTATGGCGGACTCCGTTGAAACAGCGCTGCGCTATGGCGAGGGCACGGTGATCGCCGTGATCGGCGATGAGGAGCAGGTCTTCTCCGAGCGTTTTGCCTGCCCGGACTGCGGCATCTCCTATCCCGATATCGAGCCGCGCCTCTTTTCGTTCAACTCGCCGGTCGGCGCCTGCCCGACCTGTGATGGCATCGGCAACCAGACCATCTTCGATCCCGAGCTGGTGATCCCCGATCCGACCCTGTCGCTGAAGCAGGGGGCGATCGAGCCGTGGGCCGGGCGCGAGACCTTCATGTTCATGCAGACCATCGAGGCGGTGGCCAACCACCTCGGCATCGATATGCATGTACCTTTCAATGATCTGCCCGATTCGGCCCGCAAGGTGCTGCTCTACGGTTCGGGGCGTCAGAAGATCAAGTTCCACTACAAGACCGGTGCTCAGGATCGGGTGGTCGAGCGACCGTTCGAGGGTGTGATCAACAACCTCGAACGCCGCTATCGCGAATCGACCTCGGACGATGTGCGCGAGGATCTCTCCCGCTACATCAACAGTGTCGACTGCCCCGATTGCCACGGTTCCAGGCTTACCCGGGCTGCCCGGCATGTACTGGTCGGCGGTACCGCGTTGCCGGAGGTGACGGCGATGCCGCTGCGCGAGGCACGCGAGTGGGTTGATGGCCTTTCACTGAGCAAGCAGCAACAGACCATCGCCGAGAAGGTGCTGGAGGAGATCGGCGCCCGCATCGGCTTCATGATCGAGGTAGGGCTCGACTATCTCAGCCTCAACCGCACGGCCGGCACCCTCTCAGGCGGCGAGGCGCAGCGTATTCGCCTGGCTACCCAGATCGGCTCGGCCCTGGTCGGAGTGCTCTACATCCTCGATGAGCCTTCGATCGGCCTGCACCAGCGCGACAACGATCGCCTGCTGGCCACCCTGCAGCGGCTGCGCGACCTCGGTAACTCGGTGCTGGTGGTCGAGCACGACGAGGATGCCATCCGCACCGCCGACTGGATTGTCGATATGGGGCCGCGCGCCGGCGAGCATGGCGGCGAGGTGATCGTGGCCGGTGATCTGGATACCCTGATGGCCTGTGAGCAGTCGCTGACCGCCGATTACCTCTCCGGCCGCAAGGCGATTGCCGTACCCAAGCGGCGCGAGGTTGGGGCCGAGCATCCGATGCTGGGCGTGAAAGGGGCTACGGAGCATAACCTGAAGGGTGTAACAGCCCTGTTCCCGCTGTCGCGTCTCTCCTGTGTCACCGGTGTTTCCGGCTCCGGCAAGTCGACGATGACCAACGACACCCTCTACCGCGCCTTCGCCCGCACCAAGCGCGCTATCTCCGAGCGGGTCGGGGCGCACGAGGCGCTGGTCGGCATCGACCAGGTCGACAAGGTGATCGATATCGACCAGAGCCCGATCGGGCGCACGCCGCGCTCCAATCCGGCCACCTATACCGGCATCTTCACGCCGATCCGCGATCTCTTCGCGGCCGTGCCCGAGGCCCGCAGCCGCGGCTACAAGCCGGGCCGCTTCTCGTTCAACGTCAAGGGCGGTCGCTGCGAGGCGTGCCAGGGTGACGGCATCATCAAGGTGGAGATGCACTTTCTGCCCGATGTCTATGTGCACTGCGAATCGTGCCAGGGCAAGCGCTACAATCGGGAGACACTGGATATCCGCTACAAGGGCAAGACCATTGCCGAAGTGCTGGAGATGACGGTGGATGAAGCGGCCGAATTCTTCGCGCCGGTGCCGGCCCTGAAGAACAAGCTGGAGACGCTGCAGCAGGTGGGGCTGGGCTACATTCGCCTTGGCCAGCAGGCGACCACGCTTTCCGGCGGTGAAGCGCAGCGCGTGAAGTTGGCCAAGGAGCTGGCCCGCCGTGTCACCGGCGATACGCTCTATATCCTGGATGAGCCGACCACCGGCCTGCACTTCGATGATGTCTCGAAGCTGCTGGAGGTGCTGCACGCGCTGGTGGAGCGTGGTAACACGGTGATCGTCATCGAGCACAATCTGGACGTGATCAAGACCGCCGACTGGATCGTCGACATGGGCCCGGAGGGCGGCGATCGCGGTGGTGAAGTGGTCGTGGCCGGTACACCTGAAGATGTAGCCGATTGCGAGGCTTCATGGACAGGGCAATATTTAAGGTCATATTTGAGGAAACCATAAAGAGAAGAGGGAATATGTTTGATGTAGGCAAGTGGAAAGCAAAGATATTCCATCTGTTAGAGATGTATGAAGACTTATCCGCGGTTCTGAACGATGAAACTGCCAAATCGATATTGGTTGAAAGGTATGGTGTAAAGAAGCTACTGGAGAGCGGTGACTATTCAGGACTAGGTGACGAGATAAAGGAAAAAATAATCAAGGGCTCATTGGATAGTATTGAGCAGCAGTTTTCTTTTTCATTGGAATCAGGGGCTTCGTATTTGTCTCGCCAAATAGTCGTTACGCTTCCGTCATATCTTGAGGCAATGTCCGAAGAATTTTTGGAGCTCCTGTTTGCGAAGTATCCAGATAGAGCAAATCGATATCTTGCAGTGGCTGATAGCGGGGAAAAAGGTTTCGTCGAATTAAACTTGATAGCAAGAGCTGAAAGCCTGGAACAACTACGTATCCAAATCGCTCGTCACGCAACCTCCAAGGCGATTCGGGGGGCAAAGAAAGATTTATTTCGCAAAATGGAAAGCGCGGCTAATGGGCAGATTAATGAGGGCATCAAATCAAAGGTCCTGGATATCCTTCGGACAAGAAATTCAATCGTACATGATGCACATGAGCCAGAATTGAGTGACGAACAAGTACGGGAATACTGTATGACCGTTTTTGAGTTTGTTGAGGAATTGGGTGAACTGGCGAAAGCGAATGAAATTGAGATGGTTGACCCTTCTTGCGCTGAGCCGTCATAGTTAGGAAATCGGAGTGGAGCAAATATGATTAATAAAGTCACATTACTAGGCAATCTGGGCGCGGATCCCGAGACCCGCTACACGCAGGATGGCACCTGTGTCTGCAATATCCGTATTGCAACGACGGAACGCTTCAAGGATCGCAACGGCGAGCAGCAGGAGCGCACCGAGTGGCACCGCGTGGTGCTCTGGGGCCGCCTGGGCGAGATCGCCAACCAGTACCTGAAGAAGGGCTCCCAGGTTTATATCGAGGGCAAGATCGAGACCCGCAAATGGCAGGATCGCGATGGCCAGGATCGCTACACGACCGAAATCCGTGCTAACGAGATGAAGATGCTCGGCGGTCGCGGTCAGGGTGGCGGCGACTTTGGCGGTGGCCAGGGCGGCGGCAACTTCGGTGGCGGCCAGGGTGGCGGCAACAACTTCCAGCAGGGCGGTGGCGGTGGCGGTGCTCCGCGCGGCGGCAATGCCCCGGCCGGTGGTAACGACCCGTTCGCCGATCAGCCGGATTTCAACGACGTACCGGTCGACGACGATATCCCGTTCTGAGTTTACGAACTGATCAACGAAAAGGGGGAGCCGTTTGGCTCCCCCTTTTTTTTGTTTATACGCCGATCACTTCGCGCAGCAGCCTGAATAGCTGCCGGGCCGATTTGGGTGGCTTGCCCTGCGTCTGTTCGCGCTGGGCATTGCGTACCAACTGGCGAATCTGGCGAGCATCGGCAGTGGGGTACTCCTGCATCAGCTCGGTCACGGCCAGATCACCCTCGTTGACCAGCCGGTCGCGCCAGCGCTCCACCTCGTGGAAGGCTTCATCAAGCTCATCCCGTTTTGCTTCAAGGTTGGCCATGGTCTCCTCGATCGATTCGGTATCCATCTTGCGCAGCAGGCCGCCGATAAACTTCAGCTGCCGCTTGCGCGCACCCAGCTTCATCCCCTGCGCCGCCTTGATCGCCTGCAGCAGCTCATCCGGCAGCTCGAAGCGGGCCAGGTTGGCATCGTTAAGCTCGACCAACTGGCCGCCCAGCTTGGTCAGGGCCTGCACGGCACGCTTGCGCTTGCTGCGCCCGCGCCCCTCTTCGACGAACTCATCTTCGTCCCACATGGTTTCGGTATCGTAATGGTCCATGCACCAACTCTAGCGGTCATGCGAATCGATGGCATTAGCGGAAGTCGGGTTAGGTCAATTTCTCAGTGTGGAGACTTTCCGGTGAATTTCGGCGAATGCAGGGCGCTGTTTCGGGTCTTCAATCAGGCACGTATCCCGCAGATGCTGTAACTGCGCGATAGTTGCGTGATGACTGGCTGCATCATCCGGACAAATACGCTGTAGCAACTCTTCCAGCAAGCAGCCAAAGGCACGAACCTCAATGCGTTCGATAGCATGGTGCAGTTCCGGCGCCAGGCCGTGGTAGCGGGTCGCCGCCCCGAAATCGCCGAGCAGGCAGTGAGCCTGTTGATTGATCAGGATGTTGTGGCCGTAGAGATCGCCATGTGCAATGCCCGATGCGTGCAGATGGGCAGCGACGGAGGCGATGGCGCGGGCAATGTTTAGCAACTCGTCCAGGCCGAATACGGTCTCTTCGTGGTAATTGTCACGGGTGCATGAATCCAGGCATGGGGGCAGGGCCAGGTTGCGGTAGTCATCCGCAATCAATGCCAGCGCCAGGGCACTCTTCTCCTCGGGATGTCCGGTGATCTGTCCGATCACCTCAATCAGGTGATCGTGCCTGCCGGCTGTGATCGCTGCCGCCATCTCGTCTTCGGGCAGGCCATCACTGGTGATATCATCCTTGAACTCCTTGATGGCAACATCATGCTGATCCTGCCAGCGGGCCTTGGATATGATGCCCGATGCACCCTCTCCAAGCATCTTCTCCATGGCGATCTCATCCCAGTGAATCTCGGCAATCGAGTGATCGATATCGTTGTGTCTGGTGCATGGATTGCCGGAAAAAGCCAGCCAGGAGAGGCGTGGTAGTTCGGTTAGCCATGCGGGAATCTTCTCCAGCCGGTTGGCGGAGATTCTGAGCAGCTCGAGCTTTTCGAGCTGCTGCATCGATTCGGGTAACATGCTGAGCCGGTTGCCTGCCAGCATCAGCTTCTGCAGTTGCCGATGCTCGCCAATTGAATCGGGCAGTCTGGCAATTGCGTTGTCGGTCAGGATCAGCCAACGGATATCCCGTGGCAGTGCATGAGCGGGAATTTCGCTGATCCGGTTCGATTTGAAGCCGACCATGCCGAGGTGCGGGCATTTTCCGAGCACTTCGGGAAACAGCTCGAAACGATTCTGCGACAGAAACAGGATGCGCAGTTTGCCAAAGCGATCGAAGTCGGCCGGCAGTCTGTCCAGTTCGTTCCCGCTCAGATCGAGAATTTCCAGCGAATCGGCGAGGTCAAAAAGTTCGCGCGGGAACTCTGTTAATTCGCAACTCATCCGGATGCGTTTTGTGCCGGCTAACGTACCGTTTTGTAACCTGGTCTGTAACTCGGAAAGGGTAAGCATGAGATCGCCTTGCTGCTGAGCCTGGATATGGGAATAAGTCGCCTTGGTGCAAACGGCGATGATGACGTCCCATCAGAACTCCGCCGCCGTATCGATCCATGCTGCGGGCAGGAGAGCCCGCAGCGGATCAATCAGATATGTTCTCTGGTTTTGTGGAAGGTGATGTCCGGCCACTGCTCCTCGGTGTAGCTGAGCTTCCAGGGGCTGGGGGCGAGGTAGGTGAGGAATTCATCCGCATCCTCGGCCAGATTGATCTCGAACTGGCGCCTGAAGTCGGCCAGTTTCTTTTCGTCCTCGCAGGTGATCCAGCGCGCTACCTGGAAATCGGTGGCTACGTAGTCGGCATCGACGTTGTACTCGTTGCGCAGGCGCTCGACGGTGACATCGAACTGCAGCACGCCGACGGCGCCGAGGATGTAGTCGCCGCCAAGCAGGGTGCGGAACACCTGCACGGCGCCCTCCTCGGAGAGCTGGACCAGCCCCTTGTGCAGCTGCTTGCACTTCATCGGATCCTTCAGGCGGATGCGGCGGAAGAGCTCCGGCGCGAAGTTGGGGATGCCGGTGAACTTCAGCGGCTCCTTGGTGGTGAAGGTGTCGCCGATCTTGATGGTGCCGTGGTTGTGGATGCCGATGATGTCGCCGGCATAGGCCTCCTCGACATGGGCACGATCCTGGGCCATGAAGATGGTGGCATTGGCCAGCTTGATGTTCTTGCCGATACGGTGATGGCGTACCGTCATGCCCTTCTCGAACTTGCCGGAGCAGATGCGGAAGAAGGCGATGCGGTCGCGGTGGGCCGGGTCCATGTTCGCCTGGATCTTGAAGGCGAAGGCCGAGAAGCCCTTCTCATCCGGATGGACGGTGCGCTCCTCCGCTTCACGCGGGCCGGGAGCGGGGGCGAATTCTACGAAGGCATCGAGCAGCTCGCGTACGCCGAAGTTGTTGATGGCGGAGCCGAAGAAGACCGGGGTCTGGGCGCCGGACAGGAAGTGCTCCATCTCGAAGGGGCTGGCGGCACCCTCCAAGAGCTCGATGTCGGCGCGCAGATCATCCGCCTGGCTGCCGAGGATCTCGTCCAGCTTGGGATCGTTCAGATCGCTGATGGCCACGGTTTCGAAGTCGCGCGTTTCGGCGCCGGCGGTGAACAGGTTCAGCTCTTTTTTGTAGAGGTTGTAGACACCCTTGAAGGCCTTGCCCATGCCGATCGGCCAGGAGAGTGGCGTGCACTCGATCTGCAGCTTGTCCTCGATCTCGGCCAGGATATCGAGCGGCTCCAGCCCTTCGCGATCCAGCTTGTTGATGAAGGTGACGATGGGGGTGTTCCGCATGCGGCACACCTCCATCAGCTTCTCGGTCTGCGGCTCCACGCCCTTGGCCGAGTCGATCACCATCATGGCCGAATCGACGGCGGTGAGTACGCGATAGGTGTCCTCGGAGAAGTCCTGATGGCCCGGAGTGTCGAGCAGGTTGATCTCGTATTCCTTGCCGCCGTGCGGGTAGTTGAACTTCATCACTGAGGAGGCGACGGAGATGCCGCGCTCCTGCTCGATCTTCATCCAGTCGGAGGTGGCATGACGATCCGCCTTGCGCGCCTTGACGGCACCGGCCATCTGGATGGCGCCGCCGAACAGCAGCAGCTTTTCGGTCAGCGTCGTCTTACCGGCATCCGGATGCGAAATGATGCCGAATGTGCGTCGTTTGGCGATTTCCTCTTGCAGACTCATCGTTACCTCATCGGGGACCGGCCCCGGCTTTTCCTTAAACGGCGGGCAGTGTAGCTTTATTGCCGCAAATTCGCGAGAAGGGCAGGGGGATTGCATGGATCTGCGCACGGAGCTGACCACTTACTACCGCTGGCTGCGCCAGCACGGCTACAACGATTCGCATTCGGGCAACATCTCGGGCCGTGACGGCGACAGCCTGTGGGTGACACCGACCGGAGCCTGTGCCGACACCATCGAGCCGCAGGACTTCATTCGTTGTGGGGTCGACGGCGCTCTTGGCGAGGGTGCCTCGGGCGATGCGGCTCTGCATGCCGCCGTCTACCGCAACAATGCGGATGCGAAAGCGGTGATCCACAGCCACTGCCCGCATGCGGTGGCCCTGACCCTGAACGGCGAGGACTTCGTGCCGCCCGACTTCGAAGGGCAGCTCTATTTTCCCGAGGTGCCGGTGATCACGGTGCCGTATGCCACCTATTTCGAGGAGGCGGCCGACAAGGTGGCCGAGGCGCTGGCCCAGTATCCGATCTGTATCGTGCGCGGCCATGGCGTTTACGCCTGGGGCGAGAGCCTGAATCTGGCCTACAAGTGGACCTGCTCGCTGGAGCTTTCGGCCAAAACCGCCTGGATTGCCCGTACGGCCGGAGTCATCGAGGGCTGAGATGTTCGAGGTCGTACGCTGGGGACATGTCATCTGTGTGACGATGTCCGGCCTCTTTTTCCTTTATCGCGGTTACCTGCTTTTCGGGCGCGGATATTCGCTTCAACAGCCCTGGTTGCGGCATACGGCAGATGCGATCGATACCCTGCTGCTGGTCAGCGGTATGACGCTGGCATGGCTTCTTTCACTGGCGCCATGGGATCATCCCTGGCTTGCGGCCAAACTTTCGGCTCTTTGCCTCTATATCCTGCTCGGTTTTGCTGCTTTCCGCCTGTTAAACGGCAAGGGGTGGCGAATGGCCGCCTGGTGCGCGGCGATGCTTACGTTTGCGTATATGATTGCCGTGGCCGTGACCCGGAACCCATGGCCGCCATCGGGTTGACTTCGTAAGCCAATTTTCCGACGTTATCAGCCATTGATTGATTGTGTTCAGGAGGAGTGCATGGCGCTGGTTGCATCGATTCATGTCAAAGAGGGGCGGCCGTTGCCCGATATCGCCCTGGCCGATGTCGAAGGGAACAATGTCCGGCTGCAGGAGCAGATGGGAGAGAAGGGTTTGCTGGTGGTTTTTACCTGCAATCATTGCCCCTATGCCCTGGCGGTATGGCCGCGGCTGATCCGGCATGCTGCCACCCTGCGTGGCATGGGCGTGAACACGGTGGCCATCAATCCCAATATCCATCCGGATTACCCGGATGACTCCGTGCCGGCCATGAAGGAGAAAATTGGCGAGTGGGGCATCGATTTCCCCTATCTGGCCGATGAGGAGCAGGAGGCCGCACGCGTGTTCGAGGCGCAGTGTACGCCCGATATTTACCTGTACGACAACAACGGTGTACTTTACTACCACGGTCGTATCGACGATTACTGGAAAGATGAAAGCAAGGTGACCAGCGAGGAGTTGATGCCGGCGGCCGAGGCTATGGTGGCGGGGCAGCCGGCACCACAGCCGCAGCACCCGACCATCGGCTGTTCAATCAAATGGAAAGGGTGATACTGCCTTTGCTGCCAGCGATTGACGGAGGGAGGTCACGGCTTTTGCTTGCATGATGGTCAGGCGGTGATTAATGTTGCAAATGAAATATATGTTTAGGGGGAGGAGCATATGAAGGTGGTACAAACGATGGCCGTGGCCGGCCTGATGCTGGTATCGATGCCGGTGGCACAGGCGGCCGATGCGGCCATGGGCGAGAAGATTTTCGAGCAGGTCTGCTCCCATTGTCATAACACGACCGCGGAGGAGAAGATCGGCCCGGGACTGGCCGGCATTACCCAGCGGCGCCCTGTCGAATGGATCGATAGCTGGCTGAAAAATCCGGGCGAGCTGCTCAAGACCGACGAGTATGCCCAGAAGCTTCGTGAAAATAACAAACTGGGCATGACCATGCCCGCCATTCCGGAGATGAAGGATGACGAGAAGCGTGCCAGCATTATCGAATTCCTGAAGACCCTGGAGGCACCTGCATCCTGACCCTCCACTCGCCTTGCGGCTGCGTACGGCAGCACTTAAAATGAAGGTGCGGACGTTTGCCGCAAGGGGAGGCTGGAATGAAGCATTGGATTGTATTCTCGGCTCTGTTACCCCTGATGATGGGTTCGGCAGCGGCAGCGGATCTGCCTGAAGGGGATGCCGGGCGGGGTAAGATGATCTACGAGCAGGTCTGCGCTTACTGCCACCGGCTCGATTACGATGAGAAGTTTGCTCCCGGTCTGCAGGGGATTACCGAGCGCGTCAGCCTTGAATGGCTCGATACCTGGCTGAAGAATCCGAATGCCTTGATCGCCAAGGATGAGTACGCCAAGGCTCTGCATGACAGCAATGAGTACGGCATGGCCATGCCGCCGATTCCCGATATGAAGGACGATCAGAAGCGCGCCGATATTATCGAGTTTCTGAAAACGCTGCAGTAAGTCTCCAGCACCCGGTGGTCGGGGCGGGAGCCTGGCGTCAGGCCGTCAATTGCTGATGGATGGTTTTGCTCAGCTTTTCAATCGATACCGGTTTTTCGAGCAACGGTGCCGGATAGGAAAGCTGGTTGATCGATTCACGATGCTCGTTGAAATAGGCGGTAAGGAACACCACCGGGGTATCGCTTCGGATATCGCGAATCTTTTCCGCCGCGATGATGCCATCCATGATCGGCATCCGGATATCCATCAGCACTAGCCTGATATCCTTTTGCCAGGTCTCGAAGCGTTCCACGGCCTGCTGCCCGTGCGCTGCCTCGAGCACCTGAAAACCCAGTTCTTCCAGCACGGAGCGGTGGGCCGTGCGTACGTTATCCTCATCATCGGCGATGAGAATCATGCCTTGCGAAGTGGCGGGAAACGAAGCGGCCTCGGTGCCTGTGCCCTGGCGTTGCGTATCCTTGGCTCTGCTGGCTAGCGGCAGATAGACATGGACCCGGGTACCGTGGCCGGGCTCGCTTTCGATATCGATGCTTCCCTTGTGGTTCCGGGCTGCCCCGTAACACATGGCCAGGCCCAGTCCGGTTCCCTTGCCTGTCTCCTTGGTGGTAAAGAAAGGCTCGAACAGTTTGGCACGATTCGCCTCAGCAATGCCGATGCCATTATCGCTGACGGAGAGGTGCAGATAGCTTTTTCCGTCCAGCTCCGGGTGGCGATCCAGCAAGGCCGCATCCGCTTCGATCTTGTGCATTTCAATGCGAATCCACGGATCGTCCACCCCTTCGACTGCATCGCGGGCATTGTTGATCAGGTTGAAGAGCACCTGCTGCAACTGGGTGGCATTACCCTCAATCCAGGCGGGATCGCGTTCGATATCGGTGATGAAGCGGATGCCTGAGGGGACGGAAACCCTTCCCAGTTTGGCGGCCTCATTAAAAAATGGCGCGGCGTTGAAGCGCTGGTGCTCCACCGCATCCTTACGGGCAAAGGTGAGTAGCTGGCGGATCATCTCGGCGGCATGGCCGGAAAGTGTGGCGATATGGTCGATATACTTGATGGTGTCCTGGCTCTGATCGCAACGGCGACGGATCAGGAAGAGGTTGGCATTGATGCCCGAGAGCATGTTGTTGAAATCGTGGGCGATACCGCCGACAAGTGTGCCGAGCGCCTCCATCTTCTGTGCCTGCAGATAGCGGCGTTCGCTCTCTTCCAGGACCTGTTTGGCCCGGTCGTGCGCCTCGATTTCGTGCAGAAGCTCCTTGTTGCTCTTCACCAGGGAGGCCGTGCGCGAGGCGACCTCCTCTTCCAGATTCTGGCGGGCATGATCGAGCTTGACCGTCATGCTGGCCAGTTCGGCATTCTTCTGCTCCATATCGTCTTGGCGCAGTTCGCGGAGCGCCTCGAACAGGGCTGCCAGTGCCGTGTAAAAGAGGTAGATCACCAGCGATATGTAGATTTCAAACGAGCCATAGGGCAGGGGCAGGATGCCTGCCTCCATCAGGATAATGATCAACGTATAGGCCAGGCCAAAACCGATGACCCAGTACCAGCCCTGACGCAGTCCCAGAATGAAAAAAGCGAGGAAGGGAAACACCGGCAACCAGTAGAGGGCGGTATGATCCACGCCCCCGTCGATGATGACGGTGGCCAGCAGGATGGTGACTATGCCGATACAGATGCGTTCCATCAAACGCAGGCGCCGGGTGTCACGTAGCAGAAAGTAGATCAGTGGCAGGGAGAGTGCACAAAGGCTTTGCACGATCGCAAGAAAGGAATAGCCGACCAGCATATGAAAGATGGCAAGTCCCGCCACAACCGGAAACGACATCATGGCAAACAGGCGCAGCAGCCAGCGTTGTTGATGCTTATGGCTGCTGAATGTGCGCCCGCCACGCAGAGTGAAGGCGAAAAACTCCCGGGGTTTCATTAACATGCAGAACCCTCCTGCCTGTCAGATTATAGCAAAGCAGGGGATATGAGACGGATGGAGGCGAAAAGCGACGTAATCAGGTTGCATGGCGCAGCATTCCAGCGCGCAACAGGAGCGGCTTCATCCCTAAGGCAAAGGATGACAGGATGATTCCTTACCGTTTACATGGACCCGCGACGGAAACAGGAAGATTTATTGATCGCGGGAGCTGTCGAGAAGCGCTCGGGGTTGAAGCCGGTCGCCGTTTTACAGCTCGTGGGCCTGATACCAGCTCGGGCCGCTGCCGATATCGACCGTGAGCGGTACCTCGAGCGAAACCGCCCCCTCCATCTCTTCACGCATGATCGCTTCCGCCTGTTCCTTCATGGCCAGCGGTACCTCGACCACAAGTTCATCGTGTACCTGCAGGATCATCTTCGCCTCCGGCAGCTCTTTGTTCAGCCGGTCATAAAGGCGGATCATGGCCACCTTGATGATGTCGGCGGCCGAGCCCTGCAGCGGGGCGTTGACGGCGGTTCGTTCGGCATAGCTGCGGCGCATGCCGTTCTTGTCGTTGATCTCCGGCAGCAGCACCCGATGGCCGAGCAGTGTTTCGATATAGCCCTGGGCGCGGGCCTGTTCCAGCGTGTCATCGATGAAGCCGCGCACTTTCGGATAGCGATCGAAATAGGTGTCGATAAAGGCCTGCGCCTCACCGCGTTCCATGCCCAGCTGTTTGGCCAGGCCGAAGGCGCTCATGCCGTAGAGAATGCCGAAATTGATGATCTTGGCATTGCGGCGCATTTCGCCGGTCACATCGTCAAGCTCGACGTCGTTGACGGTGGCGGCCGTGGCGGCATGGATATCCTCACCGTTGGCAAAGGCGGCGCGCAGCCGCTCGTCGCCCGAGAAGTGGGCCATCAGACGCAGCTCGATCTGTGAATAGTCGGCGGCGATCAGGATATTGCCGGGGGCGGCCACAAAGGCCTTGCGAATCTCGCGTCCTTCCATGCTGCGCACCGGGATATTCTGCAGGTTGGGGTCGGAAGAGGAGAGGCGGCCGGTGGTGGTGATGGCCTGGTTGTAGGAGGTGTGTACCCGCCCGGTGTCGTGATGAATCAGCTTCTGCAGGGCATCGGTATAGGTTGATTTGAGCTTGGAGAGCTGGCGCACCTCAAGGATCAGGCGCGGAATCTCGTGCGCCTCGGCCAGCGATTCCAGCACCTCCTGGCCGGTGGCCCACTGGCCCGATTTGGTTTTCTTGCCGCCCGGCAGTTCCAGCCTGTCGAACAGCAGTTCGCCCAGCTGTTTGGGCGACTGGATATTGAAGGCTTCGCCGGCCGCCGTATGAATCTGCTTTTCCAGTGCGGCGATACGTTCGCCGAAGTTCTTCGAAAGCGATGCCAGCATCTCCCGGTCCAGCCGCGCTCCCTGCCACTCCATGGCGGCCAGGACACGGGAGAGGGGCAGTTCGATCTCGTCGTGCCGTTTCAATCGACCCTGTGCCTCCAGATCTGATTTCAACAGGTCCGTCAGGCGGAAGGTGATCTCGGCATCCTCGGCGGCATAGGGAAGCGCCTCGGCAATCGGCACCAGGTCGAAGGTGATCTGCTTGGCTCCTTTGCCGGCAACCGCCTCATAGGGGATGGTCGTGTGCTGCAGGTAGTGATTGGCCAGCGTATCCATCTTCGGCGTCATCAGCCCCGGCTGCAGGCAGTAGGCGAGCAGCATCGAGTCATAGCGGATACCGGCAAGTCGGATGCCGGCCCGCCACAGCACCTGCTCGTCGTACTTCAGATTGTGGCCGCACTTGGCTTTTGCTGCATCCTCCAGCAGCGGCTTGAGCTGTGCCAGCACCTCGTCGCGCGGCAGCTGTCTGGGCTGGCCGCTCAGCATGTCGGCCGCACGGTGGCCGACCGGTACATACCAGGCATGCCCCGGTGCGATGGCAAAGGAGAGGCCGACCAGCTCGGCATCGTGGCAGGCCAGTGAGGTGGTTTCGGTGTCGAGGGCGATCAGTTCCGCCTTATCCAGCTCCGCAAGCATCGCTTCAAGCCCGGTTACGTCATCGACGAGGATATCCTCGCGCGCCTGATTGGCGGGCGCTTCGGCCGTTGCGGTTGTCGTCTCCTCACCGCTGAACTCCTCGACCAGGCGGCGAAACTCCAGTTCACGAAAGAGGGTAGCAAGCTGTGGCCGGTCCGGCGTCTGCAATGCCAGATCATCCAGCGCCTTGTCGACCGGTGTTTCGGTGCACAGCTCGACCAGCTGCCAGGAGAGGCGGGCCTGGTCGGCAAACTCGATCAGGTTTTCACGACGCTTCTTCTGTTTGATCTCGGGGGCATGCTCGAGCACCCCCTCCAGGTTGCCGTAGTTGCCGAGCAGTTCCACGGCTGTCTTCGGGCCGATACCCGGCACACCGGGGATGTTGTCGGCCGAGTCGCCGGTAAGCGAAAGCAGGTCGTGGATCCGTTTCGGGTCGACTCCCCATTTCTCCTCGACCTCTTTGGCGCTGAAACGGATGCCCTTCATGGTGTCGAGCACGCAGATTTTATCATTCACCAGCTGCATCAGGTCCTTGTCCGATGAGACGATGGTGACATTCCACCCCTTGTCGGCTGCCTGTGTGGCCAGGGTGGCGATCACGTCGTCTGCCTCGTAGTTGTCGATGCAGATCAGGGGGAAGCGGAACGCCTCGGTTACTTCCAGCACCTTCGGCCACTGGACGGCCAGATCCTCCGGCATCGGCGGCCGATGCCCCTTGTAGTCGGGATAGATTTCGTTACGGAAGTTGCCGCCCCTGGGGTCGAAGGCGACCGCGACATGGGTGGGATTCAGGGTCTCCAGCACGCTGCGCAGCATCTGTACGTAGCCGAAGACGGCGTTGGTCGGTTCTCCCTTCGAATTGGTGAGGTTACGAATGGCGTGAAAGGCTCGGAAGACATAGTTCGGCCCGTCGATCAGGGCAATGTGCGGTGTATCGGGCATGGTCGGTTCCTTCCGGTTCAGCTTGTAGCGGTGTTCAGTCGTTGCAGAATGGTATCGGGTGTCGCTTCGGCGATCAGGGCATCGTCCAGCGATGCCACCGGCGCTTCGTGGCAAAGCCCCTGGCAGTGGCCGCCATGGATCGTGATCGTGTCGGCTATCGGCATGGCACGCAGGGCCTTCAGCAGTTCAGAGCCGCCGCAGGCTCCGCACTCGGGCCCCAGGCAAATCTCCAGTTCGTGCACCTGAGTTAACGGAGCTCCCGGGCCGCCTTGTCGATGCGATTCAGGGCATCCTCCAGCGTATCCTGGCTGACGGCGTAGGAGAGGCGCATATGGCCCGGGGAACCGAACTCGGTGCCCGGTACCACGGCCACACCGGCCCCTTCGAGCAGCCATTCGCATACCTTGATGTCGTCGGTCAGTTCCACACCCTTGGCTGTCGTCTTGCCGATCCAGCCGGCAATGGAGGGAAAGACGTAGAAGGCGCCGTCCGGCGTGATGCAGGAGACACCGGGAATGCCGTTCAGACGCGCCACCAGCCAGGTGCGGCGCTGCTCGTAGGTGCGCACCATCTCTTCCATCGTATCGGTCGGGCCGGTGAGGGCGGCCAGGGCTGCCTTTTGCGAGACGGAGGAGGGGTTGGAGGTGCTCTGGCCCTGCACCTTGGCCATCGCCTTGATCAGGTGGCGGGGGCCGGCACAGAAGCCGATGCGCCAGCCGGTCATGCAGTAGGCCTTGGAGACGCCGTTCAGGGTGATGGTGCGCTCTTTCAGCTCCGGGCAGACCTGGGCGATGGTGGCGAATGCCTTGCCGTCGAAAAGAATTTTCTCGTACATGTCGTCGGTGGCGACGGCCACCTGCGGATGGCGGCGCAGCACGTCTGCGAGTGCAGCCAGATCGTCGGCTGAGTAGGCCATGCCGGTCGGGTTCGACGGCGAGTTGAGGAACAACAGGCGTGTTTTCGGTGTGATGGCGGCTTCAAGCTGCTCGGCGGTCAGCTTGAAGTTGGCATCAGCGGTCGTGGGCACGATCACCGGCTCGCCATCGGCCAGGCGCACCATGTCCGGGTAGGAGACCCAGTAGGGGGCCGGGATGATCGCCTCATCATTCGGATTGAGCATCGCCTGCAGCAGGTTGTAGATGCACTGCTTGCCGCCGGTGGAGACCAGGATGTCCTCCGCCTCGTAGTCGAGGCCGTTGTCGCGCCAGAATTTCTCGGCCACCGCCTGACGCAGCTCCGGAATGCCGGCCACCGCTGTGTAGCGGGTAAAGCCTTCGTCGATGGCTTTTTTGGCTGCTTCGGCGGCATGTTTCGGGGTGTCGAAGTCGGGTTCGCCGACCGAGAGCGAGATGATGCTGCGACCGGCGGCGCGCAGTTCCGCCGCTTTGGCGGTGATGGTCAGTGTTGCCGAGGGGCGGACTTTCTGGATACGTTGCGACAGTTCGATCATGGCGAAAGTTTGTCAGAAAGCCGAAAGGGACGCAAAATGTTGCTATGTGCCACGGCCGGGCTGAAAGTCCGGTTTCGCTCGCATGTAGCAGCGGCTTTGTGGCCCGGATGTGATGCAGGAAGCATGTCATCAGGTCGGAAATGTGCAGCATGCCCCCGCGGTCCATGCCACGGCATCCGCGGGGGGAGGAGAGATGATGAGGATACTGGCCTGGTTGGTGGGATCCCCGGGTACCGAGCTCGAATTCGCCCTATAGTGAGTCGTATTACAATTCACTGGCCGTCGTTTTACAACGTCGTGACTGGGAAAACCCTGGCGTTACCCAACTTAATCGCCTTGCAGCACATCCCCCTTTCGCCAGCTGGCGTAATAGCGAAGAGGCCCGCACCGATCGCCCTTCCCAACAGTTGCGCAGCTGAATGGCGAATGGCGCCTGATGCGGTATTTTCTCCTTACGCATCTGTGCGGTATTTCACACCGCATATGGTGCACTCTCAGTACAATCTGCTCTGATG